>Ga0123356_10006119_pt1 | contig 12207 bp, 10 predicted proteins | sample TergutEmb28metaG_2_FD_92546 | JGI IMG/M metagenome (GOLD analysis project Ga0123356, IMG submission 92546) | Embiratermes neotenicus P3 segment gut microbial communities from Petit-Saut dam, French Guiana - Emb289 P3 | ecosystem: Host-associated > Arthropoda: Insects > Digestive system > Gut ... | reverse complement strand
CTCATCACGGGAAAGCCTAATGGAGTTTCATTAACAAAATCGGATTCTTTTTCGCATCGAAGATTTCCAGCAATATCTGTCAACTTTCGCTCTCCTCATGCCATACTGCAAAATTAGCATAGGTAAATGGCTTTTAGTCATCAATAAACTCTTGAAAGTGAAATTATATGAGACAAAACAAAGCGCTGCTTATTTCTTAATACTGAGAATTAATAAAGGTGAGACATAATAATATACATTATTACCCATAACCCATAGATTAAACTATTAAGGATTTCTTAATTGTTCAAAAAAAGTTTGGTAGAAATTGGAACAGAATTGTTTCTTACGTTTACACGTGCGAATTTGTGTAATTCCTTCTCAAATTAATGGGCTTGAAAGGAGCGATGTAATGCAACAAATCTATGGCTATGCTCGCGTGTCATCACGTGAGCAGAATGAAGACAGGCAGTTTACTGCCATGCGAGACTTTGGTATACAAGACGGCAATATCTACTTAGATAAACAGTCCGGTAAAGATTTTAATCGTCCGGCATATTTACGATTGCTGAAAAAATTGAAACATGGCGATACCATTGTAATCAAGAGTATTGATCGGCTTGGCAGAGACTACGGCGAGATTTTAGAACAGTGGCGGATAATTACTAAAGAGAAGCGTGTCGCAATTGTTGTTCTTGATATTCCTCTGTTAGATACCCGACAAAAAAATCATGATTTGACAAGCACGTTTATTGCCGACCTTGTGTTGCAAATCCTCAGTTACGTTGCTCAAACGGAAAGAGAGCTTATCAGGCAAAGACAGGCGGAAGGTATAATATCAGCAAAGTCTCGCGGGGTCAGATTCGGCAGGCCGCCGATGGAACGTAGTGGATTATTTTGGGCGTTGAGAGCATCTTGGGAGAGTAAAGAAATCTCAGCGCGGGAAGCGGCGCGGCGGCTTAGGGTAAATCATAGAACTTTTTTGGCTTGGATGAAATAAAGCTTGTGGAGAGAAAAGTAGACATTTTTCTCCACGAATATCCAAGACAATTGTAATAACGGAATTGCAATCAAATATGAAAGGAATGACAGTGGATTTATTCGACACAGAAAAAAGTCCATTTTGTATACAATTTATTCTTATGTAAATTCTAACAATGTTTCACAAAAGGAGGAGCTGGATGCTATCCAACGCTCTTAGCAGTATCAGCAGTACAAAAATAAAGAAATATGTCGGAACGGTTATGACCGCGATAGTTTTGTTGATGATGTCGTTTACGGCGAAGGCGCAAACGATATGGGACGGGACGGCTGATGTCTCGTGGTATAGCTCTTCGAAAACGGAATTTACTATTACTACAGCCGAGCAGCTTGCAGGGTTGGCGCAGTTGGTGAACAACAGAACAGATGCGCAGTGGTATGAAAGAGCTATGAGTGGTAAAACATTTACGCTTGGTAATGATATTCTCCTTAATGATACGACAGGTTGGCGGAATTGGGCGGATAACGCTCCGGCAAGACATTGGACGCCAATAGGATCTATTACCAACCGCAGCACAACTTATTTCAACGGCACATTTGATGGTGCCGGATTTGTTGTTGCAGGAATTTATGGTGGAAATGGTGACGCTAACATTTCCGGCGGATTATTTCAATATGTTGATACCGCCGGGGTAATTAAGAATCTCGGAGTTACAGCTTTACATGTAATAAATTCCATATATCCTTATCGTTCCGGTGGATTGGTGGGAAACAATAGCGGTACAATCATTAACAGTTACGTCACTGGCGTTACTTTGATGGTAAGTATCGCCGGTAGAGCTGGTGGATTGGTGGGAGATAATAGCGGTACAATCATTAACAGTTACGTTACAGACGTTACTATGAAAATAGTACCAATAATACCAATGGGAGAGGGTAACCATCCTCGCTATGTAGGAGGGTTTGTGGTAGACAATACCGGTACAATTACTAATAGTTACGCTGCTGGAGACATAACCGCTACTAGAGGCATAACCGCTACTGGAGACGTTATTAGAAGTTATGTCGCCGGGTTTGTGGTAAACAATTCCGGCCCAATCACTAACTGCTACGTTACTGGAAACATTACTGGAGACGGAATCGCCGGATTGGTGCACGGTAATTCCGGCCCAATCACTAACAGCTACGCGACTGGAAACTTTACGGGAACCATCGGCGCCGCCGGGTTGGTGGTACAAAATTACAACAACGGTACAATCACTAACAGCTACGCGGCTGGAAACCTTACGGGAACCAGAAGCGCCGGATTGGTGTTAACAAATAACGGTACAATCTCAAACAGCTATTACAACAGCGAAACCGCCGGAGTAGGAGTAGAAGGAGATTACGAAACTCCCAGAACAACGGCTCAAATGAAACAACAATCCACTTATACCGACTGGAATTTCAGCAGCGTTTGGGGAATTGATGCGTCAATAAACAACGGCTATCCGTATTTGCGCACTATAGGAACTTCTGTCTCAGTTCTATCACCCAACCGCACAATTCCATCAAACAATACAAACTGGGGAGAAACTGTTATTGCCCCTGTCAACGCACTAACCGGCGAGTTCACGGCAGGCCCGAATCCTGTTACCCGCTCATCAGAATCAGTGAAATTCTTCCGTCAAGGCAAGAGGATACAAAGCGCAGCGCTCACAATTTTTGACGCATCCGGTAATGTCATCAACAAAATAAAAATCACCGATAATGCGTTGAACAAGCAAACAAGGCGTGAGGTTGGTTCATGGGATTTAACCGACAGAAAAGGCCGTTTGGTGCCTGATGGTACGTATTTAGTGAGGGGCGTGGTTACCACGTCAGACGGTAAAAAAGAACGTGTATCGGTGATGGTTGGTGTAAGATAGCGCCGTATATCCTTTAATTCGCAGAAAAAGCATCTGTCAACAAAAATGAGAATATTATAAAAAAATACGAATAGTGCATTGGTAAATAAAACATGTGTACGGTGAGATGTATTTTTTCATAGTGATTGTATAGTAATTTTTACAAAGGGTAACAGTGTAACTAATTTAAAATCAACTAACTATAAGAGCAATCGGGTGTCTCTTAGTCAACTATATGATCAGTAGGAAGAATAAAGGCCATAGGATTAATAGGACGGCCCTTATGGTGGACTTCATAGTGCAGATGAGGCCCTGTGCTTCTGCCGCTGTTACCCATGTAACCGATAAGTTCGCCTCTTTTAACAAACTGACCGGGGATAACTGCAGCTTTGTGCAGATGAGCGTAATAAGTAACGTACTCGCCGTTAAGATGGCTTATTTGTACCAAGTTGCCGAAATGAGTCCAGTGGCTTACATTTTTAATCTGACCGTCGGCAGTGGCGTAAATCGGAGTCCAAATTTCATTTGCGATATCAAGACCCTCGTGCATCAGTCTCAGGCCGGTAAATGGGTGAAAACGAAATCCGTACTCAGACGTAACGCGGCCGTGAGTCGGCCATATAGAGGGACGCTTGCTCCAGCGGCTGTGCATCCACTGCACATTTTCTGAGGTCTGCCGGAAAGTTGATTCCTGAAGTTCGGTCTGACGCAAAAGAGAAGCGGCCTGTAAACGAAGCGATTCCGCTCTGACAATTACAGGGTCGAGCATTGAAGCAAACAGCATATCTTCCTGCGAAGGTAATCCGCCCACACCGGCCAAACGTATTTCACTGTCGATAGATTCCATACCGTACTTGAGGCGGGCGTTGTCTTCGTAGTTGACAATGCGGGAAATGGTCTCTTTTTCGCCATGTACGAATTTTTCCAGATTTTCAATCTTATGCCTGAGGTTGCGGTTCTCACGGCGCTGTTCCGATACGCCAAGCACCGCCACGCCGTAGCTTGAAGCCAAATACACTACGCGGACAAAACCTGCTCCGCCCACAAGTGTAACCAAAATACAGAACAGCGTAATAAAACGCGGAATCCTTACCGAACGCGCGCCCTTTGAGTTACCCGGTGCAGCAAGAACAATATTCCATCTATGTTTTTTCATTTAAACCTTTTCAACTGTGATTACCGGTACGTTTTTTACCGCTTTCCCTTGCCTTATCAGGCAAAGATGACAACCGCATACTCCATAATTGTCAAAACCAGTAAATACCGATTCCAATAGTTCCCATTTATAATATTATAATAACTTTTAAAATTCGTCAATAGTTTTTATATAATATTATAAAGATTATAACCGTAACAGAAATATAAATTAATTTTCTCAAGGAAAAGAATCAAGTTTTTTACTCAAATTTAGAAAAAAAATTGACGCACTATAGATGCAAATAAACGCGGCACCAAAAATCATACCCCTGTTTTTTGAGGTTCAGACTTTACAAACGCGGCTTCAAACAGTGTCATTTTGTCAAGTATATCAACTACCGAATCATCTTTGTAAACTGCGCAGTAGCGCGGCGAATCAGGCGGCAGCCGCCTTAAGCAGGAGAGAATTTCCATACTGTGTTTAAACCGCGGCATAGGTTTAACAAGCTCTGAGAGCTTTACTTTAGAGAGTTTTGAGCTGTCTGCGGCATAATAGAAAGCTACGTCAAGAAGCGGTACAAAACCTGCCGGCTGGCCGTAGTCATCATCAAATACTACAATCTCATCTGTCTGCGCCAGCGTCTCTTTACAGAGTTCGCTTAACGATTGCGAGACTTTGTACAAAGGGTTGCTTTTTCTCCACCGGTCAAGCGGTACGCTTAGCCCGCCTATTATCTTTCCCTTCATGCCGAGCGTATTTTCAAGCATGTCATCAGCGCTCTCAAAAAGATTCCCACGCCTTGCGCCCTCTACTGCCACAAGTATAATATCTTCACGCACCTTCGCGCTGTAAGACTCACCGCCGCCCTCTTCCCCGCCCCTTTTCCAAATTTTTGAAACACCGGAAAAAAGCCAAAAAAACGGAGTGAGCAGCAGGTAGAAAAAGCCAAGAAACGGAATCGATTTAATTGTCAAACGGTACGGATAAATACGGTAGAGCGACTTGGGGAGTATTTCACTGAAGATAACTAAAACAGGTGTAAGAAAAAGCGACTCCGGCGATGGAATGACACTCAAATTAACAGGGAAATACGTGTCAAGCTCAGCAAAGAGCCTGATAAATATGAAAGCCGCGCCTATACTGCAAACATTAGTGCCGATAAGCACCATGGCAATTACACGCTCGCGGTGCTTCATAAGGTGCATCGCAATGCGCGCGCTCATACTGCCCTTAGCAGACGCGTGGGCAACCTTAAGAGGATTCCACGAAATAAATCCGGTCTCAGAACCGGCGAAAAAACCGGTGCCCAAAATACCGAGTAATAATAAGAAGAATAATATTAACATAAGTATAATTCTCAGTTGACAATTAAAAATAAGATAATTCTATAATCTTATCTGAAAACTGATAACCGTAAACTATTTTTTATCATCGTGAAGCAACCGTACGCAATTCTACACCGCTGTAATACGCTTTGAGAATCTGTTCGAAGTCCTGACCCTCTCTTGCGCGGGCTATCGCTCCGGTCTGGCACATCCCTATACCGTGACCGTAACCCCTTCCCTTAATTACAATTTTACCGCCGCTCTCTTCGATATGAAAATTTGAAGAACGCAGTATCGGATTCGCTGAAGCGTCCCGGCGGAAAAGAAACCGCACCCTGTCTCCGCCCGCCTGAAAATTACCGCTGCTTGACACAATGGAGCACGATTTAACCCGGCCGCACTCAAAACGTTCCTTAACTTCCACTTTGCGCAGCGTCCCTTTAAAAGGCGCGCTGATATTGGCGTCTGTGGAGAAGCGCGTGAGGATTTTTCCCAACTGCGCACCGCTCCAGCTCTCTTCCCATGTAAACGCGCGCGAACCGCGGCAATAAATATTACCCGTAGAGTCTGTATCGTCAATTGAACGCAGATACGGTAAAGCCGCACCGCCCCACACATCTTCGATATTTGCGGTCTTACCCCCGCAGGTGGAGTGATAAAAAGCGCCTGCGATTTCACCGTCATAAATCATTATTATGTTTTCAGTCTGCGCTACCGCCATATCAGATACGGCGTACTCAACGTTTGCTCCGGCATAAACCTGGTCGGCTACCGTAGAGAGTACGTCAAATGTATTCCTCTGATTTGCAGCCATTCTTTTGTAAGCATAAGTGCGCGCCGCTACAGCCTGAACTTTAATCGCTTCAATCTCCGGCTCTCTTAAAGTCCCAATCTCTTTGGGCACTACGCCCCTTAAATAATCCTCTACGTTAAGCACATTGATAACTGAAATTGATTTATCATTCTCAGAAGTAATAATAAGAGCGCCGCGGTAACTGTCATTGCCAAGCGCCAGGTAGTAAAGATGGTCGTTTACAACAAGCGTACACGGCAGACTCAAATTGCGTCTGGAACTGCCCTCAGATGTCACTGTAACAGAGTTTTGCCCGGCAGCTTCAAAATGTATGCGGTTACTGTAAGTCACTGTTCCGTTGTTGGTACGCACCATAATTTCTGCCGGCGAATTGACGGTAGCTTCCTTTACATTACGCCTTAACATCACCCTTACGGGCCGCATCTGAAGAGAAAATGTGTCATGAGACGGCGGGGAGATAGCCGCAGAAGCCAAAGAATCTCCTCTATGCGCTATAGTTTGCGACTCTTCAAACGCCCGGCCAAAATCTACGTCACGGGTGCGTACCTTGCGCTCAGGAACCGGCGTACCGGCTTTTGTCTCGCTGCCGCCCGGCGGATTAGGAACAAGAAACGGCGCGCAGCCCACTGCAAGAAACAGAAACGCCGCGCACGAAACGGCTTTAACGCCGCCGGTGTAATTAACGCGGTATCTACAATAGTAGAATTTTATAATGTCAAATACTTTACTCACGCGATTTTTCAGAGATCTTTTTGAGTTTACTTTTAAGTAAAGCGCGCTGAACAGGCGAAACATGGTCTATAAAAAGAATTCCGTTAAGGTGGTCGGTCTCATGCTGCAAAGCCCTGGAGAGCAATCCCGCAGCATTCTCTATAGTATAAAACTCACCATTTTCATTCTGAGCCTTAACGCTAACCTGCGCAGGACGGTTTATTTTAAGCGAAATACCCGGCACGCTTAAACATCCCTCTTCGTAATCTTCCCGCTCATCAGAAGAATATACTATTTCGGGATTTATCAAAATGTAAGGCGCGCTCTCACCGCCGCTTGCGTCTATAACGGCAAGCCTCAGAGAGACCCCAACCTGAGGCGCCGCGAGGCCCACGCCGTCTTCCTCACGCATCGCCTCAATCATCTGCGCCGTGAACTCCTTGAGCCCGTCATCGAACTTCTCTACCGGAGCAGCTTTTTTTCTTAAAACCGGGTCGCCGTAATACCGTAATTCTAACAATTTCAACAGTTCCAATCATCAATAAATATTATTTCTTATCACCCTCAGAAGCATCGGTATTATTGAGTACGCTTGATACCGCCGATTTAGTGATTTCAAGAATAGAACCTTCGCCTGTTTTAATAATATAAGCGTTGTCTTTAACATTTGTTATCACAGCTATAATCCCGCCTATTGTGAGAATCTTATCACCCTTTTTAAGCGCAGAAAGCATCTTCTGACGCTCTTTTTGTTTTTTCTGCTCAGGGCGTATCATCAAAAAGTAGATGATAACAAACATCGCTATCATTATAAACATAAAATTACCGCCAAAAAGACCGGGCGCCGGAGCGCCTTCTCCTCCATGCTCCTGAGCGATAACAGGCATTGCAAAGAGAGCCGCGGCTGAGATTGATGTTACTGCTTTTGTAAAGAGTGTCATTTTTTTCCTTTCGATTATTCGATTATTTAATTATCCAATTACATTAGAATATATTTAGGCGGCCGCTGCCGGCCTCTGTTAACGACGGGGTCTTTTTCCAAGCAGCCTCTCAATAACCTCTGCGGATGCTTTCGTAAGGTCATCAAGCGTATTTACTGAGATACCCGAAACGCCTGACGATAAAACCTCAGCAGTTAAAACATCAATTATACGCGCAGATATCTGGTTTGCCCCAAAAGCCTGCGTTACGTCAACTATGCAAATATACTCAGCGCCGGCCTGTCTGCCCAGCGCAACTATCTGCTTTTCGTCAACGGAACCGCTGCGCTGTTTTTGCTGCTCTCTTATCAGCTCCTCAATAAACGCCTCTGTGCGCTCTATTGTACGGTAAACTCCGCTTTTTACAAGACCGTCAAGTATAATTGTCTGCGCAGCCCTCTTTTCGTTCTCTTCCATACCGCCGGCTACGTAAACCGCCACTCTCGGCCTCTCCTCTCTGTTAACAACAGGGGCTGGAGCCGATTTTGAAAAAGGATTGGCAGGCGCTGCCTGTGACAGACTTGCCACCTCTATCTCACGGGTAACCTGACGGCCAAGCCGCATAATACTCTCATCAATAACCCGCTGCTCTCTTGTAGACGCCGCAGAGGCGCCGCTCACCATGCTGCCTGTCGCGGCGTCAATCAAACGCACATTGAAGTCATAGTTTTTACCCTTGTTGCGGGGAGTTACCTCTATCATGCAAAAATACTGCGCCTTAAGCACGCGGCCGATAAATTTTACCTGAAGTTCATCAAGCTCTCTGCTGCTGATGTTATCCTTTTTCAGCTCCCTGAGTATATCGGGCGTATGGTCAACGGCAGAACTGGCTTTGCCCTGAGAAATAGACTCAGCAAGCTTTGAAGCTAACATGGTATAGCTAATCTTAGACCCCTTCGGCTCAGGAGTCACCATAAAAACCGCAACCTTCTCTTTTACCTGCCCCTGACCAAACGCAAAACAGCAGAAGGCAAGCATCATAATAATAGCTTTTTTCATATATATCCTTATATTAAAGATTCAATTTACAACAATCTTATCTTTTATCTGAGCCCATATCACCGGAACAACCGATTTAAAGGCAGCCTCAGCCGCTGACTGCGCGGTCATATTGCCCTCTTTTGGGCCGTTTATGTTTACAACCGCTTCGCTCTTATTGGTTTTTGTATTAATGATATTCACACGTACAGCAGCGTTGCAATAGTGAAACGTACCGTCAGATTTGGGATTTGCGACTCTTGCGTCTATGGTCAGAAGAAAGCCGGCAGCCTCTTTACTGCCGGCAATACGTCCGTTGTTTTGAGTTAGAAGAGTTTGCAGACCGGATAATACAATATCGGTCTCCTCTCCAAGTATCACCTCTTTAGAAGTGAGATAGATAAGCAGCTCGTTTTGCAGTGCAATCTGCGCTGCCGTGAGTTTTTTAAGGAGCTCGTTTGCGCGCTCTCTCTGGGCGCGTTTAAGACCGTTCTCCGCATCCACAACTATAAGCATATCTCTATAGTCGGTAAGGGATTCTACCTTTCTTTTACTCTCAACGATTTTTTCTGCCGCCCCTCTGCTGTTGCCCGCTCCCTCAAGCTGTTTTGAGTGCTCAAACTCACGCTCCGCTTCGCCAAGACCATTTTCTATAAGAGAAGCGTAATATGACGCAAGGTCAGACCTCTTGACTGCCGAAAAAGCGTATACCCTGTTGCTCTGAATATCGTGATAAGAAAAAGTTTCCGCCTTAACTACCTGCGCATTTGTGGAAGCAAGAATCAGCTGTTCGTAATCTTTACCTATAACTTCATTGACTCTTTCGCCCGAACGGGTCTGACTGCTCGTGGTTCTTGTTTGTGAAGTGCCGCTTATGTGAACGCTTATACCCTGCGCCATTCTGTTCTGCGCTTCCCGTTCAACGCGCTGTATAGCTTCAGCCACATTCGCGCCGCGCTTTAACACGTCCTGAGAGAACCCTGTGTACCACTCCTTTTGAGGATAGCTTACTTCGCGCCACGACTCCTGAATCCACTGCGGCGCAATTGTAAATTTTTGACTATATGAAAACTGCGGTAATAAGAATATCACCGCAATCATCATTAAAGTCTTTACAAAAAAAGCGTTCTTCGGACGTTTTAACATGAAAGCTTACTTCTTCCTGTACTTTGCGTCGTACTCCGCAATGCCTGTATCAAGACGGCGCAGCATCTCATCCTTTTTCACCCGAAGCTCAAGCTCCTGGTCTCTTTCGGTAGCGTCAAGAATCGCGTTTTTGAATATTTCAGGATTAAGAATCACCAATGAGTAAATCTTGTAGCGGTTAACCTGGCTGTTATACTGAACAACATTCTTATAAACGGTAGAGCCGCGCACATGTTCATTTGTCACCTGGCGTATAACCTCTTCCCATATCTTTTTCGCTTCGCCGTCAACATTCTGAGCGTAAGATTCGCTCAAACGCTGAACCTGAGTGTTTATTGAGCGCGCGACGTCGGCTCTCGCTTCGTCGGCGGATATGCTGCGCGCTACCTGCTCGTCGGAAGACTCGCCGATACCTATTCCGCAGGGGATATGGTTTTTCTCCATTTTCTCCTTTATCGCCTCAAGCTCGGAAACAGGAGTAGTTACTGTCTCAAAACCGCGCGCTGCAGCTTTTTGCGCAACTTTTTTGTTTTTATTCCCGCAGGAGTTAAGAGACAAAAGCGACACCGCAGCAATAGCGCACATAACAGCTGCGAATCTGGTTTTTTTCATAAACAGAGACATAAACTCTCCTTCTCCCTAATTTAGCCCCTAATCACAGGCGGCAAGGGAAGTTTTGGTTTGAAATTCTTTCAATAGTCTGTAATCTAAATTTTTACCCGCCGTGTGAAAATAATTCGCAAAGCAGCGGTAACGGTTTAACCCATATATAAATAAACTATATTTTTGCCATGTTAAGCGCAAGGAGTTTCTTTAGATTGTATGTGAGCGCGGCGCGGCGGATTATTGCTGGACAAAAATCTGGTAGTGTAATAAATTAGCCGGCTTTTGCATGGCAAAAAAAAGGCGGGTGATAAACCCGCCTTTGCGATACGACATACTTCAATATTCTTTAGCGGATACCAATCATTAAAGATACACGCTCTTTTTTACCGTCAACCGTAATAGTACCCTTAACCAAATACGTCCCCTCAGCCGCTAAACGTCCCCGGCGGTCCGTTAAATCCCACGAACCGACAACACGGCGGGAATTAGCCGTACCGGCGCCGTCAACAATATTCACACGGTTGACAACATTACCCGAAGCGTCAAACACCTTTAATGACGCGCTTTGGATTTTCTTACCCTGCCGGAAGAATTTTACTTCGCCGTCAGACTTCGCAGCCGGATTCGGGCCGGCTGTGAACTCACCGGTTAACACGCTGTTATCAAACGCCGCGTCTCCCTGAGGAGAAACTGTATTGGGGCCGCGGTTTGAAGAAAGTATCGAATTTGTGTTCGTAGTCTCAAACACCGCGGTTACAGTCACCGCGCCCGCAGGCATGGTAAACGTAGTTGACGCGCTGTTCGCGCCGGCAAACGTTACCGCAGGCTCAGACGTCCAGTTCTTGAACTGCTTACCCGCAGGAGCCGTCCCCGCAACAACTGTTACAACATCACCGGCCGCGTAATTGCCGCCGCCGGTTGAACCTGTCCCCTCGCTGATTACAGTTACGGCAAACAAGTCCTCGAAGTTCGCTGTTACAGTTACCGCGTTTCTGGGCATAATAAACGTAGTAGCCGCGCTGTTAGCGTTCAAAAACGTTACGCCCGCGCTCGCGGTTGTCCAGTTCTTGAACCGCTTGCCCGCAGGAGCCGTTCCCGCGCTTATGCTAACTGTCTGGCCGTCAGTGAAATTGCCGCTGCCTGTTGAACCTGTTCCCGCGCTGCTGACTGTTACGGTATTTACCACTGGCGGCAAATATGTATCTTCAAGAACTAAATACGCGGTTATGACGTTCATCTCATCCCAGGTATCGCTAGTGTGCGCAACTATGATTCTGCCGACAGTCGAAGCGTGCCAGGCATCGTATTGCGGATGCAGCCGCAGATCAATTGTGAATGTCCCCAAAACAGGGTCATGCACAGCGAGGGGGGCGGCTCCCGTGAGACGATACGTTTGCTGATTCCAGTGCGGGTCTGGGAAGTCTTCGCTGTTACCTGTCAAAACGACGTCTACGCTGCCTACTGGACTGGCCGCTACTTCAAATACGAGGTGTGTCGCCGCGCTTATTTGACGCGCGGTCAGCGGGCTTTCCGTTATGGTTCCCCATTCATTGCTTACTCCGTTCGTCCCCCATCCGCGCTGCCTTGGCGCATTTCCGGCGGCGTCGTTAGGCGGAAGCGGAAGGATGAAGTGATTGGCGGGTCTGTTCCATACAGGCGGAGT
>Ga0123356_10006118_pt1 | contig 12209 bp, 12 predicted proteins | sample TergutEmb28metaG_2_FD_92546 | JGI IMG/M metagenome (GOLD analysis project Ga0123356, IMG submission 92546) | Embiratermes neotenicus P3 segment gut microbial communities from Petit-Saut dam, French Guiana - Emb289 P3 | ecosystem: Host-associated > Arthropoda: Insects > Digestive system > Gut ... | reverse complement strand
CCCCGTCGGACTGTGGATAAGCGCGGTTGCAGCAAATGTTAAGGTCCGGCTGGGAACACTTGTCGGAATGAAGCTTCGCAGGGTTACACCCGCAAGGATAGTTATTCCACAGATTAAAGCAATCAAAGCAGGACTCGACATATCCATTAACAAGCTCGAAGGGCATTATCTTGCAGGAGGAAATGTTGACCGTGTCGTAAACGCACTTATTGCCGCTCAAAGAGCAAATATCAACCTTGAATTTGAAAGAGCTGCGGCAATCGACCTTGCAGGACGTGATGTCCTGGAGGCTGTTCAAATGAGTGTTAACCCCAAGGTTATTGAAACACCCGCAATATCTGCCATAGCAAAAAACGGTATTGAACTGATTGCCAAAGCAAAAGTCACGGTCAGAGCAAACATAGACAGGCTCATAGGCGGCGCAGGAGAGCTGACAATTATTGCCCGTGTCGGTGAAGGTGTTGTATCAACTATAGGCAGCTCGGAATCGCATGAAGCGGTTCTCGAAAACCCGGATACAATCTCAAGAATTGTTCTTGAGAAAGGGCTTGAAGCGGGAACGGCATTTGAGATTCTGTCTATTGACATCGCCGATATAGATGTAGGAAGAAACATCGGTGCTCAGCTTCAAACAGATCAGGCAGAAGCCGATAAACGTATTGCACAGGCTAAAGCCGAAGAGCGAAGAGCAATGGCGGTGGCAGTTGAGCAGGAAATGCGTGCATCCGTTCAGGAAATGAGAGCAAAGGTTGTTGAAGCTGAAGCTGAGGTTCCCAAGGCAATGGCAACAGCTCTTCGAGAAGGTAAGCTCGGCGTCATGGATTATTACAACATGATGAACGTAGTTTCCGACACACAGATGAGGCATTCGATAGCAGGTTCGGATGAGCAAAAACGTCCCGATTCCAACGCATAATTGATAAGTATGGAAAAAAAGGTTCAAAAAAAACGCTCACAAAGCGTTTCTGCAAACAAGGAAGGTAAGGACGCTCGCAGGAAAAATACCCCTCCGATAAATGTGCATTCCCAACCCGTTCATAAAGTTCTTAATATACCTCTTAACCCGGAAACGGCAAGACAGGCGGTAATATTATCAGAAATAATAGGTAAGCCCGTCTCTAAAAGAGGCAGAAGATAAAGCAAAACCCACCTTTTTACGGTGGGTTTTACTTTTTGAATATTCGTTTAAAGAATATTCATATTTGCCTTATGTAAACTATTTTCCGCATAACTTTTATAGTGCATATTTCACTTGCAAGGTTTTGCTTTTTTAATACATTTAACCGCTTCTTATTGATACCATTATGCAATTCGTATGTGTACAACAGTGTGGAAAATGTTAATAACTCATTGTACTCTTTAATTATGGTGTCACTTATGTCTACCATTTTACTATTCATTTTTCGCTTTCCTTACCCATCATTATAACCTTTCTCTCATAATTTATGTGAAAATACGGCAGTTCCGATTATACTTGATTTACATTTTTTGAATAGAACGATATGAATATTCACCATCCTTACTCATATGTTACAAAAGGTATACAGTTTGTAATCATCATTTATGTTGCCAGAAGCTCTGTAATGTGCTAAAATCCAATAGAACTCTGCTATTTGCCTTACCGGCAGACATAGTATTTTATATGGACAGGGGTGCAGGATTTGGCGGGACATTCCAAATGGAAGAACATTCAAAGAACAAAAGGCGCGCAGGATGCCAAACGAGGCAAGGTATTTACTAAAATTGCACGTGAAATCATTGTCGCCGTCAAAGAAGGCGGCAGTGCAGACCCTGCAAAAAACTCCAGACTTGCCGCTGCCATAGCAAAAGCAAAGTCTGTAAATATGCCAAATGATAATATTAAACGTACAATCGAAAAAGCAAGCGGTGCCGGAAACGCCGATAACTATGAAAGTGTTACATATGAAGGCTACGGACCTCGCGGTGTTGCGATAATTGTTGAAGCAATGACAGACAACAGAAACAGGATCGCTGCAGAGGTTCGTCTCAATTTTGATAAATACGGCGGAAATCTGGGTACAACAGGCTGCGTATCCTGGTCTTTTGACCGCAAGGGTGTATTAGTTATAGACAATGAAGGCGGAAATCATAACGAAGAGACTGTTTTAAACGATGCACTCGAAGCCGGTGCCGAGGATATTGAAATAGATGAGGATGTATTTGAAATTTATACATCCCCCGACGGTTTTGTTTCTGTGAACGGTGCGCTTGAAAGCATGGGATATAAGTTTCTTTCGGCACAAATTGAAATGGTACCCCAAAGCCATATTACATTAACCGACCCCACAGACATAAAGAACATGACAAAAATACTTGAACTCATGGAAGATAACGATGATATCCAAGATGTTTGGCACAATGCAATTATTGAAGAATAGAGGTATTATAATGTTTAAACACGAAAAGGTACTATGGATAACACGCACGGCAGTTTTTATCGCACTTACAGTCGCATTGCAGGCTTTGACACTGCAGTTTGGAAATCAATTTATCACCGGCTCGATAGTAAATTTCATGCTTATTGTATCAGTTATGACATGTGGTTTATCCACAGGTTTAACTGTTGCTTTGTTTACGCCGATAATGCCGACACTTTTGGGCTTCGGTCCGGTATGGCCGGTAGTACCTTTTATAATCGCAGGAAACATGGCTCTTGTAACATTGTGGCATTTTATCGGAAACAGGGAAATTATCAATACATATGTTGCTTACGTGATTGCATTGGTAGCCGGTGCTACAGCAAAGTTCCTTGTTTTGTTCCTCGGAGTTGTCCAAATAATTATTCCATATGTTTTACAATTACCCGAAGGAAACGTTATGTCCGTTTTATTCTCTTACCCGCAGCTTGTAACTGCTTCAATCGGCGGTGTGTGTGCGATTATTGTAATTCCCATATTACAAAAAGCATTAAAAACACGATAATCGTATAATAATATTTGCTGATATATTCAAACTATGCTATAATTACGCTGCAAATTGTGATTATGCTCGTTTATAAGGAGGATTTTACTAATGCAACTCAATAACAGTCCGTATGGTCAGCAGCCACAGGAGCCTCGTGACCTGTTCCCCTCACTTTGGGGCAGTCAGGAGGATTTGGACAGAGCAACCACCTCATGCCTCGCACGCGTCTTTATGAGAATGTTTGTAGCCTTGCTTGTTACAGCGGCAGTTTCATTCGGTATAGACCAGACAATGGGTGCCATGAATATACTGGAAAACTATCCGTTGCTGTTTTTTGGTGTTTTAATTGCACAATTCATTCTTGTTTTAATTCTCAGCTTCAGAGTAATGAAAATGTCACCCGCTGTATCAAATGTTATGTTTTTCATTTATGCGATTTTAATGGGTATTACATTATCATTCGTCTTTATTGCATACGAACTCGGAACTATATTCCAGGCATTTGCGATTTCCGCTTTAATGTTTGGCGCAATGGCAATATACGGTACAATAACCAAAAGAGACTTGACAAGAATCGGTACATTTCTGCGTATGGCACTGATCGGTTTAATCATCGCAAGTGTAGTTAATCTGTTTTTCTTAAATGAAACATTGTTTATGATAGTTAACTATGTCGGTGTTTTGATTTTTGTAGGTTTAACAGCATATGACACACAGAGAATAAAAAATATGCTGAAGGAAGCAAATGCCGCAAATGAAGAAGAAGCCATTAAAAAGATATCGGTCCTCGGTGCACTGATTCTTTATCTTGACTTCATAAATATCTTCTTAAAGATACTTGCTATTCTGGGACGCAGGAGATAATTAACTCCCCGCCGGAAATAATAAACTTTAAGTTTAACCCTTTATCAAGCACCAGTAAATCGGCTCTTTTACCAATTGTCAGAGAGCCGATTTTTTTGTCTATCCCTGCCGCTTTTGCAGGGTTTATCGTTGATGCTTTAATCACCGCAGATAAGGGTAAACCGAACTCTGCAGCATTACGCATACAGTTAAAAAGCGTGGTAACGCTCCCTGCAAGAGAACCGTCTGCGGTTCTTGAAGCCTTGCCGTCTACCGTAACTGTCTGACCGCCAAGATTGTAACTGCCGTTTCTTAAACCGCAGGCACGCATTGAATCGCTGACAAGACAAACCCTGTCATCTCCGAAGAGCTTAAAAACCGCCCGCACAACAGAGGGATGCAGATGAACGCCGTCTGCAATGACTTCTGCATACGAATCACAATCATACGCCGCTCCTATTATCCCCGGCTCTCGATGGTTAAGCGAATTCATTCCGTTAAACAGGTGTGTTGCATGAGTAGCGCCTCCCAAGTACGCACAGCATGCGGTTTCATAATCTGCCGTCGAGTGACCGAGAGAGACTTTGCAATACAAAGAAGCAAACTTAATAAATTCCAAACCGCCATCCAACTCCGGTGCGACTGCCGTCAGCCTTATATTCCCGCCGCTCGCTTCATATAAGCTTAAAAATATATCAAAATCCGGATTAATTAAATATTCCGCATTTTGCGCTCCCCTTTTTTCCCGGTTGAAGAACGGCCCCTCCAAATGGATTCCGCGAAGCACAGCTTTGTTTTCATATTCTGTATTAACAGCCTGCTTTGAGGTTTTCATAATTTTTAAAAGCTGCTCGTAAGGTAATGACATAGTAGTGCCGAGAAAGCTCGTTACCCCGTTTTTCAAGTGAAACTCTGCAATTTTAGCTATCGCTTCCTGTGTGCCGTCACAAAAATCGGCGCCAACCGCGCCGTGCGTGTGAATATCCACAAGACCGGGAATAACATAACAATCCCTCGCATCAACAAGCTCGTGTTCTCCTGCAGGTAAACACTCACCTATTGCGCTTATTACACCATTTTGCGATTCTATATCGCTTTTTCTAAATTCACCGTTATCACAGAAAAGTATTCCGTTTTTTACAGTCATCCCGTTCACCTTATATCCGCTATCTTATTACCTTACATTCCAGATAATATCTCTTGTCCTCGGCATGACCGACCGAAAAGCTTTTTCTCGGAAAAACACCGCTTTTCTCCACTGTTTCAAAAAAGTCCGATTTATCCATTGCCGGTAAAACAAGTCCGACACAAGACTCCCCTTTTGAAAGCGACAAGGTAGAATCTTCACCGTGTATATAATCAACAATTGATTCTGTATCTTTAATATACCCGTCTATAAAATCCTGCATAACAGTGAGCATATCTCCTATGCAGTCAGCTTTTATTCCGATTGTTCCGCTCTTGTCTTTTGATGACCAGTCAATTACATAGTCGTTTCCTTTCGGAGCGGCATTCTCAAATGCTGTTATAAACTTTTCCGGATTGATATTGAATAAAACCCTATGAATCGCTTCAAAAGTAATAGCCGGGTCATAAACATTATTAAGCTCTGCAAGAGCTCTGCGGGCGGGATGATTTTCTCTTTCGGACTCGCTCATGCCCTGTTTTATTTCGTCCCAATAAACCTTGGCAGCTGCGAGCGAATGATTGCCGTCACCCATTATCATCAGCATTTCATTTTTCTCATGGAGCTTTTTTAAAGAAGCCATTACATTATCGGCATCTTTTCCGGATACCTTCCATCCTTTTATACTGCCGCCGCCTTGCATCAGGTCAAAATCATATAAAAGCTGCAGTTCATCGGTCTTTTTAGATAACGGCTCTATTACTGTTTCATTTATATCATCAATAAAAGTAATTATGTGCGGCAGCTCAAGCGGCGCTTCCCTGCGTATTCTTATACGCGGCGGCAGCCTGTCGAGTACTGTCCCTTCGCTTGCCCTTATTGCTGCCGAAACCCCGGTAAAGTCATATTCTTCAAGGTCTACAGCTCCGACAAGACCTTTTCGTATACGCCCGTCGGGTTGTGTTCTTTCAACATATATAAAAGAATCTTTAACTTCATTATACTTACCGCTATGCAAAAACCCGGTCATTGCATTGCTTATTTTTATTATTTCATCTTCTTCGTTTATTTCTTCCAAATATGCTTCGGGAATTATCATATTAAATGTTGAAGGATTACTTCCGGCATTATTCTTTACACGTTCCCAATATTCGGGCTGCGAAGAAAATTGGTCACAGGCAATAACACTCCATGATTCCATCGGGATACCCTCGGGGATTAAAATATTTGCGGGTGTAAAAACGTTTTTCATAACAATAATCCTTTCTGTTTACCGCGGACACACCTTTAGAGCATTTAAGGAATGTCCCCATTGGCTTTTTTATTAACTATAAGTCTTTAAAAGCGTTTTTCAGCTCTTTTATATATTCGGGTGTTGTGCCGCAGCAGCCGCCTATTATTTTTACTCCGATTTTTGCAAACTCCGTCATTTGCACGGCAAACTCCTTCGCTCCCGTGTGATACTCGCCGCCTTTACTGTCAGGCAACCCGGCATTCGGTTTAATTATCATAGGCAGCGTTGTAACTTTTGCGATACGCTTTGCTGTTTCCAGCATATCCGCAGGCTCAAGCGAGCAGTTGAGCCCTAACGCAGCTGCACCGAGAGCCTCGGCAGTCTCAACAAACATTTCTGCTGTACAGCCCATATATGTAACCCCGTTTTTTTCAAACGTCATCGTTGCAAGAACAGGCAGCTTTGTATTTTCGGTTACTGCTCTTATTGCCGCTTTTAATTCTGTAAGGTCGCTCATTGTTTCAATAGCTGCAAAGTCAGCTCCCGCTTTTTCACCTGCTTCAGCCATTTCCTTGAATAATTCATATGCTTCTTCGGGTTCAAGGTCTCCGTAGGGTTCAAGCAATTGGCCTGTCGGACCGATATCAAGAGCTACCTTTGCTTTATTGCCGCACGCTCTTTTTGCGATAGTTACGGCAGCGGTTATTATTTCTGCCGGTGAGTAAGCCTCGTTCTTTAAATTAAGAGAGTTTGAACCGAATGTATTTGTGCAAATAATATCGCTCCCCGCATCAACATACATTTTATGGACACTCTCTACAACCCCGGGAGCTGTTATATTCATCAAATCGGGTTTATCACCGGATTTCAATCCGTGCTTATACAGCATTGTTCCCAATGCTCCGTCATAGAATATGTACTTGCCGCAGGAATCGAATATCATTGTAAAATCCTCCGCTTTATGATACAGTAATAAAAATTTTTATGGTTTTGCAATCATCATTTTAACATATGGAGATAGTTTTATGGAAGAGCTTTCAAAAAATTTCATTCATGCTTTTATCGAGGAGGATATCGGTCCCGGCGGAAGATTTGAAGGCATGCAGGTGCATACAAGATTACCGCCCGAGCCGAACGGTTACCCTCATATAGGACATTGCTTTGCCTTTTCCATAAGCATAGGTGCAGCCGAAAAATTCGGCGGCTTATGTAATTTACGTTTTGATGATACAAATCCCGAAAAAGAAGAGGATGAGTTTGTTGAGGCTATCTGTGATGACATCCGCTGGTTCGGATTTGACTGGGAGGACAGGCTTTACTTCGGCAGTGACTATTTCGAAAAAACGTATGAGCTTGCTGTAGGTCTCATTAATAAAGGCCTTGCATATATTTGTGAATTATCACCGGAACAAGTAAAAGAACTAAGGGGTGATGTAGGAGTCCCTGCGTCCTCACCCTTCAGAGACAGACCGGCGGAAGAAAGTCTTGATTTATTCAAGCGTATGAAAAACGGTGAATTTCCCGAAGGCTCCATGACCTTAAGAGCCAAGATAGACCTTGCAAGCGGTAATTTCAACATGCGCGATCCTGTAATCTACAGAATAAAGTTTGCACATCATCATAGGCAAGGCGATAAATGGTGCATTTATCCGATGTATGATTTTGCGCATCCGATACAGGATGCTCTTGAGCATATCACCCATTCATTGTGTTCGCTTGAATATGAGGATCACCGGCCGCTTTATGATTGGGTTATTGAAAATACCGATGTTCCGAGCAAACCGCGGCAAATCGAATTCGGGCGCCGCAGCATCAACTATGCGGTAATGTCAAAGCGGAAGCTTCGCCGTCTTGTCGAGGAAGGGTACGTAAACGGATGGGATGACCCCAGACTGCCGACCCTTCGAGGTCTTCGCCGCCGCGGATATACCCCCGGCTCAATACGCGATTTTTGCGAAAGAATCGGTGTCGGTAAGATATCCAATTCTATTGAGTATGCACTTTTAGAGCATTGCCTGCGTGAGGAATTAAACCAAAACGCTCAAAGGGCTATGGTTGTTTTACGCCCTCTAAAGCTTGTTATCACAAACTATCCGGATGATAAGACAGAGATGCTTGAAATAGAAAACAATCCCAATGATGAAAATATGGGTGTTCGTGATGTCTCCTTCTCACGTGAGTTATGGATTGAAAATGATGATTTTATGATTGAGCCGGTTAAGAAATATAACCGTTTATTTATCGGAAATGAAGTCAGGCTTAAAGGCGCATATATAGTTAAATGCACAGGTTATGAGCTTGATGAAAACGGTAATGTTGCTCTTGTGACAGCCGAATATGATCCTGAAACAAGAGGCGGCACAACTCCGGACGGCAGAAAGGTACGAGGCACAATTCATTGGGCAGATACTAAAACCGCTGTAAACGCAGAGGTTAGAGTATATGATAACCTCTTTACAGATCCCAATCCCGATGTAGCCGGTAAGGATTTCACGGAATTTTTAAATCCAAACTCCCTTGAAATTCTACAGGATTGCAAAGCTGAGAAAATGCTTGAAAACGCAAAAGCACCGCAGGATTTTCAATTCCTGCGGCTGGGTTATTTTGCCGTCGATAATAAAGACTCGAAACCGGGAAATCTTGTTTTTAACCGCGCCGTAGCATTAAAAGACAGCTTTAACGCTTAAAATACATTTGTTATTGCGGCTTCCGTGCCGTAATAACTTTATAGTTTTTAATCACATTGCTTTAAGAGCTTGTGCCAGTTGATCGGCACAGGAGGTTTTTTTGTTGCCGCATCTTATTCCGTCCAGTTTTTCAATTGCTTCTGAAACCTCCATCCCTTTTACGAGCTTGCCTATCGCAAGAAGATTTCCGGGGCAACCACCGTGGTATATGACTTGATTAATTATTCCGTCTTCGACATCAATATCAATGCTTTGTGAGCATGTACCTTTTGTTTTATAAGTTGTTTTCATTTTATTTTTCACCTCATAAGAATAATAATTTATCCGAATCTGCCTGTTATATAATCGTTTGTCCTTTTATCCTGCGGATTTGAAAAAACATCCTCGTTTATCCCTTCCTCAATAAGCTCGCCCGATAACATAAATGCGACACGGTCGGAAACACGCCCTGCCTGCTGGGTATTGTGAGGAGCAAGTATAATTGTAAATCTGTCTTTTAACGTGGTAAGCGAGTCTTCTATTTTTGCCGTAGATATAGGGTCTAAACCTGAGCATGGTCTGTCAAGCAAAATCACCTCCGGCTCAAGCGCCAAAACCCTCGCTATGCACAAACGCTGCTGCTGACCGCCGGAAAGGCTCAGAGCCGACATTTTTAATCTATCCTTAACATCATCCCACAATGCCGCTTCTTTTAAAGATTTCTCCGCAATTTCAGAGAGAATCTTTTTATTTTTTTCTCCCTTAAGCCGCGGACCGTATGTGAGATTATCCAGAATTGACATAGGAAGCGGAGTCGGGACATCAAAAACCATCCCTACCTTCCTGCGAAGCTCCGTAACATTTACATCGGTATCATAAACATTCTTCCCGTCAAGTAAAATATCGCCTTCCATTCTTGCACTAGGAGTTAAATCATTAAGCCTGTTTAATGAACGCAGTAATGTGGTTATTCCGCTTCCTGCAGGACCGAAAACGGAAAGTATCTGATTTGATTTAACATCCAGTGTAAAATCACGGACTGCCTGCTTTTTATCAAAAAAGAAGCTCATATTAATTATTTCAATTTTTATTTTATCTTTTTTATCCTTTTTTGACATGATAACCTCTCTACTTGTTTTTTGCCATAAAGCGGTTTACAAGTGCGTTTGCGATTACGTTAATAAAGAAGATCAGCAAAATCAACAATGCTGCAGTTCCGTAAGCATTTCCCATTGATATCCCTTCTCTTGCAAGTATGTAGAAATGGACTGCCATTGTCCGTGTCGGTGAAAGCAGTGATGATGCCATTCTTAGTGTACCGCCGGCAGTAAGCATTACAGCCGCAGTCTCCGCAACACACCTTCCCACACCAAGAATAATACCATTTGATATACCTTGTATTGCGGACGGGAAAACCGCTTTTACGATTGTCTGCCACTTTGTTCCGCCGAGCGAGTAGCTTACCTCACGGTAAGAATACGGCACTGCACGTATTGCTTCCTCAGACGTACGGATTACTGTCGGCAGTATCATAACCGCAAGAGTAAGGCCGCCTGCAAGAACCGACCAGCCCAGATTTAAATAAATAACAAAGAAGATAAATCCGAACAAGCCGTAAACAATTGACGGAATTCCGGCAAGTGATTCGGCACTAAACCTGATTATCCGCGTAACAATGCTTTCTTTTGTATATTCCGCCAAATAGAATGCTGTTCCGATACCGAAAGGTACGGCTAACACAATCGCAACTGCTGTAACCATAAGAGTTCCGACTATTGCAGATGCTATACCGCCGGAGCGTCCCATGTCACGCGGTATTTCCGTGAGAAAACTCCAATTGATCATCGGCAGGCCTTTATACAGAATATAAACTATAATTGCCGACAGCACCGCAAGTACAAAAAGTGCCGCAGTCCAAATAACAATCTTTGCGATTTTTTCACTTGTTTTGGGACTAATTCTCATTTCTTCTTCCTTGTAACATATTGCGCCGCCGCATTAAGAATCATTATTATTATAAATAATACTATTCCCGTGGCAAAAAGAGCCTGCCTGTGAGTACCGGATGCGTATCCCATTTCGATGCCTATATTTGTTGTAAGTGTTCTTACAGGGTCAAGAATTGACGACGGTACGGCGACAGCATTGCCGAGTACCATAATTACCGCCATTGTTTCGCCGATTGCTCTGCCGATACCTAAAATGACTGCAGCTACAATGCCTGATTTGGCAGACGGCAGTATTACAGAGCGTATTGTCTGCCAATGAGTAAGACCTAGGGCAAGAGCACCTTCCTTATATTGCCGCGGCAGTGCAATAATCGATACCTCTGATATACTGATTACAGTCGGCAATACCATAATAGCAAGAATAACCGAACCTGCGAGAATACTAAGGCCCGGTCCTCCAAGATAATTTCTGATAAAAGGTACAATAAACAGCAGACCCCAAAAGCCGTAAACAACCGACGGTATTCCTGCAAGTAATTGAATCGCAGGGCGAAATATCTTGCTTAGCGATGCAGGAGCGAATTCTGTCAGAAATATAGCACAGCAAATCCCTATCGGAACACCTAAAAGCGCTGCTCCCAATGTGACGGCTACAGAGCCTATTATCATCGGGAAAATACCGAATTCACCATGCCCCGGCGACCATGACATTCCGAAAATAAAGTTGACAAAACCTACCTCTGCTATAATCGGCATTCCGTTGACAATTATAAATACCGTAATTAACGCAAGTGCCGAAATAGACGAAAACGCAAGCGCAAGAAATACATATTTGGATAGATTTTCCCGGAACTTCTTCATACCTTACAAAGTAACCTTTCTAATCATCATGTACACCAAACTCAGGTATCAATCCTTCATCCGATATTATTTTCTGACCCTCGGGTGAGCGGATAAAATCAATAAACTCAATTACATTACCTTCAGGCTTTTCAAGTGAAACAAATAAGAATGAACGGTACAACGAATAAAAACCGTTTCTGACATTTATTACCGAAGCGGCAACATCATCGATACGCAGAGCAACTACCTGTCTTTCACCGACATCAACAAGACCAAGCGATATAAATCCTATTGAAAACGGGTCGTCCGATACAAGCTGTCGGACAGAACCGTTTGAGTCTTGTACTATAGCTCTTGGTGTAATTCTTCTGTTATCCATAACAAGCTCTTCAAATGCGCTTCTTGTACCTGAGCCTTCCTCGCGGGTTATAATATGAATTCTTGCATCGGGTCCCCCAAGCTGACTCCAGTTGGTATAGTCTGCCGCATAAATTCCGCGAAGCTCATCAAGAGTAAGACTGACGTGCGGATTTTCCGGTGTAATCAGCGGATTGTTCGGATTAACAATAATTGCCAGAGCATCCTTTGCGATTTCTATCGACCACAAATCTTTTTCCGAGTCT
>Ga0123356_10006117_pt1 | contig 12209 bp, 10 predicted proteins | sample TergutEmb28metaG_2_FD_92546 | JGI IMG/M metagenome (GOLD analysis project Ga0123356, IMG submission 92546) | Embiratermes neotenicus P3 segment gut microbial communities from Petit-Saut dam, French Guiana - Emb289 P3 | ecosystem: Host-associated > Arthropoda: Insects > Digestive system > Gut ... | reverse complement strand
TCCTTGCCGGCCCCGTTAACTTCACGCTGGCCACCTCACAGACCATGCCCGAATCAATCCTGCCCCTGCACCGCAGTGGCACCGAGGGGGTTGGCCGGTGAACGCGACCCTGGCGCCTGACAGCCAAGCGGTGGTTGAGACCGTTGGCCTGACCAAGGACTTCGGTGAAAACCAGATCTTGAAGGGCATTGACTTCCAGATCACCAAGGGTGAGGTGGTCTCAGTGATTGGGGCTTCCGGCAGCGGCAAGTCCACCTTCTTACGCTGCATCAACCTGTTGGAGTGGCCCACCGGTGGTCAGGTGCTTTACCACGGCCAGGACGTGCTGGCCCCGGGCTTTGACGTGAACCACTATCGCGCCAAGCTGGGCATGGTCTTCCAGCAGTTCAACCTGTTTGCCAACTTGAGTGTGCTGGATAACTGCGTGCTGGGCCAACTGCGCGCGGGTGGCCGCAAGCGGGATAAGGCCGAGGCCATTGCCAAGGACTACTTGGCCAAGGTGGGCATGGCGGCCTACGTCAAAGCCAGGCCGCACCAGTTGAGCGGCGGGCAGAAGCAGCGGGTGGCCATTGCCCGGGCGTTGTCCATGGAGCCGGAGGGCCTGCTGTTTGATGAACCAACCAGCGCCTTGGACCCGGAGATGGTGGGGGAGGTGCTCAAGGTGATTGGTTCACTGGCTCACACCGGGCTGACCATGATCATTGTCACCCACGAGATGGCCTTCGCCCGCGACGTGTCTGACCGGGTGGCCTTCATGGATGGCGGGGTCATTGCCGAAGAGGGGACGGCTGCCCAGGTCTTCAAGCACCCCAGGGAGGCCAGAACCCAAGAGTTCTTGGCACGGTTCTTGACGAACTAGAGGACGCTAGACGGCGGGGCGGCGCAGGCGGGCGAAGTCCTTGATAGCCCGCGCCCCAATGCGGAAAATGCGCGGCAGGTTGATCGAATTGACGCCACCTTGTCTTGGTCTGAAGGTAATGGGCCGGTAGATCACCTTCCGGCCTGCCTGTGCCAGGCGCACCGCCAACAGCACGTTAGTCAAGTTGTAGTCGTCAGGTATGTCTCTCAAGGCCTCGGCCAGGGCGTCGCGTTGGACAAGCCTGAACGGGCAATTCGCGTCCGGAATGACCTTGCGGAAAACCAGCGCCACTGACCATTTGAGCACCTTGGTCACCATGACGCGTGAGGCGCCGTCTTGCCGGCCTTTGCGGTGCCCGATGACGGCATCGGCCTGGTTACGCAAGTTCCAGAAGGGCCAAAACTCTTCGGGCATGGTTTGGCGGTCCGAATCGGTCTGGAAAACGTAACTAGCGCCATGGTCCAGGGCCCAGCGGTAGGCGTACAGCAAGGTGGCGCCATGGCCGGAGTTTGGCTTGGTGACGGCGACCAATTGGGGATACGCCCCGCCGGCCATGGCCTGCTCCAGCAACTGGACGGTGTTGTCTGTTGACCCGTCATCTACCACCAGCAAGGTGGCATCCGCCCCCACCTGGGCCACCACCGGGTGCCACTCAGCCAGCAGGGCGTCTAGGTTCTGGGCTTCGTTGTAAGCCGGCATGACAAGTGTCAAGGTCTGACTCATGAGGGACGCTTCCTGACGGCGCGAAAGGTGATTTTCTTGTTCAAGGCGAATTGGGTAAGCGCTACGAAGACTATTGAGACCAGCTTGGTGGCGGTGGCGCTGCGGTCCAGCAGGTGGACACCCAGATAGAGAATGCCGGTTGACAGGGCTAAACCGGTCCATCCCACCATGAAGAACATGGCAGCCCGCCGGCCCAGCCGGTCGGTCCGCTGGAAGTTGAAATAGGCGTTGAGTAGGAACGAAGTGGCAATGCCCAGGTTGACACTGATTAGGTTGGCCAGCAGCACGGCCCAACCCCAGTTGGTCAGCAGGGTGAAGACCAGGAAATCCAGCCCTGCTGCTGTCACACCAATCACGCCATACAGCACCAGTTGCCTTACCAGGATCCGGTTCAGGCGCGCGCGGAGGCTCGAAAGACGTGAAGTGTGGGTTGGCGGCAAGGCGAAGCCCTTAGCAAGTGTCTGGCTGTGACGGGTTTTACCCTAGCCGCTAATACCGCCCATGGCGGTATGACCCGACCGACGGACGTCAACCACCATGCCGGTTAGGTCGCTGGCCAGGGTTGACAGGGTGGTCAGGGCCACCTGTTCGGCTGACAGCAACGTGTCCTTTGGTTCTGCGCCAAAGGCGGCTTGGCGCATGGGGGTGTCGGTCCGTTCGGGGTTGATCACGTTGACCTTTATGTGCTCGGCCGTCCACTCCTCGCTCAGCGCCTGCGCCAGGTTGACCACGGCGGCCTTGGAAGAGGAGTACAGCGCGTAGTTTTCCCGGCCCCGGGTATAACTGGAGGAAGTAAACAGCACCAGGTGTCCCTGCGTGGCGGCCAGATGCGGGTAGGCCGCTCGGGCCACGTTGACCGCTGCCAGGTAGTTGACGCCCACCATATCGGTGATGTCGGCGGGGCTAGTGGTGGCCAATGGTCCGGTTTTGAGCACGCCAGCGCTGAGCACCACCGCGTCGATCCGCCCCCGTTCGCTAGCCACCTGGTCTAGAGCTTGTTCAATGGCGGGTAGGTCTTGGACATGTAGCCCGGTAGTGGAGCGCCCATGGGCCCGGACATGGGCACCGGCTTGCTTGGCCAGGCGAGCCACCTCGGCGCCAATGCCGTAAGAGCCACCGAGCACCACAATCACCTTGTCACCGAGGGCCTGGGCCAGCTGATCTTGGGTCTTGAGCGGAGCGCTGGCGGTGGCCAATTGGAACAGTTTGTCGGCAATGAACAGATCAACCGGGTGGGTCACCTTGATGTTGTTCTCCGAACCGAGCACGCACTTAACCGGCACATGGGGCAGGTAGCGCAACACCACGGAACAATCGTCGGTGGCATGGAAATAAGGGTCCTCGACAGCCAGCGCGTAGGCCCGCCGCAAGGTCGACAGTTTGAAGGCCTGGGGGGTTTGTCCCCGGCGCAACCGTGAACGGTCGGGGATTTTGGTGATGACCTCGTCATCGTCAACCATCACCACCGTGTCAGCCGAAGGAATGACCACGTCAACCGCATCGTGGTGGTCCAAGGCGGTGACACAGGACTCAATGATGCGCTCGTCCACCAACGGCCTCACCGCGTCGTGCAGCAGGATCTTGGCCTCTTCGGCCTCGATGGCTTCTAACACACGACGGGTGGTTTCGTTGCGGGTGGCGCCGCCCTCCAGGATGGGGCCCAGCGTGGGGTAGTGGTCGCCCAGCAGGGTGGCTACTTGCTCGGTCCAGCCAGGGGTGACCAGCACAATCACCTCATCAATCAGAGCAGAGGCGGCAAACACTGCTACCGCGTGCTCCAGGATGGTCTTGCCGGCCACTTTGATCATTTGCTTGGGTACCGCCAGGCCCAACCTGGCACCCACTCCGCCAGCTAGGACCACGCCATAAGTCTTCACAAAGGCAATTGTTTCGCATTATGTCTATCTTGGCCCTTAGTGCGAGTAACTCCGCATTGGAACATGGAGCGGGTCGGCAAATGTCGCGGGTCGACCAGGCATCAGAAGCGACTGGTTGAAACCAGTCTGATCCATGGTCAGCCAAGGCGAGTGCGCGTGTATAGTCTTGGCGTGTCAACTATGCGCTGCGCTTCAGGACGCAGAATTCTCTTCGTCGCTTGGGGGTTCCCACCCTTCTCCGGCTCGGGTGCATGGGCGCCACTTGGTACCGCAAATGCCCTCGCCAGGCGAGGGCATGAAGTCACAGTATTGGCGGCGGATAGATGGACTCTTGGTTTGCGTGGGCAGTTCGATCCAGAGTCGGCGGCAATGATTGATTCCAATGTCAAGGTCTACCGCTGGCCCATGCCACTTGGTCCAGCTGACCCCCTCATAGCCCGCTGGGAAATCGGTCGTGTCAACGCGGCTTGTGGTGGCAAAAAGCGTCATGAGAGTTGGGAAAGACGCCACCGCAACTGGCTCAAGATGTCGCAGGCGAACTGGTCAAAGGTGTTCCCAGAACCTGACGGCGCAGCGTACTTCGCGCGATGCTACCCAATACTGACCGCAGCTGCGCGCCACTTACACAGAACAGCGGGTTTTGATTTGGTTGCAGCGACCGCCGGTCCCTGGGTTGATCTTTCGGTTGTGCTTCATCTAGGTGCAGAGTTTGGAGTTCCCACCTTTTACTACGATCGAGACGCATGGATGTTCAAGACCTTCACCGGAGAGCCCCACGCCAATGCGGCAGACATCGAACCACTACAAGCACAGATTCTTGACCTGGTCACTCAGGCTTGGTACGTCAACGAATCTATCGCGCAGTTGCACCGCCAACAGTTTCCGCAGCAGGTAGAAAAGATAAAGGTGGTACCAAATGGCTGGGATCGAGAATTCTTGCCCGGCGAAATAACACCCCCGAATAGGGCGCCTGGGCGGGGATTGACCTTCCGCTACGTTGGCACAATTCCTTCTGGGTTCCCTCTGGAAACCCTGACTGAAGCTTGGCGCAAGGCACGCGAGAGCGATGAGGTTGTCGCAAGATCCAGGCTTGAGATTGTGGGAGCAAATTACGGTCCAGCCTTTGGTCCCGGCCTGGCCAGCCTTGGAATCAGCCACCGGGAACGCATCTCCAGGACGGCTTTGGCGCGGGTATTTGGTGAAACCGATGTGCTGGTGTTCATGGTGCCAGGTGGACCGCTGGTGACCTCAAGCAGGATCTATGAATACGCCGCTACCGGGTTACCTATAGTGGCCGGAGTTGCTCCTGACCATTCTGCGCAAAAGGTGCTGGCAGGGCGTGACTTGGTCTTCCAAGCAGGGTCTGTGGAGAGTAACGCATTGTCAAAGGCAATAATTGCTGCCGCCAGTCGTGCGCCTACCCCAGCTGAAACAGCTCAGGCTCACCGACACGCTGAGGCATTAAACAGAGATATGGTGCTAGACAGCGCAATAGCGTCGCTGGAGGTGGCATTACGGTGGACCTGAGTATCGCGCTCTGCCTAGTAGGTGGTGATCCGGAGGCCGACAGCAGACCGTCCACAATTGCAGGGGTGAGAAGTGTCGAGCTGAAAGACAGCACTGCCAGCCCTGAGGTATTGGCCAAAATGGCGGAAGGACACGAGGTTTTAGTTGCAGTAGCGCTTTCACCTGTGGCTATGGCTTGCCTACGTGAGGCTTCAGCTTCCGTACCTGGACTTCTGGCGGTTGACTCGATCAGTGCAGCGGCCAACACAATTCGTTTGCTCCAAAACGGGCTCAGCGCTGCCGACATAGCCTATCCACCACTGTTCACGCCAGATCGCTTGCTGACTGAGCCAGTAGAAGACAGCGTCAAGAGGTGGCGTGTCAGGCTTCACTCACAAGAGGTGGGAGAAGACGGACCTTGGCTTGCGATTGAGAGGGATAGTGTGGCGGTGGCCAGTCAGGTATTGTCTCCCCTTGAGATTGAGGCGGCTAGCCAACGAGTGGGCTTGCCATGTAACGATGAACACCGCTTATTGATTGGGCCCTGTAATTGGGCGGGTCAGGGTGAAGCTTGGGCAAGAGCGGCCGAAACTCACGTTGCCGGCGTTAGTGCCCGAAACGTGACCCTCCTGACAAACCAGGCCCCGGGACCAATCTTCCCAACCGATGTATACATCGATCCTGCCGCCTACCACCTCCCGCTTACCCGAGTTGACTTGGTACTTGATATGGTGCTGCCCGCCACGCACCTCCTGATTGAAGACATGCGTCCATTTATTGGTATGGATCATCGCGACGGACGACAAGGCGGTGCAGCGCAGTCGAGGCGGGAAGCCGAGGCTTGCCTGCGTTCAGAACGGCGGGTGGCTGTTGTAATACATGGCAGTGCTGGCCGTTCACAAAACCGCCACGCCGCCCTCTATCCCATGTCGCCATTCGCTGATGCGGCAAGGATGTCGACGGTAAAGCAGGAAGCTCGGATAGCCAGCGTGCTCGGGGCACTAGAGGGGTTGGACGTGCCCATCTTCGTTGCCACCGTGGACATGCTGGACTTTGTCGAGGAAGCGACCTGGCTACCAATTGTGATAAACCCAGCCAACTTCGTTCCGGCACCTCGCTGGGAGCCAGAACGGCGGCTGAAAGTGATGCACATGCCCTCGAACGACATCAAGAAAGGATCTGGTTGGGTAGACGAGCATCTAGCGCGCTTAGACAAACTTGGTGTGATCGACTACCGCCGCTACTCCGCAATACACCCTAGTCGTGTCCCCGGGCTACTGCGTCAGGTCGACGTGGTGGTGGACCAAGTGTCTCTGGGCAATGTGGCTACTCTAGCTAACCAGACCATGGCGGCAGGTCGGTTAAGTCTGGGCCAGCTGGCGCCTCATGTCCGCCGACGTTACCCAGAGAACCCGCCTGTTGTCAGCGTGGATCCCACCAGCTTGAGTGACGTTGTTTGGCAGGTTTCCAGAGACCCTCAGAGATTTGAAGAACTGGCCAAAGCAGGTCCAGACTTTGCGCGGCGGTTCCACGACGGACGGGCAGCGGCTGAGGCGCTGGAACCATGGCTTCTGCAGAAGAAATCTGGGAGTACCAAATGAGGCTTGTGGGTGAAATCCTAGATGGCGCCAAGACAACAGGTATTGCCGTCATGGTAGGTGCAAGCTGCCCTGGTTGGCTTGCCGGGCTGGCTGAGACTGACGCCAGTCCATTGTGCGAAGCACCGAAGCTGGTCCTGGTGGGAAGCCGGGGGCTGCTCCAATCAACGCATAAAATGAATGATTGGGTGTTGGTGGTACTCGAACAAGGTATGGCCCAGCTGGCGCCAGCTCTGGCGGCTCAGGAACTGGCTAGCCATTCATTGCAGGTCATCGAAGTTTTTCTGGTGCCGCCGCACGCCGCTGATGACGCTGAACCAGGCCAGCCAGAGTGTCTGGTTCTGGCTAGAGCGGTCGGTCAACCGTTGTCGCAAGATCCGCTGGATTTGTGGTCACCAGAACCCAGGCCCCAAACCCTGGCCGAACTCCTGATGGAAGGCAACCGCTCAAAACTACAGGTGATTGCTGTTGGGCAACAACTCAACAATGTAGCCATGCAACGAGACGCCGCGTTGGGAGATGCCAAGCAGCTAGCGACACAAGTTGAAGAGGTCGCCGGGAAGATCGATCAATTGAAGATCCAAGCTCAACAACTGCGTCAAGACTGGGCTGAACAGGTGAACTCATTACGGACCCAGCTCATGGAACAGCAGCAGCAAGTGCGAGCTCTGGAGAGCCAGTCCACTTTGCAGCTTATTAGGCGCAGAACAGGAGAGGCCGTGCGTCGGCTACCTGGTGGGGGCACACTGACAAGGTTCCTCAGCCGCGGCTAGGCATCTAGCCACGCCTCGGCATTCGACCCCAATAGCTTTGAGGACGAGGTTGGAACCAGCAACCTTGTGGCAAGGCGGGTTAGCATGGGCGGTGTGGTAGATCGCCAGGCGGGGGCTCCCGTAGACAATCGCACTGTGGTGGTGACACCGTGGTACCCCACCGAAACCAGGCCATACGCCGGCACATTCGTACGAGAGTGGCTGGTGGCCGCGGGTCAACAGGCCTCCCAAGTGACCATTGTGCACCTGGAGAATGTGCCACTTGACGACCCAGATGGTGTTCAGCGGACTATGACTGATCTGGGTGAGTTAGTCCGGGTGCCAGTCAAGGTTGATGAACAAAGGCCCCGTGCCGATGTGGCTCGCGCCCAGCTGGCAGCCATTACACCGGAGCTGGCCGACCTAATCCGAGGTGCAGATCTGGTCATGGCGCACGTGGCCATGCCCTCTGGCTGGGCAGTGAGCCAAGTGGTGGCACCGGACCAGCCGATGATTCTGGTGGAGCATGCCTCTTACGTGCCGTCTCTGCTAGCTCATCCCGAGGCAAAGGCAATGCTGGTCGAGACGGTCCAGCGGAGCGAGTGTGTCCTAACCGCCGGTGAAGACACCGCTCGCATGCTTCGCGCGGCTACGGCTGAGACTGGGAGGAAGATCTGGGCGGTGGGTAACCCGCTGAGCACAACCGGTCTGGGCTGGACAGAGCCGAAGGGCCCTGGACTAGACCACTGGATATATGTAGGCAATCTCTTGGCAGCGAAGGGAGTGCTCAGGCTGGCCGGTGCCTTTGGCCGCTTTGCCAAGAATAACACTGCTGCCCGGTTGACTGTGGTGGGTCAAGGCGTAGACCGGGAAGCCATGGAGCGTGTGCTGCAGCAGTGGCAGGCACGTGACAAAGTGTGTTTTACCGGCAGTCTTGACAGATCAAGTGTGGGTGAGGCCTTGAGTGGCGCCGATGTGATGATCCACCTGTCTTTGGGTGAGACTTTTGGGCTGGCTCCTCTAGAAGGACTAGTCTCTGGTCTGCCGCTAGTGGCTACCCGGACGCACGGTGGCCTGCAGACGCTGGGCCCAGCCGTTGAGGCTGGGCGCGCACTGATGCTGCCTGTCAAGCCAGCGAACCGGCCATCCGAGGAAGATGTGGTGTTGGCTGTTGCTAGTCTTGCAGCTTGTTTGTCGGCTACTAGGGATCAAGCTTCGGTGGTCCGGCAGGCCATTATTGATCGCTACGGGACAAAGCACTTCGCGGAACTGGTCCAATTGGTGATGCGGGGCGAGTCACCGTACCCAACCCCGAACGGCAATGCCATCGTGGTGATGGCGTTGAGCCGACCGGCTTTGGCCGATGCAGTCGAACCAGTCCGGCAAGCTTTGTGGGACGGCCACCCTGTTGTCTTGGTTGTGGCTCATCAAAGTGAGGCCGACCAACAGGACCCACGGGTGGTTGTGGTAGATGTCTCCGACCAAATTCGCCAATCCCAAGCGCTCTGCCTAGTTGACTGGGTCCTACGGCGTCCGGTCCAGCTAGCCCTGGGCGCCGCAGCCCGCTTCTGCGCGCTGATGGGCCGGCTGCGAGTACCACGCGGCTACGGTCTGGCCAGGGCATTTCGTAGTCGCTCAAAGAGATGGGGCCGGCGCGTGGACTACGCCCTGGGGCCAGCTGTGGCCCGCTTAGTCTTGCGTGGTCAAGCAGGCCGCCGGCTGGGGCAGACGACTCTGCATCGCATCAATGAAGCACTGGCATCGATAGATTCTGAGGCACCAGGTCCGCCTCAGTTGCGTACCTCCAAACACGATCCAAGGCAGGTGGTAGCCATTGTGACTTCTGCCCTTGGAAGCACGCGCTGAGCCGGTCGGTACTCATAGAACCGATGCCACAAATTCGATGAGAGAGTGCCTACCAGGCGGAACTGCCAGCCGACGGTAGTCTTATCCAGGAATCAATGCGTTTGAGCCAAGAAGAGCGCGCTAATGAGGAGGCACGTTGCGTATTGCGGTTGTTGCGCTTGGCAAGATTGGTCTGCCACTAGCAGTTCAGTTTGCTTCAAAAGGCCATCAAGTGGTTGGTGTGGACAGCAATCCACACGTGGTGGACTTGGTGAGCCGGGGGACTGAACCGTTTCCGGGTGAAGCCGGCTTGCAGGATCAGCTCTCGTTGCTGGTACCAGCTGGCTTATTGACTGCCACAACAGATTATGCCCAGGCAATACCTGGGGCAGACGTGGTTGTGGTGGTGGTGCCATTGTTTGTCAACGAAGAAACCTGGGAACCGGACTTTGCCTGGATGCAGAGTGCCACGGAGAAAATCGGTGCCAATCTGACCGCCGACACCTTGATCAGCTATGAGACCACCCTCCCGGTGGGAACCACCCGACACCGCTGGAAGCCAATGCTAGAGGAGCTGTCCGGGCTGAAGGAGGGTGTCGGCTTTGACCTAGTGTTCAGCCCGGAACGGGTGTTGACCGGCCGGATCTTCCGTGATCTCAAGGTCTACCCGAAGTTGATTGGGGCGTTGACCGCTCGGGGCGCAAAGCGGGCCGTCCAGTTCTATTCAAGCGTGCTGGACTTCGACCCGCGCGAGGATTTACCCAAGCCTAATGGGGTGTGGGATTTAGGCTCGCCCGAGGCTGCCGAGATGGCCAAGTTGGCTGAGACCACCTTTCGGGATGTCAACATAGCTCTGGCCAACCAATACGCGCATTTCGCCGAGGGGCATGGCATTGACATTCACCAGGTAATCGATGCCTGCAACTCCCAGCCATACAGCCACATCCACCGGCCTGGAATTGCGGTGGGCGGGCACTGCATTCCGGTCTACCCACGGCTTTACCTGTCATGCGACCCGGAAGCCTCCGTAGTCAGGACTGCTCGTCTAGCCAACATGGATGTCCCAGCTCAGCAGGTGCAGCGCCTAGCACTAGCGTTGGGTGGTTCTTTGGCGAGACAGCGGGTGGTGGTCTTAGGGGCGGCCTACCGTGGCAAGGTGAAAGAGACCGCCTTCAGCGGAGTGTTTGCGCTGGTCAAACAGCTAGAAACAGCTGGTGCCACGGCTGTAGTGCATGATCCGATGTTCAGCGATGAAGAATTGGTCGGTCTTGGCTTTGCTCCGTACCATCTGGGGGAGCCGGTAGACGCAGCTGTTGTTCAGGCTGACCACCCACAGTATTTGACGATGGGTCCAACTGATCTGCCAGGTGTGAGGGCCCTACTTGACGGCCGAGCCATTACCACGGCAGCAGGCTGGCCGGGCGTGGTCCGCCTGGTGATTGGCGTAGGTGAGACCGCTTGAACCCATGCGAATACTCCACCAGTGGGCTCACATGGCCACGTGGTTATGGCGCGTTGTATCGACAGCGCAAGAGACGGCACAGTGCTCGACACATCCAGGTCAGTTTGGGTGAGCGGCTAAAACGCTGGGTGGTCTGCGGCAGCACCAAAGACACACTGTGCACCCTCTACTCGGATCCAAGCCTGCGTCTGGGGGGATAGCCAATGGTGCAGCCTGGCAGTCGCTGTTCTCCAGAGGGTGCGCTGCCATCAGTGTCGGTCTTCCTGACCGTGCTGAATGAACAGGCCCACCTCGCAGAGTCCCTCGGCTCAGTGTTAGACCAGGACTATGAGGGCGCCATCGAGGTGGTGGTGGCATTGGGTCCTTCCACCGACTCTACCGACCAAATAGCCCAGGACTTGGCTGAGGGTAACGCGCGAGTCAGGCTGGTACCCAATCCGACTGGCCGCATTCCAGAAGGTTTGAATGCGGCCTGGCGAGCCTGCAGCCATCAATACCTGATCAGGACCGATGGTCACGCGGTGTTGCCAAAGGACTACCTCCGGCAGGCTGTGGCAACTCTGGAGACGTCTGGTGCTGCCAACGTGGGTGGGATGATGGTGCCTGAAGGTACAACGGCTTTCGAAATGGCAGTTGCCCACGCAATGTCCACGCCAGTCGGCATAGGGGCCGTGTCCTTTCACACCGGTGGACGGGCAGCTCCGGCCAAGTCGGTCTATCTGGGCTGCTTCAGGCGTGATTGGCTGGAGCAAGTGGGCGGCTATGACGAATCATTCGCCAGAGCGGAAGACTGGGAGCTGAACTACCGCATCATCCAGGCCGGTGGTGTTGTCCTGTTTGATCCGTCTCTCCGCGTTGCCTACCGGCCTCGCGGCAATCTCATGGCACTGGCCCGGCAATACTTCTCGACTGGTCAATGGCGGGCCGAGGTGATGCGAGTCCACCCAAAGACTCTCTCGCTCCGCTACTTGGCACCGCCCGCGGTAGTCATAGCGGTAGCAGTGGGTAGTTTGGTTGGCCTGTGGGGTACTCTGCGTGGCTCAAAAATCGGCCAAATGGGTTGGGCCGTGCCAGCCATGTGGGCAGTGGGAGAAGCCGCCGCCGCGCTGGTTGATGGGCGCGGTTTGCCGCCGGTAGCCCGAGCCTGGTTGCCGGTGGTCATGGCCACCATGCACCTGTGCTGGGGGCTGAGTTTTCTTCGCGGCATGGTTAGGTCGCCTGGCAAGGTGAGAGTCGAGTAGGGCGCTATTCTTGACCAGACCCGCAGAGGCCCCTTTAGTTGTATGGCGGAAGGAGTAGCCGTTGGCTGAGAGCGAACCGGTCACCAGGCCGCGTGATGAACTCCATGTTTATGAAGCTCATGGCACGGGCTTGCCACCGATTAGGCAGTACGTCAGGAACCTGTTGCAGCGCTGGCCGTTTGCAGCGGAGTTCTCACGTTCATCAATCCGGGCGGCCAGCACCGACACGGTCCTAGGGAGGATCTGGCTGGTGTTAAACCCACTGCTGTTAGCTTGCGTCTATTTCATCTTGGTGATGGTGCTGATGGGTGGGAACATGGAGGACCCAGTGGGTCGGCTGTCCCAC
>Ga0123356_10006116_pt1 | contig 12209 bp, 11 predicted proteins | sample TergutEmb28metaG_2_FD_92546 | JGI IMG/M metagenome (GOLD analysis project Ga0123356, IMG submission 92546) | Embiratermes neotenicus P3 segment gut microbial communities from Petit-Saut dam, French Guiana - Emb289 P3 | ecosystem: Host-associated > Arthropoda: Insects > Digestive system > Gut ... | reverse complement strand
TCTCTCATGCAGCCCATGACAGTCTGTTTGCCACAACTGAACAGCTACAGATGCCACACACAGCTGTATGCCAGTCTCTCATGCAGCCCATGACAGTCTGTTTGCCACAACTGAACAGCTACACGTCACACACAACTGTATGCCAGTCACTCATGCAGCCCATGACAGTCTGTTTACCACAACTGAACAGCTACAGATGCCACACACAGCTGCATGCCAGTCTCTCATGCAGCCCTTATTAAAGAAGTCAATTTCTGAAAACAGCCCTTTTAAGGGCTGAAGTATTACTTTACATTTTCTATGAGTAGGTGCGATATTTCACCGGTCCCAGTTTCCGGGCGGTCTACGGCCCCTCGCCTGCTGAGATTGTGGGTTCGAAGGGTTTGTGAGTGGTGTGTGTTCCGAAAGCTACTGCTAGATTCATGAATGGAAGAGTGGTCTTGCTTTGGGATAAAGCATCCATACAGAAGGCACCGTTACGTTCTGCAAAATGTTCTGATAATGCAGGCCGTCCAGCTGACCCTCTATACGATGGGGAACTTCAGCCCCTTTGTGGGAGATACAGCCCCAACAGTGGACAGACAGGACAAATGCGTTTGCAGGTTGACATATACTGCGGGTTTTAACGCTCTCCCTGTGGTCTGTGAACTAAATCTGACCCATCATTTACTTTCACTTCCAGTTTTATGACAGTATTCGTCTTGTAGAGGGACTCGGCTTATACTCAACTGAGGGTTAATGACTGTTTTGTGATACCCAGGTCAGTTTTCAGCTTTTGGGGATTCCCTACCCTCTTTTCAGCAATGACCAGCAGCAGCCACGAATGCACAAATGTGGGGAAAGTAAAATGACTCAAATTATGATGGCAACTGTACGTCACGTGACTTCCAATTTGGGACTTAGAAAATTTCAGGCCGATGGATTTTTGTTGGTCTGAGTGTTCAGTACGTGGAAAACATTCTCACTTTCATAAAGGCCAAGCACAGTCAATCCATTGTGCTTGATACAGCTTATGACAGCTGTGGAGCATCATCATGTGTGCCCCATGCCGAACAACGCCCGCCCGGTAAACCCACCAATCAAGCGCAATGTTTGTTATCCTGTAGGCCCTGTTACAAAAAAGGTGGTTGTCTTGCCAACGGAACGAACCATTGGAGGAGGATGTGTTATTGTTTAGGTTGGCTCTCTGTTACTGTCTGCGCTTTCGTTCCAAGTAAGGCACCATTCTCCAACCCTCCAATTTTGTGTGGAACTCCGTTTTGGCCACCGAACTGTCGCTGACTGGTCGCAATTCTGCTGCAAGGCAATGTCGAACTTCATTTTGATTTGTTCTTTACAGCTTATTTTAATGGCATTTGGCAGGGAGGGGGGGTGGCAAAATTATAATTTCGGCCGGTTGCGCGCGACAGTGTTTGATTTTGTTTGTTTCAAGGGGGAATCAGGGACACCTGTCTTGCACCTGTTGCTGATCGCTCCCCTGAAACATTCCTCGCCATCACTAAGGCATGTATCCTACCTGGCACCACGATTATCAGTGACTGCTTGGGGTACAACATTCGTCTCGGCAATGATGGACTCACGCACCACTCTCAATCGCTGTGTGAGTTTCGTGGCACACGGATGCTCACAAATACGATCGAGCCCACTTGGATGCACGTCAAGGTTAACCTCAGGCCTTACTGAGAAAACGAAGTGAAATATGTGAAAAATGGATTGAAGGGTTCTGATACCTGGGTTTGATGGTGTTGCAGAATTAATTGTAAAGTGCTGTTTATTACCATTCTGTTGGACCATATATTGCATTTATCTTTCTAATTGGATATTCTCCTGGTATCATAAAAATAACAAAAACACAAACAATATTTAAAAACATGTAGTCTGTTATGCAGTGTGCTATTTGCTGTGCTTAAAATATTTGTAACCTTTAATATTGCTTAATTGTTGAAGGAATGTTGCAGAATGCATTTCATATAGCACTATATAATAAGTATGACATAAATGAAAAAGCTGATGTTTTATTTGAAGAGATAGAACAGAAAACTATTGATCAACCAGTATATTTTATAAATAACAGTTCTTCAAATGCATTGTATTTTTAATGAATGTATACATTAATATAAAAATACTTGTCCTTTTTATCATAATATATCCTAATGTTTAACTTTTTTTCCAGGCTACTGCAAATACACAACTGCATGTACAGAGTGATGAATGCAGATATTCTTGTGATATGTTTAGGGGTGGGCATCCATTTTTATGTGAAGTTTGTAATAAGGCATTCAGTAAAAAGTGCAATCTGATAGTACATCAACGCATACACAGTGGTGAGCGCCCTTTTGTTTGTGATGTGTGTAATAAAGCATACTGTGCGAAGAGCAGTCTGATAAGGCATAAATGCATACACAGTGGTGAGTACCCTTATGTTTGTGATGTGTGTAAAAAGGCATACAGTCAAAAGAGCAAACTGATAACACATCAACGCATACACAACAGTGAGTGCCCTTTTGTTTGTGACGTGTGCAATAAGGCATTCAGTCAAAAGAGCAGACTGATAACACATCAACGCATACACAACAGTGAGCGCCCTTTTGTTTGTGATGTGTGTAATAAAGCATACTGTGAGAAGAGTAGTCTGATAAGGCATAAACGCGTACACAGTGGTGAGTACACTTATGTTTGTGATGTGTGTAATAAGGCATGCGGTGACAAGAGTAATTTGATAAGGCATAAACGTATACACACTGGTGAGCGTCCTTATGTTTGTGATGTGTGTAATGAGGCATTTCGTTTCAAGAGTAATCTGATAACGCATATACGTATACACTCTGGTGAGGAGCCTTATGTTTGTGATGTGTGTAATAAGGCATACAGTGACAAGAGAGGTCTGATAAGGCATAAACGCTTACACAGTTGTGAGCGCCCTTATGTTTGTGATGTGTGTAATAAGGCATACAGTGACAAGTGTAGTCTGATAAGACATAAACGTAAACATAGCGGTGAGCACCATTATACCTGTGAAGTATGTAATAAGGCATTCAGTGAACAGAGCAGTTTGAATATTCATCAACACATGCATAATGTTGAGGGTGCAGATAACTGATTGGTGTTTTCAGGCAGTTAGTGAACAAGGTAATCTGATAAAATGTCAACTCCTTCATTGTTGTATGTTTGTGTATTCCTGAGATATGTGTAATTGTGCGTGAGTATGTGTGTGTGTGCAAAGTCTAAGGGGGAAAACAGTCACATCAAGGGATTTAGGAGATATTGGTTAGGAAGTGGTTTAAATGTAATGAATGGAGAAGACTACATATTAAGACCTTAATAATTTTTATTTGCCTACACTCTTTTAATGTGATAATTGAATAAATTTGCTGAATTGGATCATGTTAAACAAACATACCATTTGGACATACAGGTATTTGTGGAGTATTTATTACAGTTGATGTTTAAGTAATACCGTTTGAAGTGATGACACAGTTACAGTAAGCATGTAGTGTGATGGTGAGCTTTTGTGAATGTTGCAGAGAAGCTTACAGTTTCATAACTTGAAACTGTTCAAAAGCATTGTACTGTTGTGCAACAGTTATTGGGAGATGTAGATGAAGAGTTTCAGTTAGTATTTTTGAAAAATGCATAATAAAATTACAAATTATCTGCAGCATTTAATGTAAAGTGCTTCCTGAAGATTCAGACTTAAATTTTTAATTGAAGCTTTGTTTTAAGAGGAAGAGACTTTTTCTGTTTCTGACCATAGATTTGAATGAGTCCTGTTGCTTAAAAATTTTATCAATTGGCTGGGTTGAGAATGGGTGGAGCTCTAATTCTACTCCCCTACATGTGTTTGGGTTATCACACGGCTGGTTTGCGATTGGGTGGAGCTCTACCTCCACTCCCCTTCATGTGTTTACTGAACTTTTTATTACACGGCTGGTTTGAGAATGGGTGGAGCTCTACCTCCACTACCCTAAATGTCTTTACTGACCTTTTTATCATGGCTAGTTTGAGAATAGGTGGAGCTCTACTTCCACTCCCCAACATGTGTCCTCCGAACTTATCTCGTGACTGGGTTGAGAATGGGTTGAGGTCGACACAATACCATACATGTTTACACATCTTTTCATCACGTGGCTGGGTTGAGAATATTAATCTCTACCTCTACTCCCCTTATATTGTCCATTGAACTTATCACGTGGCTGGGTTGAGAATAGGTGGAGCTCTACCTCCACTACCCTACATGTGTCCACTGATCTTATCATGTGGCTGGGTTGAGAATTTTTGGAGTCCTACCTCCACTCTTCTACATGTGTCCCCTGAACTTTTTATCACGTGGCTGGGTTGAGAATATTTGTGGCAATACCTCCAATTCCCTATATGTGTCCTCAGAGATTTTATCACGTGGTTGGGTTCAGAATGCGTTGATCTCTACCCTGACTCCGCTACATGTGTCCATTGTAATTTTTATCACATGGCTGTGTTGAGAATTGGTGGAGCTCTAACTCCACTCCCCTACGTGTGTCCATCGAACTTATCTCATGGCTGGGTTGAGAATGGGTTGAGTTTCTACCGCCACTCCCCATGTGTCCACTCAACTTATCACGTGGCTGGATTGAGAAAGGGTGCAGCTCTACCTTCACCCCCTACATGTGTCGAATGAATATATCACGTGGCTGGTTTAAAAATATGTGTAGCTCTACCCCCACTCCCGTACATGTGTACACTGAACATCACGTGGCTAGGTTGAGAATAGGCTCCACCTGTTCTCATGGTAAGTTTAGTGTACACATGCAGGGGATTGGGGGTAGAGCTCCACGTATTCTCAAGTCCACCTCCACTCCCCTACGTGTCCACGGAACTTATAACGTTGCAGTGTTGAGAATAGGTGGAGCTCTACCTCCACTTCCCTACATGTGTCCACTGAAATAATCACATGGCTGGGTTTAGAATAGGTGGAGCTCTACCTATACTCCCCTACATGTGTCCATTGAACTTATCACGTGGCTGTTTTGAGAATATGTGGAGCTCTACCTCCACTCCTCTACATGTATCCACAGAACTTTTTATCAAATGGCTGGGTTGAGAATATGTGAGGCTCTACCTCCACTTCCCTACATGTGTCCACAGAGATTTTTTTCACGTGGTTGTGTTGAGAATGTTTGGAGCTCTACCTCCAATCTCCTACATGTGTCCGCTGAACTTATCACCTCGCTGGAATGAGAATTGTTTGAGCTCTACCTCCCCTCCCTTATATGTGTCCATAAAACTTTCACGTTGCTGGGTTGAGAAAATTTTGAGCACTGCGTCCCCCCAACATTTGTCCAAAGAACTTTTTATCGCGAGGCTGAGTTGAGAATATGCGGAGCTTTACCTCCACTCCCCTACATGTGTCCGCAGAACTTTTTATCCCGTGGCTGGGTTGAGAATAGGTAGAGCTCTATCTCCACCCCATACAAATGTCCACTGAACTTTTTATCACGTGGCTGGTTAAAGAATATTTGGAGCTCTACCGCCGCTCCCCTACATGTGTCCACAGAACGTTGTATCACGAGGCTGAGTTGAGAATATGTGGAGCTCTACCGCCACCCCCCTACATGTGTCCATTGACCTTTTTATCACGTGGCTGAGTTGAGAACGTGTAGGGCTCTACCTCCAATTCCCTACATGAGTCCACTGAACTTTTTATCACGTGGCTGGTTTTAGAATTGGTGGAGCTCTACCTCCACTCCCTTATATGTTTCCACAGAACTTTTTATCACGTGGCTGTGTTCAGAATGGGTGGACCACTACCTCCACCCCTACATGTGTCCACTGAACTTATCACGTGGCTGGGTTGAGAATGGGTGGAGCTCTAACTCCACTACCCTATATGTGTCCACAGAACGTATATCACGTGGTTGTGTTGGGAAAGTGGATGTCTACCTCCACTCCCCTACATGTGTCCACTGAAATTCTCACGTTGCTGGGTTGAGAAAGGGTGGAGCTGTACCTCCAATCCGCAAAATGTGTCGTCAGAAATTTTTATCACGTCTGTGTTGAGAAAATGTGGAGCTCTATTTCCACTCCCCTACATGTGCCCACGGAACTTATCACGGGTCTGGGTTGAGAATTGGCGGAGCTCTACCTCCAATCCCCTACACGTGTCCACAGGAACTTTTATCACATGGTTGTTTGGAGAAATTGTGGATCTCTACCTTCACTCCCCTACATGTGTTTACTGAATTTATCATGTTCCAGGGTTGAGAAGTGGTAGAGCTCTACCTCCAAAACCCCACACGTGTCCACAACTTTATCATGTGGCTGGATTGAGAATGGATGGAGCTCTACCTCCACTCCCCTACATGTTTCCCCTGTACTTTTCACTTGGCTGGGTTGAGAATGGCTTGAGCTCTACATCAACTCCCCTACATGTGTCTGTGAACTCACGTGGCTGGTTTGAGGATGGATGGAGCTCTATCACGACTCCCCTCCATGTGTCCACAGAAGTTTTTATCACGTGGCTGGGTTGGGAATATGTCTAGCTCTACCTCCACCCCTACAACTGTCCAGTGAACTTTTTATAACGTGGCTGTGTTGAGAATAGTTGGAGCTCTAACTCCTATCCCCTACATATTTCCACAGAACTTTTTATCACGTGGCTAGTTTGAGAATGGTTGGAGCACTACCTCAACTTTCCTACATGTGTCCACAGAAATTTTTATCACGTAGCTGGGTTGATAATATGTAGAGCTCTACCTCCACTCCCCTACATATGTCAATTGAACATTTTATCACTTGTCTCGTTTGAGAATGTAAGGAGTTCTCCCTCCACTCCCCTACATTTGTCTACAGAACTTTTTATCACGTGGCTGTGTTGAGAATAAATGCAGCTCTACCCCCACTCCCCTACATGTGTCCGAAGATCGTTTTGTCACGGAGCCAGGTTGAGAATGTGTGAAGCTCTACCTCCACCCTCCTACGTGTGTCCAATGAACTTTTTATCACGTGGCCAGTTTAAGATTAACTGGAGATCTACCGCCACGCTCCTACAAATTACTACTAAACTTTTTATCACTCCGCTGGTTTGAGAATGCGTGTAGCTCTCCCTCCACTCCCCTACATGTGTCCTCAGAACTTTTTATCACGTGGCTGTATTGAGAAAAGCTGGAGCTCTACCTGCACTCCCCTACTTGTGTCCACACAACTTTTTATCACGTAGCTCTTGAGAAAGTGTGGAGCTCTACCTCCACTACCCTACATGTGTTTACTGAAAATTTTATCACGTTGCTGGGTTGAGAAAGCGTGGAGCTTTACCTCCACTCCCCTACATGTTTCTACAGAACGTTTATAACGTGACTTGTTTGAGAATAATTGGAGATCTACCTCCACTCCCATACATATGTCCACTGAACGCTTTGATGGATTGAGAATGGATGGAACTGTACATCCACTCACCTACATGTATCCAAATAACTTTTTATCGCGTGGCTGCGTTGAGAAAGGGTGCAGCTCTACTTCCACTCCCCTACATGTGTCCACTGAAAATGTTGGAGCTCTACCTCAACTACCCTTCATGTGTCCACAAATTTTTATCACGAGGCTGGGTTGAGAATGAGTTGAGCTCTAACTCCACTCCCCTACTTGTGCCCACGGAACTTTTTATCACGTGGCTGAGATGAGAAATTTTGGAGCTATACCTCCACCCTCCCCTACATGCGTCCACTGAACTTTTTATCACGTGGCAATTTGAGAGTTGATGGAGCTCTGCCTCCCCTCCCTTTCGTGTGTCCACAGAAATTTTTATCACGTGGCTAGATTGAGAATGGGTGCAGCTCTACCTCCACTACTTTATATGTGTCCACTGAAAGTTTTACGACGTGGCTGGGTTAAAAATATTTGGAAATCCACCCCCACTCCCCTACATATGTCCACTGGACTTATCACGTGGCTGGGAGAGAATGTTTGGAGCCCTACCTTCACTAACCTACAAGTGTCCATTGAACTTATCATATGGCTGCGTTGAGAATAGGTGGAGCGCTACCTCAACTCCCCTACAAGTGTCCACAGAACTTTTCATTACGTAGTTGGGTTGACAAAATTGGAGTTATACCTCCACACCGCAACATGTGTCCCCTATACATTTTATCACGTGGCTGGTTTGAGAATGTGTGGAGCTCTACCTCTACTTCCTAACATGTGTCCTTTGAACTTATCACGTGGCTGGGTTGAGAATGGGTGGATTTCTAACTCCACTCCCCTAAATGTGTCGACAGAACTTTTTATCACGTCACTGGTTTGAGAAATTTGGAACTCTACCTCCAATCTCCTTCCGTGTGTCCACAGAACTTTTTATTTCGTTTGTGGTTTGAAAATAAGTGGAGCTCTACCTCCACACCCCTACATGTGTCCACAGAACGTTTTATCACGTGGTTGGGTTGAGAATATTTGGAGCTCTACTTCCACCCGTACGTATGTCCACTGAACTTTTTATCACATGGCTTTGTTGAGAATAGTTGGAGCTCTACCTCCGCTTCCCAACCTGTGTCCACATAACTTTTTATCACTTGGCTGGGTTGAGAATAGTTGGATTTCTACCTCCACTCCCCTACATGTGTCCACAGAATTTCTATCACTTCGCTGGGTTGAGAATATGTGGGGCTCTACCTCCACTCCCCTACATGTTTCCACAGATCTTTTTGTCACGCGATTGGGTTGAGAGTTACTGGAGCTCTACCCCGACTCCCCTACATGTGTCCAGTGAACTTTATTTCTCGGGGATGTGTTGAGATATTTTGGAGCTATACCCTCAATCGCCTACGTGTGGCCACAGAACTTTTTGTGTCGTGGCTGGGTTTAGAATTGGTGGAGCTCTAACTCCACTCCCCTACTTGTGTCCAACGAACTTATCTCGTGGCTGGGTTGAAAATGGTTTGAGGTCTACTCCCACTCCCCTACATGTGTCCACTGATCTTTTTATCACGTGGCTGCGTTTTGAATGGGTGGAGGTATACCTCAACTACCCTACATGTGTCTACTGAACTTATCACATGGCTGGGTTGAGAATGGGTGGAGCTCTATCTAAACTCCCCTACATATTTCCACCGAACGTTTTATCGCGTGGCTTGGTTGAGAATAGTTGGAATTCTACCTCCACTACGCCACATGTGTCCACAGAATTTTTATCACGTGGCTGGGTTGAGAATAGTCGGAGCTCTACCTCCACTCCCCTACATGTATCCACAGAAGTTTTTATCACGTGGCTGGTTTGAGAATAGGTGGAGCTCTATCTCTACATCCCTACAAGAGTCCACTGAACTTTTTATCACGTGGCTTTATTGAGAATGGGTGGAGCTCTACCCCCACTCCCCTACATGTGTCCACAGGACTTTTTATCACGTGGCTGGTTGGAGAATAAATGGAGCTCTACCTCCACCCCCGCACATGTGTCCAAAAATCATTTTATCACGTGGCCTGGTCAAGACGTTGTGGAGCTCTACCCCCACGCCCCTACATGTGTCTGCTGAAATTTTTATCACTCTTCTGTTTTAAGAATGTTTGAAGATCTACCGCCACTCCCCTACATATGTCCTCAGAACTTTTTATCACGTGGCTGTTTTGAGTTAATTTGGAACTCTACCTCCACACCCCTAAATGTGTCCACAGAACTTTTTATCACTTCGCTGGTTTGAGAAATGTGGAGCTATACCTCCACTCTCCTACATGGGTCTACAGAACTTTTTATCACGTGGTTGGATTGAGAATAAATGGAGCTTTACCTCCACCCCTACATATGTCCAATGAACTTTTTATCACATGGCTGTGTTGAGAATAGATGGAGCTCTACTTCCACCCGTACGTATGTCCACTGAACTTTTTATCACATGGCTGTGTTGAGAATAGTTGGAGCCCTAGGTCTACTCCCTACATGTGTTCACTGAAATTATCACGTGGCTGAGTGAGAATGGTTGGAGCCCTACGTTCACTCCCCTACATATGTCCATTGAACTTATTACTTGGCTGGGTTGAAAATAGTTGGAGTTTGCCTCCACTCACCTACATGTGTCCACAGAAGTTTTTATCACCCGGTTGTTATGAGATTTGGTGGAACTCTACCACATATCCCCTAAATCAGCCAACTGAAGTTTTTATCACGTGGCTGGTATGAGAATAAATAGAGCTCTACCTCCACACACCTACATGTGTCCACTGATCATTTATCATGTGCCTGGGTTGAGAATGACTGGATCTCAACCACCACTCGCCTACATGTGTCCACTGAATTTATCACGTGGCTGGCTTGAGAATGTGTGCAGCTCTACCTCCACTCCCCTACATGTGTGCACTGAACTTATCACGTGGCTGGTTTGAGAATGTGTGTAGCTGTACCTCCACTCCCCTACATGTGTCCAATGAACTTATCACGTGCCTGGGTTGAGAATGGGTGGAGCTGTACCTCCACTCCCCTACATGTTTACACTAAAATTATCACGAGGCTGGGTTGGGAATAGGTGGAGCTATACCTCCATTCCCCTACATGTGTCCATTGAACTTATCACGTAGGTAGGTTGAGAATGGGTGGAGCTCTACCTCCACTCCCATACATGTGTCCACTGATCTTATCACGTGGCTGGTTTGAGAATGGGTGGAGCTCTAACCCCACTCCCCTTCATGTGTCCAAAGAAATTTTTTTCAAGTTTCTGGGTTGGGAATGGGTGGAGCTCTAACTCCACTCCCTTACTTGTGTCCACTGAACTTATCACGTGGCTGGGTTGAGAATAGGTGGAGCTCTACCTCCAATCCCCAACATGTGTCCACCCTAATTATCACGTGTCTAGGTTGAGAATTCTTAGAGCTCTACCTCCACTCCTCTATATATGTACACAGTACATTTTATCACGTGGTTGTGTTGAGAATATGTATAACTCTACTCCCACTCCCCTACATGTGTCCACTCAACTTATTACGTGGCAGGATAGAGAATAGGTGCAGCTCTACCTCCACTTCCATACATGTGTCCACTGATCTTATCATGTGGCTGGGTTGAGAATAGTTGGAGCTCTACCCCCACTCCCCTACTTGTGTCTACTGACCGTATTACGTGGCTGGGTAGAGAATAGGTGGAACTCTATCTCCACTCCCCTACATGTGTCCACTGAACTTATCACGTGGCTGTTATGTTAATAGGTGTAGCTCCACACCACTCCCCTACTTGTGTCCACTGAACTTATTACGTGGCTGGGTAGAGAATAGGTGGAGCTCTACCTCCACTTCCCTACATATGTCCACTTATTATGTGGCTGGGTTGAGAATATTTGGAGCTCTACCCCCACATCCCTACATGTGTCCACCGACCTTATCACGTGGCTGGGTGGAGAATAGTTGGAACTCTACCCCCACTCCCCTACACGTGTCCACTGACTTTATTACGTGGCTGGGTAGGGAATAGGTGGAAGTCTACCCCCACTCCCCTACATGTGTCCACTGAACTTATCACGTGGTTGTGTTGAGAATAGATGGAGCTCTACCCCCACTCCCCTACATGTGTCCATTCACCTTATCACGTGGCCGGGTAGAGAATAAGTGCAGCTCTACCCCTCTACACTACATGTGTCCATTGAATTTATCACGTGTCTGTTTTGAGAATATGTGGAGCTCTAACCCCACTCCCCTACATGTGTCCACTGACCTTATAACGTGGCTGGGTAGAAAATACCTGGCCCTCTACCCCACTCCCCTACATGTGTCTTATGATCTTATCACGTGGAAGAGTAGAGAATAGTTGGAGCTCTACCCCCACACCCCTTCATTTATCCACTGAACTTATAACGTGGCTGGGTTGAGAATAGGTGGAACACTACCTCCACTCCTCTACATGTGTCTAATGAAATTATCCCGTGCTGTGTTGAGAATAGGTAGAACTCTACCCCACTCACCTACATGAGTAAAATAAAACTTTTCAGTAGGCTGCGTTTAGATCAGGTGGAGCTCTACCTCCACTCCCCTACATATGTCCACTGAACTTATCACGTGGCTGTGTTGAGAATAGTTGGAGCTCTAACTCCACTAACCTACATGAGTCCAATAAACATTTTATCACGTGGCTGAGTTGAGAATATTTGGAGATCTACCCCCTCTCCCCTACATTGTTCCACTGACCTTATCACTTGGCTGGGTAGAGAATAGGTGGAGCTCTACCTCCACTCCCCTACAAGTGTCCACCGAACTTATCACGTGGC
>Ga0123356_10006115_pt1 | contig 12211 bp, 10 predicted proteins | sample TergutEmb28metaG_2_FD_92546 | JGI IMG/M metagenome (GOLD analysis project Ga0123356, IMG submission 92546) | Embiratermes neotenicus P3 segment gut microbial communities from Petit-Saut dam, French Guiana - Emb289 P3 | ecosystem: Host-associated > Arthropoda: Insects > Digestive system > Gut ... | reverse complement strand
GGCAGAGTTTGATGTCTTTTCCGGCCTTTCAAAATCCGCCGCTTATGATATTTTTATCGGGGTCAAGTACGAGGGATATTTGCGGCGCGAGGAGGCGGCCGCCGCGAACGCAAGAAGGGTAGGGGATTTGTCGATCCCGCCTGATACGGATTTTTCTAAAATGAACGGATTAAGGCTCGAAGCGCGCGAAAAGCTCGCCGCCGTCCGTCCCCTCACCGTCGGTCAAGCGTCGCGTATCAGCGGGGTGACCCCGGCGGACGTGAATGTGCTGATATTGAGATTAGGGCGATAAGGCATATTCATAAAAACGTCATGGTTGCGGGCTTTGTCGCCAAAAGGTAGACAAAGGGGCTGTCTCACGAGATTTTGGCGGGGGACAGCCCTTTTTGTTTTTTGCGTTGCTCTTGGTATAAGGCGTGTTCGAACCGTAGGGGCGAGGCGCGCCTCGCCCGAATTTATAAATAACAAAGCGTTTTTACCCATATTTGGGAATTTTTTGGGCGAGGCACGCCTCGCCCCTACGGAAATTCAGATAAAAAAACAATGTCCTATTGCAAGAGACAGCTTGTTTTTTACTCTGTGAGACAGCCCCTTGTGTTGGGGTTTTCCCACCCGCCCAATCCCATGAGGTTTGAAGTGACCCCGAAAGTTTAACATTTTAGAGAATATACATGGCTAAGAAAAAAGAAAATTTGCCGACAGTAGCGGACAAACGAGCGGTTGCGACGAGGGATACGGAAGCGTTGCCCGACAGCTTATTTTCGGATTGTTGCGTAATCATTGAAAAGCGGAAATACAACGCAGGGGCTTATGCGAACAAGGAAATTATCCTTATGTGCCACGAAATCGGGCAAAGGACAAATTTTGACGTGTTGGGCGGTCAGCATGCCGAATACGGGAAACGAATTGTTGCGGAGCTGGCGCAACTTTTAAGAGAGAAATACGGAAGCACCTTTGACTATACGAATGTGCGCAGAATGGCGCATTTTGCGGCACGTTTTCCCGATTTTCAAATTGTTGCGGAGCTGGCGCAACAATTGAGTTGCCGGTATATTTTTTCGTCCGCTTTCCCACACTACCCCTATGCGTTGTAAGTCCTGCTTAAAAGAAATCGATTGCGCGGCCGCCGTGTATTGCTCCTGTTGCGGAAAGCATTTTTGCGAAAAATGCGCTGCGGTTTTAGGCGTGTGCGAGTGCAGCGGGGATATGAGAAGGTATTCGTGAGTTATTGTGAAATATAAATGATAAAATATAAAAAATATTAAACCCCAGGGCTTGTCCTACGGTTTAATACCTTTTATATTTTACATTTTATCATTTATATTTTTGCAAACCCTTGCTTTTCTCGAATTCCTGTAGTATAATAGCCTCATTACATACAAGGATGGATGTAAAACCTATGAACATTACAGAAGTACGAATCCGGATGGTCAAAAAGGATGACGGAAAGCTGAGGGCGGTCGCGTCTTTGACGATTGACGACGCTTTGGTGATTCACGACATTAAGATTATTCAAGGCATTCGGGGACCGGCCGGCTATTTTATCGCGATGCCGTCTAAAAAAACGCCCGACGGGGAGTATAAAGATATCGTTCACCCGCTGAATAACGAAATGCGCGAGCTGCTTTCAAAGACCGTTTTAGGGGCATTCGAGGAAGAGTTGGCGAAGCTGCCGCAAACGGAAAGTGCCCCCGTGAGTACGGCGGAGACTGATATTGCCCCGCCGCAAGAGCCTGAAACCGAGTTGCATTAGGGTGTGAATGATGCACATCAAGATAACCGAGGAAATCGGTCAAAGCGTTATTGAATTCCTAAACGGGCAAATCGCCGTATCGGGATTTGACAGCTTAGAAGTTGAGCTAAAGGTGCGGATTAACCGCCTATCCGTCGGCGGGCGGATATCCGTTTTAACGTGGGTTAAATCACAGCTTACATGGCCTAAGTCGAATATAGATTTTGACGAGAATGATAAAATATGGTGCGTAGAAATTATCGATAGCCTGTTAGATAAAATGCGTTAAAAGCTGCAAACTGTCAACTGCAAACTGTCAACTGCAAAAATCCCCGCCCGCGAACGCGGATGGGGATTTTTGCATAGCATGGTACATGAACATCCATTTTGTGGGCGCGCGCGGGGTCAGTATGCGGCAGCTTAGCTTAATCGTAAATAGCCTCGGGCACGCCGTAACGGGCTCGGATATCGTTATGGGTGCGCATACCCCGGATAACATTATGGACGCAGACCTGGTAGTATACACGTCGGCGGTGGGTGAGGATAATTGCGAGCTAAGCCTGGCGCGAAAACGCGGGATTCCCGTCATCGAGCGCGCGGATTTTCTGGGTTGCTTGTGCCGTATGTATCAAAACGTAATCGCGGTGTCCGGCTCACACGGTAATGCGCCACTGCTCTAAGGGCAAATTTTGAGGGCGTTTTACGCCTTTTAGGGGTTGCGGCGGGTAGTAAGCCGACAAATCTCTACCCGCCGTCAATAAAAATATGGAGGTCTTTGCCGTCCCAACTGATTTTGCGCACCAGTATCTTAATCAGGGCGCGTTTGTCCTGAACGGTCAGGTTATTGAAATTATTCTTAAACGAGGACAGGAGTTCAAATAAAACTTCCACTTGTTTCTCGGAATCCCGCAGCCCGTCTTGTTCGCCCTCAAGTCGGGCTTTTTCTTGGAGCAGAATCTTTAGTTCGCCGTCGAGTTCACTCATCCGTTCGTTCACACGGACAAGCAACGCGGGTACTAATTCGGTGCTACCGAGCGTTGCTACCAAGTTATCCATTTCGGCGGCTACTTTTTTGATTTTGGCTTCGATGGCCGCAAGGGGATTTTCAACGGGATTGTCGGATAGGTTGCGTTTTAGTTTTTCAAGATGCAAGCAAAGGCCGGAAGTCGGTTTTAGATAGTCCTTTAGGTAATCGCAAACAATATCGTCCGTCTGCAAGCCCTCTAAGTTAGGGCAGTCGCATAAAGCACTTCCGCCGCGTTGCTTATGATGGCAAATGTAGGAGAACGCGCCCGATGGATTTTTGCCCGAATACGGTTTAGAGAACATTCGGTTGCCGCATTTTTCGCAATGGATTAAGCCCGATAAGAGGGAATAATCGTTGCGCATAAGGGCGGGTTTAATGCCGTCGGGTTTATTCGCTTCCAAAATATTCTGAACAGCCACCCATTTTTCGCCGGGGATTCTGCCCTTGTGCTTTCCGATGGCCACAATCCAATTATCCATAGAAAGGCGCGGCGCGGACTTCTTCTTATAGTCGCGCTTATTATACGTAATGATTCCCCTGTCGCCGCAATCCTTTTCATCGAAACAGACATCGGCGTTATTGGCTCTAAAGTATTTCAGCGCGTCTGAATCGGCGGTACAATAAACGGGGTTTTGCAAAATAGATTTTATGCCGCGTGGGGAATAAATTTGGCCGGAACGTGTTTTGATTCCCTGTTTGATTAAAACTCTGTTGACGGCGGTCGTGCTCCGCAGTTCAAGGAAGGTATTAAAGACTAAATCCACAATGGCAATCTCGTCCGGGTTCTCTTTCAACAAACAAGAGGTTTTGATTTTCCCGTCGATTACGATGTCTTGCGCTTTATCGGAAACGTACCCAAGCGATGTTATCCCGCCGAGCCACCGCCCGGTTCTCGCCAGCATCACCATATTGTCGCGCACCCGCTCGGCAATCGTTTCGCGTTCCAACTGGGCGAAAACGCTGGCGATGTAAAGCATGGCCTTTCCCATCGGGGTCGTCGTGTCGAAACTCTCTTTGATGGAAATGAACGAGATATCACGGCTGTTTAATTCCTCGATGATGGAGGCAAAGTCGCCGACGTTCCTAGAGATGCGGTCAAGCCTGTAACACACCAAGCAATCGAACGCCTTGCGCTTCAATTCGGCCAGCATCTTCTTAAACTGCGGACGCTCGATACTTTTGCCCGAAAATCCCTCGTCCTCAAAAACCGTGATGTTCTCGTCCTTTGCGTTGGGAAATTTAGAGAAGATGTGTTGTCGGCACATCTCGATTTGGTTTCCGATGGATTCGCCCTTCCCGGTATCCACGGATTTTCGGCTGTATATTGCGAATTTCAAAATTCGGTTCTCCTTAAATTCAAGTTATTTCAGCATAAAAGCGGTTATTCTTTATCCTCTGACGAAGAAGCCATAATCTCATCCCACAAAGCCTGTCGTTCTGGCCGTCGTGATTCTTCAAGAGCATCTAAACACTCTTTTCTTTCTGCTTTTTCACGCCTTGTCAAACCTATCATCTTGGAAGACTTTTTTTCAATTTTTCTTTGCAGTGCGTATAATGCCTCCTGAAGTTTTGCCATTCGCATTGTTAAAAAGGTGTTGCCACCTATTTTTTCATAACCTGGAACGACATTTCCTTTCAATCGAGTGCTTTGCGTTATGTCAAGGTCTACGCAATAATCAGACATGTCTTTTTCCTTGGAGTCATCGAGTTCATAAAAAGCTAATTGGAAAAACGCACTCTTATCATCTATGCTTCGTTGGTTCAAAAATTTGCCGAGAAGCTCCAAAACCGAGTCCTTCTCAGCATCAAAAAACTGCTTTAGTAAGGTGTTTATTGTATTGCAAGGGGATGCAAAAGCGTCATCACAAGACAAAGTAACACTATCGTCGCTTTTGCGCTTAGCTACTTTCGCCGCATCGCGCTTCAGTACTTCAATGGAAGAATCATTTAGTCCCAAGACTTTACTTATTTCAATGTTCACAGGGTCATCCGATGGAGTTTCTGTAATGCCGAGTAAATAATCGGCAGACACATCAAGAGCTTTTGCAAGCGTAATTATCATCGGTGAAGTGGGGTCTCTTGTGCCATGGGTGTAAGCAAAAATAGAGGCTGTAGAGGTTCCAATTTTATCAGCAAATGCTTTGCCTGAATAACCTTTATCAAACAAAAGCTCATTCAAACGGGTTGCGAAAATAAGCCGGTATTCATCGCCTCCGGCGTATTCTCTTATAAGACGATAATCTACTTCCTGTAATTCTCTTTTTCGTGGCACTTTGATACCTCGCTGATTTTAATTTCACTTTTGTGAAAGATACTCGGACTGGTTTCACAAAAATAATATTGTGAACGATTAAAAATTTCACTTATTTTTGTGCGATAATGATAAAGTAAAGTGAAACGTTTATCTTTATCTTTCACTTTATTAGTATAAGCAGGACATAAGTCATTGTCAAGCGAATTTAACAATAAGGAGAAAGAAACCATGTCAGAGAAAACTATTGAGGATTCCGTGAAAGAGGAAAAGCGAAAATATTACCGCGAGTACCGTCAAAGGAACAAAAGCCGCATCGCCCAAATCAACGCGAGATATTGGGAAAATCGCGCCAAGAAAACAGCGGCGACAGAGTCGGCAAGCAGCGAAAACAGCGATAAACAGTAATATGGACAAATTGTCAGTTCATAGGGTATAAAAAAAGGCCTATGCAAAGGTAGTTATGAAAACTAGCAAGATTAAAAATATTTATATCCACCCAAACCCTGATTTAACCCTACATATTGCGGAGGTTAATAGGTTTTATATCGGAGTTTTGGAGCGGTATCTTAATGCATCTGCATTGTCGAAAGAGGACAAAGCAGAACTCATCAATAGGCTAATTATTGCCTATCAATAAATCCGTCCGTTTGGACAAGCAGTATTTTATAAACGAAAAACATTAGAGGAGGCATTATCAAATGCGCGATAGTTTTATTTTCTACAGAAGTTTCCATGACGCTACAAAAGAATTAGCCCCGGAGCTTTATGAAGAGGCGGTATCTACAATTACGGAGGAAGACAAATGAGTAACGAGAGCATAATCGAGCTGGTAAAAAGGACAGCGCAGATAGCCGAGGTTGTCGAGTGGTTCGACATAAAATTAGACCGAACGGATAAGGCACTTTGTCCGTTTCATAGCGAAAAAACGCCGTCGTTTTCGGTCAATCGAAAGGGCAATTATTTTAAGTGCTTCGGTTGCGGCGCGAGCGGCGACGCTATAGATTTTGTCGCCAAACGCAGAGGCATTACAGTCTTGGAAGCGGCGCGGGTTTTGGCTGAAATGTACGGAATAGCCAAGCCGTCCCGTGGTTGCTCGAAGCCTAAAATCCCAAACGCTACTGAAGTGAGCGCACCACACGCAAACGGTGATGGTATAACGCAAATCACAGCGGCGCAGAAAGCGCGTAACGCAGATTACATACGCCGTTGCATTACTGATGTCGGCAAGACGGATTACTTTAAAAAGCGTGGTTTTTCTGACGACGCTATTAAAAAGTATTTCTTGGGTTACGATGTGGAGCAGGACGGTATAGTTATCCCATACTCCTCAAAGCTCGAATATCATATCACTCGATTGCTCCATGCGCCCGACCCTAAAAAGCCATATCGCAAGCCGCCCACGGAAGATTGGGGAGCGGAGCCGATTTACAACTTGCAAGCGATTAACCGAAGCGGCGTTGTATGCGTTGTCGAAAGTCAGATTTGCGCTGTCAGTATTATGCAGGTGGGTGGCGTTGCCGTTGCGCTCGGTGGCACGGGCGGCGTGAGGAATTTTCTTAAAGAGGTAGAGGCAAAGAAGACGAAGTGTATTTTTGTCCTCGCGCTTGATAACGACGCGCCGGGCGAGAAAGCACAACACGATTTGGCGGACGCGCTCACTGATGCAGGCGTAAAATTCATAACATACAATCTCGCAGAGAATTGCAAGGACCCCAACGAGTTGCTTATGACCGACGCGCAGAAGCTGACGGCGAATGTGTGTGAAGCGATTGGCGTGGCAAAAAGAAAGTTTAGTTGCCTGAAGGAGCTATTTTCGGCGGCGGAATTGCAGACGCAGGATTTAAAGGATATTCGGTGGATAGTGCGCGACCTTCTGCCCGAGGGATTGGCGATAATCTGCGCTCCGTCGAAGTATGGGAAGTCTTGGCTGATGATGCAGCTATGCCTCGCGGTCGCGACGGGTACGCCGTTCTTGGGCAAAAAAACCGAACAATGCGATTGTATGTATTTTGCTCTTGAAGACAGCAAACGGCGATATAAGTTGAGGCTCAATAAATTGCTGGATGGCGCGAAGGCTCCGTCGAACTTTTACGGCTCGGTGGTCTGCGACAGTATGAGCGGCGGACTCTTTGGTAGACAAAAACCCGATGGGCTGGCGCGGCACGAGTGCGGAAATCAAGGTAAAGATATATGAAGAAACGCGCACGTTGTGCAATAAGTCGGCTGAAACTATCGGCAGGACAATAAAAAACTATGCGGACAGGCTCTTGGCGGACGGGATTACTCATTCGGAGGAGCGCGGCAAGCGTCATCACTTTGCTAAAACACAGACGAAGCTGTGGGGGTAGCCAGTATGATGAGAATTAGAAGAACAGCCTTTCTGCTATCCTACCGTGACAACCGATACAACCGATACACTTCTCTCGCGCACACGTATAAACCGTCGTTTATACCGATTCGCTTGATTATTAAATCGAAAAGTAATATAATAATTGTGCGACACTCTTCTATAAAAGAATGGGACGGTCTAGCCAATCGGCTACACTCCACCCATTCTTTTGGAATTGTGTCGCAACAATTAGGAGTTAAGGCTGTGCGGGTGCCGTCTCTTAATTGAGGCGGCATTTTTCATTTATCCGCAAGAATAAAACGGAGGAATTTCCTTATGAAAAACTTTGTAAAACTTGCGGCAGTCGGCTTGGTTTCTTTAGTGCTTGCGCTATCGCTAGCGGCGTGTCAAAGCGATACGACCAACCTCGGCGACAAGACACAGCTTTCTGCGCCAACGAACTTGCAAATAGCAAATTCGGTTCTGACATGGAACGCCGTAAGCAACGCAAGCGGTTATTCCGTGCAAATCAACGAAAACGCGCCCGTCGGCAACGGACAAGCGACAGCTTATACCCTGTCGTCGCTTTCAAACGGTACATACACGATAAAAGTCAGGGCTAACGGCGATGGGATAAAATATACCGATTCCGATTGGTCGTCCGTCAGTCATATCGTGGGCGGCGGCGGCGAACCCGCAACTAGCTTCACCGTGCAATTTGACTCCGACGGCGGAAGCTCTGTCCCGAATCAAACGATAACAAGCGGCGGCTTGGCGACCCGTCCCGCCGACAATCCGAGCAAAAGCGGTTTTGTCTTTGATAATTGGTACAGTGATTCCGGCAAGACCGTAGTTTTCAACTTTGCAACGCAAACAATAACCGTTAATTCGACGATATATGCGAAGTGGAATCCTAATCCGATTATTGTAACCGAATACACCGTGCAATTTAGCACAGACGGCGGAAGTCCCATTGCAAACCAGACGGTAACAAGCGGCGGCTTTGCGACCCGCCCCGTCAACAATCCGACAAAAAGCGGCTACACATTTGATAATTGGTATAGTGATGCAAATAAAACGGTTCTTTTCAATTTCGCGACTCAATCCATAACTGCCGACACGACGGTATACGCAAAATGGAATCCTATTCCCATAGTCAATTACACCGTGCAATTCAACACAGACGGCGGAAGCTCTATCCCAAATCAAACGATAGCAAGCGGCGGATTTGCAACCCGCCCTGCCAACAATCCTACTAAGAGTGGGTACATCTTTGAAAATTGGTACAGCGATGCTGGCAAAGCGACCGTCTTTAACTTCGCCACGCAAACCATAACTTCCGACACTGTAATTTACGCCAAATGGCTAGTAGGCAATGACCACTCCATTGTCTCTGCAGAAAATTTTATTTTTAACGGAAGCTCTGCATCAACTAAGGTTTCAAATACGACAACGATTTTTTCGTTTATAGGCGAAATAACCGTCAGCCCCGGCGCGATATGGCAATTAAGCACCGACCTTCAAGGTTTAAACGTGATTCCTACCAGAGCAATAAATCTTGATGTGGGAGACAATATCGTATATATTTTAGTGACGGCGCAAAACGGCATCGGCATGTCACTTTATACAATGAGTGTGCGCCGCCGCCCGATATATACGGTGACATTTAATACGAATGGCGGGACGGCTGTATCGTCACAGCAAGTCGAAGAAGACAGCTTTGCGACAAATCCTGGCACGACAGCTACAAACAGAACAGGATTTACTTTCAGCGCATGGAATCGGGATTTCGGTTTGTCGATTATGGACAATACTACCATCACCGCAGAGTGGAAGGCTAATACCTATACGGTAATATATGATAAGAATAAGCCAAGCAGCATAAGCGATACTGTAAATATTAACGGAAACACTTTGGATTCAACGCATACATACAATACCGCAAGCAATCTAGCCAATAACGGCTATGTGCTGACGGGCTGGTCGTTTAAGGGATGGAATACGGCGGCAAATGGGAGCGGAATGTCTTACGCTAACGAACAAAGCGTATTAAATCTTTTGTCCGCACAGGGAGCGACAATAAGATTATATGCGCAATGGTTGCCTGCAACTAAACTGACATTGGATGGACTCAATATATCCGAAAGAGTTTCATATACCGTTTCGTTTAATCTAAACGGCGCAACGGGAACTGCTCCCGCGACTCAAACAGTTACAAATTCAAACGGTTTGACCTATCCCGCTGTGCCGACAAGAAGTGGCTATGTCTTTGCAGGTTGGTATGCTCATGCAACATGCTTGGGCGAACCGTTTAATTTTTCGGCATCAGTAACTTCCAACACAACATTATATGCAAAATGGTTAAGCCCGGCTTCATCTTCCATTACAACCTATTCATCCAATCTTTCGATAAACGGAAATAGCGGAGCATTAAGTTATAGCAACCCCTTAGTAGGTGATTTCGGCGCAAGATATTTTTCATTTGTGCCGCTTGTTAGCCAGCAGGTTACGATAAACGCCACATCTTCCGGCATATCTATGTCCTCGAGTTATTCACTATGCCTAGGAGAAACCATTGATTGGTCGAATGCTCTTATATATAGCATGTATACCTTTGCTACAGCGAGTATAACTAATTATCCAGTCATAGCGGGTAAACTTTACTACATTAGATGCCATCAGATAGACCCCTCAGGCACGATAACGGTATCGTTATCGGGAACCCGTTTCCCTCCAGCGGGAGGCATAGCGGAAAAAAGAGTTGCTTATGGTGAAAACTTCACGTTAGACATCCCTAACCCGGTCACGGGCTATACGTTTAGCGGTTGGTACGATGGTGTTGGTGGTACGGGAACGCAATATGCCGATGCCTCAGGCGCAGGAATTAGAATGTGGGATAAATTAGTTGATGCCACGCTGTATGCAAAATGGACGGCAAACGAATATACGGTTACATTCAATAGAATGGGCGGCAGTGGCGGCACTACTTCCGTTAAGGTTCTCTTTGACGCATCTATGCCGTCTGCTCTTGTGCCTGAACGGGAGCATTATATTTTCGACGGCTATTACGACGCGGAAACAGGCGGAACACAGTATTATTCCTCGCTCATGGCAAGTATGAGGGAATGGGACAAGGCGCATAATGCGGAATTGTTTGCCCGTTGGATTTCAATAACTTACACCGTGGAGCTTGACAGGCAAGGCGCAACAAGTGGAACTGCTTCCGTTACGGCAATATTTAATTCAGCTATGCCTACAGCAACCGCGCCTACTATAATGGGCTACACTTTCGGCGGATATTTTTCGGAGGCAAACGGCGGCGGAGTGCAATATTATTCAAGCGCAATGACCAGTCTTCGGCTGTATGATAAAACAGAGGACACTACATTATTTGCCAAGTGGACGGCAAGCACATATACGGTTTCATTTAATGCAAGTAGCGGAAGCGGCATACCCGGCATTGTCACGGCGACATACGATGCCGCGATGCCAGAAATAACTGTTGCGCCAACAAGACTTGGCTACGTATTCGATGGTTTCTTTGATGCGGTAAACGGCGGCACGCGATATTATAACGCTGACCTATCAAGTGCAAGAGCATGGAATAAAACGGCGAATACTACATTATATGCACGTTGGATAGCGATAACATATGTAGTGCGATTTGACGCTAACGGCGGCGCAGGTTCAATGGCTGACCAAATTTATAGTTATGGCACTTCGCAAAACTTAAGAAGCAATACTTTCGGCAAAACGGGCAATATCTTTGCTAATTGGTCTGTTAATGCAGATGGTAGCGGTACAAATTATACGAATGGACAGAGCGTGAGCAATTTATCAAGTACACAAGACACAGTAATTACGTTATATGCCCAATGGCATGGCTCAGAATCAAAGCCTGTTATCCTACAAACGGCGCAGGGATTAACAAGTTTTGCGACGCAAGTAAATGGCGGACAAAGATATAGCGGGATACACTTTAGGTTGGGCGCAAATATCAACTTGGGAGGTGCAGAGTGGACACCGATAGGAGCCAGCAGTTCTCTATACTTTGGTGGAAACTTTGACGGCGCGGGATTTGTGATAAGTAATTATAAAATTACGCAGGCTCGCGAATACGCAGGTCTGTTTGGATATAGCGGCGGAACAATAGAAAATATCGGTGTTGAAAATTTTACAATAAATATAACTCGCTCTGGGACTACCTATGTGGGCGGACTGGTCGGATATAATTCGGGCACGATAGATAGGAGTTATGCAACGAGCAACATTACCGCAAATACAATGGTAGCTTCAGCTCAGCTATATGCAGGCGGATTGGTTGGATATAGCAACGGTGTGATAACTAATTGTTATGCAAACGGCAATGTAACAGCAACCTCCGGCGATGGGGCAACTGCGGGCGGACTAATTGGATGTGGCGCGGTTCAAATTACCAACTGTTATGCGACCGGAATTGTTAGTGCTACTAGCACCGATATTGGTCAGTTCGCAGGTTTTGCAACTGCTGGTGGGTTGGTTGGAAGTATGAGCGGCAAGGCAACTAACTGCTATGCGAAAGGTGAAGTAAACGCGAAAGCTGGCTATAATTCCTTAGCCGGTGGACTGTTTGGAAGCATGTCCGGAGAGGTGATTAACTGTTATGCCTTGGGTAAAGTAGCCGTAAATTCAACAGCTTCTGTATCCTCCGGTACTGCCGAGGCAACTGCGGGCGGACTGATTGGAAGCGTTTATATGTCAAAAATTACTAGTGATACGTTAAATCTTTTGCTTGACTAATTGACAATGACAATGGGATAAAGTCTCTTTAGCTTAACTCTTGCGTCTTTCGTAGTGAATTGCCAGTCTACCTCTTTTGAATTGTTGTTC
>Ga0123356_10006114_pt1 | contig 12211 bp, 10 predicted proteins | sample TergutEmb28metaG_2_FD_92546 | JGI IMG/M metagenome (GOLD analysis project Ga0123356, IMG submission 92546) | Embiratermes neotenicus P3 segment gut microbial communities from Petit-Saut dam, French Guiana - Emb289 P3 | ecosystem: Host-associated > Arthropoda: Insects > Digestive system > Gut ... | reverse complement strand
GGACGGTGAGTGCGAATACTTCGACGTAAAAAAGATTTCCGAGGCAGAGCTTTCGCAGTTCCCAAAATTGAAGTACATCGAAAACATTATTGATTTTGATGCGAAAACCCTCACACTTCTAAAAAAATATGGAGTGGAATTCGTGAACACGTATGCGTGACGCATCCGCTGTCCGTCTCGGAAGGAGAGCAATCCGGGCAACACTATCCATTGTCGCCTATCAAGCGACATTTTAACTTTTTGCTTGTTTGGTCTTGTGTTTTTGGCGAAGAAGTGTTATTTTTGTAAATGATGGATAGTCTGTTACAGGCAGAAAACATAATTGAGAATGTTAAACCGCTTTTTTGCATGTGGAATTGGAGCTGATATATGGATGACAGGAGCATACGGTTATTTGAGAATACGCGAATTCGTACTGCTTGGGACGAAGAGGGTGAGGAGATGCTGTTTTCTGTTGTTGATGTGGTGGGGGTACTGACGGATCAGCCTACTCCGCGTAGCGCTAGTACCTATTGGGCGGTTTTGAAGAACCGTCTTTCGGAAGAAGGTGCTGACCAACTGCTTACAAAATGTAAGCAGTTGAAAATGACCGCTACAGACGGCAAACAGCGCCTGACAGACGTTGCTAACGCCGAACAGTTGTTGCGTATCGTTCAGTCTGTGCCGTCTCCAAAGGCCGAGCCGTTCAAGATGTGGCTTGCGGCTGTTGGGCGCGAGCGTATAGATGAGACCATCGACCCGGAATTGACTATCGACCGTGCGCTTGAGACTTATCTCAAAAAGGGATATTCCCGCGAATGGATAAATCAGAGGCTTCAAGCCATACAGGTTCGGAAGGAGCTGACCGACGAGTGGGACACTCGCGGCGTTAAAAAGGGGATGGAATATGCCGTTTTGACTGACGAAATAACAAAAGCGTGGGCAGGTTTGACCACAAGGCAGTATAAAGAGTTGAAAGGCTTGAAAAAAGAAAATCTGCGAGATAATATGTCTACACTGGAATTGGTGTTGAATATGCTTGCGGAGGCGACAACGACGGAGATTTCGAAAAAGCAAAAGCCGCAGACATTTGAAGAGAGCAAGGATGTAGCGCGTTCTGGTGGTGAAGTTGCCGGAATCGCACGGCGTGAGGCGGAGAAGCGGACCGGAGATTCGGTTATAACTGCAAAAAATGCGGCAGATTTTTCGCGGCTTATTGAGAATGATGCGGTCGAAGATAATTAATCATCCGATTACCTGTTAGGATCAAGTGCGTCCCTAAGCCCGTCGCCGACAAAATTGAACGCTATTATTGTCAGAAAGATGAACACGCCGGGGAGCAGTATCCACGGATGCAGCTGTATCTGTGACAGGTTCATTGCTGCGCTCAGCAGGTTGCCCCAGGAGGCGTGGGGGTCCTGTATTCCCAGGCCTATTAAACTCAGGGCGGATTCGCCGAGGATGTAGGCGGGGATTGACAGTGTCATGGAGACTATTGCGTAGGACATTGTTTGCGGGAGGATGTGGCGAACTATTATTCTCAAGTGGCTTGCGCCTAATGCCTTTGCGGCGGTGACGTAGTCGCGCTGGCCTATTGACAGTGACATTCCGCGGATTACCCTTGCGAATCCTGCCCAGCCAACCAGACTCATTATTATCACTATCAAAAAGTACACCTGCACGCTTGATATTTTTATGGGGAAGGCGCTTCTTAGGGCTAACATCAAAAAGAATGACGGTACCAGCATAAAGCACTCGGCGAACCGCATCAGCACCCAATCCAATTTTCCTCCAAAATATCCCGCCGCGCCGCCAATCAAAAATCCTAAGCAGAACGTAATCATCACCCCGAAAAATCCAACCGACAGTGACACACGCGAGCCGTACACAATCCGCGAAAATAAATCCCTCCCGACAGCATCGGCGCCCATCAAATAGATTCTGGCTTCCTTGGGGTTGCCTTTCAGCCCGAACAGGTGGCGTTCGATGGGTATGAACCCCCACAGCTTGACCTTGTCGCCTTTCGCGAAGAGCGCGACCTTGTACGGCCTTGTTTTATCCTCGACGTAGACGCGTTCGAAGACCTCGTTGAATTCGAACGATTTTGGGTAGACTACGGGGATGATTGTGAATTTGCCGTTGTGGGAGAAGTGCAGTTTTGACGGCGGCTGGTATGATTTGCTTCTGTCTGAGTTGTCGTAGTGGTATGGCGCTATGAATTCGGCGAAGGCCATTGTGAAATACAGGACGCACAGGATTATCAGCCCCGGCAGTGCCAGCGGGTGGCCGAAGAATTTTTCCTGCGCGCGCTTGTCTACGAACAGTTTCATTGTCAGCGCCTCACCCTTGGGTCGGCTATGACGAGCAGGATGTCTGCTATTAGGTTGCCGGCTATCAGCATCAGTCCGCCTAACAGCAGGCTGCCCATTACTAAGAACGTGTCCTGCGTTTGGACGGCGCTCAGCATCAGGCTTCCCAACCCGGGCCAGTTCATTATTATTTCCAGCAGGGCCGCGCCGCTTAAGAGCGCCGCGAATTCGAAACCGAACAGCGTTATCAGCGGGTTGACCGCGTTGCGCAGGGCGTGGCGGTAGACTACCTTGTTTTCAGGCAGCCCCTTGGCGCGCGCTGTTACCACGTACTGCTTGCGCAGTTCCTCGAGCATGTTTCCGCGGCTTATCCTCTGTAAACCCGCCAGCGCCGTTATCGTCAGCACCGTTACCGGTATGACTAAGTGCAGCGCCCTGTCGGCGATTTTTCCGAAGAAGGTCAGCTGCTCGTAGTTTGCCGATATCATGCCGCCGGTCGGGATCATCGAGATTATCGGCAGGTTCCTGCCTAAGTAGACGAAGAACATCAGCAGCAGCGCTACGAAGAATGTCGGCAGCGACATCCCCAAATACGATATTACCGACATTATCCTGTCGCCCCACGAGTATTGCCTGACGGCCGCGTATATGCCCAACGGTATGGCTACCAGCCATGTAATCATTATTGATATGAACGAGAGGATGAACGTGTTGAAGAGGCGCTCGATGATTACGGCCGAAACTTCCGCCTGGCGCGAAAACGAGTAGCCCAGGTCGCCGCGCACCGCGCGGGTCAGCCAGTAGCCGTACTGCACTATCACCGGCTTGTCGAAGTGGTACTTTGCCTCTACCTCTCTGACGGTCTCTTCGCTGATGCGCGGGTCAAAACGGTACTGCGCCAGGATGTCTCCCGGCGCGAGGTCTATGAACAGGAATGTAATGAACGACATTAGCAGCAACTGCGGTATTGATACCAGCAGCCGCCGTATCAGCTCTTCTCTCATCGTCTATAAAAACCTTGCACCCCTCCGGGATGCCGGAAACCTTTTTTTCTACCGAGCATTGCACCCCTCCGGGGTGCGAAAATCTTTTTCCTGCTTGTTCTACCGAGCATTACACCCCTCCGGGGTGTAAAAAGCTATCTGCACACCTCTGTTTTTGTGGTGATCTCTTTCCACAGCGCCTTTACCGCTTCCTTCATCGCGTTCTGGCAGGCTCTCTCCTGATTTGTCCACGATGCCTTGGGGGCGGTCATGTTCAGCTTCGCCTCGGACTTCCCCGTTTTAGCGTTTTCCAGGTCTGCCCTGACGCAGGCGTAGCAGTAGGTGAAGTTTTTGTCGCTTGACACCATGCAGTCCCTCACGTCGAGCGTGAGGATGTAGCCGGCCTCTTCCCTTTTGTTCGCCACGCGGCAGCCGCTTTCGGTGAACAGGCTCTGCAGGCCGGGGATTACTATGTCGACCTCGCTGTTGCCGATGACTTCCCTGCCGGTGATGAATACCGATGCCGTCTCGTTCAGGTTCGTCTCTAACAGGGCGATCTCTTTTTGCAGGGCGGCGCTCCTGTCCAGGAGGCGCTTTACGTCGCCCTTGAAGTCTACCGCTACTAACAGGTCGTAGTGGTTGCCGCTCTCGTCAATATTCTTTTTCGCCTCCGCGATTTTTTCCAGCGCGCTGCGCTTGCGGCTGCTTGCGGAGTGCTGTTTTGCCAGATTAAGGTCGTTCTCCGAGAGTTGCAGATAGTACTCTATGCGCGATGAGTAGTAAGCTGCGAGGTCGGATTTTTTTGCCCTCGCGAGGGCGTAGATTCTGTTATTTGCCTTGTCGTGGTGGCTTATCACCTCCACCCTGGCGAGTTCGGCGTCTGTGGTGGCCTGGATTATCTGCCCGTAGTCTTTCTTTATGACCTCGTTGACGTTTCCGCCGGTCCGTGTCTGGGCGCTTGACGTGTACGCCTGCGACGTGGCCTGTATGCGGACGGATATGCCCTCGGCCAATTTGTTCTGTGCCTCGCGCTCTACGCGCAGGCGCACCTCTTCGAGCTTGTCTTTGGGCCCTACCGTGCCTAACGCGAAGCCTGTGTACCACTCTGCCGCCGGATACGTGGCCGCGCGGCGGGCGTCGTCTACCCACGGAGGGAGGCCGGCCTGAATCTGGCTGTGGACAGTGCCGGGCAGCGCCAGCAGCGTTGCCGTCAGCATTATCGTTAAGGCGATTTTAGATCTTTTCATTGTTGGTTGGTTCCCGGTATTGCTTATATTGATATTCATGTTATCAGTTTTCGCGCTTACCGCGCAGGTATGTGGGGCACGCCTGCCGTGCCCGCACTATACCGTCCGTCAAAAATATTACTGTACCGCGCAGTATGCGGGCACGGCGTGCCGTGCCCGTGTGATACCGTTACCTTCTGTACTTCGACTCGTACTCTCTGATGTTCGCGTCGAGCTTTGACATCATCTCGTCTTTTTTCACGCGCAGTTCAAACTCTTCGTCGCGGGCCATGGCTTCCTGAAGCGCAGCCTTGAAGAGCGACGGATTGAGGATGACAATCGAGTAAATCTTGTAGCGGCCCGTCTCCTTGTTGAACTGGACGATCGTCTTGTGGACGTTGGAGCCCTTAACGTGCTGGTCGGTTATCTGGCGCACGGCCTCTTCCCAAATCTTCTTCGCCTCGCCGCCTACGTTCTGAGCGTAGGACTCGCTGAGGCGCTGGACGTGTACGTCGATCGACTTGGCGACTTCGGTGCGGGCTTCGTCTGAGGAGACGTTGCGCGCGACCATCTCGTCGGTCGATTCGCCGATGCCGATGCCGCTGGGGATACCCTCGGCTTCCAGCTTCCTTTTGAGGTCTTCCAGCTCGGTGGCCGGCGTGGTGACCGTCTCAAAACCGCCCTGCGCCGCTACCTGCGAGGCGCTGACCTTCTTGCCGCCGCAGGAATTCATGAGGGACGCCGCCGCGACCGCCGCAACGAGCATCGTAAACTTGACCTTCTTTGTAAGTGCGAACATAAGATCGCTCCTTTTTGTTTGGTATAGATGTTAATAGTACATACTCGTCGTAACCAATACCCCCCGGCGCAACGCCCCGGGGGATTGTATAGTATACATTACGGTTAGACGGCGGCGCAACAGGAATTGTTACAAAAAAAATAAAAATTCGGGCCCGCCCCGCATTTTTGCGGCTTCAGCCCCCTTTTTGCGCTACCTGTACCGCCAAAAATTGAATCCGGCCGTCACATAATACGTAGTGACGGTCTCGTCGGTTACCACCCCGAACCCGGAAGCGGCGCGGAGGCCCAGGGTGAACATGTTCGAAAACTCGAAGTACACACCGGCCATTATTCCGCCGTCCACGGACGGCAGCGTCATTTTAGTGGAGGCGGTATTTCCGCCCGGATTGGTAACCATGACCCCGCGCGCCTTCTGTTCCCCACCTAAGTGAAAACTCGCGTAGGGGCCGATCTCGACGCCTATGGCGTAGCCGCCCAAATCCCACTTGAACGAGACCGGGACCGGAACATCTATATAATATGCGTCGATATCGTACGTGGCGTAAACCACCCCGTCCTCCTCATGCGTTCCGGTTACGCCTTTCGAAGAGAGCAGCACGCTCGGATTGATGCCAATGATGCAGGGGCCGGCCAGATCTATCTCGGTAATCATAATGTCGGCCTGTATTCCGGCGTGAAACCCGACGTCCCCGGTGTACGTGTCATACCGCGTACGCCCCCGGCTGTCTCTGTATTCAACCTCTATCACGTTATAATTGTACCCCAGCTTCAGCCCGACAGCCGTTACCCCCTGCGCCTCGGCCTTTGCGGCCATTCCGCCGAACGCGACAATCCCCGCGGCCACAACCGCGGCCGTCAACAGAGAAACCCCCTTGCCCATGACAGTTCCTTTCAAAAGAGAAGACATCGTATGAATTAGTATTTTACGGCCCGGCTGTTAAAGCCGGAATTAAATGTTGTGCCTGTGCCGCTCGGCGACATCACGGCTGTCGTGCAGTCGACGGGCGGCGCGGGCACAACATTTAATTCCGGGATCTGTAATCCAGACCGCCAAGCCATAATATAGATTCCCGCGCGATGCAGACGCAAATGTTTTTTCACGCAACAGCAGTGTTGGGGTTGATTTTGGCCTTGGCGTAACCTATATTTAGTACAGATGATAAATTGATTACAAACTCTCATAGCGAGGAGCCCCCGCATGGCCGAAGCGTTAGACGCCCAAAGATTACGTGAACTCAAGACCCGGGTTGACAACCTGCGGAGGTATCTTTGACATCGACAACCGCAAGAACCAGATAGCGCAGTTGGAGTCGCGGTCGGCGCAGAGCGGCTTTTGGGACGACGCCGACGCCGCGCAGAAGGCGCTCAAGAGCATCAAGGACCAAAAAAAGATCGTCGACCCGTGGATAAAGGCCGACGCCGACGCCGGCGACATGGCCGAGTTTTTCGCGATGGCGTCCGAAGAGGGCGACCGGGAGACGCTCGTGGCGCTAAGCGGCCAGGCCGACGACCTTGAAAAATCTGTCGCGCGCATGGAGTTTATCCGCAAGCTGAGCGGCGAGGACGACGGGGCCGACGCCGTAGTGACCATACACAGCGGCGCGGGCGGGACCGAATCGTGCGACTGGACCGACATGCTGTTCAGGATGTACGTGCGCTACATGGAGCGCAGCGGCCATTCATATAATATATTGGAGAGCTCGCCGGGCGACGAGGCGGGGCTCAAAAGCGTCACGATAGAGGTAAAGGGCGAGTACGCCTACGGGCACCTCAAGGCCGAAACCGGCGTCCACCGGTTAGTGCGGATCTCCCCGTTCGACTCGAACGCGCGGCGGCACACGTCGTTCTCGTCGGTCTACGCGTACCCGATAATGGACGCGATCGCCGACTACGTGCTTGAAGACAAGGACATCCGCGTCGACACATACAGGGCCAGCGGCGCGGGCGGTCAGCACATCAACAAGACGGACAGCGCCGTGCGCATGACGCACATCCCCACCGGGATAGTCGTAGCGTGCCAGAGCGAGCGCTCGCAGATACAAAACCGCGAAACCGCGCTGAAACTGCTCAAAGCAAGGGTAAGACAGCACTTCAGAGAGATCGAAGAGCGGGAGCGGGAGTCAAAAATGTCCGAAAAGAAGAAGATAGAGTGGGGCAGCCAGATAAGGTCGTACGTGCTGCATCCGTATAATATGGTAAAAGACCACCGGACAGAAGCCGAAACAAGCAACACGCAGGCGGTACTGGATGGTGACATTGACATGTTCATTGAGGCGTATCTGTTGCTAAACTAACGAGTTATGTACCGTGTTGATATGTGGATATCTCAACGCGGGCATGATCATGACAAGCCGCCGTTCGGGGCGCGCAAGGATTGGGGCCGGCCATGACGATTTTTAAACCCAAGAGGTACCCGAAGGTTGAGTGCTGCGGCTGCGGCAACTGCTGCAGCATCCCCGAGATCCCCATAACCCACAAGGACTTGGAGCGGTTGGTAAAAGTGACGGGCATGCCGGCAAGCCGCATAGTCCGCTTCTGCTCAGACTCTGAGATGGAGTTCGACGCGGATTCCGGCCTGTGGATATCGTTCAAGACCGGCAAAAAGGCGATGGTGCTGCGAAAGCGCAGGGGCCGCTGCGTATTCCAGACAAAAACGTGCACCTGCAAAGCCTACGAAGCACGCCCGCAAACATGCCGCACATTCCCGTACAGCGTTGATTTTGAAGACGCCAAGTGCAAGGAAGTCAACAAGATATCCCTGAATAATATAATCGACTGCAAAGGGGTTAAGTGCAAGGAGATTGATGTGGATAACCTGATCGCCAACGTGCGCAGGGAGAGCAGGGAAGACAGGGCGTATCATGGTCTTATACGTGTTTGGAACAAATCCGGAGGGGATATGTGCGGGTCGATTGACTTTTTGATGTATATTGGGTTTTTTTAAGGGATTACATATCTGATGACAGTGCTATAATAAATACCGCACAATATTCAGACCGGTTTAGCCGAAATAAAAGGTTGCACCCCGCCGGGGTGCAAAATCAGGTATGTGATTCCCTTTTTTAATATGTTAGCGTGATACTATGAAAAACGAAAAAAGAGTGTATTTGATCGATGGCTACGCCTTCGCTTACCGCGCCTACTACGCGCTGATCCGCAGTCCGTTAGTTAACTCCAGGGGTTTTCCGACCGGTGCCGTCTACGGCTTCGCCAACTACCTGATCCGCCTGATGGAGGCCTACGACTGCCCCTACATAGGCGTGGTGATGGACAGCCGCACCCCGACGTTCCGCCACGAGGCCTACGCGGCGTACAAGGCCAACCGCGAGGCCATGCCCGACGACCTGAAGCTGCAGATGCCCGTTATCAACGAGCTTATCGACGCGCTGAACATCCCCGTGATCAAGCGCGACGGGTTCGAGGCGGACGACATTATCGCGACGCTGACCCGCCGCGCGGTCGCCGAGGGGTTTGACGTGTTTTTGATGACCAAGGACAAGGACCTGATGCAGCTCGTCGGCCCGAAGGTCCGCATGATCGCGCCGGAGGGCGCGGGCGCGTTCAGCATCATAGGCCCCGACGAGGTCGTCGGCAAAATGGGCGTCAGGCCCGACCAGATACTGGACTTCCTCTCGATGGTGGGCGACTCGTCCGACAACATCCCCGGCGTGCCCGGCATCGGCGCGAAGGGCGCGATTAAGATTTTGGAGACGCTGACCGTCGACCAAATCCTTGAAAACCCGTCCCTGCTCGGCAGCCCCAAGACGGTCAGCAGGTTCACGGAGTTCCGTGAGCAGCTTGCGCTGTCGAAAATGCTCGCCACCCTGAGGTTCGACGTCGACCTGGATTTCGGCTTCGACCACCTGAAGCGGCGGGAGTTTGACCTGCCGCGCTGCCGGGAGCTGATGGAGAAGTTAGAGTTCCACTCGATGCTCAAAAGCCAGATGTTCGGCGGAGGCGGCGCCAGGTTCGAACCGGTCGTGCGCAATATAAACGACATCGGGCAGTTAAGCGGTATCGTCAGTAAAATCAAGGAGACAGGTGAGGTGTCGATAGACATCGCGGCTGCCGGCCGGGTGCCCAGAACGGCCGTGCTGTCGGGGATTACGCTGGCGGTTGAGCCGTCCGAGGCGTTTTCCATGTCGTTTGACAACGGTAACTCCGCTGCCGACAACGACTTGTTTGCCATCGGCGAAATACCCGTCAGGGTTAACAAGAGCGAAGCGCTGAAAATTCTGGCCGAAGTCATTGAATCTCCGCAAGTTAAGAAGATCGGCCACGACCTGAAGTTCGGTTCGCAGGTATTAAAGCGCGAAGGGCTTGTGTTACAAGGGGTTACGTTCGATACAATGCTCGCCGCGTACATCATCGACCCGGGGAAGCGCCAGCACGATTTATCGGAACTGGCCCGCGAGCGGTTAGGTTTGGAGATCGAGCCCGAGTACGCGGCCTGCGCGGCGCTGCTTCTGAGGGAGAAGTTCCTGCCCGCCATAAGCGAAAAAGACAGCCGTAACCTGTTTAGCGACATGGAGTTGCCCCTCAGCCCCGTCCTCGCCGACCTTGAGTGGCACGGGGTGCTGGTAGATACCGCCCTGTTGTCAGCATTATCAATAGAGTACACGAACGAGCTGGCGCAAATCACCCGCGAGATCTACGATATCGCCGGCGAGGAGTTTAACCTCAACTCCCCGAAGCAGGTCGCCGCGGTCCTGTTCGACAAGCTGGGGCTCCACGCGGGCAAGGGGACCAAGAGCGGCGCGAAGTCCACCGGCGTAGATGTCCTTGAAAAACTGGCGGACGACTCCCCCATCGCGCGTAAAATATTGGATTACCGGGAGAAGCAGAAGCTGCTGTCGACGTATATAGACGCGCTGCTGCACCAGATACTGCCGGAAACGGGCCGCGTCCACACGTCGTTTAACCAGGCGGTTACGGCGACCGGACGCCTGTCCAGCACGAACCCGAACCTGCAGAATATTCCGATCCGCACCGAAACCGGCCGCAAGATCAGGGAGGCGTTCATCGCGCCGGCCGGCAGCGTCCTCGTGTCGGCGGACTATTCGCAGATAGAGCTGCGCATCCTGGCGCACCTGTCCGACGACCCGGTGCTGATTCAGGCGTTCAACGACGACCGCGACATCCACACGCAGACCGCCTCCGTCGTCTACGGCATTTTCCCCGAGATGGTAACGCCCGAGATGCGCCGCGCAGCCAAAACCGTCAACTTCGGGCTGATGTACGGCATGGGGCCGGTAAACCTCTCAAAACAGTTGGGCGTGTCGTTCTCGGAGGCAAAACAATTCATAGAGTCGTACTTCGGCCAATTCCCGTCAATCAGAAAGTACATCGACTCCTCGGTGCAGAACGGGCGAGACCTCGGCTATGCCCAGACGCTTCTGGGGCGAAAGCGGTACCTGCCGGAAATCAACTCGAGCAACCGGATAATAAGGGAAGCGGCGGAACGGATGGCGGTAAACACCCCGGTACAGGGCACCGCCGCGGACATTATGAAGATAGCGATGATAAGGATCCACGCCAAATTGGATCAGTGGCCGGGTACCAAAATGCTGCTGCAAGTGCACGACGAACTGGTTTTTGAGGTGCCGGAGGGCAGCGCAAAGGAGTTCGCGCGCTGGGCCGGCGAAGAAATGAGCGCGGCGTACAGGCTGAAAGTGCCGCTGAAGGTCGATGCGGGGGTCGGAAAACACTGGGGTGAGGCGCATTAAAGTCGGAATAAGTCGGTTCAAGGTCGGAATAAACCAAGGGAATATCTTAAAATGCAAAAATCGAACATAGTAATCACCGTCCCCGAGGGGCTGTGCACGTATTTGAAGGCCGAGGTCGAGGCGCTCGGCCTGCCGGTAACCACCGTCACGCCCACAAGCCTGACGACGGTTGGGACGACTGCCGACGCGATGATGCTCAACCTGCATATCCGCACCGGCCACCACGTCCTGTTCCAGGTAGCCGCGTTCCGCAGCCGCGACTCCGACGAGCTCTACAAGGAGCTGTCCAAGATCCCGTGGGAGACCATCATACCGTCAAGCGAGTACCTTTCGGTGGTTTCCAACGTCCGCAACGCCACAATCAAGAACACGCTCTTCCCGAACCTGCGCACCAAGGACGCGATTGTCGACAGAATCCAGGCGCGCAAGGGTCGCCGCCCGGACTCCGGCCCCGACCAGAACGGCGCGGTAGTCAGCCTGTACTGGCGGGACGACCGCGCCGTTGTCTACATAGACACCAGCGGCGAGCCGCTCTCAAGGCGCGGATACCGCCGCATACCCTTGGGCGCGCCCATGCAGGAGACGCTGGCGGCCGGGGTAGTGATGGCGATGGCGCTGAAACCCGGCGAAAACTTCGTAAACCCGATGTGCGGCAGCGGAACAATGACGATAGAGGCCGCGCTGGCCGCAAGCGGAAGGGTCCCCGGGCTCACAAGGCAAAACTTCGGGTTCATGCACGTGCTCGGCTTTGACCTGAGGGCGTGGGAGGAGATGAAAAAGGACGCTAAAACCAAGGTTTTAAAAACGTTGCCGTCCCAAATAGTAGCCACGGACACCAACGAAAAAGCCATAGACGCCGCCCGCAAAAACGCAATGACGGCCGGGGTAGAGCAGCTTATACGCTTCGAACTCTGCGACTACGCCGACACGCCGGTCCCGCCCGCTCCAGGAGCGGTAGTCCTTAACCCCGGTTACGGTTTGAGGATGGGTGAGGAGGCTGAACTGGTAGATACCTACCGAGGCATAGGCACCTTCTTCAAACAAAAGTGCAAGGGCCACAGAGGAGCAGTATTTACAGGCAATACCGCGCTGGCGGGTCAAGTAGGATTAAAAGCAAAACGAAAAATCCCATTTGTGAACGGGAAAATAGAGTGCAAGCTGTATGTTTATGATTTGTATTGATGTTG
>Ga0123356_10006113_pt1 | contig 12212 bp, 10 predicted proteins | sample TergutEmb28metaG_2_FD_92546 | JGI IMG/M metagenome (GOLD analysis project Ga0123356, IMG submission 92546) | Embiratermes neotenicus P3 segment gut microbial communities from Petit-Saut dam, French Guiana - Emb289 P3 | ecosystem: Host-associated > Arthropoda: Insects > Digestive system > Gut ... | reverse complement strand
CGTCAAAAAATTTGTTTTCATTAGCACCGTAGAGGCCGCAGGGTTCGGAGACGGTACACACCCCCGTACCGAAACGGATGAGCCCAATCCCGTCAACAACTACGGTAAAAGCAAACTGCTGGCCGAACAGCAGGTGTTATCGGGCGCGTGGCCGATGAAGTGCACGGCACTGCGGCTGCCGATGATATATGGCCCCGGCACGTTCCTCATCGTCCCCAAACTGTTCGGAATGGTGCGCAGGGGATTTTATCCGCTTATAGGCGGGGGCAGAGCGTTGATGGAGTTTTGTTTTGTTGATAATGTAGTGGACGGAATCATTCTGGCGGGAGAAAAAAAAGAGGCCGACGGTGAACTTTTTTATATTTCCGACGAGCGCTCCTACTCAATAAGGGAAGTGGTGTCGAACATCGCCGCCAGTATGGACAAAAAGGTTATCTTCATTAGCATGCCAACCTTTATCGCAAACATGCTGGGCCTGTGCTGGGAAATAGTGGCGAAAATTCTCCCGTTCCCGCCAATCATCTCAAAATTCTCGCGCAAGCCGTTCTTCTCGCGGGAAACCGTCTACTGGACGACCCGCAACGTCAACATCGTCTCTGTCGACAAAATAAAAAACAAACTCGGGTATTCCCCCAACGTCAACATAAAGGACGGCACGCGGAAGACCGCGGAGTGGCTGAACGCTAATTTATTTTCATCGAGCGGCAGATGATGGGTACTGATATCAGCGCAAATTCATTTCCGACGGCGGCTGCGGTATGAACATAGGCATCAACGCATCCGCACTCAGCGCGCAGAAGGGCGGGGCGTCGTTTTATATATTAAATATCATCAACGCATTGGCGCAAACAGATGCCGACAACAAGTATTTTATCTTCACGACCGCAGCAACAAAAGATCAATTCCAAAATCTGCCGCCAAACTTCAAAGTCGTACCCTGCGCGCCGTCAAAAACGATGATCCGCTTACTGTGGGAGCAGACGCTCCTTCCGCTTGCCGTATGCAAAAAATACAAAATTCGCGTCCTCTTCTCCCCAAACTATACGGCGCCGCTGTTCCATCCAGGCTTTCGCTCTGTGGTAACTATTCATGATTTGAGTTTCTTCCCAATGGCGAACTACTACCCGCGCTCGCGGCGGTTTTTCAGGCAGATCATCCGCCTCTCCGTAAAGTTTTCCGACCGCGTGATATCCGTCTCACACTTTACAAAGGAAGACATCCTCAAATACATCGGAAAGCACGAGAAAAAAATCAGCGTTATACACGAAGCTGCCGACATAAAATTTTTGGACAAACCGGCTGATGAAGATTTATCCGCGCTTCAGCAAAAGTACAGGATCAACGAAAAATACATCCTCTTCATCGGCTTCATGGAACCGCGAAAAAACCTTGAGCGGCTGCTCTGCGCGTACGCGATGATCAAGGATAAGGTTGACCATGATTTGGTGATAGCCGGAGGGCAGGGATGGTGGTACGAGCAGACGTACCGCAGAGTGACGGAGCTCGGGATATCGGACAGAGTCATCTTTACCGGCTACGTAGACGACTTCGAGCTTCCGCTTCTTTACAGGGGAGCGGCACTTTTCGCGTTCCCGAGCCTGTACGAAGGTTTCGGCATCGCGGCGCTTGAGGCTGTCTTTTCCGATACGCCGGTATTGGCGTCAAACAACTCGGCCCTGCCGGAAGTGCTGGGGCCGGCGGCCGCTTACGTCGACCCGTTCAATACGGATGAAATAGCGACGAAGATGCTGGAGTTGCTGACGTCGGAAAGCGCACTGGGCGAACTAAGGGAACATTGCAAGGACGTTAAGGCAAAATATTGCTGGCAAAAAGCGGCGCGGGAAACCGCAAACGCGTTCTCGTTTCCAATCCGGCATTAAAAAATTTTGATTCCGGCGCTGATTATATTATATTTTACAATTATGAACATCGGCATAGACATAAAAACGTTTAAAAACGCCGGGACCGGAATCAGCAGGCACGTCAGGTGCATTATCGATGAGCTGCAGCAAATAGATTCCGAAAACCGCTACTACCTCTTTGAGTGTAGGAAGTCGGATTACAACCCGACAAACCCGAACTGGAGCAAAATATCCCAAAACAGTAAACTGCCCGGCACCGCGTGGATGCAGTTAGTTCTTCCTAAGCTTATAAGGAAGTACAAGATTGGCGTCTTTTGGGCCCCGGGGCAGATATGTCCGGTTTTTGGCGTACCATCCAAGGTAAAGATCGCTACTACAATCCACGATTTCACCCACCTTCGCCATCCAGAAACATGCGATAGGTTTTTCCTGCTGTCCGGGAAACTATTTATGGGCCTGACCGTAAAAAAAACCGCCGCGATACTCCTCGTATCCGACTGTATCAAAAAAGAATTGGGCGACTTCTACCCGCGCGCACTGTCAACGCAGAAAATCATTCGTACCATATACAACGGCGCAAGCGACCAAAACGCGAAAATCCAGCCTGCCAAGCGTGAAAATTTTTTATTCTTTCCCGGAAGCCTTGAACCGCGCAAAAACCTTATAAGGCTCATAAAAGCGATTGAGGTCGTGAACGAGTCAGGCGACGTTGTCGATCTTCATATATGCGGACCCAAGGGCTGGAAGAATTCGGATATACATCAACATATCGAATCAAGCCCCGTTAAAGACCGCATTAAACACCTCGGTTTTTTGTCCGAAGATGAGTTAACGGAGCAGTACCTAAAATGCAAGGCAGTGATCTTCCCCTCCATTTACGAAGGTTTCGGCCTGCCCGTCCTCGAAGCCCTCAAAATGAATACGCCTGTTCTTACATCAAGGGGGACCGCAATGGAAGAGATCGCCAAAGAGAACGCTATGTATTTCAACCCTTATGACATCAACTCAATCGCGGAGACGATAAGGGATTTTCTGAAAACCGGCGGACCGGCAATCAAGGCGGAGAGCCTGAGCCGGTACACCTGGAAGCAGTCGGCAGAGCGTCTGTTGGAGGTCTTTAAGGAGTTGGCAGGAGAAAAATGAAAAATCTCATTAAAAAAAGCGCGGCATCACTCAAAGGCGTTCTGAAAAATCGACTGCCACCGAAGTTAATTGAACTCACGCGGCGCACCCAGTACAACCTACACCGAAAGATCTTTTCTATCGCCCTCACCAACAGAGGCAGGCGCGTGAAAAAACTCATCAACGCGAATTTTGAACTGCTCAAAGATTTTCGCGCCGCCCTAACCGAAATGATCTTCGACTATCGCAGGGTCTACCCCCCCGATCTCTACATAAACTCCTACAAAAGTAAACAGGTAGCCCTCATCAAACCAGCCGTTAAAGAGTGTTGCGGGTGTACCCCAATCGCGCTCTGCGTGGTAAAAAATGATTTTGAAAAGGTAAGGGCGCAGGTGGAGCACCACAGGCGTATCGGAATAAAACACTTCGCCTATATCGATAACATATCAACCGACGGCGTCCGCGAATGGCTTATGGGGCAGGATGATGTATCTCTCTTCAGTACCGATGAAAAATTCAACGACATCGCGAAGGAGTCGTGGAAAAAGCAGGCGGCGGACGCGCTGGGCTACGACAAGTGGTACCTGATCCTCGACCCCGACGAATTCTTCACTTATCCCGATATCGAGAACAAGCCTCTGAGTGCATATATAGAGTTTTTAGAAAGCCGTAAAATGAAATCTATACTGGCGCTCATGGTCGACATGTACACAAAGGAGAGACTGTTCACATCTGTAAGCGGCGACTTTATCAACGACTATCGTTTCTTTGATACAGACACGTACATGCACAAGCGCTGGTACGGCTTTCAGGAAATTTACAACGGGCCGAGGTGGCGGGTTTTTCACAGCGATGATATGCTTATGCACACCGGGCTGACCAAATACCCTTTGGTCAAGCTGACTAAAGATATGGTCATGAGCACACACAAAAACCATCCGTCAAAACTGAACTTTGCGACCAACGGCGCCGCGGCATTTCTGCTGCACTACAAGTTTTTGCCGGCTGAAAAATCAAAATATGACGACTTCGCCAAAGGCGGCATCGCCAGCGTAGCGGACCGCGAGTACAGGCAGATGGCGAAAATTTGCAGCCAGAATCCGGAGCTGACACTCCACTACGACGGATCGCAGAGGCTTGACAGCCCTATAGATCTGATGAAGATAAACGTTACCGACCGGAAATTTTTCAAGAAATTTTTTGATTACTGCGCGAAGCGGCCATAAGAGCGCCTATATCTCTACGGTAAACAAGATACATCAGCGCTATGGATAATATGTAGTAGCAGGCTACGCTTAGCATCAGTACAACTATGCCTGAGAAAGGCTGAGCCGCTGGTATGCCCGTCTGCAGCGCGGTTATGACGGCATCAAAAAAATGCCGAACCGCAAAAGGGATCCCGATCAAAACGACGGCCGGCAGCCAACCCAGAATCTGCTCCCTGAATACCCGGCAGCTCACAAATTCCCGCATCTTGAATGACACCATTATCGTCATTACATTCACAAGAATATTGGCATACGCAAACCCTTTGGCTCCAAGCGCCAATATCAGCGGCATCCCCAATCCAAGCGTCAGCGCCATCCATAAGAGGTTGAACTTCAGCACAGTTTTTGAGCGGCCAAACGCGTTCAGCAGGCAGGTACAGACCATCATAGTCGGCAAAAACAGGTTTGCCGGCCAAAGCAGGTAGCTGTAGCTAGTGGTTTCTCCTACCCATTTTTCCCCAAAGACGTGCAGCGTAAACGGCTCCACCATTATCAATATGAATATAGCCAACGGCGCGACACACGCGTTGCTCAGGCGTACAGATACCCCAAACAGCCTTTCCAGCGCCGGCTTATCGTTAACAGAACGCGAGAACGCCGGGAAGAAAACACGGCCCAGAATCATGAACAACATCACCGGGAACGCCGCTATGGTCGACGCCATGTTCACCATTCCGGTACTCGCCGCGCCCAGGAAGAGCCCTATGACAACCGGAGAGATCGAATCCTTAAGAACGTTGACAAATATCCCAGCCTGATACGGCAACCCAAACGCAAGATGCTTTTTGATCCGTGCCATATCGAAACACAGCCCTAGCGTTCCGCGGGAAACAATATTCACGAGGATACTGCCAATCAGCACGCGGCACAGCAGCGCAAGGGTAAAACTAAGCGGCCCATGCCCGCGATACGCCATCCACGCAGCCAATACATTGTAAACAACCGCCTGAATGATCTCAATAACCGACAACCACTTGAAATCCAAATGCCGCTCAAGCCTGGCAGAAGGAACTGAGCGGAAAGCCGTCGCTATCAGCGAAAGTGATATCAACAAAAAATAGGTTGTGTACGACGACGGCAGTTTGTAGATTTTGCACAACGACGGCGACAAAAGATAAAATATTCCCCCTGCCAGGCTCACTAAAACCAGTTGCGCGGTGAATATCGCCGAGTAGTCCTTTTTTTCCGGCTCAGAGCGCTGCCGCAGCAGGCTCGCGGAGAAACCGACATCGCCGAAATTCGTGATAAACGTGAAGAGGAAGAAAATAATGCCAAAGAATCCATATTCGGCGATTGTGAGGTAACGCGCCAAAAATATGATCCCGATGAAATTCATCAGTTGTACAAGCACCTGGCGGATAACGAGCAGCGCGCCACCCTTCGCAGAGCGCGAGGCTACGGAATACGCCGCTTGTTTGTTGTCGTCAAGTTTCACGTTTTTTCAATATTTTCAATTTTGTCAACAGTTTCAATATTTTACGTACGCAAAAACAAAATGGCGTTGCAGCGGTAAACACATACCCGTTTAATCTCACCGAATGAGATATCGACCCTCCCCACCCGTAAGCCTTCGAACGCAGGCATTTGCCTATATATTCAGTCGCGAGGTTCAGTTCTCGCCAACCGGATATTTTTTCACTTCCGACAGAAAACGGCAGCACGCTTCTCCACTTTATTTGAAATTTCCGTACACCCCTGCAAAAATCATCATTGTGCGTACCGCCGGAATAATGGTATATATCTATTTTACAGCATACATAGTTTTGCTTTGTTTGGGCAATTTTCAGAGTAAAATCGGCATCGTACAGGTGGAATCCGGTAAATGTGCCTTCGTCAAAAGGCTTTTGCGCGCAAAGATCCCAGGATGCAAACAAAAAACATCCGTCTAATGTTACCACTTTGGCAAACGCGGCGTTATCGGGGTTATAACTTTTAATAATAGGCGTTCCGTCAGCCCCGTATTTACCTTCGGCAGGATCCCAAAAGCGGTAGCGGATATTGTTGTCGGGCCAGCCATCATTCCATAAAATAAAATTTTTGTGCGCCACTGTTCCGCCGGCAATACCTATAACCCCGCAATCCGGCGTCGATTCCGCGAATTTTATAAGGGCCGCCCCCCAGTCTTTTGTTACTATGACGACATCCTCATGAATAAAGCAAAGGTACCGGCAGCCCGCTTTTTTCGCACAGTGGTTATATACCCTGCACAACCCCCATTTTTCGATACTGTTGTCGAACGCTATAATCTCGTACTCAACCCCTATTGTGTCAGCAATACTGTTTTTCAGCTTTTCACAGCGAACCGGGTCTCTGTAGCAGACTATTACACTGATGCCGTTTATTTTCTCATTCATATAGACTGGCTTGCCGACCGTTTGGGTGACTATTCCTCCGCTTTTGGCGGCGCACGCCGCCAGCACAGGCAACGATACTAATATATATCACGCGCAACCGCCCAAACAACAAAAAAAGCAGGCTATTGACACACTGCCGTCCCTTGTACTATATTTATTTTTGTTGGCGCATACAGGTGCCGGCCGGCCGGCGCCGGCCGCAAACAAATCTCTGGCGCCATGCGGCAGACTTACACCCTTTCGGAGAGAAGCTCGAATGAAACGGCCAGCGACGAACACCCAGCCACTTCCTTACAGCAACGGCCAAAACCGCGACAACTGCAGAATAAAGATCCCGGTCTGCTACTACCAACCCTGGGAATTGCCGAAAAACGATCTTTTTCTGCCCATACAGGCCGGAAAAGCCCTCTCAAAATTCAACATGAAAATACAGGGCGACGACACCGGAGACAACATAAGCTCCAAAAACGCCACGTTCAGCGAATTCACCGCCTGGTACTGGGCCTGGAAAAACATCAAAGCGCTATACCCGAACCTGGAATACACCGGAATGCTGCACTACAGAAGATTTTTCGACATGGAAAACCCGTTCGACATATCTTCAATAAACTACCGGTCAAAAATCCCGGATATGAAAAACTACGACAGGCTCTACATCGAAAGGCTGTCGGCCGCAGACATAATCCTTACAAAACCAACCTACCTCAGCCTCGACCTGAAAACCCATTACGCGAGCCAGCACCGGGAAACCGACTATCTTTGCGTAAGGGACGTTATCCACAATATATGCCCGGAATACGGCGGTTCGTTCGAATCCGTTTTTGAGAGCAATTATCTCTCTCTCTGCTGCATGTTCGTCTCGAGGTACGAACTGTTCAACGACTATCTGGCGTGGCTGTTTCCCATACTCTTTGAAACTGAGAAAAGGATCGATGTTTCCGGCTGCAGCGCGTATCAGCAAAGATGCCTCGCATTTCTCGCCGAAAGACTTCTTAACGTATACGTGCGCCACCATAAATTACGCGTAAGCTATGAACCGGTATACTTTATCCGACCGGCTGTCGACTATAGAAACGGCATCGGCAAGCTGTGCAAGGACCTGGCAAAATATTGCCTGCCGCACGGCATCGTTAAGTTATTGGAGAGCAAAAATGAGAACGTGGTACAAAACGCGTCATATTAATACTAACTGCACCCCTGTCCGGAAGCCGTTCGGGGTTAATCAGGAGATTGGATGAGTAAAAAACTTCGCATCACCTTTGTCATTCCGTTCACCGGCATAACCGGAGGGGTTGCCGTTGTGCTTGAATACTACCGCCAGCTTACCGCTATGGGCCATGACGTCAACATCTTCTACCCACTCCTCCCATACCGTGAGTATCTGCGCGACAGACCGCTTTGGAAGAGATTTCCGGCGCGAGTGAAGCAGTTCCTGTTCAATCGAAGAAATATAAAGCATAGCCTTTCCCTCTTCTCGGAGGATATTCCGGTAAAATCCGCCGTCAGAATCACTGACCGCTTCATACCTGACGCAGACGCCGTAATCGCAACTGCATGGCCAACAGCCTATGATGTGAATAAGTTATCACCGGAAAAGGGACGCAAATTCTACTTCGTGCAACACTATGAAACGTGGTTCGGAAGCATAAAAAAAGTCGACGCTTCCTACCGCCTGCCGCTCAACATAATCACAATAGCGCCGTGGCTGACCGAGTTGATGAAGGAGAAATTCGGCAGAAACGACGTAACGGAAATCCACAACGGTATCAGGACCGACAAGTTTTACCCGCCGGCCGTCAAAAATTATGATGCGCCATCAATTCTTATGATGGCGCATGACATCGAGTGGAAAGGGTCTAAAGAAGGCATCGAAGCATTAACAACTGTAAAAAAACGTTACCCTGACGTAAAAATCAAAATGTTCGGAATGTGCGCCAAGCCATGCGCGCCATTTGAATTTGAGTACCATCAGGACCCAACATACGAAAAATTGCTGTCGCTGTATCAATACGCCGCGATATTCATATCGCCAAGCCACAAGGAGGGCTGGCACCTGCCGCCAATGGAAGCAATGGCCTGCAAATGCGCCGTCGTCGCTACCAACGTGGGATGCATCCCTACGCTGAATAATGGGGAAAATCTGGTTCTTGTCGAAGTAAAAAATCCGGCATCAATCGCTGACGGCATTATCAAGTTGCTTGAAGACAGGGCATTGATGGAGAGAACTACGGCACGGGGATTGGAACGTATCAAAGAGCAGGAGTGGATAAAGCCGGCGCAAGCGCTGGCATCAACGCTAACGCACTAACGGCAATTTCCGCTACATGACGAAACCTCCTCGACAGAGGGCACCGCTGTACCCTTGGCCACGCAGTCGACAGCTCGCTCGTAAAAATGTTTTCCGGCGCTGTGATCCCCCGCGCAAAAATTTATCTTGGCCATCTTAAGGAGCGTACCGCTGCGCCTGTATTTTTCTCTCGACTCGTCTATGCTTAAAAGCGCATCGCTCAGGTAACGAAGCGCCACCGTGCAGTTGCCTTTCGCGAACTCGACGTCGGCCATCAACCGGTATATGGCCGGTAAAAAGGAGTGATCTTTGTTCTTTCTGTAAAACGCCGCCGCGGCTTCCAGGGCATTTTCGTTGCTGACTTTCGATGTCAGATGAAAATCAACCATCCCCCGTATCACCGCGTAATAATGCTCGTTTTCCCGCTGTTCTTTCTTGTTGGCGCTCACCGATGATGACAACGCGGTATTCAGCCACCGGCGCGCCGGAGCGTCGTCGCCGGCCGACGCGAAGCATATCGCGAGGAATGCCGCCGACCTTGCCGCGTTCCTGTCGTCTTTGTAAACTTTAAACTCTTCGTACGCCTTCGCGAAGTATAACGCGGCGCTGTCGGCCTGTTCCAGCTCATAGAACGCGCGTCCGATGTTAGACAGGTAGCGCGCCGCCCCAATGCCGTTATCGTTTGCGCGCGCTGATGCGTAGCCTCTTTTGTAGGCCTCAATCGCCCGCGGCATTTCGCCGTTCAAAAAGTGCCGGTACGCGCGCGAACCGAAGAGGTCGTCTTCCCGCGGCGCAACCCTTTTGGAACCGGCGCAACCAACCAATGCGGCTATCAACAATAATACGGAAAAGATGACCGCGGTTTTTTTCATGGTGTATCCGCCAGATGAGGATTTCTCGGCGCTCTCCCGCCGCCCATACGCCTGAACAGCCATCCCTCCTGGAACGACCTCAGCATCAGTTCAACCTCGCCCAGGTCCTGCTGCAGGCGGTCCATAAGTTCCGGCGCGTCGTCTGATACCGTCTTGACGTTTTTAAGTATGTGTTCTACGTCGCCAAGCGATTTATTTACCGTGTTGACCAGCGTCATCAGCGTATCAGCGGCCGCCGTACCGCTTTTACCAACGTCTGTGGTCACGTTCGAAACCGTTGCGATGAGGGAGTCGACGTTGCGGAGGGTACCCCGCACATCTCTTGTGATCCTTTTGGCGTCGGACGTCAGTATCGCCGTATTGGCGCTTATTTGGCTGACGTGGCGTGAGAAAGTATCGTCCTTGACGAGCATTCCCATCGTGCCCTCACCGGCCTCTATCCCTTTGACAATCGCCGCGATGTCGTTGAGCAGGAGCGTAGCGGTGTCTATGATGCCTACAGCCAGCTCGATAAACCAGTCTATTGACGGTACCCTCTCGGTTTTGAGGGTGTCACCTTCGTAGACCTCTCCCGCCGAGGCGGTTCCGCCGGCCAGTTCTATTTCCCAGTCGCCCACAAAGCCTCTCTGTTTCAGGCGAGCTTTTGTATCCTTTTTTATCAAGTGCTTGTAGCGGGTGCCTATGTCGAACGCTACGTGTATTTCGCCTTCCTTAATGAGATTGACCACCTTTACGTGCCCGATCGTTATCCCCGACATGCTGACCTGGTTGCCTTTTGCCAGCCCCTGGCTGTTTTCGTAGACGACGTGCAGCGTGCACCAACTCTGGAATTTGTCGCTCTTGACCATTGTGAAGATGACCAGCGCGGGCATAACAATTACGGGTATCAGCACAAAGAGCGATACGAACAGCGAGCGGTGCCTGCGTACGAACGGTTCGGTCAGAGGAACTGAAGCTTTATTTAGCATAGATGAATTTCCGCTGGGGTTTGAGTGAGAGCGCCATCGCGAACGCGTCGTCCACCGAATCGAGGCTGCCTTTTCTGAGGTGGTAGCGTCCTGCCTCCCACTGCGGCCACGCGCTGACCGAGTGCGCCGCCATGATTATGCTTATACTGTCCTTAACCCACCGCTGGTGCAGCACGTTGATGATGGTGTTGGACGTAAACGGGTCTATGCCGCTCAGCGGCTCGTCCAAAATCAGCAGTTCCGGGCGGCTTATAAGGGCCCGCGCCAGAGCGACGCTCTTGAGCTGCCCGGTAGACAGCCGCTCGGGGAATTGTTTTTCTATATCTTTGGAAATATTAAGTTCTTCCATCACCGATAAAACGCTCTCTCTTATCTGCTTGGCATTTAAGTCCCCCCCGCGTTTAAGCGGCAGGGCGATATTGTCAAATACGCTGTGGTTTGCAATCAGCGCCGGCACTTGAAAAACGTATCCCAACATTCTGCGCCTGCCGTAAAACTCGTATTTGGACAGGTCTGTAACATCCTCGCCGTTCCACAGCACGCGTCCGGACGTGGGCTTCAGAAGGCCGGCGCATATCTCAAGCAGCGCCGACTTGCCGCAGCCGCTGCGGCCGCCAAACACTACCACGCCCCCCGGCGCCACCGTCAGGCTCACATCATTTAATATAGTATTTTCCCCGCGCCGAAACGACACTCCGCGCAATTCTAATTTACAGGACATAGTACCCCAGACTGAGAATCACGTTGGCAAAAAGCGTGAAAAACATCGCCGCCACCACCGCGTTAAGCGCGGCGATAGGCACCATGCGCACATTGCGCACGTTCAGGCCGTGCCACGAACTCACGAGGGCTACAATCAGCCCAAACGACACGCTCTTGAGCAGCGTAAACACCACATCCTTGAGCAGCAGCGCCCCCAGGATCTTGCCAAAAAATATTCCTAGCGGCACCCCCGTCGCAAACTGCGCCACTACAAGGCCGCCCATGATCCCTATAGTAATAAAATATACGTTAAGGCAGATGACAGATACCACAATACCTACAAACGCCGGCTGGACTATAAACTGGATAGGGTCTATCCCCATCATCTCGAGCGCGTCTATCTCCCGCGACACGCGCATCGTGCCGATGTAGGCGGCCAGGGCCGAACCGGAGCGGCCGACGACCACGAGCGAGGCGATGAACGGGGCAAGTTCGCCGACTATCACCAATACCAGTATCTTGCCGAAGTACTCCCCCACGCCCAACTTGGGCATGTTGAGCATGGCGACGAGCACTATCGCGCTGCCGCTCATAAAGGCGATGGCGCCCACAAGCCCAAGCGCCTCCACGCCGGTGTAGAGTATCTGCCGGTTGATCTGCCCCATAAGGGACTGCTTAGACGTGCGTCCCCGGCGCACCGCCGCGTAGAGCGTGTCGAAGAACAGGCCGGCAATGCTGAACATCATCCGCCATGTCCTGACGACCCTCGACCATACG
>Ga0123356_10006112_pt1 | contig 12212 bp, 6 predicted proteins | sample TergutEmb28metaG_2_FD_92546 | JGI IMG/M metagenome (GOLD analysis project Ga0123356, IMG submission 92546) | Embiratermes neotenicus P3 segment gut microbial communities from Petit-Saut dam, French Guiana - Emb289 P3 | ecosystem: Host-associated > Arthropoda: Insects > Digestive system > Gut ... | reverse complement strand
CAGCTTGCCGCCTGCAGTTGACTATCAACGGCTATTCGAGAGCGCGCCAGCGCTCTTTGTCGTTCTGGGGACAGACGAGAAATTTACGATTCTCGCCGCGAGCGATGCTTTTCTGCGGGCGTCGTACACCGAGCGCGAGACCATTGTCGGCCGGGGGTTGTTCGATGTGTTTCCCGATAACCCAGGGGAGTATGGAACGGCCGCAGCAATGAATTTGCGCTCTTCCCTTATGCGGGTTCGCACAGAGGGCCGCTCGGATACTGTGGGCGTCCAGAAGTACGACATCCTGCGTCCCGAAAGCCTTGGCGGTGGACTCGAGGAGCGATACTGGTCAGTGGTGAACGCGCCGGTCTTTGGCCCGGATGGCGCCATGCTTTACATCGTCCATCGCAATGAGGATGTGACCGACCTCGTCACCGCCAATCAAGCGCTCGCGCGCGAAGGCCAGACGATGCGGCTCGAGGTGCTGCTGCGCAGCCAAGAGCTGCAGGAAGCGAATCGGCGGCTGCGTGAGGCGACCGAACAATTTCAAGCGATGTATGACCAGGGATTGTTCGCCGGACGCCTGCGCCTGGACGGCACGATCATCGACGTCAATCGCCCTTGCTTGGAAGTCTGTGGTTTCGACCGTGCTGATGTTGTCGACCGCCCGCTGTGGGATTGTGGATGGTGGAACCGTTCACCGGGGGTTCAGGCATGGGTCCGCAATGCCTTCCTGCAGGCCGTCTCCGGCTCGCCGTTTCGCGGCGAATCTCGGTACTTCTGGGCGAATGGTTCGGAGCACATCGCCGACTTCGCATGCATGCCGATCAAGGACGCCACAGGGCGGGTGGTAGTCGTGGTGCTGACTGGCATGGACATCACTGAGCGGGTGCAAGCGGAGCAAACCCAACGTGCGCTGGAAGCGGAGCGACGACGCACCGAAGCATTGACCGAGATAGATCGTGCCAAGACCGCCTTCTTCTCAAACGTGAGTCATGAATTTCGAACACCGCTCACGCTCATACTTGGGCCCCTCGATGAACTGCTAACGCAAGCAGGGGGAGCGGACCGTGAGCGACTCGTGCTCATTCATCGCAACGCGTTGCTTCTGTTGAAGAAGGTCAACGCGCTGCTGGAATTCTCGAGAATACAGTCGGGGAGGATGCAAGCGGCTTACGAGCCCACGGACCTTGCGTCACTGACGCGGGGACTGGCCAGCAACTTCCGGTCTGCCTGCGAGAGAGTCGGAGTGAAGCTTAGTGTCGATGCCGAGTCGCTCTCGGAGCCCGTTTTTGTTGATCCCCAGATGTGGGAGACGATTGTTCTCAATCTCATCTCCAATGCGTTCAAATTCACCCTCGGCGGCGAGATTGGCGTTTCCCTCAGGACGGAGGGCGGGGATGCAGTCCTGCGCGTCCGCGACACCGGGATAGGCATTCCCGAATCGGACCTCGCGCTGATATTCGAGCGCTTTCACCGAGTTAAGAACTCGCGTAGCCGCACGGTTGAAGGCACGGGCATCGGGCTTGCGCTCGTCAACGAGCTGGTGCGACTGCATCAGGGCTCGATCGCGGTTGAAAGCACAGTGGGCCGCGGCACGTGCTTTACCGTTCGCATTCCTCTTGGGTGCGCGCATCTGCCACAGGATAAGATCTGCAGCGGCGGTGGACGCGAACTATCTAACCCTGTTGGCGTGCAGAGCTTCGTGAGCGAAGCCTTGGGTTGGCTGCCAATTGACGCGGACAAGGAAGCTCAAGGGCCGCCCTCGATTTCAGTACCTGAGCGCTCATCGCGCGGTCGCATCTTGATCGCAGACGACAACGAGGACATGCGCGAATACCTGCGGCGATTGCTTTCCACCCACTACGATGTTCTTGTTGTCGCGGATGGGGAGCAAGCCCTCAGCTGTGCTATCCGCGAGCGTCCTGATCTGGTCTTGGCTGACGTGATGATGCCGGGACTCAGCGGGCTCGAGCTGTTGAAGCGCTTGCGAAGTCATGGCGAGCTCTGCAGGGTGCCAATAGTGCTGTTGTCTGCGCGTGCCGGTGAGGAGGCGCGAATCGGCGGCTTAGGGAGCGGGGCGGACGACTATCTCGTGAAGCCATTCTCTGCCCGCGAGCTGATCGCCCGGGTCAAGGGACTGTTCGAGCTTGCGAGATTGCGTCGGGAGAACGAGCATCGCTTTAGTGAGTTCGTGAACGCTACCTCCGATCTGATCTACCGGATGAGCCCCGATTGGAGTGAGATCCGCCTCTTTCAGGGCGGGAGCCTGGTCTTCGCGAACCCGGACCTGAGTCGTCCCTGGCTCGATCAGTACATCCCCGTCCAAGATCGGCCGCGGGTGATCGAAGCGATTGGGAAAGCCATCGTCACGAAGGGGAGGTATGAGCTCGAGCATCGCACTTGGCGTGTCGATGGCTCTGTGGGTTGGGCGCTCTCTCGCGCAATCCCGGTGTGCGATGATCGCGGCGAGATCATCGAGTGGTACGGCATGGCGGTTGACATCACCGAGCGCAAGCAAGTCGAGGAGGTGCTGCGCAAGACCGCCGCCTGGTCGGCTGCAAGGAAGGAGGCCTTCCAGGCAGCAATGAACGGTGCGCCGCTTGCAGTATCACTTGACATTCTGATTCGCGCCGTCTGCGAGCAGATGGAGCGCCCGGTGCGCTGTGCGTTTGACCTCGCCAATACGGAGTGGATGAAGTCGCCGCACCTGACGGGAATGTCAGGCGAATACAACCAGGGTGTCGGCCGCTTGGAAAATCGACCCGACTCAGGGGCAAGCGGCCTGGCCACGGATGCGGGCCGACCCGTCGTCACTCCCGAGGCGACCAGCCGCGCGCAGCGGTACGGTTTCGTTGGCTGCTGGTCGTTCCCGGTCGAGACTGCTACGGGTAAGGTGCTAGGCGTATTGGAGATATATCACGACGAACCGGACGAGGCGACGCCGCACGAGCTTGAGCTCGCGACGGTCTTGACGCACTCCGCCGCCATGATCATCTCTCGGCAACAAGAAGCCGATGAGCGTGCGCGTGCCGCAGAGGCTCTGAGCCAGCGCGACCGTCAAAAGGACCAATTCCTCGCGATGCTCGCTCACGAGCTGCGTAACCCGCTTGCACCCATCGGCAATGCGGCTGAAGTGCTCGCCTGCATGCTTGGGGACGACTCGGCCGCGCAGTCAGTCATAAGTATGATCAAGCGTCAAGCGGGGCACCTGACGAGACTCGTCGACGACCTGCTCGACGTCTCGCGCATAACGGAAGGTCGCATAACGCTGCGGCGCCGACCTATCGAGCTTGCGAGCGTCGTGACTCAGGCCATTGAGACGGTCGAGCCACAGCTGCGCGAGAAGCAGCACAGACTGTCCGTGGTCGCCGCCACGAGCTATGAGCCCATCTATGTAAACGGAGATTTCGCCCGGCTCGTACAGTGCGTTGACAACATTCTCGCGAACGCTGCCAAATACACAGACCCGGGTGGACAGATCCGGGTGTATACGCGGGCGGAGAACGGTACCGCCGTGATCGAGATTTCTGATACTGGAGCTGGGATCAGCGCCGAGCTGCTGCCGCGGGTCTTCGATCTGTTCGTGCAGAGCGATCGCACGCTCGACCGTGCCCAGGGAGGCTTGGGGATCGGGCTTGCGATCGTGAAGCGCCTGGTGCAGATGCACGAAGGTACCGTGGATGCCAGCAGCGAAGGACTCGGGCGCGGCTCGAGGTTTGAGATTCGCCTACCGCGCGTCGCGAGACCTGAGGCAACGTTAGCCGATGAACAAGGCTCAAGAACTCAGCACCGACGCGTACTGATTGTTGACGACAATTTGGATGCTGCCGACTCCCTGTCGATGCTGCTGAGCTTTCACGGCCACGTGACTAAGGTCGCCTACAGCGGCAAAGAGGCGCTCGTAGGCGTCGAGGCGTTTCGCCCCGAGATCGCGCTGCTCGACATCGGTCTCCCGGGAATGAACGGCTATGAGCTCGCGCAGCAGCTGCGCTCGATGCGAAAGCTCAAGGGCATCCGGCTTGTCGCCCTGACCGGCTATGGTCAAGTGGAAGATCAGCAGCGAGCCCGGGCCGCAGGCTTTGACGATCATCTGGTCAAGCCAGTGGCATGGTCCGCCCTGCAGCGAGTTTTCGCCGGTACCATGGCCGATGGTTGACGAGGACCCGAGGTGAGAGGGCGCGGAGGGCAAGAGTGCGGGGCGGCCCGTCAAGAAGCTCAGCAATGCACGCATCCTCGAGCCCGCAGTCTCCGGGCAGGCGGGCCACGGACGCTTTGTCGATGAGCTTCTCGGCATCTTTGGCTGGCGGATGCAATCGCTGATGGCGCACGGGAGCTGCGCTCGCCGCTGGAGCGGACGGTTTGGAGGGAGCCCTGTGCGGCGTACCGGCGGCCGGAAAGTGATGGCACGCAGGCGGGCGCAGTGGCTCTGACGGCCCGCCTTCTGGCGCATGCAGCGTGCAGTATTCCAGCTGTCGGGCGCTGCTCTATCGCCGGAAGTGAGGGGGTATCCCGCGTGCTCACAGTCATGGCACGCTAGATGTTCTGTGCAACTTTGGCACTTTCTGACATGCCAATACTGTGTGCACGATCGATAGCACCCGCCTGGCACTTCTGACAGCTGGCGCTGCCGGCGGACAGATTGTACGGTGCTGGGCAGGAGACCCCGACATTTGATCCCCCTGGAAAGCACACCGCTCTCAACTGACACTTCGTTCCCGGGTTTCACGCCCTGAAAGTGACTCTTCATCCCAAAGAATGCTGCATCCATCGCATTCATCTCGCACTGTGACTGGCTGCGGCTATCGTGTCCCCAGCCATCAGATCGCCGGAGACCACGCATGAAAATGCCTCACACGCGCTTGTTCATCCTCATGTGCCTGCTCGCGGGAGTCGTATCTACGTCGCACGCCGGTACCGTGCCCCTGGAGGGAGCCTGGATGGGCACCTTGTCCGTTGCAACAGCCAAGCTGCGCGTGGCGTTTCATTTCTCGTCAGACGCCGGTGGGCAGTGGACAGGAACGCTCGATAGCCCTGACCAAGGCGCCGCGGGCATTCCGATCGACAAAGTCACCCTGAATCAGAACACACTGCGCTGCGAGATCAAGGTCATCGCCGGGACGTTCGAGGGCACTCTCGCCCCCGACGGCCAGAGCATTGCAGGAACCTTCACTCAGTTGCAGCGTCCGCTGCCGCTGACCTTGAAGCCCGCCTCGGCGGCGGACATCGCGCCACCCTCGCGCCCACAAACGCCCTCGCCCCCTTACCCCTATGTCAGCGAGGATGTTGTCTTCTCCAACGCGGCGGCGAATATCGAGCTGGCGGGAACGCTCACGAAGCCGCACGGGACTGGGCCCTTCCCGGCGGTCCTCCTGATCGCAGGCAGCGGGCCGAATACCCGCAACGAGGAGGTCGCCGGACACAAGATCTTCCTGGTGCTCGCGGATTCGTTGACCCGGCGGGGGCTTGCCGTCCTGCGTGTTGACAAGCGAGGTGTTGGGCTCTCAAAGGGCGACTACGCTCATGCGACCACCGAGGATTTCGTGTCCGATGCGCTCGCCGCAGTTGCTTACCTGCGCGGCCGACCCGACATTGCGGCTCGGCACATCGGCCTCATTGGTCACAGCGAGGGCGCGGTCATCGCACCCGAGACGGCGGTGCGCTCGCGGGATGTGGCATTTCTGATCCTGATCGGTGCTCCGGCGGTGCGGGGAGATGCGATCCTGCAGCGGCAGTCAGAGCTGATCCGGGAGGCGGACCCTGCGCATTCCCTGGCCTTCAACGCCTTTGGGTCGGAGCGGCAGAGACAGGTGATTGCAGCGGTCGAACACGAACCCAATGACGAGCACGCTTCGCAGCGTATCCGCGAGATCTGGGCCGCCCAGCAGGCGAAGGCGACGACCAGCGGGTTCTCCGAATCGGAGCGAAGGGAGCTTGAGCAGCAGGCTACCACAGTGGACGCGCAGATCAAGCAGCTGACCTCTCCGTGGATGCGTTACTTCCTCACTTATGATCCGGCGCCCGTCCTGCGCAAGGTGCGCCAGCCGATTCTCGTGCTGTATGGCGCCCTTGATCTGCAGGTCCCGCCCTCGCAGAATCGATCGGTCATGGAGGCAGCGCTCAAGAGCGACAAGGACCACACGGTGTCAGAACTGCCAGGGATTAACCACCTTATGCAGCCCGCAAAGACCGGAGTGCCCAACGAGTATCAAAAGATCGAGACGACCATCGATCCGCAGGTGCTGCACCTGATCAGCGACTGGCTATCACGCCAAGCAGGGCAGTCCGCAGACAGCGCAGGGTGGACAACAACGTGATGGCGGCGTGTACCCGTCGAGGAACTTGGCACATGCGCTGATGTTTCCGGCGGCGAGTCAATGAATGGGCCGATATGGCGCTTCTATCTTGAGCAACTTCGGAGCCCGCGACGACGGCAGATACCATGACGGCTCAGATAATCGGGGTGCTGTTCCTTGCAACGTTCGTGCGTGCAGCGCTCGGCTTTGGTGAGGCACTGGTTGCAGTGCCTATTCTGTCCCTTATCGTTCCTGTGCAGACGGCAGCGCCCGTAGCCGTACTGATCTCCATCACCGTGGCCGCAGCCATCCTCGTTCAGGACTGGCGCCATGTCCAGCTACGCAGCGCGAGCTGGCTCATCCTCTCAACCCTGATCGGAACGCCGCTGGGGCTGCTATTGCTCGTGCGCGCACCGACCAATGTAGTCAAGGCATCCCTTGGGTTCGTCATCCTGGCGTTCTCCGTATATGGGCTTGTACGCCGTCAACTCGTCGCGCTTCACGATGACCGGCTGGTCGCGGCGTTTGGATTTGGCGCGGGGGTGTTGGGAGGCGCATACGGGATGAACGGGCCACCTCTCGCTGTCTACGGCTCGCTTCGCGGGTGGTCGGCACAGCACTTTCGCGCCACCCTGCAGGGATACTTCCTGCCCGCCAGCATGATGGCGATGGCAGGCTATTGGGCGGCAGGTTTGTGGACCTCGGACGTTACCCACTACTATTTGATCTCACTGCCGAGCGTGGTCGTTGCGACGCTTCTTGGGCGACTGGCTACTTTGCGCATGAATACGGGCCTGTTCCTGCGCTGCGTGAACATCGGCTTGGTGCTAGTCGCCCTGATCTTGTTCGCTCAAGGTGTATGGATCAGAAGCTAGCGATCCTTGCGGAGTCTGAGGATGTTGAAGGTCACGTGGCGAAGGGTCGGCGGGGGTGGGCGGCGAGCGCACCTCGGCACCTTCCACGGCCAGGTAACGCGACCTCAGGCGAGGCGCGGCCCGTCCCGGGGACTCCAACGTGCTGGTGTGCTGTAGCCTGCACGCGCCTGAGACGCTGCAGGGGGGAAGGAACCGCACAACTGCGAGGCGGCGCGCTTTCCTGTACCGCCTGCTGGCCGCCATCGCGGCTGCGGTTTCCTGACAGCCAGTTCACCGAGATCCAGTTGCCGAATGGCCAGTTCCGTCGATGTGACCAGCCAAGGTAAGAAATCCTGCGCCGACCCGGCACAATCCAGCGTCACGATCGGCGGAGACTCCGGTCACCTGCGGCCGGAATGGCCGGTCCTCTTGGCGGAATACGCACTCAGACGACCTGAGCTCAAAACTCCAGATAACGCAGCCGCGGCACCCTGGTAAATGCCGAGTCGCGGGCAACAAGCGTTGCATCGTAGGCCAGCGCGGTCGCTGCAATCCATGCATCGTTCTCGCCCAGGCGCTTCGACAGCGAGGTCTGCATCATCGCCGTACGCCAGGCGATGGCGCGCGACAGCTGGACGACCTGGAAGCGCCCGATGAACTCGCTGAACCGCCGCTGATCCTCAAAGCCTTCGGCGAATTCCCCGACGGTCACGATGCTGACGGCGGCTGCCTCGGACCTATGCGCTGCCAGCACGGCCCGCGCTGCTCCTGGCTGCTGCTGCGCCAGCTCATCCTCAAGCCCGATCAGGAAGCTCGTATCAAGCAGCAGCATGCTTGCGCTTGCGCCGAGGCCCGGCGCCCTTGCCCTCGAAGGGTTTCAGGGCTTCGACGAGGTCGCCGCATGTGAGCGCGGGCCGCTCGGCAAAAAGCCGGCGGATCACCCGCGAGAAGGACTCCCCGGGCTCATTGCGCGCGTTCACGAGCATGTCATACACGTCCGTTTCGATCGAAATAGTCTTGGTGGCCATCTATGCATCATGCATGGGCTGTGCACGAATGGCAAGCGCCAGGTCGTAGCGCCCGCCTCGGCCGCCAGTGAGACCCGCAAACACGGGGATAGGAGACCGCCCATGATGAACTGGGTGGCGCCGTCGTGGGACTCACGGTGCTGCTGGCTGCTCGGCTGGTACCCATGCCACTGCTCGTGAGAAGCGCGAACGCGCTGGCAGCCGCGGGGAACGCCTTCGTGTTGTGGTTCCTCCGCAGACACGCTTGATTAACACCTCTGCCTGAGGGTCTCGGATTCGATCAGACGCTCACCGGATACCGCCGCCATTTGCAGCAGCAAAGCCGGCTGACGAGCACCATCTTATGATGGGGCTTGCTGCCGAAGTTGCTCGGGCCAGTCGCAGGTTTTGAAGCCACCCACGGCCTGTATCGCCATGATGTTACCTCTCAAACGAAGACCATGCCGCGCCGAGCGCGTAGCTCACCATGGTCCTCCGGCTCGGAATTTCGCATACCGGGGAATCAACTCTTCAGAATCCGATCGAGCCAGTCGTAGATTCTCAGGTTCTTGTACCCAGGCGAGCTCACCTCGCAGTGCAGTTGAGCCCCCTGCTCCGCCGTGAAATCCAGCAACGTCTTCGGGCACCGAAGCATGTCGTAAAGCTCCTGCGGTTGCCCCGGAAAGAACTGCTCCGCCTCGGGATTGGTGATCAGCATCGGGCACCGGATCAGCCCGGCCACAGACTTCAGGTTGTACTGCTGCACAACTCGGAACGCCTCATAGTACGAATCCGTCCCGTACGGACGCATTCGAGATGCCAGTGTGGCTCTCGTCTCCGGCTCCGCCACGAATCGAAGGGCGGTCCTCATATCCTCATCAAACTTCCTCTGGTTTCCGGCCGCCAGCAATTGCTGCATCGACTCCGGCAGCCGTTTCGTCCATGCGCGCCCCACGTTCCACACGCCCGGATCGGCCACTCCCGCGGTGACACGGTGCTCAAACGCCAGCGCTCGCGGTACCCAGTACCCGCCCTGGCTGATGCCCACGAGCGCGATTCGCTTCGCATCGACTTCAGGGTGTGCAACCGCAAAGTCTACGACGGGAGCGATCACCTTCTCCCAATCGGGGCGAAAATACATGTGCTTCAGCCACAACGAATCGCCCTGTCCCGGACCATTGAACGTCAGGCAATGGTATCCCCGCTGCATGCCGGCGAGACCCCCGAGCACCAGCATGTCGAGCTCCGAGCCATCGGCTCCGTTATTCAGAATCACGAGCGGCCTGCGTTGCCCTCCATCCGCACTGCGGAAGAGCCACCCTGTCAGGGTCGTATTCTCATAAGGAATCTCCACCCGCTCGATCGACGGCGCGCTCAAGGCCGCCGCTGCCGTCCAGCAGCTCTCATACCGCTTCCACGTGGGCAGCATTCGGCCGGGATCTGCCGTTCCATCGAGAAAGTAGAGCGAGGCGTAAAGGTAGCTTGCCGCCCAGAGATACGCCTCGCGCGCGCTTACGTGCTGGCCCCTCTGCGCCGCCTCTTCTGCCTGGAGCTTGGCCTCGTCGCCGGCATCGAGAAAGGCCCGATAGGCCGACTCATAGTCTCCCTCCTCGATATTTGAGGTGATGGCAAACACCTTCCCGGGATTCGCGCAGCCATAGTATGCAGCGCCGAGCACGGTCCTCGTCGTGTAGTCGAACGTGGGATTCGAAAAGATCCGCCCGCCTCGAGCCTCCGTCGAACTCCGTTGGGCTTCGTGGCGATAGTATCCGCCTCCGGCGGCGGCGCCCGCCGCCGCTGCGGCTGCTGTTGCCGTCATGCCGAAAAATCGTCGCCTACTGGTCATGCGAGCCGCCTTTTCGCCCACAATTGTTCCGCCATCCGAGGATATGGCTCCATGGTGGACGCGCTCATGCACCGAGCCCAGTGCCGGAAGTCATATCCGGAATATCGGCCTTGAAGCTGAAGCCCGCATGCGGCTAACGTACTCGCATGCGCTCAGCTCGCTTCGTGTCTGGACTCGCGCCCAACCGGCTTTTTTTCGCCGGTTATCTGGGCTGGGCGCTGGTAGCGGTCGGACTCTGGCGAGCACCTCCCGACTGGACACCCCTTGGCGAGGCGTCCGGAACAGTCCCATGCCGAGCGTAGCGCCGAAAGATACCGATTGACCGTCGCTGGCTCGCGTCCATGCTGCAGGATCTCGCGATCCTTGCGGAGCTTGAGGACGTTGAAGGTCATGATGCGCTCGGCGCCGCGACGGGCAGCCCACCAGGCCAGGAGGGCCGCGAGGTCATCGTGGTAGTTGAGCGCGCGCGTTTCGGGATCGTCGAGAAACTCGGTGATGAGCCGCGCGAGGGTCAGCCTGGGGACATCAGGGCGGATCTGGCTCCGCTCAGCTTGCTTCTTCAGCTCCCGCTCGTTGGCCCGTCCCCAGACCAGTGCCTCTTTTCGCGTTGGGAAGGACTTGGCTACCTGGGGTACGGGGCAACTCTGACATGCGCGGTGTGATAGCGGCTGCCGTCCTTGCGGCGGCACGATTGAATGCAGACAGCCATAAACGATCCCAATCACGCGCCGGACGCGCGCAGTTGCAAATGCTATCCGCTTTCGGCCGTCTGCAGTAACGTGGGGGGTAACGGCAGCCGCGTGCGAGGTGAGATCTAGTCAGGTTCTGCGATCTAAGTCTTTGATTTCTGGCGGAGAGGGTGGGATTCGAACCCACGGTCCACTTGCGAGGACTCCGGTTTTCAAGACCGGTGCAATCAACCGCTCTGCCACCTCTCCGTCTAGGGCGTCTTATTCTATCAGGCTTCCGTTCGCGGGGCCCTGGCCCAGATCGGCTCGGGTTGACCTTGAGTGAAGGCCCCGATCAACCGAGCGTGCTGGCGGCTACCGTGCGCGGGCTGCAGTGAGCTCGGACGGGCGTGCTGTGTCCCCCCCGTTGCGTCTTTGGGCTGACTGACTGAGCAAGCACGATGTGCGCCACGTATACGCAGGCTTGCAGCGTACTGTCAGGATTAGCGGTCCTGCCAGGCCGAAGGAGCGTACTGTAAAGCCCGACTATCTGGCGCAGCCGGCGCCGCAGCCGGAGCGCTTTAGTGGCGCGGCGCGGGTGTCTTGCGGTAGTTTGCCTCCGACCTGTCCCGCTGACCCGCGGCGGGCTCGTGGCCGGGGCAGTGATCCAGCCGGAGTGAGTAGCATACGATGCGGATCTCCTGGGTCTGCTTGAGCATTCTAGCGAGCGTTCTGCTCGGGGTAAGCGCAGCGGCGCAGGCTGAACCGGTTGCGCCAGCGACTGCGTGTGATCCGGCACCGGTGCGCTCGATTCCAGCACGTGCATCCGGTGCGCCGACGGGGAGCCAGTTCGCGCGGCGTGTCGAGGCGCTCACCGGGGCTGCGCGGGACGCTCTCGTCCGCTCCGAGCTGCTCTCGGGCAATGTGCCAGAGTTCCTGCGTCACCTCGTGCCGATCACGCTCGAGAGCGGCACTCGCCCCTCATCCTCATCCGCCGGCGGCGCGCCGCGGACCCGGATCACCGTGTGCGTGCTGCCCGACTACCTCGCCCTCGGAACCAACAGCGATTTCCTGCTCGTGCCGATGGGCCTGAAGGCTGCGCTCGACGTCGCCCGTCGCTTCGGCTTCGAGCTGCCCACGCCGAAGCTGGTGGACGCGATCTACGCAACCTCTGCGGTGAAGCTCATGCCTCAGCCGCTGCCTGCGGGAGATCAGATGCGTAGCACGGCTTACTTCGTGCGTCACGACGAGCTGATCGAGGAGCAGCGCAGCGCGTTGGATGCGCCACTCGGAGAGCTGACCGCCGGGCACAAGAAGGATCTGGTGCTGACCAGCAGGCTCTGGGAGATTCCAGGGCGTGTCGCCATCTACGGCTGGCACCGGGCCGAGGGTGAACCGATCCAACCGCTGAGTACCTGGCATGGCGCGCGTTACTCGGACTACAGTCACGGCGTGCGCCTGGTGAGCAACACCGTGTTCGTCAATGGCCAGAGGCGCTCGCTGGCGCAGGTGCTGGCCGAGCCCGCGCTCGCGGAGCTCCTGACTTACGAAGGCCCAAT
>Ga0123356_10006110_pt1 | contig 12217 bp, 8 predicted proteins | sample TergutEmb28metaG_2_FD_92546 | JGI IMG/M metagenome (GOLD analysis project Ga0123356, IMG submission 92546) | Embiratermes neotenicus P3 segment gut microbial communities from Petit-Saut dam, French Guiana - Emb289 P3 | ecosystem: Host-associated > Arthropoda: Insects > Digestive system > Gut ... | reverse complement strand
TCACCAAATCGCGGCGGACGACGATCGCCAAATCCTTCAGAATCACGCGGACGATACGGCTTCGGACCATCACCAAATCGCGGCGGACGACGATCATCACGCCCCTCGGAATCACGCGGACGATACAGCTTCGGGCCATCACCAAATCGCGGCGGACGACGATCACCACCCTCGGAATCACGCGGACGATACGGCTTCGGACCATCACCAAAACGCGGCGGACGACGATCGCCAAATCCTTCAGAATCATCACGCGGACGATACGGCTTCGGACCGTCACCAAAGCGCGGCGGACGACGGTCACCAAATTCCTCAGAATCACGCGGACGATACGGCTTCGGACCGTCACCAAATCGCGGCGGACGACGATCGCCAAATCCTTCAGAATCACGCGGACGATACGGCTTCGGACCATCACCAAATCGCGGCGGACGACGATCGCCAAAGCCCTCTGAATCTCGCGGTCGATACGGCTTCGGACCATCACCAAAACGCGGCGAGCGACGATCAGGACGCACGTCGGATTCGCGACGCTGGCGGTGTTCTACGGGCGTGTCGTGAAACCGTTGTGAACGCTTTTCTTCGGACTTGGGTGTACGCGCTGATCTGGGCGCTGGACGTCCCAATTCGGGCTGCAAACTCCCATACTCGGCGTGTGACGATTGCGCGGATTTCAGGTGTTTTGGGAAACCGTAGTTTGACTGCAGATGGTGCAGCTCGTCTTTGGTCAAAAACCTCCACTGACCCGCTCTCATACCGTCGATTGTTACCATCGCAAACGAAGTCCTAGTCAATCGATTGACCGGAAACCCAGTAGCTTCGCCCATTCTGCGAATCTGCTGGTTGCGACCCTCGCGAAGAATTAGCTCGAACCATGTGAACCCTTCCTCACGCTTGGTAACAATGATTTCCGCTGGCAGCGTCAAACCATCATCCAAGCTGACGCCTTCTCGCCATTTCGCGACGTCTTCTTCGGTCATGTCCCCCTCTACTTTTACAAGATAGCATTTGGGAACACTATGTCGCGGGTGCAGCATATTTGCGGTAAAGTCACCGTCGTTTGTGAAAAGCAGCGCCCCGCTTGTCTGGTAATCGAGACGTCCGACCGGATAAACGCGCAGTGGCAGATTTTTTAGGATGTCGGCGACGGTGGGTCTGCCCTCTGGGTCGTCCAGTGTGGACATGACCGCTCGGGGTTTGTGCATAATTATGTATACGAGGTCTTCGGCAACAATACGCTTGCCGTCCAGTTCCACGCTTTGCGAGCGGGGGTCTGCGCGAGAACCTAGTTCTGTGGTCACTTTGCCGTCGACACGCACGCGACCAGCTTCAACTAGCTGTTCTGCTGCCCGACGGGATGCTACTCCGGCCCGGGCTAGGATTTTTTGTAGTCTATCTTGCATGTTATTTGGGGAGGGCTATTTTTTTCCGTCCTCCGTGTCCTCATTTGGGTTTTCTGTGGCGGTCTCCCCGCCATCACTCTTCGTTTCACTCGCTATTCGTCCGATCTCGTCGCGATCCCACCGATCTACTCGACCATCGAAGTCGATATCGACACCCACGCGATCGAGCTGCCCGCGAACATATATTTCCCACACATCGGGGCGACCGTCGAAATTTGTGTCCCGCTGAATACGTGAAAGCCCGCCCTGCGAATAGTACTTCCACACATCGGGCATCCCATCCCCATTCGTGTCCAACTCGTGTTTCACAATCCGCCCATTGGAAAATATGATCCACGAATCCACGATCCCGTCGAAATTCGTATCCGCTTCCTCACGAATAGGCTCGCCTTGATCGTTGAACAACCGCATCACATCCTTGATCCCATCAAGATTGACGTCAGCTTCCCGACAGATGAGAACCCGTCGCCTATCCTCACCTTCGCCGAATACCTGGTACACGCGACGTACATTTGGTCGCGACGCTCCCGCGGTTGTTGTCTCAACAACCTCGCGATCGGAACGTCCCTCATACTCGCAACGGGCTTTGTCATCGTGGGTAAATCCGCGGGTGTGCCCGATATTTGATGTGGCATCGTCGGCAGGTTTTTTGGGGGAGCACCCAGCCGATGCCGATAATGCACAGACAAGCATTGCGACGAGAACCAACACGTGTCGCCCTGGAGCGGTCGCGAGTGTTGGGGCGATGGGATTTTCGTTTTTGGTGGGAACAACTTTGAGCACTGGCCGGACCATCACTTTCCTCCGCCGCTGTTGGCAGGATTTGGACCCGAGTTTTGTTGCGGAGCGGTCTGGGGCGGAGCAGAAGCTGCAGGCGGAGCAGAAGCTGCGGGCGTAATTGGTGCCCGCGCCGGTAGCGGGGTTGGAAGCTGCGAGTTGTCGTCGGCGCAGGGGAAATAGTGCGAGGTGGGCTTGCCCTGGCCCGTCTCATCGAGCGCGATTGCTGGGCATTCTGGTTTTGTTGGATCTGGAAATGTCCACCATTGGTCAACTTTTCCATCGCGGTTAGTATCCAACCATCGTTCGACAAGCTGGTTGTTCACATACCTGTCCCAGGTATCCAGCTTGCCATCGAGGTTCGTTTCCCGGTGTTTTTGCACCAGCACCCCATTCTGATAGTAGGCAATCTCATCAATTAACCCGTCGCGATCATAGTCCGACTCGCGACGTCGCTCCCGCCCGTGCTCGTCGAAATATATGAAAACGTCGATCTGACCATCGAAGTTGAAGTCAATAGCCCGGCAAACCTCGCGGCCACCCACCATGACCCGCACAATATCTGGTCTTCCATCGCCGTTGACGTCGGTTGTTATCGCTCCCGGTGCGCCAAGGTTACATTCCTCGTGGGTGATTTCGGTGGGAGGTTGGCCGTCCGCGCTTGGGGTTTCTGCGATTTTGTTAGATGAGCCGCAGGCTTGGGTGATTGTCAGGAGGATTGGGACGAGAATTGAGAAAACACAGCCGAAGGTGCGGACCGGCTGGTTTCGGAATCGGTCACGGACCGTGGGGGGTCGAAACATGGTTGTGGGGCACCCCAAACTGTCTCTCAAACTATGCTGCTGGTTGGTCGAATGGGTTACCGAGGACGCGTTCGACGGTATGTTTGCTTGGAGTTCGCTGTGTTGTTTGCAGTGATGATGGTTGTGATGACGGTTGTGATGACGGTTGTTATGATGGTTGTGACGATGACACCGCTGTGCAGGGATGCCCGAAACTGGCTGTTTTAGGTGTGCAATTGACAACATAAGTACCATCATCTAGGAATATCTACATTAACCTGGAATACCGCCAAAAAACTCGAGTTGCTCCACCGACGCACCAAAGCCTCGGTCGGGAACCAGTATCTGTGAAGGCATCGATATGGTCCGCAAACAGTACGAAGCCAGAGTCCCGGGCCCAATGAGTCTCGATAGCGCAGGATCAACCGAGGAGCGATAGCGTCAATTCTCATCCAACGCAACGCTGCGGTGCAGATCTGTGGAGATATTTTGGGTGGGGATCGGCGGCTTCCCATGCAGTTGGTTTGACTGCATGGTTTGAGACGGCGATCAAAATCCGATACATAAGCGCCGCTTCAACGAAGCGGCCCCCGGTTCCTACAGCCAGCCGCGAAGCTTCATTGCTTTGCAGACAGAGTCAATCGCAACCATGTAGGCTGCGTTGCGCATATACACCGCACGCGATACCGACATGGCCAACACATTCTTGAACGCCACAGTCATCTTGTGGTCCAACTTCGAGTTAACTTCTTCTTCCGACCAGTAGAAGTTCATGTCGTTCTGAACCCCTTCGAAGTAGGAACAAGTGACGCCACCAGCGTTGCAGAGGAAGTCCGGAATCACAAAAATCCCGCGGGCCTTCAACACTTGGTCAGCCTCAATAGTCGTAGGACCATTGGCACCCTCAGCCACCACCTTCACGGTGTTCGCGATTTTGCCAGCATTCTCTCCGTTGATCGAACCTTCGATAGCAGCCGGAATCAGCACATCGACTTCCTTCGAAAGCCACGCATCCCCGTCTTCAACAAGATAGCCAGCATCCTTCGCCCGCGCCTTGTCCACCGAGCCGTATTGGTCAGTGATGGACTGAAGGAATTTAGGATCGATACCATCCGCCTTGGAGAACGAGTAGGACTTCTTGTCCGTGTTATCCCAGCAGGACACGCACAGGACCTTGCCACCCAACATGTTAATGAATGTAGTCGCAGCGTACTGAGCCACATTGCCGAACCCCTGAATCGAACAGGTGGCCGTTGATCCATCGATGCCCAAATGCTTGAGAGCTTCGCGGATCGTGACGACGACGCCGAATCCAGTCGCAGCGGTTCGTCCGAGGCTTCCACCACCGCCTAGGGGTTTTCCGGTGATGACGCCCGGTGTGTACTCGCCGACAGTCTTGGAGTACTCGTCCATCATCCAGCCCATCATTTGAGGATTGGTCCCGACATCAGGAGCAGGAACGTCGGTGCGAGGTCCAATATTTTTCCACATCTGCTTGACCCAGCCGCGGCAGAGTCTTTCTTTCTCGCCCACCGAGAGCTGCGTGGGGTCACAGACAATACCGCCCTTTCCACCGCCGAGAGGAATGTCCGCAACAGCGCACTTCCAGGTCATCCAAGTGGCGAGGGCGCGGACAGTGTCAGCAGTCTCGCCGGGATGGAATCGAATGCCACCCTTGCAGGGGCCACGAGCGTCGTTGTGCTGAACTCGGTAGCCCCGGAAGGTCCGAAGCTCACCGTTGTCCATGCGCACAGGAATCATGAAGTGGTACTCTCGCAACGGGTTGCGAAGAAGAGCACGAGCGTCCGAGGACAGATCTAGCTGATCAGCAGTCTCGTCGAACTGCTTCTGCGCCATCTCGAATGGATTGATAGCCGACGACATATAGAACCTCCCGTTGAGGTCCTCGCACCAATTGCCCCTGCCAGCCAGGGGTAACCGCGAAGAACGCACAACGAATGGGGGGCTTTAATAGCCAGTAAAGCTTCGCTGTCAAGATGAGGGACCAGATCACCAAATCGCCGCCACACCACTCCAGTTGCCCGACGACGACCCCAGCAACAGGCCCAGCGACAGGCCCAGCGTCTGACCCAGCAACAGGCGCATACCAGCGACACACGCCAGACACAACAAAGTCACGCACGCAACATCGCAGCTTGCTTGACGACTCCCCAGGCAGCGCGTACTCCCCAACATCGTCAAACCCCTCAGGACCCGGTCCCAGCGCACGCGACGTCTTCTGAACCTCCAATGGTCGGCGCAGCTTTGCCGAGCCAAGGCTTGAGCATGTGACCAAGTCACATGCGCCAAGTCACATGTGCCAGGTGACGTTCGCCAAGTCACAAGCGCCATGTTGCGTGCGATTGGATTGTGTCCAACGAGCCACCGGTCCCTCACCCATCGGAGTCCAACATGCCAACCTGGCTGAGTGAACTACTCCCAATCGCCATTCTACTCGCAGTCGTCGTCCTGGTTTTGGTTCGACTGCCCAAAGTAAAAGAGATCGAGCACAGCAAGGAATACCGACGCCGTCGAGTACTGAACTGGCTCCCCTTGGGACTTGCCTACGCGTTCCTTTACATGGGCCGCTACAACCTGACGGTCAGCAAACGCGTATTCGAGCACCTCACAAACTCCGCCGGCGAGCAGCTTATGACCAGCGCCGACTTCGGCAGCATCTTCGGCATCGGTGCCGCTGTCTACGGCTGCGCATTCCTCATCAACGGCCCCATCACCGACAAATTCGGAGGCAGAAAAGCCATCCTCATCTCAGCCGGCGGTGCCGCAATCGCAAACGCCCTCATGGCAGCCGCCACATGGACCGTCTGCTACCAACTCCCAGGTGCCGCAACCATCGCCAACAACTTCTTCCCGATATTCTCCATCCTCTTCGGTGCCAACATGTACTTCCAAAGCTTTGGCGCAGTCGCAATCGTCAAAGTCAACGCACCCTGGTTCCACGTACGCGAACGAGGCGTCTTCGGAGCAATCTTCGGAATCCTAATCTCCCTCGGCATCTACTTCGCCTACGACTGGAGCTTCAAGATCCTCAGCTTCTTCGGACAAGACCCCAAACTACACGATGCCGTCCCCAGACTGCCGTGGGTGTTCGGTGCCCCCGCTGTCCTGCTCATCATCCTGTGGATCCTCGTCTATGCATCGGTGAGAAACACACCAGGCGAAGCTGGCCACAAAGACTTCGACCCCGGCGATGCATCATCAGGCGACGACGGCCCCGCTCTCGGTGCCGTAAAAGTTTTCGCCCTGATGTTCCGCAACCCAGTCATCATGACCATCGCGTGCATCGAGTTCTGCAGCGGTTTCCTACGACAAGCCATCATGCAGTGGTACGGAACCTTCGCAAAACACACTAACGACATCCTCGGAAACGCCGACGGTTTCGTTAACCAAAACTGGGGCTTGCTCCTATGCATCGCCGGAATCCTCGGCGGAATGTTCGCAGGAGTAATATCAGACCACCTGTTCCAATCTCGACGCGGCCCTGTTGCTTCAATCCTCTACGGCGGAATGCTCGCAGGTGCCATCGTCCTGCTGTTCACCTACACATCCGCCGCCGTGGGATGGATCGCTGTTGTTATGTCCGTCTTTGTCATCGGCGTCCACGGAATGCTATCCGGAACCGCAAGCATGGACTTCGGCGGAAAGAAAAACGTAGGCGTGGCCGTGGGGCTAATCGACGGTTTCGTCTACGCGGGCACCGCTGCCATGGCCATCCTCTACGGCCAGATTCTCCCCAAAGAAGAACTAAACGAAGCCGGAAAAATCGTCGGACCAACCACAGATCCCGCGAACTGGATTGCATGGCCCGCCGCCATGATCCCCGTCGCAATCATCGGACTGGTCCTGGCAACCCGAGTCTGGAACGCGAAACCAGCACCGAAAAAACCCGCCCCCAAACCCGCCACCGCATCGTAGCCCCCCAGTCACTCCCGCGCCGCGTGCTCGCCAACCCACCCCACCCACCGACCCACATACTCCAACGGCTCAAACGTCGCCCACTCCTGAACCGTCAACACCTCCATAGATCGCACATCCACCACGATGTTGATCGGCACACCCTCCAAAGGCATCACCGATCCCAACCGACGCGCATTCGCATCGATGAGCACCGTGAAGTCTGTCCCCATCTTCGAAATCCACCACTCAACATCCTCAAGCGAAAGCGGCCTGCGATAGTCCACCGCCGTGATTACCAACTGTACAACCTCAACCCCAGCATCCCGCAACGCCGCAGATTCCGAAACAATCGCCCTGGTTTCCCCCTGGCAGTACGGACAATACGGGGCCACAGCTATCAACCACATCAGCTTCCGATGCTGCCGCGACGGGTCGTAATAGTCCGCCATACTCACGACCTGCAAACCGCCACCCAAATCCGAATTCGGATACCCACTAAAACTAAAATTCGGAACACGCTGCCCAGGAACACCGCCCTTCCTCGGACGCATCCCCCAATCGTCTGACGGATACTCCACTCCCTCCGGGTTCTTATCCCGACCAACCACATCCACATCCTCAAACGGAGTCGGGTCATCCTCGGAACAGCCCACCGCACCGACGAACAACACAGCAGCTATGCCCCAAACAAAACAAACCAGACGACGACCAAGACACAAACGCATGCCCACCACAATACTCAGTGAGAAAACAGGTGAATAGAACCAAACAACAAACCCACACCCAACCTCACACCACAATCCACCAACTCAAAACCGTCAATTCTCGAACAACGCAAGCGTCCGCATATCAGCCGAAGCCTTGCGCGCCCGCGTGGCAGCCCACGTTCGAAGCCCCTGAACCTTCTCCTCATACATCGTCGCCAACGGAACCAACTCAGCCCCAGATACCCGAAGATCCTCCGATGTAATGTCCCTCTTTGCAGCAAACGCCCGATACAACGCTGCAATCACGAGCTGCTCAAGCTCAGCCCCAGAAAAATTCTCCCACTCATTCGAAAGAGCCTCAAGAGCATGCGCATTGGGATCCCTGCCCCTACGACTCAAATGGATCGACAGGATCTCCGCCCTCTCTTTGGCACTCGGTAAATCCACAAAAAACACATCATCAAAACGCCCGCGACGCACCAACTCTGGCGGAAGATGCTCCACCTCATTGGCAGTCGCCGCCACAAACACCGGTGCCGACTTCTCCTGCATCCAAATCAAAAAATCCCCAAACACCCTCGTTCCACCACTCTCCAACCCACCAGCTCCCAAACCCTTCTCAATCTCATCAACCCACAAAACAACAGGCGCAACTGCCTCAGCCATACGCACTGCCTGCCGCAACGTTAACTCCGGCGATCGCGACGCAAACACTGCCGCAAAATCCATCCGAACCAGCGGCAAACCAAACACAGCCGCCGTCGCTTTCGCAACCAATGACTTGCCGCACCCCTGAACCCCACACACCATCAACCCACGCGGCTCAGGCAACCCAAACGAACGCGCGCTACGACCAAACGCCCTCACACGCGTCTGCAACCACCGCTTCAATATCTCAAGCCCACCCACATCACCCAACGCAATGTCGGACTCCACCAACTCAAGCGCCGCGCTACGACGCATCGCACCACGCTTCTCGACAGTCACACGCTGAACTGCATCCCCAGGATCTCCCGCCGACAACGCCAACCTGAATGCCCGACGCGACTCAGACAACGTCATCCCACCAGCAGCACGAACCAGCGCTGCGTCATCGCATGACTGAACCCCCTTACGTCGAACCTCATCACGCAACACCAGTCCCAAGTCCGCTTCGTCGGGCAACGGCAAATCCAAAACAGCAACGTCCTTCTCCAACTCCATCGGCAATTCCAACAGCGGTGAGACAATAACGACGTGCCGACCAACCACATCAGACCTGGCAACAAAATCCCGCAACCCACGCACAACCCGAGGCTCTTTTATCAAGACATGCGCATCCAAAAACACCTGAAGCACCGGCTTGTCACTCTCAAGCGCAGCACGCAGTGACTCAAGCAGCTTCGAACCGCCAGATTCCACCTCATCCGCATAGGTCCAAACGCGAATATCCCAAGTCGACGCCATCCTCCTAAGCAGCTTCAACAACCGCTGCTCCTCGTGCGTCACGATCCACAGAATCGGAAACCCAGCCTCCAAATACGAACGCGCCGCGCTCGCAAATCTATCAATCCCACGCTCACTCATCCATCCACCGTCACCCGCAACACCTCCTCAAACGAGGTAGTCCCCTTTGCCATTTTTCGAATTGCCGCCTCACGCATAGTCATCATCCCATCCTGCCGCGCTTGCTTGAGAATGTCCTTCGAACTTGCCCCCGACGATATCAGCTTTCGAATCTTGTCATCGACCTCGAGAACCTCAAACACTCCCGCTCGCCCATACAACCCAGTACTCCGACACTTCACACACCCCTCTCCCACCGCAACCATCAACTGCGGCGACTGCCCCTGCGACGCCACCTGATCAACATCAACACCAAGCAGCGACAACTGATCCGGCGTGAGAAACGTCTCAATTCGACACTCAGGACAGATCATTCGAACCAGCCGCTGGGCCGCAACACCAACGAGAGTCGACGCCAACAAAAATGGGTCAACACCTAGCTCGATCAACCGCGAGATCGCCGATGCCGTGTCGTTCGTATGCAATGTCGCAAGCACGAGATGCCCCGTTAGAGATGCCTGGATCGCAATGTTCGCAGTCTCAACATCACGGACCTCACCCACCATGATGACGTCGGGGTCCTGACGCAGAATGTGTCGAAGAGACTCGGCGAACGTGATGCCGATCCTGTTCTGCACCTCCACCTGGTTGAACTGATCCACAACAATTTCAATGGGGTCCTCAATCGTGTTGACGTTGACATGAGGAGAAGAAACAGCACGCAGCGCCGAGTAAAGCGTTGTGGTTTTGCCACTGCCTGTCGGCCCCGTTACCAACACAAGCCCATGGGGGCGACGAATGAACTGGTCGAACAGGACCAACTGCTTTTCGAACAGACCGATGTCCGAAAGATCCCGAAGAACCACCTCAGGATCGAAAATCCGAAGAACCACCTTTTCGCCAAAAGCCACACTCATCGTAGAAACACGAATCTCAACCTCACGATCCCCACGCGCAGTCTTTATCCGTCCATCCTGCGGCCGACGCTTCTCCGCGATATCAAGCCGAGACAACGTCTTCAACCGAGACACAATCGCCGGATGAACCACCTTCGGCAGGACATTCACAGTGTGCAACACACCATCGATCCGCATCCGAACAGTCGACTGATCCCGATGCGGCTCAATGTGAATGTCCGAAGCCCGCTGATCAAAAGCGTAATGAAACAAGTACTCGACAGCGTTGACGATGTGACTGTCAGTCGCTTCAATCTCATCAACCCGCTTGAGCTTGATGTACCGCTCGAGATTGCCAATATCCACCCCCTGCGTAAACTCACGCTCCGCCGCCTTTACCGACGTCCTAAACCCGTAGATATCTGTAATGAGACGCTGGATGTCCTCGGGCGCGGCCATCACGATGGTCACTCTTCGACGTACGTACTGCTTGATGTTGTCGAGCAGCTCGACGTCCAGCGGATTGGCAACCGCAACGGTCGCACGATGCGCGTCGCCGTTGATTACGAGCGCGTTATGTCGACGTGCAAATGGGCGCGATAGTGTTTGGACGGCGAGTTTCGCGTCGATGTCGAGGGGGTTGAGGTGGACGTACTGGACCCCGATATGTCGCGAGATTGCTTGGGTTATTACCTGCTCGGTCAGTGGGTATCGACCATCCCCACCGACAAGAAACCCCATCGATGCCATCACCGTTGTCGGATGCACAGCACTGGCATCACGAGTGCGACTGTCCTGATTGCGCATCAATCGGACGCGTTCTCTGTCTTCACGCAACTCGGCGTCGCGACGTTGCTCGGGAGATAAGATGCCGTCGTGTTCGAGGACGGTACACAGCAGTTGGAAGGATAGCTCTCTAGGACGCATTAATGGCGCGCAGAGTGCGTGGTGAGGGCAGTAGGGTCAAGCGATGTTGTGCGCGGGGCTGTGGTTAAACCTGTTCGCAAACCAAATGGCCGTTACCCCACCGAGATGCCCAGCATCTTGCGCAAATCAGCGTGGGTTCGCGACACCGAGAACGGGATCAAATCGTGGATCCGATCCCGAGCCGTCATGTTCCCCACCGTCCTATCCTCAGATGCCAACACCCGATTTGCCACCGAGATGTCTCCACAAAGCAGCAACCCAGTTCGCCCCGCCGCGACCTCAATCGACCTTGCCCAACTCATCAAATCAGCGCGAACACCTTCTTTTTCGAACTGCAAAACAGCAAGCCGCAACCGTTCCCGCTCCCCATCCGTCAAACGACCCCCGATGAACTCCGCAAGCTCCCGAATATCCAGTTTCGAATCGTCAGGCAGCGCAGTCTCCAGACGCACCACGTAAATCGTCGCCAAAAACAACGCAGCAAGCTCTTTGATGCTCGAATACAGCACGAGCACATAGTGAGATGGCCGAAAATACGTGAGATCTCGCCCAACAATGAAGGCCAGCTCCGACAGACTCCATCCACTTAGAACCGAGCGCCCAACAACAGCCGTTGGCACATCCGCCGGAACCGCCGCAATCCCACCAGGAACCTCGTCAGCAACATAGATATCAGGCAACGGAATTCCGAGAACTTCCGATGCCCAAACAAAACTGCGAACAAGACTAACAGTGCTCGTCTCCAGATCCTGACGAGTCTCCGGATCAAGAACAGCAAGCCTCCCCTCACGCCCAAACAAACCCAGCCTGTACGCAACAGCATGCGGCGCAACTATGTCCAAAATGTCCGCGACACTGCGATGCCTCCAGGTCGGATAGAACCCAGCCCACGCCGATTCTTCCAACTGATGACACGGACTCGGACGCGTCCCAGGATGATGCTGATCGCAAAACAACTGCTCCCCCAAATGCGCCGCATTCAACATACAAAGCACCGCCGAACTAGAATACGCCTGATCAATTCTCCCCTGACGCACCAGCAAGTCATGCAATGTCCGATACGTCGACGCCCGCCCGGGAACAAAACTCGACGCAGTCTCAAGAGCCCCAATCGCCTGATCAATCTCACCAGTTTCAACCAGCAAGTCAGCCAACGCTACACGTCCCTCAACATCCGACGGCACCCGCTCCACACACTTATCGAGAGCATCAATAGCCCCACGCAAATCCCCCAATTCCCGCTTTCTAATTATCGCAATCTC
>Ga0123356_10006109_pt1 | contig 12218 bp, 10 predicted proteins | sample TergutEmb28metaG_2_FD_92546 | JGI IMG/M metagenome (GOLD analysis project Ga0123356, IMG submission 92546) | Embiratermes neotenicus P3 segment gut microbial communities from Petit-Saut dam, French Guiana - Emb289 P3 | ecosystem: Host-associated > Arthropoda: Insects > Digestive system > Gut ... | reverse complement strand
TTTCTTGATATGCACAAAGAAGGCGCTGCATTCCGAAGCCTTTTAAATAGCTTTGCTATTACGGTTTCTTTAGGATTACAGTACGGCGTACCGTTAGACGAATATGTTGATGCATTTACATTTAGCCGCTTTGAACCAAACGGCTTAGTGCAGGGGCATGATTATGTAAAGATGGCAACCAGCGTAATTGATTATGTGTTCCGTGATCTTGCCATTAGTTATCTAAAGCGAAGCGATTTAGGTCAGGTAAAACCTGAAGACCTTACTCCTACAACAACAAAGAGTGAAGCCGATGCGGCAGATATAAAACCTCGAAGCGAAAAAAGCAGCGTTGGTTTTAGACCAAACAGCGTTACAGTTCCGGCAAGTAAAGTCTCTAAGCAGCTTCCGGCTTCCGGAGGAGAATCTTCTGCAGTTATTAATCGTTCGGCAGAAACTTCAGGCAATGTATCGGATAGAGCGCCAAAGGCTTTGGCACAGCCTCATGTTGCTGTAATGACACAGCCTTTAGCTCAAGCAGCAGCTCAAGTTGCTCTAAAAGAAGAATCTTATCCGCAGGAAAGCGAAGTAATTAAAATTGTGCAGGCGCGTATAAAAGGTTACGAGGGCGATCCTTGTTCTTCATGCGGATCTTTCACATTGTTAAGAAACGGAACTTGTATGAAGTGCGATACTTGCGGCGGAACTACAGGTTGTTCTTGATATAGTGAATCAATTTTACGCGGCGTTTATTCCTGGTTTACAAAGTATTGCCGAAAAGGTTTTAAAAGAGCGGCTTTCTGATGTTGTAATAAATAAACTTCTTGACGGCGCTGTTATTTTTGAGACTAAAACTAGTTACGATAAACTCAATTTTTTTATTTTTAATAATATCTTCGCGGTGGTGAGTATTACGGAAAGAACTCACACGGGGGCACAGAGGCACGGAGAGCGCAGAGAAGAAATAATAGGAGAATACATAAAAAAAATTGTAAAAGATAAAACTCCGTGTAACTCCGTGGTAAATCTTGATACAATTTCCAATAACAGCAAAAGTTTTAAAACATTTAGAATCGTTGTCTCCAACGAAAATCAGCCGGCGGCAATAAATGAAAAACTGCGAAAGGAAGCAGAGCAGTATATATCTAATATTTCTGGTCTTAAGGTAGACCGAAGTCTTCCAGATACTGAGTTCTGGTTTTTACAGAGAAGCGAAAATATTACTGTTTTTATGAAACGTTTAACCTTGCGCTCCTCCTGGGATAAAACACTGCACAAGGGAGAACTTCCGCCTCCATTGGCATGGACGCTGTGTTATCTTGCGGATTTAAAACACAGCGATACTGTTTTAGACCCATTTTGCGGTTATGGCTCTATTCCGCAGGCTGCAATAAAGCATTTTCACATAACAAATTTTATAGCCTGCGATATTAACAGCGAAGCTGTTTTATATACGGCAGGAAAATTTAAAAATAAGTGCGGTTTTGTATTGCATAAAAGAGATTTTAGCGAACTAGCGTTGTTTGCAGAAGAAAATAGTATAGACGCAATTGTTACAGATCCGCCATGGGGGCAATTTGATAATATAGAAATAAACGGCTTTTATAAAAAAATGTTTGATGTATTTTATAAATTACTTAAAGATAACGGTAGAGCAGTAGTGTTATGCGCAAACGAAAGCAGCATAATAAACGCTCTTCCGCCGTCTTTTGAACATAAATTGAGCGTTTCGATACTTCTTTCCGGTAAAAAAGCCGTTATTTTAATTTTTAACAAGAAAAATAGGACTTGTTAGTATTAAAATAGAGATGTATAATTATAAAAGGAGTTATATATGAAATTGATATTTTTAGGTCCTCCGGGAGCAGGTAAAGGTACTTTAGCGGTAAGGGCTGTAGATATTTTAAAAGTGCAGCAGATTAGCACGGGTTCAATATTTCGCGCTGCAATAGCGGAAGAAACCCCGTTAGGATTAAAAGTTAAATCAATAATAGATGCAGGAAAGCTCGTAGACGATGATACTACAATTGCGCTTGTTAAAGAGCGCCTTGCAAGAGATGATGTTAAAAATGGATATATCCTGGATGGTTTTCCAAGGACTATTCCGCAGGCAGAAGCTCTTGCGACATTCTCTACTGTAGAAAGAGTTGTAAATTTTGATATTCCGGATGATGGCGTACTTGAACGTTTGGGAGGCCGCAGGGTCTGCCGCAAATGCGGGTTTAACTTTCACATGATTTTTAATAAACCGTCAAACCCCGATGTTTGCGATCACTGCGGCGGTGAAGTTTACACACGTGATGACGATAAACCGCAAGCTGTGCAAAAACGTCTCGAAGTTTACCGTGAACAAACAGCGCCTTTGATCGATTACTACAGAGGAAAAAACCTTCTTGTTGATATAGACGCACGCCCAATGGTAGACGAAATTGTTGTAAACTTTAAAAAGGCAATGGGGATTTAGCTAAATAATCCTAAACCGTTTTTCTTGCGATAGACCAATAGGCTAGTGACAGCATTATTCCGCCCATTATATTACCCGCTGTTGCTGCCGCAAGATTTTTAAGCATCTGACCAAAATCTGTGATGCTTGCTCCTGCCATTGTTTCCATGCTAAAGAGTGTCATATTAGCAATGGAGTGTTCAAAACCGCAGACTACAAAAACATATATACACCAAAATATCATTACAAGTTTGCTGCTTTCGGCTTGCAGTCTATACATGCACCATACTGCAGCGCAGACTAAAATATTACAAAGGATGCCACGGACAAAAAGTTCTGTAAAAAGCGGTTCTGTTTTGCTATACATAGCAGCATGAGCCGCTTCCAGTACAGGACCTTGCAGATAACCTGTTCCCAGAAAAAGCGCTGCAATTAATATAGAACCTACCAGGTTGCCAAAGTAGCAGTATGCGCAAAGCGCAATTGCGTCTATAGGTTTAACAGTTTTATGCATAACTCCTGCAGTCATTACAAAAACATTGCCTGTAAAAAGTTCTGCTCCTGCAAAAACAACAAGACTTAAAGCTGCCGCAAAACTTACACCCTGTAAAATTTTTATTCCTGCAAAGTTATCCAAAGCTCCCGCCATTACAAGAATCGTAATCATGCATAGCCCGACATAAACCCCAGCCATCATCGAGGAAATAAAATAAGCGCCTTTTTCTTTCTTAAAAAAGCTAATCTTTTTTTTGGCAGCCGACTCTACAAGGTTATAATCGATGTTAATCATATAAATTTCGCCAGTTCTTCTTTTATTCTTTCTGTTAGTTCTGCTGCTGCTTTGTCTAAATCCAGCATGAAGTTATCTTTTTCACTTCGTCGTTTTACTTCTACCTGAGGAGTAGAAAGAGCTAAACCTTTATCGCCGACAACTACACGGTAGGGAATACCTGTTAAATCGGCATCGTTAAATTTAACGCCAGGGCGTTCGCTGCGATCGTCAAGTAAAACTTCTATACCTGCTTTTGTAAGATCTGCGGCAAGTTTGTCGGCGGCTTCTTTCATTACACCGTCGTATTTTATCGGCACGATAATTACATGGAAAGGCGCAATAGAGACAGGCCAAATGATGCCTGCATCATCGTTGTGTTCTTCGATTACAGAAGCAAGCGTTCGGTCAACGCCGATACCGTAACAGCCCATGGTAGGCATTTGACTTTTACCGTTTACATCAAGGTAGCTTACATTCATTGAACGTGTGTATTTGTACCCTAGTTTAAAAATGTGCCCAAGTTCGTTGCCAATCTTTGTGTATAATTCACCGCCGCACTGAACACACTTGTCGCCTGCTTTTACTGTGCGAATATCTTCGGTTATGAAAGCTTCAAAATCACGTCCATAAGCGACATGTTTGTAATGCAAATCTTTTGCAAGCGCACCTGTAACAGCATCATTCATTGCTGTAACAGAGTGGTCGATTACAAGCGGCAGGGTAGTTAAACTGACAGGTCCTGCAAAACCTACAGGCGCATTTGTTAAACGTGTAACATCGGTGTCGGAAGCAAGAGATACTTCTGCGGCTTTTAAAATCGCTGCAAGTTTTACTTCGTTTACATCAAGGTCGCCTCGGATTGCAACTGCGACAAATGCTTCGGCATAAACTGCGGGTGCGTCCGCCGATGGTTTCTTGCGTTCGAGTTTTGCGCAGCCGGGGGCGGACGATAAATCAAGTTCGACATTTACTGCGCGGTAAATTAAAGTTTTAATAAAATTTTGTGGTTGCATTTTTAGAAAGGCGCAGAGTTCTTCTATTGTTTTTACATTTGGTGTATCAATTTTTTCGATAACAGGTGTGTTTGATGCTGCGGCTTTTGCTCCTTCCATAGCTTGCGGTTTAAAATCGTCCTTGCACGAAGCTTTTTCCACATTGGCGGCATAACCGCATTTGCAAAGGATCAGTGTATTGTCGCCGACATCACTTTCTACCATGAATTCTTCAGAGCCGCTGCCGCCCATTGCGCCTGAATCAGCTTTAACAGGGATTACAGATAGTCCGCAGCGTTTAAAAATTTGCCTGTATGCACGCCCGAATGCCTGGTAAGTGTCATCAAGGCTCTGCTCATCGGCATGCCATGAATAAGCATCTTTCATTGTAAACTCACGTCCGCGCATTACGCCGTATCGAGGGCGGATTTCATCACGGAACTTGGTGTTTATCTGGTAAAGCGCCAATGGTAACTGGCGGTAACTGGAAAGCTCGTCACGTACTATAGAAGTAAAAACTTCTTCTGCAGTAGGGGAGACAACAAAATCGTTATCAAGGCGGTTTTTGACACGCAGCATAGATTCGCCCATCGAATCCCATCGGCCTGATTCCTTCCATAGTTCGGCAGGAACAACAACCGAAGGCTTTAATTCCAAAGCGCCGATTGCGCTCATTTCTTCGCGGATGATTTGTTCTACTTTGCGGAAAGAACGGAGTCCCAGCGGAAGGTAAGCGAAAAGCCCGTTAGCAAGTTTACGAAGAAGCCCTGCGCGGAACATAAGCCTGTGGCTTGCGATAACTGCGTCTGCGGGTACTTCCCTGAGTGTTGGAATAAATGCGTTTGAATAGTTCATAGTCGGGCAAGGCGGAGTCGAACCGCCGACCTCTTGGTCCCGAACCAAGCGCGCTACCATCTGCGCTACTGCCCGTAATAGAAAAAAGCCCGTCCGAAGACGGGCTTACGAGAGTGACGGGACTTGCCTTCCGTTCGTAAACATCGTGTTTACTCACTACAGGCCGCCTCCGCCCCCTGCCGGCAGCATCCATGCTGCCTTTCCCTTCGCATTCGCTCGGCGGGGGCTTCGGTTCAAGTCCCCATTCGGCACTTAATGCATAAATCGTCTTGTTAAAAAATCAGCTACTCACCAATTTTTTTATCGAGAGTGACGGGACTTGAACCCGCGATCTCCGGCGTGACAGGCCAGCGCGATAAACCAACTTCGCTACACCCCCAAGGTTTCCCTAATTTATCAAAATTTTATAAATTAGTCAAGCCCTTTTTGTATTTTAATTATCACTTTTAAACGGACTTATGGGGTATTTATTGCAATTGCTGCTTGAATTCTGGTATCATATTAATATGAAAACGCCTGTTTATTTTCTTTTATTTATAATAATATGCTCCAGTTTTAGCGCATGTAAAGAAATCGATATTTGGACAAATGAAAGTTTAAGAAAAGAAATAAATCATAACTTATTTATTAATAATATAGATGATCAATCTGATAATGATATAACAGTTAAATGGTATAATATAGTTTATGATCAACGTGGAAACGAAATAGAATATATCGAAACTGATATTTTAAATTATGATTCTACGGTAGTTATTCGAATTATATTTAATAAATATAAAGAAAATGAAACTATAAAATGCACGCTTGTTGATGATAAAAATAATATTATATTTGAATATAGTAATATAATTAAAAACAATGAATTAATATTTAGATCTGTTTTACTAACAACAGAAGACTATCTTATTGATGCGGAATTACCTTTTATGAGAGTTAAATGTAATGTATTTAGTAAAAATAAACTTATTTTTGAAAGTGACTATATAGAGACAATATTTACATATGTTGTTTATGTGGCTCAAGGTCCTTTTGCATACACAATGCCGGATCAATATATACTAAAATCTACAGATGGCTATTATGAAAAAACATTAAACATACAAGAAGATGGTATTTATGGTTATTATGGATATGATTCGGTAGAGTTTCGGTTTGCTTATATAATACCTAAAAAAGATTATCAATTAATATACAGACGGAACTTATCTGAAAACAGAATCGAGGATCATAATTTTTCCGGCAGAGACAAATCGTTTCATGAATTATTAAATACTGTAGAAAATTTTCTTGAATGGAACGTACAAGAAAGAAACAGGTAATGGGAAGATTTAGATTAACCGATATTGAAGGTGATAATGTTCTCTCTGTAATTATATTTATTTTCTTCATAGTAAGTATTGTATTTATTATTTCATCGTTTGTTTTTAATGTACCGGTTTTTATTATAATGATAGTAGAAGTTGCTTTAACAATTATATTAATTTTGATTTTATTGTTACTGGATTTAATAAGAGAAGTAATTGACAAAATTAAAGATAAAATTAAAGATTATAAATTAGCAAAAGAAATTGGCTGGGAAAATGTCAAGAAGCAGAAAGAAGAGCAGGCAAAGAAAATCGCAGAAGAAATAAATGAGTATTGTATTAAAATGGGGATAGATCTAAATGAAAAATTTGTTGATAGCGATAAGGAAGAGCGCAAAGCAAGGTTTAAAAGATTTTTTGAATAATAAATAATAAGGTTAAAAAATATATGAAGCAAAAAATTAAAATGATTGTAACAGATTTAGATGAAACTTTATTAAGAACCGATAAATTAATCTCTGAAAATACAAAAAATGTTTTATTAAAATGCCGTCAGTTAGGTTTTAAAGTAGTGTATGCAACAGGGCGTGGCGGAAGCGCAGAGCATAGGATATCATCGGAATATTTTGACGGAAGAATAATATTTAATGGCGCAATTGCGAAAGTTAATGATGATATTGTTTATAAAAAATTAATTCCATATAAGTCGGCAAGATCGCTGTTAATTGCCTGCGATAAATATGGTTTAAAAACCGCGTCTCAATTTAATGGAATGGATTATTCAAACTTTAATGTTACTAACGAATGGTCATTTATAAAAGATTATAAGATAGTAGATTTTTCCAAACACGAACTGGATGCAGAAAAAATATACATGGTTGTTAAAGGCGCAGAGGATGTAAAGTTTATAGAGAAAAATTTAAACAGCGATATTTATTTAACTGTCAGCAAAGATAATCTTGGGCAAGTTATGCATAAAGATGCGACAAAATCAAAAGCAATTGCCGCACTTGCGATAAAGTGGGGAATTGATGCATCGGAAATAATCGCTTTTGGCGATGATTTGAATGACATTGATATGTTGAATTATGCAGGAGTTAGCGTAGCCGTCGAAAACGCCCTTCCCGAAGTAAAAGCTGTTGCAAATTATACCTGCCAAAGCAATAATGAAGATGGTGTAGCAAACTGGCTATTAAATAATTTATTGTAAATAAATATACTTCGTAAGTATTGATATTTAATTTATTTAGTGTTAAAATGATATAATTATGAGATTAATATCAAAATTATTTAGAATGGCAATCACCTCCTTGTTGGCTTTTCTGGGTTTTTCCTGTTTTAATGATTATGATGCTCCAGTAGCGTATGGTTCTCCTCATGCAACTTATAAAGTTTTAGGAATTGTAGTATCTGAAACAGATAATTCTCCTATTGAAGGAATACGCGCTGAGCTAAAAGTTGATACATCTTATAATTATGCGATAGTAACTGCTTACACAAATAGTAATGGTATTTTTTTCTTGCAGGGAAATGAACATGGATTTACCAATCGTATATTATATGTTGAGCTAGTAGACGTTAACGATGGTTCATTTGTAAGTATGGAAGTAGAAGCGGATTTTAGAGATAAAACCTTTACCGGAAGCAGCGGATGGTATGAAGGCGAAGCTTTAATAAATCTGGGAAAAATACCAATGCAGCCGAACTCCGAATCTGAATGAATGTTGCTCCAATTTCATTAAAAAAACGCTTAGGACTTGACCTGTTCAACATGTGGCGAGATAGTATTATTCGTCAATATCCTTTACAGTATTTGTTTTGGGAGTGTACTCTTCGATGCAACCTTTCTTGTGTTCATTGCGGAAGCGATTGTAGAAAAGAGCCGCAATCGTCTGATATGCCGATTGATGATTTTATAAAAACTGTTGACATCATTACTCCTTATGTCGAGCCGAATAAAACAATTGTAGTACTTACAGGCGGAGAACCATTAATGCGAAACGATCTGGAACAATGCGGAAAAGCGCTGTACGATCGTGGTTTTCCATGGGGAATGGTTACTAACGGACTTTTATTTAATAAAAAACGATTTATAAAACTGGAACAGGCTGGTTTACGATCTATTACCATAAGTCTGGATGGTTTTGAAGAATCACATAATCTAATGCGAGGTAATAGCGATAGTTTTGATAAAGCTCTATACGCAATTCGCATAATTGCAGAAGCGAATTCAGATATTGTTTATGATGTAGTAACATGCGTTAATCAATGGAATATAAACGAACTATCTGCATTAAAAGAATTATTAATTGATACAGGTGTAAAATCATGGCGTCTGTTCACTGTCTTTCCAATAGGCAGAGCTGCTGATAATAAAAACTTGCAGCTTAATTCTGAACAATTTAAACAGGTATTCGACTTTATCCATAAAACTCGAAAGGAATCCCGTATTAAAGTTGAATATGGTTGTGAAGGATTTTTAGGTAATTATGAAACAGAAGTTAGGGATAATTTTTTCTTTTGCAGAGCAGGTATCACTGTTGGATCAGTATTAGCAGACGGCTCAATTTCCGCATGCCCTAACTTACGCTCTAATTTTATACAAGGAAATATCTATAATGATAATTTTATGGATGTATGGAACAATAAATACCAGGTCTTTCGTAATCGTTCATGGTTAAAGCAGGGTGAATGCGCTGCCTGTAAATATTTTAAGTACTGTAAGGGCAGCGGAATGCATCTGCGAGATGAAAAAGGAAACCTTCTTTTTTGTCATTTTAACCGTTTAAACGAAACCAAAAATTAAATTTAATAATCTTACAGAAAAACACCCCAAGTTACTGTTTTATACAGATAAGCTTCATTGGAAAAGAAAGAAAGTTTAGCAATGTATTTTTGGCAGATTAGATAAAAAGGGCAGCTAAAATTTTATAGCTGTGAAATTCCTTTATTGTGACGTATCTGAAAGATATTTCTGTAATGTATCAATTAAATCCTCAACATTTATCGGTTTGCCAATATGACTATCCATTCCGGCTTCAAGACATTTTTCTATATCTTCGCGGAAAACATTAGCTGTTAAAGCGATTATTGGTATTCGCTGCCGTGGATAAGACTTATTTTCCATTAATTCTTTTTCTATTGCTCTAATTCTGCGGGTTGCTTCATATCCGTCAACCTCAGGCATTTGCACGTCCATAAGAATTAAATTATAATCGTTTGGCGATTTCATAAACATTTCCACTGCCTGAGAGCCGTTTTCTGCAAAATCCATTTCCAGCATTGTTGGTTCTACCAATACTTCAATAATTTCCCGGTTTATTTCAACATCTTCTGCCAAAAGAATTTTAAATCCTTTAAAAATATGATGGAAATCAGTCTCTATTTCTTCATGTGTGCGATCAATACCAATAGCTTCATTTATTACGTCAGCGATTGCAGATGGAAACAGAGGTTTGGACAGGAACTTATCTACGCCCGCTCTTTTTGCTTCAGTCGCAATACCGCTCCATTCGGCGGCTGAGATCATAATGATGATCGTGTGCTCGGGTCTTTTGGATTTAGATTTTATTTCACTTGCAAGTCTGATACCGTCCATATTCGGCATTTTCCAATCGACAAAATATATATCGTACATGCCGTTAACTCCAACAAGAGCAAGCGCATCCTTACCGCTTAAAGCGGTGTCGCACTTTTTGCCAAAGCTGTGCATTACGTCTTTAAAATAATTTAGAATATTCTGATCATCATCTACTGCCATTATAGAGACATTACCCCAATTCTTGCCTATATCGGACAGACTCGGTATATCTTTTGCGCCTCGTTTTGCCTTGAATGTAAAAGAAAACTTTGAACCTTCTCCAAGTTTGGATTCGATCCAAATTCTTCCGCCCATCATTTCTACGATGCTTTTGGAAATGGCAAGTCCCAACCCTGTGCCGCCGAATTTGCGGGTTGTTTCTAAATCGGCTTGATGAAATGACTTGAATAGTTTTTTTTGCTGCTCAGGGCTTATGCCAATACCGCTGTCTGTAATACTTATCTGTATCGTATATTCCTCATCATCAAAAGAGCCATCTTTACTGACGAAACGAGTATCCAGAACAATTGTACCTTCTTCCGGCGTAAATTTTACTGCATTTCCAATTAGGTTAGTTATTACTTGCGCAAGCCGCTGATCGTCTCCGATCAGAGTTCGTGGTATAGACTTATCGATATTAACGCTAACCCTTTGATTTTTTTCATCTGCGCGGAATGCGGCTATATTAACTACACGCTGAAGCATTTTTTCAAAATCAAATTCTTCGTATGATAATTCTAGTTTATTCGCCTCAATCTTAGACATATCCAGAATATCATTAATTACACCTAACAGATGCTGAGAAGCGTTTTCTATTTTTAGTAAACAATAATCCTTTCGCTGAATATCATGAGCAGATTTTCCAATATAAGTCATGCCAATAATAGCGTTCATTGGTGTACGAATTTCATGACTCATGTTTGATAAAAACAAGCTTTTTGCTTCATTCGCTTGCTGCGCTTTTAAACTTGCTTCACGAAGCGCAGTTTCAACTTTGCGCATCGAAAACGCTCCTGCAAGAATCGAGCCTGCCATTGTAGCAAGCCTGAATTCGCCTTCTGTCCAATCTGCCTGCTCAAATGTTGTTGCAAAAACAAGGTATCCTGCACGTGCGCCTTCTACCATAAGAGGTATGTAACAAAAGCTTTTTTCTTCAAGCGTCGTGCCAGGATGCGCTTTAAAAACTTTCGCAGCTGCTTTCTCATAGTAACAGCCGGTTCCGTCAGCTACATCAAGGATCGGTTTCATTATTTCGTACGCAAGCGATCTGCCCAATACCTTTGGCGTTTTGTCATTTATAACATTTTCATGCGTACAGCGTAGTAGACCGTCAGGCATTAGTTCCAAAATGATTGCTCTGTCTGTTTTGGTAAAGTCACGCAGTTCAAAAAGAGCGTTATCGATCAATGTGTCAAAGTTGTAAGGCTGCGTAAAGGGTACAGAAAATTTTGATATAAACTCCTGTGCGCGTAATTCTGCTTCAGTTGCGGCATGAAGAGCTTCCTCACTTTTTTTTCTGGAGTATGCGCCTGCAATAATAGAACCCGCCATTGTTGCAAGTCTGAATTCTCCCTCTGCCCAATTTGCCTGCTCAAACATTGTAAAGAAGACAAGATAACCTGCTCTGTTACCGCCAATGGTAAGCGGAATGTAACAAAAACTTTTTTCATCAAGCGATGTGCCGGGATGTTTTTGAAAAACCTGCGCCGCCGCTTTCTCGTAATAACAACCGGTTAAATCCGCTTCGACAAGAATCGGCTTCATTGTTTCATACGACAATGAGCGTTCCAGTACCGTCGGCGTTTCTTTGTTAATAAGATCTTCATATTTACAAAATAGTGATTTGTCTTGCTGAGATTCTAAAATGATAGCTCTGTCTGTTTTTGTAAAATCTCGAAGCTCGTTTAATGCATTTTTAATTAATACGTCAAAACTATAAGATTGTGTGAAAGGCACTGAGAATTTTGAAATAAATTCCTGCGTACGCAATTCCGCTTCTCTTGCTGCAGATAAAACATCTTCGCTCATTTTCCTTGAATATGCGCCTGCGATTATTGAACCAGCCATTGTCGCAAGTCTGAATTCACCTTCTGCCCAATTTGCTTCTTCAAACATTGTAAAGAAAACAAGGTATCCGGCTCTGTTGCCGCCGATGGTAAGCGGAATGTAACAAAAACTTTTTTCGCCTAGATCGGCGTCAGGGTATCTGTGAAAATAACGGGAAGCTGCTTTTTCATAGAAACAGCCTGTTCTGTCAGCTTTTTCAAAAATAGGTTTCATAGTTTTATAA
>Ga0123356_10006108_pt1 | contig 12219 bp, 3 predicted proteins | sample TergutEmb28metaG_2_FD_92546 | JGI IMG/M metagenome (GOLD analysis project Ga0123356, IMG submission 92546) | Embiratermes neotenicus P3 segment gut microbial communities from Petit-Saut dam, French Guiana - Emb289 P3 | ecosystem: Host-associated > Arthropoda: Insects > Digestive system > Gut ... | reverse complement strand
CTACAGCGAACTTCTCGCAGCAAAACCCAAGGTTTTTCTGTTGACAAAAACTGATATCTTATCAGGGGATGATGAGAAGAAAATCCCTGATGGCTGGCTTGGGATTTCTGCTGTGACAGGTGACGGAGTTAATGAAGCGCTCAGGAAGCTGGAAGAACAGCTTCAAAAAACGTCTGACCCAGTTTATTGAACCGTAAAGCAATCTTAACATCAACGGCTCTTGAAAATCGTACCTGCTCCAACGCTGAGTTGGTTCATACGTGAATCTTTATTTTTGTCGTGATCTACGAAATGCGTTAAGCCTATGTTATACCTGAAATCAATGAAATAGTTTTCACGCAGATACAAATTAAAGCCTAATACAATCCCGAAATCCGCAGAACTTCTGTTGAAGTCATTAGACTTGTTATAAGATAGACCGTCATTATCCCAGTTCATTTTTGAACCAAAAGGAATATCAAGCTGTATGCCGCCAAGCAGATGAAACTGAGTTTCAAATATATAAAATTCAAGCAGCGCGGGAACAACAAGCGCCCACTCACGCGCCTTGGCGACGTTTGAGACAAACGGATTTCTAAAGGCAAAACCCGGCGATATATTAACCGCTAACCTGTTGGTAAGACCGCAAATCACCACCGCCTCTATCTCAAAACCGTGACCGCTGCCGGAGTTGTGGCTGTAATATTCAACATCCATCATCTCAAATAGATTTGTGTCGTATTCCTGATACCTTACTTCCATATTCCTTGCCGATGAGTTGTTGTAAGCGAACCGTACGCCAAATCTCATTGAGCCGAAAACAAATTGGCTCCCCTCAACAGAAACAGACTCCGGTTCGACTGCCGCAACCTCAAGCTCTACTACTGGTTCTATCACCGATTCTATTATTGGCTCTATTACCGGTTCAGGTTCTGATTCAGGTTCCGCCATAGCTGCGGCTTCTATTTCTACTTCTGGCTCAGGTTCAATTACTGCGGATTCCGGTTCCAATTCTGGCTCCGGTTCCGCAGCGGCTGCTGTCTCAGGTTCAGCTTCAAACGCTGCCGGCTGATCTGCATCTTGCGCGAATGCGGGAATGGCGGGAGATAAAAGCATGAATACTGCGGATATCAGGGATATTATCATCTTTCTCATCATTATCTTACCACTATTCTCGATACGTTTATTCGTTTGCCGTTTTCTTTTGCCTCTAATATATATTTGCCGGATGGGATTTTTGATATTGATATTTTGGAGCTCCCTTTTGTATTGTAACGCGCAGCTACCCTTCCTCTAATGTCTATCAGATTCAGTTGAAGCGCCGCTTCAGGACTTGCGTTTATTGTTAACGTACGACCCTTTACTATAGCGAACGGCGCAGACCTTGTAACTAATGATACCGGCTGTCCTAATGACTTACCCAAACCAGGCAGATCGCCGGAAGAGGGCGTTGTCTTTTGCAGATACGGGTAACTTCCCGCGGTTATATACCATACCGTTGTAAAATCCCATCCTGTATAGTTTGATCTCTCCTTCATCTCCGACGGCGTTAAGCCGAATATGCTTGCTTGACCGTATGCCGTGATATAATAACACGCTGATACCGCGCCCTCCTGAGCCGCGCCGACAATACCGAATATCTCTTTGTTCGCGGCTACTACCTGTCCGGCCGAATAGCTTTCATAAGCAATGCCGTTTTCTGTTATCTCTCCTATGAGGCCGCCCGCGCGCGCGTTACCCTCAACGTTACCGGAAGAGTAGCAAAACTGCACCACGCCGTCAGCGTTTTTACCTACAAGACCGCCAACCGCGTTATCAGCTTCTGCGTTGAAAGTCGCGTAACTGTATGCCACTAAAGAATTATCCGCCATGCCAACCAAACCGCCCGCCCCGCTGTTAGCGCCCTTTGACGACGCGGACGAAAAGCTGTGAATAATAACTGATGACAAACTGCTTCCAACAAGACCGCCGACCCCATCGCCGCCGCTGCTTAACGCACTGCCGCCTATCGCGGCGCAGCTGTCTATAAATGTGTTCTCGCTTTTGCCGACAAGCGTGCCAACTCCTGTTTTACCCGATGCGTCAGCCTGAAGAGAGACGCCTCTTATTACCGCGCCCTTAGCGTACCCGAACAAACCGGCATTATCGCTTCCGGTAATTCTCAAATCCAATATCAACGTCTTATCGCCTTTACCCGTAAACGTGCCGGTAAAAGGACCGCTCAAAGTACCTATGGGAGAAAATTCTTTACCATCATCGGAAATATCATTAATCAGCGCATAGTTACCATTCAGAGGATAATCGCCGTCTTTACCTATTTTGCGCAGATCATCAAGGTTTGATATTTCAATAAGTTCCGCGCCGATGGCTTCAAATTTCGCGGTTAGGGGGATCTTAGTTGTCTTATCTTCGCCGTCTACGCCGATATCAACGCGGGTAATGTTTTTATTGTCATCGCTCCATCCAACAAAACGATAACCGCCGTCAGGCACTGCGGCAACTAACGGCCCCCGCGAGATTCCTATCACAGTAACAGTGAAATCTTTATGAGACCCAACCTCGCCGCCAACCATTAATCTGCCGCCTGAACCGGCCAAATATTCAAATATCGTCTGAGTAACTCTAAATTTCGGATACCCGCCATCCGTTATCTTCCAAATACCCGCAGTATCCCAACCCATAATAGAAGCGACGTCTTGCATCTTTTCTGTAGACAATCCCTCGCCGCCTGCGGATGACGCCTGCTTTGTCGTTACTGTGTCCCAATATGATTTGTCAACAACAGCGTTCCTGACGTAATTACTGCCGCTTCCGGGATTTCTGCCCTGCATGCCCCACGAAACCGTATTCCCGAAATCAAAACCGATAAGTCCGCCGGACGCTTCGGAAATTTTTACCTCGCCGGCCGCGTAACTGTTATTTACCTCACCGCTGTAAACATAACCGACAAGACCTCCCGCGCTCCTTACGCCATCCACAGACCCAAGCGCAAAACAGTTGGATATTACACCGCCCGATATGTTAGTTAAAAAACCAACAAGACCGCCCGCGTTCTGAGTATTCACGCCGCCAACGGCAGCGTCTGAATAACTTTGTGAAATAATCCCGCTGTTTATACCTACAAGACCGCCCGCGTTGCTCTCTCTTGTACGGAGAGTACTAACACTGCCGCCGCTGTAACACCACTCAACAAAGCCGCTGTTTATACCGGCCAAAACTCCGGCGGCATGATACCCGGCCACCTCGCCCGAAACGTTAACGTTCCTTACTTTGCCGCCCTGACCGATAACGCCAAACAAGCCAACCGCCCAACCGTCTGCGGAATCTGTTTTGCTGACATTAAGGCCGCTTACCGTAAAACCTCTTCCGTTAAAATCGCCGGTGAACGGGGCTGACAGCGTACCAATAGGCGTGAAATTTCCGTTAAGAACGATGTCGTTGACAAGTGCATAATTGCCGGCAGTCTTGACGTTTGCCAATTCCGCCTGCGTACTTATTTTTGTAGTATCAACCGCGGCGAAAGAGGCTGTTATCATTACGGCTGTCATCATTATGGCGGACGCTAATTTTTTAATTGGCATAATTACCTTTCCTATTATTTCTTATAGATCACACGATTAAATGCCGCGCCGTACCGTCCCGGCTATAGTGCAGTCTGAGGGCGGTGCGGCGCAGCATTTAATCGTGTCTTCAATAATTATCTCACGCCTATCATAAGCGAGATCTTCTCTCTATTACCATCTGACGCAACCACGACGCCGCGCACCAAATATGTGCCTTCGGATACTAAGCGCCCTTTCGTATCTTTAAGATTCCAAGATCCGACAACGCGCCTTGACTGATCATGTGCGCCGCCTGTACGGATGCTGCGCGCAGCGCCCCCATGTTCGGATATAGATATTTTGCCGACCATATCGCCCGACGCGTCATAAATCATCAGCACGCCATTTTTTATTGATTTGCCTTCACGGAAAATTTTTACCGTTTCACCTTTTTTAACAACATTAGGCCCGGCGATAAATTGACTTTTACCGAGATTGACAGGTTGGATTTCGCCGGGATAAACACGGTCATTTACAGATATAATAAGATGATTCGTATCCGGCGCGTCATCTTCCGAATCTGTCACAAGAATCCTGTCACCGCCCGCAGGCATAGGCACTGGCACAGTTCGTACAATCGCCAAACGCGCCGTGTCGCTAACCTCCGCGCCGCCTATTTCCGCTCTTGCCGTGAACAATGCCTCGTTGCCGGTAACGCTGCCGGCAAGCGACACTTCAAACCTCGCAACGCCCGACGTACCTGTGTTCAAAATTCTTGTTGTGGCCGCGTTGCCTATCCTTACTGAAAGATAAATACGCACCGGAGCCCCGCCTATAAATACAGCGCCGAGCTGATCAACGGCAGCAATCTCAACAATGTACGATGACACATCCGCAACATCTATCGGTTCAGACGGGGAAACATTACCGTTACCGCTTGACTTTGGCGACAGAAACTTTATATCCGTAAGTACCGGCGTGTTTATTTTTTCTGTCCACTTAGCCCAAAATTCTCTTTCACCCGTAACGTCTTCTATCGGGAATGTGACCGGTGTTGTAAATTCTGCATTACTGAACCAACCGCCGAAATCATAACCCGCTTTCGACATTGACAACGGCGCCGTTATAATTGCGCCGTGATTTACCGTTGTTTGTGAAGGCGCGGGCGTACCGCCGTCTGCGTTCCATTTTACAGCGTAACTGATTAGCGTCCATTTCGCATAGAACGCTTGCGCCTCTGTCACGCTTGCTAACGGGAAATCTATCGCGTCTGTCAAATCCTCATCGCTGAACCAACCTGCGAAAGTGTAACCTGTTTTTGTCATAGCTGCCGGAGCCGTTATGCTTGCGCCGTGATTGACAGACACTTGCGCCGGAACAGAAGTTCCGCCGTCAGCGTTCCATGTTACGGGGTAATTGTTGATCGTCCACTTCGCATATAACGCAGTATCAGCAACTACGGTATTTTCCGCGAATACCCACAAGTTTGTTAATGCCGCTTCTCTGTACCATCCGCCAAACGTGTGACCGATTAATGCCGGGGCGGACGGCGCTGTTATAGTACTGCCGTGTTCCACATTAATGATATCACCAACCGAAGAACCGCCGTTTGAGCTGAATGATACTGTGTATTTGTTGATAGTCCACTTAGCCCAAAACTCTCTTGCGCCCGTAACGCCTTCTATCGGGAACGTGACCGGTGTTGTAAATCCGGCGTCACTGAACCAACCGCCGAAAACATAACCGGTTCTTGTCATCGCCTCAGGCTCAGTTATGTTATCGCCGTGGGTTACAGTTATTGGTTCGGGCGCAGGAGTACCGCCGTCTGCGTTCCATTTTACAGCGTAAGTTGGGGTGTTGATTGTAAACGTCACACTCATAACATCGTTGTTAGCCATCCCCGTCTTAACCGCTATCGCCTTGACCGTTGCCGTTATCGGCGCTGTCAGCTCAAACGGCTCAGTGTACAACAGCTCGTCTGATATTGTAGGAGTTGAACCGTCAAGCGTGTAGTAAATATCTGCGCCCGCCGTTGTTGTAGAAAGCGTTACTATTTGACTTAACGCAGTAAACGTCCCGCCGTTTGGCGACGCTTCCGGCGTTTTAACTATAAACAATGGCAGAGCTATTTCGTCTTCAACAGAATCGCTCGCGCTGAAACCCGGTTTTGCCGCCAGCCGCTTATACCCTTTAACCGTCTGCGCCGGTAATGCCGTGATCGTGTTGACTGAACTCCAATCCTGCGCCATTACGCCGTCAATATCAAACTTGTACTCAGCGCCATAAGTCGCCGGAATAGTCACTGTATAATTAACGTCTGAATTGGCGATGACAGACAACGTAAAATCTTCCGGCGGATCCTGCGATTCATTTCCGGTATTAGCCGTTTTTTCCGCATAGCCAGACGCTTCGTGCGTGTCCGTCTGCGCAAAGCGGATCCGCAAGACCACCTCTTCCTCAACGTGCGAAGTGAAAGTGTTCACTTCACTGTAAGCGCCTTCGTTAAAACTGTACTCCGCGCCGGCAACAGACGTAATCGTTACCGTCTTGGGAAAATCGCCGCTTATCGAATAGACCAATGTCGGCTTGTTTAAATTTTCCGCCTTGAATATGTCTACCTTAATACCCGTCGGCTGTGTAAGCGTGTAATTCCCCGCCCGCGCAAGTGTCAATTGAATACCGGTAACCTCAACGTCTTTATCTTCGCCAACGTCCGCATTTTCCATTTCACCGCTGCCAAGCGTGAAACCGACATAAGACACGTCATCTGTCAAAACGCCCTGAAGCGTACCGCTTGTTAACGCGACAGTTGTTTCGCCGTTCCAAGCGCGGTCTACCGCCGAAACGCCGGTAATCGTAATGGAAACCGGTGTGATTGCCGCGTTTGCAAATACAGGCTGTGAAGCGGGAGCGGTGTACTTCCAAGAGTCTATACCTTCTATGTCGTAGCCGCTTGCCGTTACGGCGACACTCGGATTTGCATAGGATGAATTAAACGCCGCGGTTCCCATTTTTACGGTCACGTTATCAGGGACGATAACGCCGTTAAGCGTGGGCTGATTGTTAACAACCGCGGTATAGCTGCGGTCGTAAGGTCTGCCATGAATCGTTGCGCCGCTGTTCCATGTGAGCGGCTTTTGGTAAATCGTAAAAGTTCCAACGTCGCTTCCGGCGTATTCCGTACTGCGAAGAGTTGCGATAACTTCGTAACTGCCCGGCAAGGTCGGTTTGGTTTCAGTGATGGGGTACGTGGTTGAACCAGTGCCTATATACTCGAAATCAAATTCATCGCCATAATCCGCAGTTGCTGACGGATCACCCAAAACTTCGCCGTAAGTGATATTTTGGGGGGCGGTAACTTTTACGCTTTCGTCCGGTTCTTTTTCGGTAAGCGTGATTGTCACATAAACCGTAACGTCGTTATAATTTTTAAATCCGCTGATTAAAACGGGAATTGTTGCGGCTTGAGAGCTGGAACCTGTACCGCTGAGACTAAATTTGAGCGTACCGCCTGCGGCATTAGCGCCCGGCTCAATAATTCCTGCTGCGCCTGTGTACGGCAACACTGCAAATGTTAAAATGTCACCTTCTGATTTATACGTTTCAACCAACACCGCAAGGGATTTGCTCTGCTCTGAGGTATTAGTAGTCATCAAATTTACCGACTGACTGGAGATTGTAATTGCCGCCTTGGTAATTGTGAATACTGCCCCGTCAGCCATTTTGAGGGTATAGGCGGGATTTGCGGAAACGAGAGTACCCAAATCAAATGCGTATGTTCCAACATCACTGCCCTCTTCGCCTTCGCGTGATAGTAATCCATCAAATGTACCCGGCGGCAAACCGGCACTGTTTGTATACGTAAATGCCGGGTCGGGCGTACCGTACACCTTGCTTAATACCTCGTTGTTTGGAGTGATTGTAACAACCATCGAAGCTACCTCAGCTGTCATCACGCTTGTAACCGATTTTGTCTGAATGTCTGATTCTATTTCAAGCGTAATCCTTTTTCCGAAATCTTCAGGCTGAATTGTGTAATTTTCACCCCTGCCAAGCTCCGTTTCGCCTGTTTTCCAAATGTATGTCAGCGTTGTCCCTGTGTGGTTGTGACTGCCGGTAAGCGAACCTGTAAGCTGTTGACCAACTGTCGGCGTACCGGTGATTGCCGCGGTACCGGTAAGCGGCGCAGGCTCGAAATCTGCAGTCAGAGTTACAGCGCCCGACGGCATATTAAATGTCGCCGGATTTGCGGTATTACCGCCGGTGATTGTTACGCCTGTAACCGTCCACTCTTTGAAACGATAACCGTCATTATCCGGCGTTGCCGTTACGATTACCGACGTTCCTGCCGTGTGATTTTGTCCGCTTGGCGTTACCGAAACCCCGCCGTTTGCTCCTGTGTTAACCGTCAGGGTGAAAGTCTGCGCGGGCTGAGTGATTGTTATCGCGGCTATTGGACTTGCAAGATGCGTGTTGGTTTCTTTGAACCGTACTTCGTAAGTTCCCGCTGTAAGCCCTGTGAGTTCAGTGTTTTCAACATCCGCCCAATCCGTTGTTGATGCTGTCGTTCTTTGCCACTCCATATCGGTTGTAACGCCGGTAATCGTTCCGTCACTCGCGCCGTAAACACTCGCATTTGTTTGGCCAAGCCCCGACGGAGCGGCAGGGCCGGGAGCTTTTGCGACTGTGGCTGCCATAGCGATTGTGATTGGGCCGCCTGTTTGAATACTTGATGTGATTTCAAGCGTAATTGTTTGTCCGACCGCAGCAGCAGCAATTACGTAAGTATCATCAGCACCTGTGCCTGTTTTAAGCACTGTTGCGCCAGTTTTCCAAGTATAAGTCAACGTCCCTGTATTGTTACCGTCAACAAGCGAACCCTTAAGCGTTTGACCAAATACCGCGCTGCCGCTGATTTCAGCAGTACCGATAAGCGGTGCAGGATTCCACACAGCATACAGATTTACCGTACCGCCGTTTACGTCCGTGAGATTATTCACTTCCTCACCGCCGTCATATTCTTTCGCACCCACCGCGCTTTCTGCCCATCCCGTGAAAGTATATCCAGTCTTTGTAAATGCGTTAGCAGTTAAATTCTGCGCCGTGCCGTAAGTGAAGTTTTGCGGGGACATCGAACCGCCCGTATTGCCGTTACCGTTGAATACTACGCTGTAAGTATTCGCCGTCCACACAGCATACAGATTTACCGTACCGCCGTTTACGTCCGTGAGATTATTCACTTCCTCACCGCCGTCATATTCTTTCGCACCGACCGCGCTTTCTGCCCATCCCGTGAAAGTATATCCAGTCTTTGTAAATGCGTTAGCAGTTAAATTCTGCGCCGTGCCGTAAGTAAAGCTTTGGCCGGTCATTGACCCGCCATCACTGCCGCTGCCGTTGAATACTACGGTGTAAGTGTTAGGCGTCCACTTCGCAAAAAGCGTGGTATTAGAAGTTACATTATCAGTCGCAAAATTCCACAGGTTTGTTAGTGCCTCTTCTTTGTACCATCCGCCGAAAGTGTGACCGGTTTTTGTCGGAGCGGGGAACGGCGCATTTATAGTTTCGTTGTGAGGGACATTTGCAATCGGCGAAACATCAGAACCGCCGTTTGAGGTGAATGTTACGGTGTATTTGTTGGGCGTCCACTTCGCCCAAAATGTCATTGCCCCTGTCGCGGTTATCGGGAACTCGGCCGATGTTGTAAATCCGGCATCAGTGAACCAACCACCGAAAGTATGACCGTCTCTTGTCATCGCCGCAGGAGCGTTAATATTGTCGCCGTGATCTACTGTTGTTCGCGTTGGCTCAGGAGTTCCGCCGTCTGCGTTCCATGTTACATTATAATTGTCTGGTGTGAAATTCGCCGTAACCGTAACTGCTTTTGCCGGCATTGTGAATTTATTATCAGCAATTATAACATCATTGGACGCCCAACCGCTGAATGTATAGCCTGTTTCAGCAGATGCGGTGAGCGTTATTTCTGTATCTGCCGCCGCTGATGAGGGAGCAGCGGAAGCTGTACCGCCTGCTTCAGGGTCTCGGATTACGGTTATGAGGAAATTTGCCGCAGATTCACCGATTGTTACCGTGACTACATTAGAGCTTGCAAGATGCGTGTCCGTTTCTCTGTATCGCACTTCGTAAGTTCCCATCGCAAGACCTGTAGGTGATGCGCTCGACCATAAAGATGTACCTGTTCTTCTCCACTCCATTGTGGATAAATTTACGCCGGTAAGCGCACCATCGTTTCCGCCGGGTGAAGCGTTGGTTGTACCTATTTCTGTTGGGATGTCAGTCCGTGAGGCTCTGGTAAGAGTGAAGGTCACGGTGAAAGTCCTAGGCGGTATTTCCGCATTTGCGGTAGTGGGTCTGACCGTCACCGTAGCCGTGTACGTCGCCAAATTCAAATTATTATTTGGTGTTACAGTGAAAGTACGGGTTTCTGAACCCACTGGAATTGCAGTGAGTGATGTAGACGAGAGAGTAAAGCCCGCTCCGGACAGCTCAACAGTCAGCCCGCCTGTCGGCAAAGTGCCAGTGTTGGAAACTGTAACGGTTAACGGAGTTTGTTCGTTGCCAAATTCCACATTACCAAAATTATGAGTTGTCCCGATAAGCGGAACTGCGCCGTTTGTAAGCGAGATACCGAATACGGGATCATTCCACCGCGCCCAAAACGTAGGTGGTGTTGTTACATTCGTTACCGGGAACGGTACACGGGTACCTGTAAATGAGCTGTTATTATACCAACCTGCAAAACTATAACCGCCACTTCTTATCATTTGGTCCGGTTCGGATATTACCGTTGGTGAACTATATGATGGAGTGCTATGTGTGACCACATGTGTCTGCTCAGGGAGTGGCAATCCGCCGTTGGTATGCCATGTTATGAGCTGACAATTCAATCTCGGTATACTTAAGATAGTCGCATTGACGTGAGCAGAATTATATTCACAAACTTGTACTGCGCCGCCATCTGTTGTACAAGTTGGGTCTCGATCTACCGTCTCACTGCTCCATTTGTGATTAGTCGGATCTATTCGGTCAACTATAGCTTTGCAATTCTTACAACGTTGCGGTTCTGTGCAGGTTGACGGTTTTGTTTCATCGGGAACATGCGTAAACGTTACGCTCCCAATCGGCAGTGCAAAAAATTGATCACCACCATACCGGATTCCGGTCACTACATCTCCGTTTATTTCTCTTACGTCCCAAAATACCTCACCACCGCTAAGATGCCTGTGAAGGCCAGCACCGCTTGTGAATTGATCGCAACTATGTTCACCCGAAGTATAAGCAACAACAGTGGCGTTGGAAGAGACAGTAAGGGTACCTGTACCGCTCGTTCGAATAACGTCACTAACACTAGTTCCCTGCGCAACAACTAAACCTGAAGAAACTCTCACGTTCAAATTATTTGCTGCATTAATGGCATTACCTGTAGTTGCCGAAATTATTCCACCGTCAACATCCAATGTTGCACTACCTGTTATACTAATGGCATGGCCTGTAGTTGCCGAAACTGTTCCGCTGGTAATTCTTAATGTTGAGTTGGTATTGCCACCAAAAGTCAGAGGAGTAACATTATTACTTGTTGTAAGTAAACTCGCATTCCAATGATATGTAGTGGCAATACCAGAACTAATTCCAATTCCCGTGGTAACGATAACCGCGTTATCGCTAGTTATTGGGATACCGGCACCTATGTTTGCAGTATTGTTATTCGCAATAGAATATGTACCGCTTACCCCTGACCCTATCCTAATACCATCACTTCTGATGTTAACATTATTTCCTGGTGGAGCGCCATTCCAAACCACCACCTGCGCCACCACCTGCGCCGTCCATATCACCACCATCAACCCCACCGCCGCCAATCCCCGAACCCCGCCAACCATCCAATTCGTATTTTTCATAATCTCTTCACTCAACTTTGAGTAAAATATCTTGTAACTTGCGTTATTTTTCAAATTAATTTTTTCGAACTGCTGCAAAATTTACAACATCTTCTATTCTATCCAACCTGTCAAATCTTAAGGTCACAATTTGCGGCCTTAAGCGCGCATTTGTCAATCAGGACATAAAACGCTATATTATAGTATATAGCTTTAATATACAATATTATAAATTATTGTCAAGCACTTTAAGTATCTTATAATATTTCGGCATTTATTTAATTGATATTTAGCGTTTTTTTTCCGGGCAAGCTATTATTTTGCAATAATCATTCCCGTCGGGGGGTCTGCCGATATATGCTTGAAAAAATCTGAAATTTTAACCGGACAGTAGTGTTGAAAAATGTATATTATCAGTAGAGTACAACCCTGAGCATAATTTTTGTCATTATCATTCTTTAAATGCAGGGTATCCGGTGTGCAAAAAGACGTACACTGTTTATTTATTGTATATGGATTGCATTTTGCTCAAATATTTGAGGCGATAAAAATGAACACAGACATAAAAGCCAAAAGAACGTATAAAGACAGTGTCTTCACCCTGTTATTCGGTGAAAAAGATAAGCTCATAGAGCTTTATAACGCTATTTTTAACACAAACTACGGCTTAGATACCGACATAGAAATAACGACTCTCCAAAATATCCTTTACATGGGGAAACTAAACGATATTTCATTTCTAATTGACGGTAAGTTAATTGTTCTAATCGAGCATCAATCTACAATAAACAAAAATATGT
>Ga0123356_10006107_pt1 | contig 12220 bp, 8 predicted proteins | sample TergutEmb28metaG_2_FD_92546 | JGI IMG/M metagenome (GOLD analysis project Ga0123356, IMG submission 92546) | Embiratermes neotenicus P3 segment gut microbial communities from Petit-Saut dam, French Guiana - Emb289 P3 | ecosystem: Host-associated > Arthropoda: Insects > Digestive system > Gut ... | reverse complement strand
TTGAGAACGGCCTGCCCGCGCAAGGATTTGAAGGTACGTTGAAGCCGTTCCTGGAGGGTCTCAAACATAGGTCTCGGAGCTATTCTAGCAGCGGATCAAACTAGCTCTGATCGGCGAGTTAACCGGCGGCGGCCCGGCCGAGAATCGGCGCGGCGTTTCCGCAGCCGGGGGTTCGAGCAAGGCTTGTCTCGGCCGGTCATCGAGGCCGTCAAAATGCTTCGGGAAATTTCGGCTCCCTTCGAGCGGACAACCCAAACCGCCCTCATGATTTCGCGGCACCGAGGCTGCTGGGGCACGAGCACCGGGAGTCGCGCCCGCGGAAATCAGCGCCCGCGGCCGAAGGCCGCGACCGCGTGTTCGCGAACGCCGCTTTTCAGGTATATTGGTGGGCTTTAAAAGTTCGGCACTCGAACTTTGTCCAGCCGGGGACGCCATGAACACGAAACTTTGCTTCTCTATTTTGCCTCTGTTTCTGGCTGCGATCTTCGCCTGCGTCTCTCGAGGCGACGAGACTCCAGCCGGCGCTCGTTACAAGAATCCGAATCTGCCTCTTGCAGAGCGCGTCGACGACCTGGTCTCGCGTATGACGCTTGAGGAAAAGGTTTCCCAGCTCGGACACACGGCCGAGGCCATTCCCCGGCTCGGAGTCCCCGAGTACGACTGGTGGAACGAAGGATTGCACGGCGTGGCGAGGGCAGGAACGGCGACGGTGTTTCCGCAGGCGATCGGAATGGCGGCCACATTCGATGCCCCCCTCCTCAACCACATCGCCGCGGCGACCGGCAGCGAGTTTCGCGCCAAGTATTACGCCGCCCGGCACCCGGACGGCTCGAGCGACTGGTTTCGCGGACTGACGGTCTGGTCGCCGAACATCAATATTTTTCGCGATCCTCGCTGGGGACGGGGACAGGAGACCTACGGCGAAGATCCGTTCCTGAGCTCGCGGCTGGGAGTGGCGTTCGTTACCGGGCTCCAAGGCGACGACCCGAAATACCTGCGCGTGGTGTCCACCCCCAAACATTTTGCCGTGCACAGCGGTCCCGAATCCACGCGCCATAGCGTGGACGTCGAAGTCTCCCGGCATGACCTGGAAGACACCTATCTCCCCGCCTTCCGCGCTACCGTGACCGAGGGCAAAGCCGAGTCCGTGATGTGCGCCTACAACTCGGTCAACGGCCAGCCCGCGTGCGCGAACGACGTATTGCTCGGCCAACACCTGCGCCAGGATTGGCAGTTCCGCGGATACGTAGTTTCAGACTGCGGAGCCGTTGCCGACATTTTCGAAGGTCATCACTACACCCAGACCATGCCTGAAGCGGTCCGCGCCGCCTTGAAGGCGGGCACGGATTTGATTTGCGGGGTTCCGGTCGAGGAGCGTGTGCGCAAGGAGCGGGAAGCCATTCTGGCCGCCGTGCGCCAGGGAATTCTCTCGGAGGACGATGTTACGCGAGCGGTCAGACGGTTGTTCACTGCGCGCTTCCGGCTGGGAATGTTTGATCCGCCGGCAATGGTGCCGTACGCGAAGACGACTCCCGCAGCAAACGACTCGCTTGCGCACCGGCAACTTGCGCTCAAAGCCGCCCGGGAGTCGATTGTTCTCCTGAGAAACCAGGGCAGCTTTCTTCCCTTGAAAAAGACATACCGGAAGATCGCCGTGATCGGCCCGAACGCCGACAGTCTGGATGCGCTGGTCGGAAATTACAATGGCACCCCTTCGAGACCGGTGACGGTCCTCGCCGGGATCCGGAGGAGCTTTCCCCACTCCGAGGTCACCTACGTCGAAGGAACCGGGCTGATTGGCCCGCCGCTCGACCCGGTGCCGGCCGCGGCCCTGTACACCGATGATTCGCGCGGGACGCATGGCATGCACGCGGAATATTTTTCGAACACCAACCTCGAAGGCACGCCGGTACTGGTGCGAACGGATGCGACGGTGAATTTCGCCTGGGGATTCTCGGGCGTGTCGGGAAAGCTCAGGAAAAATTACTCCGTGCGCTGGACGGGCGTTCTGGTTCCGGAGGAGACCGGCGATTACCTGATCGGATTCACCGGGCAGGACGGGTACCGGGTCTGGTTGGATGGCAACCTGATCGTCGAAGACTGGACCAGCCATCGTCCCTCCAGCACGCAGACCAAACCGCTGCACCTTGAAAAAGGACGAGCCTATAGGATCCGGATCGAATATTTCCAAACCATCCGTGGAGCGGAAGCGCGCCTGGTGTGGTCGAATCCCGGCCGCGAGGAGCAAAAGGCCGTCGATGCGGCGGGTAACGCCGATCTGCTCGTCCTGGCTTTGGGATTGAGCGCCCGCCTCGAAGGCGAACAGATGAACGTGCACGCGGAAGGCTTTTCGGGCGGCGACCGAACCACTCTGGATCTTCCCGGACCGCAGGAGGATTTGCTCAAGCGCCTAGTCGCCCAAGGCAAGCCGACAATTCTGGTTCTCATGAACGGGAGCGCTCTCGCGGTGAACTGGGCAAACGAAAATGTTCCGGCGATTCTCGAAGCCTGGTACCCGGGCGGAGAAGGCGGCACGGCTGTGGCTGAGGCCATTCGCGGCGACTTCAGTCCGGCGGGGCGGTTGCCGGTCACGTTTTATAAGTCCGCCGACCAATTGCCTGCGTTTGAAGACTATTCGATGGCCAAACGAACCTATCGCTACTTCGACGGCGAGCCGCTCTATCCGTTTGGATATGGGTTAAGCTACACGGCCTTCGCCTACAAGAACGTGAAAGCGGATCGGGAGAATGTCGCAGCCGGGGAGAGCCTCACGATCCGTGCGGAGGTGACCAACACGGGCGCGATGGCGGGCGAGGAAGTGGTCGAGCTCTACCTGACTCACGAGGGAATCGCGGGCGCGCCCCGGCGGGCCTTAGAGGGAGTAGAGCGCTTCGCGCTGCGCCGCGGGGAACAGCGAACCGTTTCCTTCACCTTGCGAGATCGTGAGTTAAGCCTGGTGGACCCGTCAGGCAAGCGCAGGATCATGCCCGGCAAAGTTGACGTCTGGGTCGGCGGCGGCCAGCCCCTGGCCTTGCCCGCGCTCCCCAAGGCAAGCGGCGGAGGAACCAGCTTCACCATCACGGGTGAAGCCACGCTTCCGGATTGAGTTTCGAAGGAGCCAAATGCATCGCGAAAAAAAAACATCTCTGTTGCCCTCGGCCTTCGTCTTGGCCGCAGCCCTTTTGGCCGCAGCCCTTTTGGCCGCAGCCCTGGCCCCGAATCTCGGTGCCGAGCAGCCAGCCGCCTCCGGGAATCAACTTCCTCCCCCGGTACACCTCACCGCCGACCAGGACCATCAACGGGTGATGGACATGCTGCACATCACCTGGTTGCGGCCTGGCGCCGAAGGCGATCCGAAATCCGCGCGGGCGGCGAACTCCGACGAATCGAAGGCCGGCCCGTTCTCAAAGCTTCCCGATCCGCTTCAGTTGAACCATGGCGGGAAAGTCAAAACCGCAAACCAGTGGTGGACCAAACGCCGGCCCGAGCTCATTGAGATCTTCGATCGCGAAATCTACGGGCGGGTTCCGGCAAACACTCCCCAGGTGAATTGGGAGGTCGCAAACACCGCTCAAGAGAAGAACGGCGCGGTGCCGGTCATCACCAAGAAAATCGTCGGCCACGTCGACAATTCCGCCTATCCGCTCATCCACGTGGATATTCAACTCACGCTGTCAACGCCAAAAAACGCGAACCGCCCGGTTCCCGTGATCATCGAACTCGGCCTGAGCCCGGAAGTCCTGGCGCAACTCCAGAAACGCTATCCGCAATTCTTCAGCGGGCAAAGCGGCCCCACCTGGCAGCAGCAGGTGCTCGCCGAAGGCTGGGGTTACGCGGAATACATTCCCACCAGCGTCCAGGCCGACAATGCCGAAGGTCTCGCCGAGGGAATCATCGGCCTGGTCAACCATGGCCAGCCGCGAAAGCCCGACGACTGGGGAGCATTGCGGGCCTGGGCCTGGGGCGCAAGCCGCGTGCTCGATTATTTCGAAAGCGATAAAACGGTCGATCCCAAGCGGGTCGCGATCGAGGGGCACTCGCGGTATGGCAAGGCGTCGCTGGTCGCGATGGCCAATGATCCCCGTTTCGCCGCTGGCTTTATCAGCTCCTCCGGCGAGGCCGGCGCGAAACTATTCCGGAGAAATTTCGGCGAGCAGATCGGCAACATTGCCGGCGGCGAATACTACTGGATGGCGGGAAACTTCATTCAATACGACGGCCCCAAGAGCGAAAACGATTTACCCATCGACGCGCACGAAATGATCGCCTTGTGCGCTCCCCGGCCGGTTTTCATTAGCGCCGGAAGCGTCGAGAAAGGCGATGGCTGGGTGGACCCGAAGGGTATGTTCCTGGCCGCAGTCGCGGCCGGCCCGGTTTACCGGCTCCTGGGCGGGAAAGACCTGGGCACGAGCGACTTTCCCCCGATCGAAACCCCGCTGGTCGAGGGCGATATCGGCTTCCGTCAGCACAGCGACGGCCACACGCCCGGACCCAACTGGCCGACGTTTATCCAGTTTGCCTCACGTCATTTCACCGCGGCCGGCGTCTCTCGCAAGCACTGAAGTCACCAGACCCCGATCGGACGAAACCAAAGCAAACGATTTCTTTGAGAGCATCGCCTCTGGCGCGAGGTCACGCCCCATCTCCTTTTATCCCTGAAGGGCGAGGCGCTACGGCGACATCTGGCAGGAAAGGGAGCGAGAATCGCCGTCAGCCCGTCGACACGCTCGAGTGAATCAAACTAACTAAACTAAGGCCCGCAGGTGGACGGACAGCGACCGGAGGCCCGGCTGGTTCATGCCCGTGCTTTGGTTCCCACAAACACCTCTTTCGCCGCAAGCACCGTATTCGAGTGGATCGTAACCGTGTCCTCCACCCGCTGCGCATAACCGCCCGCATAAGTGACCATCACCGGGACACCCTGCGCTTTTGCGGCCAGAAAGACCAGCTCATCCCGTCGTTTCAATCCCTCAATCGTCAGTGCCAGACCTCCCAGCTGGTCTTCCCGGTACGGATCGGCCCCGGCAATGTAGCAGATGAGATCGGGCTTGAACTGGCGCAGCCCGGAGCTGAGCGCGTTGTCGAGCCAGGCGAGATAGTCGTCATCGCCGATGCCGTCCGGCAGATCGACATCGATCGAAGAGGGCGGCTTCCAGGCAGGGTAGTTGTTTTCCTGATGCAGCGAAATTGTAAACACGTCTCCCGCGTGGGCTCCCCGCATCACGGGCCTCTTTCCGAAAACTTGAGGACCCGTGGATGGCAGCGGACTGCTCCCGGCCCGCGTTCCCGCAAAAATTGCAGCCGTACCGTTGCCCTGGTGTACGTCGCAATCGACGGTCATCGCCATGCGAATTTTTTCATCGCGCTGCATCCGGCGGATGGCGACAGCCACGTCGTGAATCATGCAAAAGCCCTCGCCGTGGTCGGGGAAGGCATGGTGAAAGCCTCCGCCGATGTTCACCGCCACGCCGTCGTTCAGAGCGCGCTGCGCCGCGAGAATGGAGCCGCCGGCAGCCAGCCAGAAGGCTTTCACCAACTCCGGCGAAAACGGCACCTCGAGCAGCAACTCGTCCCGGGCGGAGAGCGCCCCGGTTTTGAGCTTCTTCACGTATTCCGGGGTGTGGACGAGCAGAATATCCTGGTCCGACGCCGGCTGCGGGGTGATGAAATCTTCGGGCCCGGCGGCTCCGCTTTCAATCAGCCGCCGATGCACGCGGCGATACTTTTCCGCCGGGAAGACGTGCGGCCCGATGGGCAAGTAGTATGCATCGCTGTAGACCAGCTTGAAGGGGAGCATGGTTTTCAATCGGGTCCTGTGGCCCAAGATTGTTCATTCGTCGCTCGGCTTGATGCCAACCGACCTCGCGTCCTCGGGGCAGAGGCATATCTGCGTGCGCGCCCACCCAAATGGAAAGATCTTTGATCTTTGATCTTTCAGCTTTCAGCTTTGCACTCTCCGGGGAGGGAACGTCGAGCATGGGAATCACTGCCGCTTCTTCGCCGCCGATGCCTCAGGCGGCGCCGGGCGCCGGATGGGCACAATCGCTTCGCGCGAGGGATCAGCGGCCGCGTGCGCGCGAGTGAGAACTTCCTGCTGAATGAATTTCACAAAGTCCTGGATCTGACGCTGCATTTCTTCCATGCGCTCGCGCATTTGCAGGATGATGGCGATGCCGCTGATGTTCACGTGCAAATCGCGCGCCATGGTCAATATGAATTCCAGGCGCTGCAGGTCTTCCTCCGTATACAGCCGGGTATTCCCTTCGGTACGGGACGGTTTCAGCAACCCTTCGCGCTCATAGAGCCGCAGGGTTTGCGGATGAATTCCATACATCTCGGCTACTGCCGAGATCATGTATGCACCTTTAGAGCGGCGCTTCGTCATCCACACAACCATAGCAAATCGGCTCGAGAAACGCATGGATCATGGTTATGAATTATGGATATGAATTATGGATATGAGTTAGGAGACATGGGTTGGGATCGCAGGATCTTGGGATCTCGAAATCCGATTCGGAGCTCACGAGCGATGGTAATTCTCCGCCGGCACCCGAATTCGAGACAAGTTCCTAAGGGGAATAGGGGTTGCGAGTGTCAGGCGGCAGGTTCAGCCCGCTCTCCGACCGCCCACCCTGCCGGCTTGAGGATCTGTTTCAGGGCATAGGCCACGACGCCTGCGCCGATGATCATCGCGCCAAAGGCAAATGAGCTCAGGCCCCAGATCCGCTCGCTTTCACTTCGGACCAGGGCGATTCCGAGAAGCAGGACCGGGGTAACACCAACCGCGATCGCGCCGAACATTCCTCCGGGCACCCGGAAAGGACGTTCGAGCTGGGGCTCGCGAATTCGCAGCACCACCAGCGCCAGAAACTCGAGCCCGAGGCTCAACCCGTAGATGAGGATGTCGATGGTTACCAGCCGCTCGAAGCCGAGATTCAAGCAGGCTGCCCATCCCGTGGCCAGTGCAATAATGGCTACCCACGGCGCGCGGCGGCGGTTGAGGCTCCCGAAGGCTTTCGGCAACATGCCATCGAGCGCCATGGCCAGCGGCAAACGGGAATAGCTCATGACCAGAGCGTTGAACATGCCAAACGCACTGAACATGCCGCCGACCACCAGGGCGATCCGCAGGACCGGTCCGCCCACCAGGCCGGCAATATCAGCCCACGACCCGGTTTCCCAGGCGCCGGCCGGGAGCCCTGTCATCCAGACTGCGGCGACGGGAATGATGTAGCTCAACCCCACGATCACGACGGCGGCCAGCATGGCCCGGGGATATGTCTGCTGCGGACCATCGACCTCGGTGGCGATGGTCGAGGCATTGTCCCAGCCCATGTAGTTCCACATGCAGATGAGTAGTCCGCCGATGAGGTTGACCTTCGACGTTGTCGGCGCGGTCACGGCATGAAAAAGGGCTCCATACTTCAAAGGCGAGACCAGCACAATCAGCAGGAAGGGCGACGACAGTGCGAAGAACAGCCAAAGCGAGGTGGTCGACACGACTTTCACACCGGCAATGTTCAGGAGCGAACACACTACTACCACGGCCAATCCCACCATCACCCCGCGATGGTTGACCGCGAACCAGGGAAAGACGCGGGTAAGGTAGGCCACAAATAAGGTCGGGTAAATTGCCATGTCGAAGATCGAAGCCGCCAGCGAGAGCCACGCCTCCTGAAATCCCCAGAAATTGCCCATCGCGCGGCGCACCCAGGCGTAATAACCGCCTTCAAAGGGCAGCGCGCTCGAGAGCTCCCCGATCATGAACGCCGTCGGCAGGCTCCAGACGAGCGGCGTCAGAACCAAAAAAAGAATGGCCCGGCCGTAGCCTGCTCCATGAACGATGTCCTCGATGCCGTAGGTGCCGCCCGACACCATGAAGAAGGTTGCGGCTACCAGCGGCCACAGCGTGAGGCGGACGGATTTGTTTCTCCTGGGAACGAAAGCAGGCGGGACTTGCTGACTTACGGCGCTAACTCTTGCCAATTCCGATGGCTTCCCCCGCGAATTCCCCGGGCGGCACGGTACTGGTCAGCTCGGGGTGGTTAGGCGACTCGTTCTCAGCAGCTCTCAGCGCGGCTGGACGATTCGCTCAATCATTGGATTCGAAGAACCGCGCTGACGTTCGTTCGCGCAGAGAAATAATGTACGGAAAATTTCCCCGGATGCAACAAGATTTTTCCCGAATTCCTGTCGGAAGGTCACCGGGTTCGAGCTCCTGACAGCCGGTCGCGCCCGTAGGGGTTCACCGCTTCAGACCGAGGGCTTCGAGCGTGACTTCGTCGGGGGTATTGGTGCCGTTCGGGCCGCCGTTGACCACGCCAAATCCCCGCCCATTGTCGCGCCCGCCAAAGTCCCACATATTCCAGCCGATGCCATCCCGCTCGAGTGCGGTGCGCACGTCGCGCAGCCAGCGCGCCCGGTCCTGCGGGTCGGAATCCCGGCGAAACGCGCCGAATTCGTTGCAGGTGAGCGGCACGTTCCAGTGCCTGGCCCAATCTGCGGCCTGGCCGATCTCGAGCGAGATGCGGTTTGCGTCCCAATGATCGACGCCATACTCGAGTACCCGGTAGCGATTCAGACGATCCGGCTCTCGGGCGGCGACCTGCTCCGTGTTTTCTAGGCTTGAGGGATACGCCAGCTGCCTCTCAAAGTGCCAGTAATTTGCCCCCCAGGTTGCCCCCTGATGGGTGAAGGTGTGCGGCTCGTAATAATGAAAGTTGTAGATGACGTTGGGATCGGAAAGCGGGGTGAGCGACACCAGGTCGGGGATGTCGGACCAGTTTGCCCCGGCGGCAATGATGGTGTGCCCGGGGGCGCGTTCGCGGATGGCATTCGCCAGCTTCGCCTGGACGCCCAACCAGCGGTAGCGATCGCGGAACTCAGGTTCGTTCAGCACCTCAAAGTACACCATCTCGGGATCATAAGAAGAATAGTGATCGGCTATGGCCCGCCAGAAATCCGCAAACTGCTCAACAAAATCGTCCTGCTCGGCCAGCCTGGCTTTGAAGTCGCTCTCCGGATGCATGTCGATTATGACCCGAAGCCCATGATCGACAATCATTTTTACGGCGGAGTCCAGGTAGCCCAGATAATCGGGAGGAAGCTGATCAGCCAGGTTATGCCGCATCATGGGCTGGGGATTGACGCTCAGCCGGACGTGATCGAAGCCCATCGACCGGATCAGCGCGATATCGTCCGCCGTCATCCAGGTTTCGAAATGCTCTTTGGTGTAGCCTCTGGGATCATGGACCTGTGCGAACCACTCGCTCAGATTGATTCCATGGCGAAGATGCCCGGCGCGGCGCTCGGCAAGCGAGCTGGCCTGAGCAGGTGAAATACCGGCGAGGAGAGTTGCCGATAAGAGCAAGGCCGCTACGCGCGGGTTATGGGTTTTCTCAGTTTTTCCGACCAGGCAGCGTGCAATCGCATTCATAAACTTGTCCCGTTTCTCCATCCTGATTTTCTTGGGAAACCTGAGCCCGATGCGGCCCACCCGCTCCCGAAACCGACGACAGGGATCAACCGCAGCCGTCCCTTCCGCCTCCCAGCGCGCGGATTCATTGCAAGCCGGAACCGCTATTTTAAGCTGTGGGGAAGTGATCAACTCAGAATCGGCAGCGCGCGGATGCGCTTTTTGGTGGCAGCATAAATGGCGCCGGCGAGGGCGGGCGCGAGCGGCGGCAGGGGCGGCTCTCCGACTCCGGTGGGCGCTTCCATGCTGGGCACGAAATACGCCTCGACTTCCGGAGCTTCGTTCATGCGAATCGGCTGGTAGGCGTCGAAGTTGCCCTCGACCACGCGCCCGTTCTTGATGGTAATCTGCGCGCGAAGAGCATTGGCCAGGCCATAAATGGCCGCACTCTGAATCTGCTGCTCGAGAATCGCGGGATTCACCACTTGGCCGCAATCGACGGCCGAGACCACGCGATGAACACGGGGCTGGTTGTTCTCCATCGAGATTTCGACCACATTGGCGGCGTAGGTGCCGAAGCAACCGAAGCAGGCGACACCCTGGAAACGCCCTGCGCGAAGCGGCTTGCCCCACCCGGCTTTTGCCGCTGCGAGCTTCAACACGTTTCGCAGTCGAGCCGTGCTCCAGGAAGAGTCGAAGTATCGGATCTCGGTGGTTTTCGAAAGCAGGTGCAGCCGGTAGTCGAGCGGGTCCCCTCCCGCGGCCGCCGCCAGCTCGTCGATGAAGCTCTCGCTCGCGAAGGCCATCTGCAGCGCGTAAACCGAGCGCATCCATCCCAGAGGCACGGGCGTTTCTGTGATCACGGACTCGAGCAGAACGTTGGGCAAGGGATAGAGGAAAGAAGCCTCGTCGGGAAAGTCGGAATCGACGCCGTTCACCGGCTGCGCACCCTTCTGCCCGTTGATCGAAGGTCCGATGATGCGATGCGTGAAGGCGGCCGGCCAACCGCCCTCCCCGACCACCGCGCCAAGCTGGTGCAGGCTTACCGGACGGTATGGCGAACAGCGCATATCGTCTTCACGCGTCCAGGTAACCTTAACCGGCCCGCCGATCGCCTTTGAAACCAGGGCCGCCTCGACTGCGTAATCGTGCTCCAAGCGCCTGCCGAAACCTCCCCCGAGCATGGTGATATTCACCTTCACCTGCTCGGGCTTCCATCCGAACAGCTGCGCCACCGCATCCCGGCAATCCTGCGGAACCTGGGTCGGCGCCCAGATCTCGCATTCGGTCCCGCGATAATGCGCGGTCGCGTTTCCCGGCTCCATCGGCGCGTGAGCCATGAACGGAAGCTGATATTCCGCCTCGATCTTCTTGCCGGTAACCGCGGAGACGTCGCCGACCGAGAAAAACTTCACCGGCTTCGCCCCGTTGGCATTGCGCAGCGAAAGGAGAATGGCCGCCGAGTCCAGGTCTTGGTGCGCGCGGTTGTCCCATGTGATGGCCAGCGCGCGCCGTCCTTTCATAGCGTTCCAGGTACTATCGGCCACCACCGCCACGGCTGAGTCCGTGATCTTGCCAACAAAAGTTACACCCGGAGCCTGCTTCGCCCGAGTGGCGTCGACATCGACGACTTTACCGCCGCAGGTTTCCGAACGGGCGAGCACGGCATATTTCATTCCCGGCACACGGAAGTCAATCCCGTAGACCGCGGTTCCGTTCACCTTCGCGGGCGTGTCCAGACGGGGTAGCGGCTTGCCAATGATTTTGTAGTCACCCTTCTTGAGCGGCGGGTCCTTGGGAAGGGCGAACTTGCCGGCGGCCGCAGCCAGCTCGCCGTAGGTGGCTTTCCGTCCACTCAGCGAGTGAACGACCCTGCCCTCGTCCGCCTTGCAGTCTTCGCGCGCGACTCCCCAGCGGTCGGCCGCGGCGCGCAACAACATCTCGCGCGCCTGCGCTCCTGCTTTGCGCATGGGGTCCCAGGTGGTGCGGACGCTCGAGCTGCCTCCGGTGCCCTGGTCTCCGAACCGGGTGCTGGCTCCAGCCTGTTCAATCGTGATCTGGTCGAGACGGACCTCGAGCTCTTCGGCGAGGATCATGGGGAGCGATGTCCAAACCCCCTGTCCCATCTCTGAACGAGCGACAACCACGGTGATCTTGTCATCGGGCGTGATCCGTAAATAGGCGTTGGGCGAAAACACGGCCGCAGTCTGGGAGGCGGCGGAGTGAGGAAGATAGAAGCCAATCACCAGGCCCGCGCCAGCCGCGGCGGAGCCCCCGAGGAATCTACGGCGGGAGACGGCGCTCATTTCCGGGTCCCCATCGCCGCCGCCCGATGAATGGCCCGCCGGATGCGCGCGTAGGTGCCGCAACGGCAAATATTGCCGGACATGAATTCCATGACCTGCGCGTCGGTGGGATGAGGAGTTTTGGCCAGCAAGGCGGCGGCCGCCATGATCTGGCCGCTCTGGCAGTAACCGCACTGCGGAACATCCTCGGCAAGCCAGGCCTGTTCGAGCGGATGCAACCCGTTTGCCCCCAGGCCTTCGATCGTGGTAACGCTCTTGCCGGCGGCCCGGGAAACCGGAGTAATGCAGGAACGAGTGAGCGCACCATCCAGGTGAACGCTGCATGCGCCGCAGAGCCCGGCGCCGCAACCAAATTTGGTCCCGGTGAGGTCTAAGCTGTCGCGAAGAACCCAGAGCAGAGGGGTATCCGGCGAGACATCCACGCTTCGCTGCCTGCCGTTTACCCGCAAGGTGAAAGTGGCCATCGCGATCTAACATCCCAGATCAACAAACAAAGATC
>Ga0123356_10006106_pt1 | contig 12220 bp, 10 predicted proteins | sample TergutEmb28metaG_2_FD_92546 | JGI IMG/M metagenome (GOLD analysis project Ga0123356, IMG submission 92546) | Embiratermes neotenicus P3 segment gut microbial communities from Petit-Saut dam, French Guiana - Emb289 P3 | ecosystem: Host-associated > Arthropoda: Insects > Digestive system > Gut ... | reverse complement strand
TGCTAAACAGCCGGAGCCCTCTCGGGTTCAAGACCCCTATTATGCAATAACCCCGAAAACACCTATGGTGTCCTCGGGGTTATTGGTGGAGCATAGGGGACTTGAACCCCTGACCTCATGGCTGCCAGCCACGCGCTCTCCCAACTGAGCTAATGCCCCACATGGCAATCAAACATTGCGTGGGTCGTACTGTAACACACCTTCCGCGCGCGGAGCCACGCGCTCGTTCCGGGGGTTCGCGCAAGCGCTCCCCATTCTCGCTGAGAACATGCCACTGGCATGTTCTCCGGGCGCTCGAATCCAACTGAGCTAATGCCCCACAAGAGTGTCCCGTTTGATGAACCTGAACAGTATAGCAAAACTCTTTATCTTGGCAACTTCGCATACTTCGAACGCTGCTGGGATGTTGTCGGTTGTGCGAGTGTCGCCCGATTCGGCGGTTTTTTGACGACAATCGTCTCTTTGCGTTGGGTGCGGGTAAGCAAGGAGACGCACTCGACATGGTAGGTCTGGGGGAAGAGATCAACAGGGTACACGGCAACCAGTTGGTAGCCGTTGTTCGTAAAGGTTCTGATATCACGGGCAAGCGTCGTAGGATCGCAGGACACATAGACGATGGCGCGGGGCTGGGCGCTGATAAGGGCTGAGCAAGCTTGTGGGGACAAGCCGCTGCGGGGCGGGTCGATGACCACTGCTTCGAATGCGCCCAGCCCCGCGAGTTCCCGTGCGACATCACCGCCGACGACCTTGGCCTCAAGGTTGTTGTCGCTTAAGTTTCGTCGAAGGTCGCGGATACTCGGTCCATAGGATTCAACAGCGCATACGTTGTGGTAACGGGCTGCAAGCGGCAAGGTAAAGGTGCCTGCGCCTGCGTACAGGTCAAGCACACGGTCAAGTTTTCCGAGGCTTGCACGCTCAAGAAGCTCCAGGACCGATTCAACCAGTATCTGGGCGCCCGGGGAGTTGACCTGGTAAAACGAGGGCGCGCTCAACTTCATGTAGCGACCGTCAAGCATCTCGCGCCAATACCCACGCCCCGCCAAGACCTCAATCTGCTTGACGTTGCGCTCTTTGATCGTTCCGTCAATGATCACGCGGGTTATACTTGTCGCCCGCAAGATGTCGTTGAGGATGCGCGCAACGAGCTGTCGGCTGATACGGCATGGTTTTGTCCATAACGAGAGCTCTACGTCATGCGTCTGTTCGGAAACTCGGATGTTCACGCGCACCAGGTCAGGTATCACCTCGCGGCAAACATACGTCAGTGCGCCTGTGATGCTGCGAGGGACGTCATGCAAGGAACGCGGGAGTAGATGACAGGAATCAACAGGGACAAAGTTTTCGCCATGACGTCCGTTAAAGCCAAGTTTGAGGTTTCGGTCGACGGTCTGGGCGCCGAGTTCAATCTTGTTCCGATAACCCCAGCTGCGGGGAGCCTTGATCAGCTCCTCGACGAGTTGTTCTGGATTTTGCGCGGCTCCGATGCGCCGCAGGGCTTCGGTAACGATACGTTGTTTCCAGACGCATTGTTGTGCGTACGTTACATGCTGCCAGGGGCAGCCTCCGCAGGAATCGTGGTAGATACAAAGCGGGTCGATGCGGTGTTCGGAGGCAACGAGCAGCTCGCGAATGGTTGCACGGGCGTAGCGCTCGTGGTTATCAATGACGTCAATCCGGACACGATCCCCGGGGACGGTGTCCTCGACAAAGACGACGCGTTTGTCGGGTAAGTGACCTACGCCTGCCCCATGATAGGCGAGGGATTCGATGAGGATGTCTGGAGACGAAGGCACGCAGCAAGCCTCTCACTATTATTGTTTCAACCCAGTAAATTATACCGGTTTATATGATGGTGCCCCCTGCTGGATTCGATGCGATTTTGAAAACCACAAAATCGCGTGTCCTCATTCGCTTTGCTCATTTCGGACCCTCGCCTGCAAACGTACCACTGGCACGTTTGCGACGGCTCGGCCCATGTCTGGCTTCGAATCCATCAAAGAGCTTCCACCATGTAATCCAGCAAAGATGCTGGATTACATGGTGGTGCCCCCTGCTGGATTCGAACCAGTGGCCTTCTGCTCCGGAGGCAGACGCTCTATCCCCTGAGCTAAGGGGGCTTGTCGCACATTGTACCGTAAGTGACGATGTAGCAACGCCCACATATGCAGGAGCACCTCCGACGTGAGGAAATAAAAAAGGTCTGATACACTACGAACATAGGTTTTTCTAAAACAGTACCTAAGATTATTGGTACACTTATACATTGGTGGTTTTTCATGCTGTGCATGGATATCGAAGCGCGATTAAGGAGGATACATGGGTATCTATACCCCAAAGTATCAGGTGAACGGTGAGGAGATTGCTGTCATCCATACAAATCAGGGTGACATCACGGTCAAGCTGGCTGGCAACGATGCGCCGATTCACGTGGCGAATTTCGTCGAGCTTTCGCAGAAAGGCTATTACAACGGAATCAAGTTCCATCGCTTCGAACCGAGTTTTGTCATCCAGGGTGGCTGCCCCAATTCGCGCGAGTTCACACGAGGGGAGGTACGCCGTGGCGATCGTTCCCTCGGGACCGGTGGTCCAGGCTACACCATAAAAGGCGAATGGATGGTAAACCCCAACAACTTCCATAAGGATGGCACCATGGCGATGGCGCGCACCTCCGTTCCAGACAGCGCTGGTTCCCAGTTCTATTTCTGCCTTGGCGAGCAGTCGTTTCTTGACAAGAACTATACGGTGTTTGGTGATCCTATCGATGAGGAAAGTCTAAAGGTCATCCATATCCTGAGAAAAGGTGACGAGATCCTCTCCATCGATATCTTAAACGCCAGCAATGGGGCTTAATAGCAACAACACTGCGGCGCAATAACGACAGCAACGCAGCCTTGTGACTTCAGTGGCCCAGTGATTACAGCGACCTTGTGATGAGAACCTTGCAGCTTCGTAACGTTTGAAAAGAGGGGTTGGATTTGAACAGTTTACATTTTGAGCATGCACGAGCGGCATATGACAAAGGTGAGTATGTCGAGGCCTTAAAAGAGTACTATGCATGCCTAAAGACAGACAGCGCATCATTTGGGCCGGGAGATGCAGGGTTGGTCTTTTATCGTCTCGGTAATTGCCTGCTCAAGATGCGCAGCTTCCAGGAAGCAACCGTTGCGTATGCGAAGGCACTTGAGGACGCGGCATTTTCTGACAAGACTGCTGTGCGTGTCAACCTTGGGAAATCACAGATTGGTCTTGGTGATTACGAAGGGGCTATCACGAGTTTTAGCGCGGTGCTCTCCGACCCGCATTACCAGAAGCCTTATCAGGCCCACATGGGGCTTGGCACTGCGTTTTCGCGTCTTGGTATGACGGTAGATGCAGGAACAGCCTTCCGCAATGCAGCTTTAGACGAGCGCAATCCCAATCCTATCAAAGCACTGATGCAGCTGGGAACCTGTTTTATCGTGCTTGGACGGCCGCAGGACTCGATTGAGTCTTATAAAGCAATCTTTGAGTTCGAGCCAGAAGGCTCGGTGCGCTCCAAGGCAAATGAAGCGCTTGGGCAAGCATATACGGCGATTGGCCGGTACCAGGATGCCGTCGACGCGTTTACCTCAGCTGTTGCAGAAGGCCGATACGCTCTGACAAAAGAGGCTATGCTCGATTACGAGAAGGCTCAGGATGCACTGGAAGCTAGCTACTCAAAGGCCCAATCCAGTACAGACTCCTCATACTACGCATTTGAGACCGAAGAGGAGTACGCCTCTGCAGACGAGTACGCCTCTGAGGATGCGTATGGGGCAGCCGGCGATGATGGCGCTTCAGATGATTACTACACTAATACCTCATCCTCCGGCTCCTCCCGCGCACGCGGTGGATCGGGCCCTCGTTATTCGTATATGAATGAGGAGGAAGGTTATGGCGGCGGCAATGTTCCGGCTGCCTACGATACAGGCTTTTTTACCGCAACCGACGACGACCTCATTGCGATGGGTAAACGCCAGCTGCGCAAGGAACGCAAGCAGCGCCATATAGGGCTAAAGATCCTGCTTGTCTTTATGATTCTTCTCGTCCTTGCCCTTGGGGCTGGGGTCTATGCCTATTGGCAAGGATATGGTTATCCCACGCAGGAGATGGTCATCAACGATCTCTTTACTGCGCATGCGCAGGGGGAAGACGTCTTGCAGTATTGGGCGTCAGGGGAGTCGAATGCAAAGGTCATCGGTCAGAAGATGAGTACGGTCGCTAAGACTGCCGATATCGAGATCACTTATTTTGAGACGACGATGACAAATACCGAAGTCATGGTAATCGCCCATCTGAGTAAGGGTGGGACACTTTGGTACGAGATATCTCTGGAACGTTCCTTCCTCGGTTGGGAGATCAGCGACATCACGTTGATCTTTGCCTCGCAACAATAAAGATCCTACAGCCCTGCTCGTCTCATTGGCAAATAGGCACGAAAGTCCTGTCCGCCTCGCAGCAATAAAGACGCCACAGCCCTGCGATATCAAGAAAGGTAGAACATGCAAGAGAGAACCTATGCAATGCTGAAACCCGATGCTGTTGCCAATCGCCACATCGGCGATATCATCGCACGCTTTGAGCGTGTCGGCTTGACCATCGAGCGGCTCGAACTGGCGCAGGTCACTCCTGAACAGGCTGCCGCGAATTACGCCGAACATGTGGGCAAGCCGTTTTACGATGGTCTCATCAAGTACATCACGTCCGGGCCGGTAGTCAAGCTCGTGGTATCTGGCGAAGAAGCGATCCAAATCACGCGGAAGCTCATGGGCGCGACCAATCCCAAGGACGCTGCCCCCGGTACCATCCGTGGTGATTTCGGTCTTATCATGGATGCCAATGTCATCCATGGTTCTGACTCTCCTGCTTCAGCAGTACGAGAGATAGGCATCTTCTTTCCTGAGTGACGGCTCATATGTTAAAATGAACCGTTAAGGTCTTTTGGCCGCACGTGCCTCTTTGCAAGGTTGTTCGCTTGAGGCGTTTACCGAGGTGATTGTCACAATACCTTGGTGCGACCATCAGGCAAGGTGCTTATTGAAGCATCTACAGGAGACGTACGCATAGATATTACAGATTGAGCAGTCAGGTGTCGAAGTAAGGAGTATTGGACGACGATGTCGTTTCTCGATAGTTTATTCAGCCAGTGGAGTTGCGATATGGCCATCGATCTGGGGACGGCTAATACGCTTGTCGCCGTCAGTGGCGAGGGTATTGTTCTAAACGAGCCTTCAGTCGTCGCTATCGATAATGAAGTCAATCGTGTCATCTCGGTAGGATCTGAAGCACGTGAGATGATTGGGCGCAACCCAGGCAATATCTCAGTCGAGCGTCCGCTTGCAGACGGCGTCATCGCTGATTATGACGTAACTGAAGCGATGCTCTCGCACTTTATCAGCAAAGCCAATCCTAAAACGCGCCTCTGGCAGCCAAAGCCCCGTATTGTCATCTGCATCCCCTGCGGCGTAACGTCGGTAGAAAAGCGTGCGGTCTTTGAGGCTACCATCCAGGCTGGCGCGCGTCAGGCCTTCCTGCTTGAGGAGCCGATGGCTGCTGCTATCGGCGCCGGATTGCCCGTTGAAGAACCAACCGGCTCTATGGTTATCGACATCGGCGGTGGCACCACCGAGATCGCGGTCATCTCGCTCGGTGGCATCGTTACGTCACGCTCCTTGCGTATCGCAGGCAATGAGTTTGACGAGGCGATCGCGCGCCATGTGCGCGAGGTCTATGGGCTGAATATCGGCGTTCGGACGGCAGAAGATATCAAAATCGGCATAGGGTCAGCCATGCCCATCTCAACCGGCGAGCTTGATATGGAGATCTCGGGACGCGACTTGGCGACGAATTTGCCTCGTAGTGAGCTTATCCAGTCCGAGGATGTGCGGGATGGCATCCGTGGGCCCTTGCAGGATATTCTCATTGCTGTCAAGGAGACCTTCCTGGAAACCGACCCGGACCTGGCAGCCGATATCATCACAAATGGGATCCTACTTACGGGCGGTGGTGCGCTGCTCAAGATGCTCGACGTGTTTTTGACTCACGAACTTGAAGTTCCGGTCTACGTTTCTGATACCGCATTCACCAATGTCGTCATGGGATGTGCGATGGCACTGGAGAACCCGAACGCCTTACAGCGTTCTTACACGCAGCGATAAGAAAGGTCGCCTCTCGTATGGCGCTTGCCCCCCACAGACCGAAACGTGTTTCGGCGGGGATTGTCACCATAGTCCTCAGCTTGCTTTCGATTGTGTTGATGACGGTCTGGCTGCTCGAAGGCGCGAGCGGACCGCTTCATAAACTGCGGGCGGGCTCCATGGCTGTAACTGCCCCTATCCAGCAGGTAGGCAGGTTTCTCGGGCTTCCGTTTAACGCGGCCAATAATGCTACATCAAATATGACAGCTGATCCTGAGGACGTCGCAGAATTACGCAGGCGCAACGAGGAATTGCAGGCCTTAGTACTTCTGCTCAAAGAACACCGGCTGGAGAATGAACGGCTAAAAGACCTGCTTCGGATTGTCGATGCATACAATCTTGCACCTTGTGGCGCACGCATCATTTCTCGTACGACCGACTCCTGGAACCGTACCGTCACCATAGACAAAGGCTCTCTGGACGGCATAACGATAGGCATGCCGGTTGTCAGCGCGAATGGGCTTATGGGACAGATTGAGTCAGTCGGCCCGTTTTCATCGACGGTACGCCTGCTGACCGACCCTCGTAGTGGTGTTGCGGTCTATCTACAGGAGACGCGCACCGAAGCGGTGATGTCTGGTTCGCAGGAAGGACTGCTCTACCTGAGTTATATTTCTCTTGACGCCCCAGTCAATGAAGGAGAAGCCGTTATCACCTCAGGTGTGGGAGGCGTGTATCCAAAAGGGATTGTCATCGGAGTGGTGTTCAGCATCTTTTATAACCCAACCGATATGTACAAAACCGTTGTTGTGGCTCCAGTAGAATGGGTGGATTATCCCATCGGGGAAGTCTCTGTTCTCACAGGGCGTCAATCCGAGGTTACCTATAAACCACCTGTCTCTCCTTCTCAGGAAGACCAATCTACGAGTACTACCTCAGGCTTGACAGGCACAACAGGGGAGGGTAGCTGACATGAGTCCCAAGCGGGATCACAGCTTTAATCCAGGTACGCCCAAGCAGACACACCCGGGTATTCTGGCGCTCATCGGCTTGCTTGCCGTCGTCTTGCAACTTGCTATAGCGCCTAATATCGCCATCGTCTCGGCTGTTCCAAATATCATCATGATCGTTACCATCATCGTTGCGCTTAACAACCCTGCGACACGTTCGACGATTTATGGCTTCATCCTCGGTTTTTGCTATGACCTGTTCTCCCAAGGTCCCATCGGGGTCATGGCGCTTCTACTCACCGTAATGAGTTTTGCACTCAGCGCCTTTAACAAAGACGCTTTTCAGAGCAACTGGATAATCGAGCTCTTTGCTGTTGTCATTGCCCTACTGCTCGGGGAGTTGCTTCATGGAATTATCCTGGTCGTCATCGGCTACGATTCTAACATCTTATATTCGCTTGTTTTTCGATCGTTGCCCAGCGCTATCTACGAGGCGATAGTCGCGGTGGTTGTGCTTGTGATCAGGAACTATCTCAACAACAGGAAGGTTAATAACAAACCTGGAGGTCTGACGAGCCGTAAAAACAAACAAGGACGCAAAGGCACCCTGGTCAAAGGTCGATCGATTCAGCGGAAGATACGTTTTTAAAATGAACGTCTATGTGCTTGCCATCATCGTCGGCCTTGCCGCCTTTTTATTCATTATCGCTTTGGCGTTTCTTATCTTTTTATTGGTCAGGAACCGCCGGAAAGATAAGCTCGGGCTCCTCCCGGGCTTGGAGCGGGTAGAAGCCCCGATTGCAAAAGACGAGGTTTTTGTCAGGCGCACTCTCGATACGACTCCAAAAAGCGGTCCTGAGGCTAAGGGGCGTTTTTATGCCTTTGGCGCTCTGATCGCCATCTTTTTTGGGACATTGGCAGTTCGACTCTGGACCTTGCAGATACTCTCACATGACGAATACGTGGGTTTGGCTGATAAGAACATGACCTCGAATATCTCCGTACCTGCCATCAGAGGAAGGATACTTGACCGCAACGGGGTCGAGCTTATCACCAACCGTCCCTCGATCGTGCTTACCGGTAAACGGAGCCTTGCCAACGACCGAGGACTTGTCCATCGCCTGTCGCTCCTGCTTGGAATCCCACGGGGAGTAGTACGGCGCAACATTCTCAACGATACCGTGGGTATGCAAGCAGACCGCACAATTGCATCCGACGTCCCTATGCGTTCGGTTGCTTTCATCAAAGAGCATCCGACCCTGTTCGAAGGCGTCAGTATAGAAAACCGCACCGTTCGCTATTATCCCAACGGTAATCTTGCGGCACATCTTCTTGGCTACACTGGCCCGGTTACCCAGGATACGCTCAATGAACAAGAAGCATCAGAGACCTTCCAATATGAGAGTGGCGATATCGTTGGCAAAGATGGAGCAGAATACGAATTCGAGCAGATCCTGCGAGGCATGCGTGGAAGAAAGACCTACCTGATCGACTCGTCGGGAGCCCCACTTGAGTTGATCGATGAGCTCAAGCCGATGTATGGCAGCGACGTCTGTTTAACGATTGACGCCAATCTCCAACGAAATACGGATCGTATCCTTTACGAGACGATTCTGGCTGCCCACGAAAGAGGCCATGTGAAAGCGAATGGGGGAGCGCTGCTGTGCATTGATGTCAAAGAAGGTGGTATCCTGGCCGCGTCAAGTTATCCGACCTATAACCCTTCCGACCTTGCAGGCGGTATCTCGATCGATCTCTGGGAACAGCTGATGAACATAGCCTCGAATTATCCGCTTACCAACCGTGTTATCTCTGGATTGTATCCTGCAGCTTCGACGTTTAAAGCCTTTACCAGTATGGCCGGTTTGGCTCATGGCGTTATCGGTCCTTATACGCAGTTCTACTGCAACGGCTACTGGAATGAGTATGGAGATCAGTGGGGGCAAAGATGCTGGATTCACCCCTATGGACACGGGAATATGGGTCTTGAGGAAGCCATCAACCAATCCTGCGACCTTTTCTTTTATAACGTTGCCGATGGGTTCTTTAAGCCATGGTTTGCGGTGTGGAACGCCTTGCCTTACGACGAAAAGGCTCGTGCTGCCGAACATGACGTCTTACAGGATAGTCTCAAGTCATGGGGTTTTCATGCGCCCACCGGCATCGATCTTCCGGGAGAGGCGAGCGGGCGGATCCCGAATTTCCTATGGAAGCAACGGGCGTTTGTTGACACTCCAGAAGACGCCACGTGGAACCCTGGCGATATGACCAGCATGTGCATCGGGCAAGGCGATATGCTTGTCACACCGTTGCAGTTGGCTAATGGGTATGCGACCATCGCACGAGGAAGCGCCATAAAACCTCATATCTTCCATAAGGTCGTCAACAAAGAGGGAGAGACGATCATCACCCATAGGCCGACGCCCAGCGATGTGCAGCCCCAGTATGATCAGGTACACCTCAACCGTGTGATCGATGGACTCAAGCGGGTCATCGTGCGAGAGAAGATATTCAATCCCATACCTGTGGTGCTGGCAGGAAAATCGGGTACGGCTGAGGTTGCCAACAAGGATGAGTACGCCTGGTTTGTTGCCTACGGGCCGGTCAATGATCCTCAATACTGTGTTGCTTGTGTCATTGAGGAAGGCGGCGGCGGCTCAGCAAGCGCCATCGTGGGTGTACTGCACACCTTTGCTGCCATCTATGGCGTCGACGTCGGCGTGATTGTTGCTGGCGAGGATACGGGCGAGCGGTAAGGGTCAGAGATGGCGATAACCCCTAAACTCCAACAGCATGACAGCGTCTCGCGCGACCTCAAGCACATCCCTTTGCACACACGCGTGTTGGCTGTGATAAACATTCCTCTGCTGGCGGTGACGGCCCTGCTTGCCTGTTATGGTCTGCTCATTGTGTCTTCTGCGATCATTGGGCATTCCGACTACACTCTCTCGCGTCAGCTCACCGGTATACTTATCGGTCTAATGGCATTTGCTGTGTTGTGGTGGTTTGACTACCGCAGGTTTGCGAGGTTTGCCTTACCCTTGCTGATCATCCCGGTGATACTTGTCCTTCTGCCGCTTGTTCCTGGTATCGGCGTAGAAGTCAACGGCGCGTACAACTGGGTCAATATCTTTGGCCTCCAATTCCAGCCAGCTGAGTTAGCCAAGCCGCTGCTTATCCTTGCTGCCGCTGCTCTTGTGAGCCAATATCGGGGAAAGCTCAATTCGGGCAAGGATTATCTCAAGGTGCTTGGAATGCTTCTCATTCCGGTTGTCTGCATTATGGCTCAGCCAGATCTTGGCACCGGGCTTGTATTCTTTGTTATCGCCGTTGTGGCGTTATTCACAGGCGGCGCCAACCGGAAATGGCTTATCATCACCGCCATAGTCATCATAGCTGCCCTCGTCTTGCTTATTGTGGTCGATGGCTACCTTGATTCGTATTTTGAGCGAGATGTGCTTATCAAGGATTATCAGAAAAACCGTATTCTTGTATTCCTCGATAACGACATCGACCCTACAGGCGTGAGTTACCATCTCACGCAAGCCAAGATCGCCATAGGATCGGGAGGTTTGCTGGGCAAGGGTTATGGCAATGCGATGCAATCCGGCCTCGGCTTCTTGCCAGAGACCCCCACGGATTTCATCTTCTGCGTACTTGCTGAGGAGTTCGGTTTTGTGGGAAGTATGGCGCTTATCGCCTTGTTCATTCTCCAATTCTTCATCATACTCCGCATCGCTTTTACCGCAAAGAACACCTTTGGTTCGATCATTGCTGCATCGATACTCGGAATGTGGTTTTTCCATGTGCTTGAAAACATCGGTATGACCTGCGGCCTGATGCCAATCACGGGTATACCGCTGCCCTTTGTAAGCTACGGCTCATCATTCATGGTCACTAACTTTATAGTGCTTGGTCTGTTATGCTCTATATGGACACGTCGCAACGCAGGCGATCGCTTTGGACATATCGGAACGCGAATGACCGAATGAGGTGATTTGAGAATGGCAAGGATTACGATTGCACAAGTTATGGATCTCGGTTTGAGAGCATTGCGCGAAGGGATTTCAGCTGCGCCGACCAGTTATAAGGCGCTCAACTCCGCAAGCGAAGCCATCGACTCTCAGCTGGAGGGGGTTGTATCATTGCTGCTCCTTGTCGATCGAAGTGTTGATGCGCGCTTATTAGCGTATGTGCGTGAGAAGCTGCGACCTCAGACAAGCAAGGTGATGGTACTCGTGCGAAGTTATGGGACAGAGCTTCCAGATTTAACAGATGTGTATCTTCATAACGCTGAGCTTGCTCTTATCCTGGCTGCTTCGAGCCCTTGCACGAGCGATCTTATCGAGCTTGCATATGGGTATGCAGATGCGGTAGTGACGATCACGACCCATCCTGCGGTCCTCATACCACATCTTAAGGCAGAGACCATCATCGATGACATAAAGGACATCATCCCGGTTCCTGATTTCGCTGACGCCACTATGGATATGACGGATGGTCTCGATCAAGACGCACAGCCTGATGCAGGCTGTTGCCAGGGCGCTTTCAGGTTTGGGCGTACAGCGGTGAGTAAAAAGCCATCATCCGTGCAACCCGATGACCCGCTCTGTGTTTTTGATGCGGTGTTTGATGAATTGGCGGATTGGATGGCAGATAATCTCGAACAGTGCCTCGTGACCTTTGCCAAGGCATATCCATTCTTACGCCGTCCGGTTGCGATGGAATTGATGCGCAAGGTTGCACTTGAAAACGCGTTGATCGGAGCAGCTTTCTTCATCCCAGGCGCCGATATGCCACTGCTGACGCTTAACCAGATGAGGCTTGCCTTACAGATAGCAGCCATGTGCGGTCACCCTCTCGGTACAAGCCGCATCAAGGAGATGGCAGTGCTTGTCGTTGGAGCTTTTGGCAGCCGCACACTCGTGCGTTTCCTGGTTAAAAAAGTCTCGATGGCTGGCTTTGCCATCCGCGCCAGTATCGCTTATGCAGCAACCATTGCTGTGGGGCTCGCGGCATATGAGTATTACAATGCGATAAAGGTAGACAGTGATTCGGACGACTGAGCCCCTTTGGGATCGCATAAAGCCCCTGCTAAGCGAAATCGAGCGCCCG
>Ga0123356_10006105_pt1 | contig 12223 bp, 14 predicted proteins | sample TergutEmb28metaG_2_FD_92546 | JGI IMG/M metagenome (GOLD analysis project Ga0123356, IMG submission 92546) | Embiratermes neotenicus P3 segment gut microbial communities from Petit-Saut dam, French Guiana - Emb289 P3 | ecosystem: Host-associated > Arthropoda: Insects > Digestive system > Gut ... | reverse complement strand
CCCTTTATTAACCGTAAGCCAACGTATAGAATCGTTCATGTCGCTGGCTATTTCGAACGTAAAACCGTTATCCGGGGAAGGGTGATTGTCCGTGATATATTCTTTTGTATAAAACAATATAACTGTTTCATTCTCTCCGTTTTCATCGAAGTGGCCGCCTGTGATTTGTTGAAAGATTTGGTCAGGTGTTCCATAAAGTGTAAAATCATTTTCATGCAAAGTGAATGTAAATTTCATTCTCTCTTGAATGGCTGCGTGAAAATCATCTATGAACTGATTAAATTGATATGTTATTCCCATACTAAAAGTAATATTTAATCTGCTTCTAACATGGTTATAAAGATAGTTTCTGTCATTTATACATTCCTTAACATTTTGTAAATTAAACTCCCTGTTTGATGGGGAGAAAGGGGGGAAAAGAGAAAGGGAATTAGGAATCTTAAATTTCCCTATTGGAGTAAATTGTACATATCTATTATTAGAAATTTGGTATTGTTTTGACCATACATTATCTGATGCGTTATCATCTCGCCATACTAAAAAATCATCTAAACTTAACCCGTTAAACTGAGAAGTCGCTGCATTTGTAGCTACCAGGTTATCATTGACCATGCCGGCTAACATTGTACCTTCCTGAAAGTATGAGGAATCAATGTAGTATTCAGTCAACCGTCTTTTAAACTTTCCAAGCTCATCAAGTTGTAATACTGTAATTTCATCTGAATTATTTTTTATTTTCCCGAATATCGCAATATACTCTCTTTTTTCTGTAATATATTTTTTATAAGTAGAAAACTTATGGATATTATCTGCGCTGCTGACGAATATACGCTGTGGGTTATTTCTGGTGCTTGCGAATATAAGCCTGTTTAAAAAGAAAGTAACGGTTTTCGGCCATTGGTTTTCACTATTAAGCCAGCCGTTCTCTTTAAAGTTTTCATCTTCTTCAAAAAAATCATTTGTATTTATATCTTCATGTGCGATCCTGTCCACTTCAATGTCGATAGAAAATGTACTTATACTGATATTTTGGTTTTCCAGTTCTGCTTTTAGCGGCGGATAATTTTTATGGACTAATATCATGGTATTAAAGTTTTGCGCGAATTGAACTTCGGTTATTTCATTAAGGTTTTCATATAGTTTTAGATTTACATTACTTACAAATACTGTAGGTGTGCCTGCGATTTGGCCGTTTTCTAATTTATAAATTGTTATCTTCCCGGGAGTCAGGTACATAAGGAAGCTCTGTTGTCTATTCACAACGAACGGTATTATTCTGCCTTCCTCGGTTAACTCTGTTATCCTCTCTGTCCCTGCGCGCCTTTTTATTCCGCCTGTAGGTATCACGTCAAAGTTCTCAAGCCTGGAAACGCCTGAGTAATATTGTCCGATATCTATTCTGCCAAATAAACTTTCAGAAAGTTCGCCGGCAGCAAAATTGGTTATTAACATTAATCTATTCCTAACTGATTCCCCCACCAGGGGTCTTCATTAACCTTTGCAGCTCTTGAGGCTCTGCTTGCTCTAATAGCTTCCTGCTTAACAAGAAGCGCTTCCTGTAGTAATTGCGAATGCAGCTGAGGCTGGTCTGATAATTTCATTACAAGTTTAGAAGCGAGTTTTTTTTCGATGTACTCAAAAAACTTAGGTTCATAATCGAGTTCTTTATAATCCGGATAATCGCTTTCCGGCTCTGGATCTTGTGGAAACTCCACTGTGATATTCTCAGGCCCTCCTAGGTAGAATGTTTCATCCGGTTTTGTCCATGGCTGCCCTGCGGTCATATATTCGTTTTCAGGTCTTTCTCCTAATTGCATTACAGCAGCTGCGATGGGGCGTAATATTTTCCCATTGGAAACATAAAGAAGTTCTGCTCTTGGAGCGTCTGTCAGAATAAGTCTGTCTTCAACAATGAAGTATTCATTGCCCTGCAGCTCGATAGGCTTTGCGCAATCGTAGGGCATATCATAAGCGAAGGTGTAACCCTGGTCACGTACAACAGGCCTGCCGGTACGAACAAGTTTATCTCGTTTTCTACCGCCAACCCATTCGACTTCTGAAAGCGCTTCCAGGAATGTAGTGATGTAATAAGCTTTGCAAAGTCTGTAGACAGAACTTTCTTTTATTGTATCGCTTGATTCATCCAGCAGATTCTGCCCTGTAGCAAACAATGCGCGGTTAACGATATCAAGGTTCATATTCATTAGGCAGTTCCTTTTTCCTTGCTAACGCTAACCTTATTGAGTATGAGCGCTCTAATAGCACGTTCTTTTATCTTGTTTTCAACTAGGATTAATTTCATGTCAACTTCAAAAATCTTGTCAGTTTTTTCATCCCAGCAATAATATTTACCGTCAATTTCGATACTATCGCTATATTTTGGCATCACAATTCCCCCTAAATACCTGACCGCCCAATTCGAGCGGCCAGGCTATTCACCGGATTATTACTATTTCTCCACAGGTTCGAAGTGTGGAACTTCCTTTTTCTCCGGCAGTAGTATGGTTTCGCCCTCGCGATAAAACCCGCCATCATACGTGCAGGTTGTTATACAGCGGTAGATAAAACCTTTCACCTTTTCTGCCGGTGGCTGTTTCTTCTCTTCGTCTGGTAATGGCTTATTGTCTTTTCCAAACATAAGTTATTTACCCAACGTGCTGTTGACGATTGCTTCCACCGTGCCGGTGTAAGTTCCTGCAATCGCGACACGGATAAACTTGAAGTTGGTCTTTGGAACCGGCAAGCCGTAGCCGTCGTTGATCATCGCTGCAGTTACAGATCCACTTGCGCAGATAGTAGAGTAGGTACCGCCTTCGGTATCTGCTCCCTGTACTGTAAGAGTACAGGAACCTGTAAACGTTGCTTCCGGAAGTTTCAGATCTACGGTCATCCGTTCGATTGAAGCTTCTCCCAGGTTGATGATATTAGGAAAGTTTCCCGCGGCAGAAGTAAGTTTGCCAAAACTGTTAAGTTTGTCATAATGAAAATTTACATTCATGATTACGCGGCCTCCTTAAACCACTTGGCTTTCTGTGTTGAGGATTACATCCATGCGGCGACAGCGCATGTCGCGTACCATGGTGACAGGTTTACCCCAAGGGTCTGTTGTGTTATGCACAACGTTTGCCTTGTCTCTTGCCGCTTTGTCCAGCTTAATAAGGATATCAATGTTCGAGTACATGACATAAGTCGTAGCACCCTGCGGCAATCTGTGGCGTGTTTCCAGAATGATGTCTACAAGAGCATCACCTGAAATATTTGCCGGGATGTTGGCGATACGTTTTACAGCGGCCGGCTCTTTAATAGTCAGGCCGTATTCAGCAGAGAAATAATCTCTGTACGCCGGATATTCGCCGCCCTCACCGTCAACTGCATCGATAAGACCGCGATCTTCGCGGCTTACACCAACGCTTGTTGAACCTTTTGGATAAATCAAATGGAACAAGTCCGGACCTACCGCACAGATATAAATACTTGTAAGGTTGCTTACGGTTCCTCCAGCATTAACGACATCGGCAAGGCGGTTGTATCGCCTCATAAGACCATCGAATTCTTCGGCTTTCCGGCCGTCACCATAAATCAATGTTTGTGCCTGTGTCAGACCCATACCTTTGATAATGGCTACAGCTTCGCTCATCCTTGCGGCTTTGATGTTCCCTGAGTGAGCAAGCATTCTCGCGTCAACATCAGAGTATTCGCCCATCATGGCGATTCGGTCTTCAACAGGTTTTGTCTGGGTGGCTACTTTGCCTACGCCCTGATTGTAAATCCTGTGTTTACCTGCGCCCTTAATGGTTCGCTGAAGTGAAATGTTTCTGATACCGTTGTTGGCTTCATAAGCCGGAATGTCCAGCAGCATCTCATTGGTTAGTCCCATAAGTTCAATTATCTTGAATGGGTCTGGCGCGTTGGCGCGTCTTACGATTTCCAACGCTGTCATTTGATCGGTCATGTTCAAAGTTGGCATTTATTAACTCCTATTCTTTGTATTCAAAGGTGCCTCCTTCAAAAACTGATTGTAAGGAAGCGCCCGGTTCACCTCCACGGTGTGCTCCGCTTTCTGCGGTCATTTTTCCGTAAGAAATGAATGCTTTTACAATTTCCATCTCCCCTGTAAGCCCGGCATTTACAAGAAGTTTCGCGACATTCGGACCTGCTACGGTAAGTCCACGTTTCAACAGTTCCATGTTTTCCGCGTACTTTGAGCCGTACTCTTTCTGAAGCGCGGTCGAAGTCTCAGTTTGCTTTTGTTTCAGGTTTTCCTGATACGCTTGCTGATTTGCTTGACCGATTTCCTGTAAGCTTTTAAGCATTGCCGCCGCTTGAGCTTCGGTAAGGTTCGCGGCAAAGGCAGCTTGCGCGAATGTTGCGCCTTCGCTTTCTTTGTCTTTTGCAAAACTATAACCGTCCGCAGCTTTCGGCCGTCCTGCTTTTTCCCAGAACTGTGCAACCGCTTCCGCTGTCGCGTCCTTTCCTGGAATAACTACGCCGGTCTCTTTTCCTTCAAGTTCGAGATATGCTTTCGCCATATCTCCGAGCTTTCCGAACTTCATAAGCTTTGCTGCCATGTCGGGATTGTCCCGCATTTCAGGCGGCAGTTGGTCTGCCCAGGGAGCCAATTTCTGATTTTTAATTGAATCGTTTTCGGTACCTGTTCCCCCTGCAGCCTTATCCCCTGTTCCGGGTTTTTCCGCAGGCTTCCCTCCGTCAACGCCAGCAAATGCGTTTTTTAATAAATCCGCGTTATCAGCCTGCTGGCTGCTGTTATCCGCCGATCCGTCTGTGGCAGCACCGTCCGGCGCCGCCATTGTTGTTAGCATTCCCATTAATAGGTTCAGCATTAAAAACCTCCTTCGACAGCGGCGGTCTCCGCGATAAAATCCGTCATGGATTTTGTACCGCGTACGCCCAACCTCTCCCGAATAAAAAATTTTGCGTATTCATTTAATGCCCGATCTCCTTTTGTACGTACGTTCTCGTACATAAATAGATCTGTTAATAACATATTGAGTACTATCTTGCCGTCATCAGTACTGAATACTTTCCGGCATGTTTCCACCATCATTTCTTTGCGTTCTTCTTGAGTAAGGTTTTTATTTTTCCAAAATTGAGATATTGCTTTTTTTCTCATTAAAGTCCTCCACCCATTTGTTTCTGCAGTTCAGCAAGTGTAGAGCCCGGATGTACCGGTTCATTCAGCTTGTCTACATTACCCATGATTTGTTTCTGTTGTTCCATAGCCATAGCTTGCTGTTGCTGCATGGCTTCTTGTTCTGCCCGTTGTTTACGTAACGCTTCGATATCCCTGTCTTCGCGGATTGCTTCCTGTGGGAAACCGAACCCTTCAAGGCCTCTTTTAAGAGTCGAGTCAAAGTCAATGGTATCAAGCGCAGTAGGCGCAATTTGAGCAACCGCTCCAATGAGATTAAGACCTTGCGATATGCCTCCGGACTCGTGGTATTTTTTCTGCGCTTGTGCAAGAGGTCCCATAAACTCAACCTTGAGCTGCGCTCCTGAGTTAGTAAGCCCTGCCGGAGGCTGTGGAATCTTGCCTTGACGCCAGAGAATATTAAAACTGCGCTGTATTATTTTTTCTAAAGCTGAGTTTAAATTGACAACCAGATCAGCCAGTACCGATGCTTTCTCTCCCTGCAGCTCCATAACATGAGTCGCTGTCATGTTTCCCGGGCGCTTCTGCTGTAATGCCAGAAAGAAATCAACGTTAAACCAGTCTTTTACGCAGTCTTCTTTTTTCTGGTATCTGTCGATGGTAATGGGATAATTCTTTCCGGCGTCCACAGGTTTAATAATTTCATCCGGATTACTATAATAATTGTATCCGCTTGGTACAACATTCTCAGAGCCGCGCATTGATTCCGGAACATTGTATGCAGGTGAGCCTGCCATCTGCGCTATTTTAAGAGTTTGCTCGTCTAATTTATTTAAGAAGCGTATATCATCAAGCGCCTGTATTGCCGGAGATTCTCCATAAGGAGTACCGGTAATCGGTTCCCAAATAAAAACAGCGTATGGGAATTCTGTATAACCTGATTCCATAAGTATTCTGTCTTCACCCTCATCGATGTAAATTGATGCGTATGGCATATTCTTCGCGTCAGGAGAATCGCTGTCGTATTCTTCCCGTTTATATACAGCGTGAATAATTGTTATTTCTTTTTCTTGATTACCATCATCACAGTCCAGGTCGGCTTGCTGTATGCTGCTTAAGTTATCCTTTCCGAAAAAAGAAGCGGCGTTTCTAAGCGTCATGCAGTAGCGGCGGAATATTACAGAAGGCGCATCGTACTCATCGATATCTAAAAACACTTCTTGTACTTTCAGCGCGGTAAAACGTAACTGGTTTTCTCCCAGTACTTCATCAATGAGTAATACTCCATGACCGTATTTTACGGCGCTGTCTATCATAAGACCTACTTGCTGGTATAGGTTTGATCTTGCAAACTCTGCGTAAAGTTTCCGTTCTACTTCTTCGAGCCAGTCTTTTCCGCCGTAGATTTTATCAACATGATGTTGATCTTCGAATGTGAGTTTCTGCCATACGATATTTGGAGAAATAGAGTAGCCGACTAAACCAGAACGTAATATTCGGGCAAAGTGGGTAGGGCGGCTTGTAAATCTTTTTGGTCGTTTAGGAATTCTGTCTTGAGGATTATCCCAATTATGAACTGAAGAGTCGACGTATTTTTGAACAGCCTTCCAGTCAGCAAGGCGTTTATCCCGCTCTTCTTTCAGATGTTTGTATCGTCGCTTGAGTTCGGCAACCTTTTCTTTTTCGCTTTCCCGGCCCATAGACACTCCTGTCCGCAAATACATAATGCGGAAATTAGGTTAGTATCTATTGACGCCGGTTTCTCGGTAGCCAATTTGATTACTTTATTCGGTTATAACATACAACCATTAAACTCGTCAAGAGTTTTTTTATCTGATTAATCCGCAAGCGGATCCCAGCTGGCGCTTCTCTTCGCTCCAAAGTTCCAACTGCCGTTTTGTTTCCTCAATGCTCTTGCAGGATGTTTCGCAAACTCGCTCATTATTGCATAACGACTTTCATCGTAAATATGATCTTCAAGTTTTGTATCCACATCTTCCGGGTGCCGCGGGTTTGGTACCAGTATCGGTATTGTCCGGATAAAATCCACACAGTTATCAAATACAAGCAGCATGGGTTTACCGTCTTCGCCTTCTGTTAACATCTGCTGGTGCATCTGCATAAGACCGTTTACTCTATCGTTGTTGGCCGGTATCATCTTAAAGCCAGCAGCTTCCCATTTATCTGCGATACTCGGAGCATCGTCAACCTTATTCCATATCGCAGGATCCGCTATTATTTCAGTTACACCCTCGGCCACGGCATCACCCCAGGCTTTCGCAGCTGCTTCCTCAGCGCCCATACGAATACCAGTATCCGGTTCATGCTTCGCGCAGCCGTACCATTCTCCGTATCGGATCATGCGGCCTTCACTATTAACAGCCCACTTGCCCAGGCTAAACGGTTTTGCGAATCCCCAGTCAAGAGAATAGAAACGTTTCCAGAGACCAGCCGGCAGCGCGAATGGTTTAACTACATGTTTATCTCTTCGGAACTCATCGAATACCTGGCCTGCAAATACATCCCAGTCTCCGTCCAATAGAGCTCTGCGTAAATGCGTAGGCAGCATCATAAGTCGTTTAAGATAATCAGGGTCGTTATCCAGAAGCTTTTTATTGTCCTGTATTAAGGCCTTCACAAAACTTCGAGTCAGTCCGTCTCTAGTTTTATATATCTTTCCAGGCTCCATCCCATCGATGAATCTATTTTTTATCCACGCATGACCGGGACCTCCTGGATTTGCTGTCCCTCGGATATAACAAGGAGCACCTGCAGCGCTTCTTGCCCGGCTCATCATATACCGCCAGCAGAAGTCGGTAGAGTAGTTACCTGTCTCGTCAAACCCTATCCATGTGTACTGCTGTCCCTGATATTTCTGTACATCTTCGTCTCTTTCGAGACATCGCATTTGTAATTTGGAACGGGTCGGGAAATAAAATGTTCGTTCCGCTTTATTCCATATTGCTCCCAAAGGAATAAATAATTGTTTAGCTCTGTCAATAATGGTTTCTAGTTCCGGATATGTTCGCCTGAAAAGAATCCCTTTCCAGTGTTCTCGCCATTCGTTACAGTGAGAAATAAAATCAACCAACAGAAAATCGCTCTTGCCTCCGCCTGCAGCTCCGCCATACAGAAGCTCAAAAGCGTTATTCGCTAGAGCTTGCGCTTGTCTCTTCTGGGGGCTCCAGATAACCTTCATCCTGCGCTCCTTCTAAATCTTCTTCTGCAAATAAGTCTTTTTGTGTCGCCTTTACTACTGTCATATCTCCGCGGTCTACTTCCGTAATCAGTGTATGAATGGGCTTGCCGTCTATCCTGTCAAAAATATATTTTATCGATGGTACGTCTTTTCCGAATACGGCCATCTGCCAAAGTCTCTTTGCAAGAGCATCCTTTAGTTTCATGCCGTCCATTTCTTTATAATCAGGGTTATGTATTTGATCTTCCGGAATCTTTACTTTTTTATTTCCGTATCTTGCCAGTAATTCTGTCAGTGAATTATTCTTGCGCGGACGGCCGTGAGGGTTGTTTGTTTGTCCTTTTCTCAAGGGCATTATTTAGCTCTCCTTGCAGTTACTGCGGGAAAGCTCATTAAGATTTGTTTTGTTTTCTTTTGTTAATCAGAATTCAAAACCGGACCGAACACTCGGATTCAAAAGAATCCGCTTAAGAGCTTTCTTTACTGTGTTCGGACGCCGGTTTCTCGGTAGTCCTATTCTTTCTTTATATTATGTTTGTTTTATTTTGTCAACTTTTCCACAAGTTTTTACTGCAGCAATTAAAAGTGATATACTTTGTGTTGTATTAGGTTTTTTATATATTACTTTTGTTATTTATATATTTTATATTACTATCACAAAGTATATCACTATATCACTTTTATATGTAAGTTGTTATCACATAATGAATTACAAAGTGACAACCAAAGTGACGAAGTGATATACTGTCTTCACTTTCGTTTAAAAAAAAAGGGGAAAGAGTATATTTTCAAGGGAATTAAGGCGCGAAAAATCTCCTTCACCGTCTTTTTCTTCTTGTTTTTCGCCAAAGTGACATACTTCTCCCAAAAGTGATATACCGAGACTTCACTTATTTTATTTAGATTGTCCTGTTTTGTTTACAGGTTATCCACTGCCTCGGTCAGGCAGCGGTGGCGATGAGCTTATCAGTCTTATGTTTAAATAGTTCGTGCCTTTATTGGTATGCTTCTTCTCTTTTATATGGATAAAGACATGTTCGCCGAATTTGTTCTTACCCATTATTTTCTTTATACCTTCGCCTTCACACCATCTGCGGAAGTTCAAATACATGTCGTCAACGCTTTCCTCATTGCCCGGTGCTTCTTCAGTGTTATCCCTAACCCAGCGGCCGACTAAGTCCTGGCTTTCCAGATACTCTTTACTCGCTTCATCTATTACCTGGCATACCGGAAACGCTTTTACTCCTCCGCCTTTATTATAATATTGACGCGCGCAATACATTAAAAAACGTAAAATCTCCGGCGCTTCTTTCAATAATTTTTCTTCAAGTTTCGGAACTATTTCATCATCCGGAACTGTATAATCAAACGGCACCAGGCGTAAGCGTCTTTTAATATCCTTACCTATATTCCTTAATGTTATTTTGTGATTAGTTCCAATCGCCATTTTTAGCTTACTGCGTAGAGTAAAACTTTTTTTGAATTTTACAGGCGCGTCTATAGGCTCGCCTGTTGATAGTTCTTTCATCACCTTTGTATTAAATTGTCCTTCTCCGGCATCTGCAAGGATCCCAAGCCTGCTGCCTGACAAATTAGACAAAAGAAACGGGCTCGCAAATCGATTCTCAATTACGATGTCTTGATGTAACGGCGCAGCATAGTCGCCCCACAAGTCCATCATAAGTTTTAACAATACTGATTTTCCGTTCTGGCCGCCCCCATAACAATTAATGAAGATGGAAGCTGCAGTTTCTCCTGTAAGACTGTACCCAAAATAAAATAATAACCATAACGCAAGATCAGCTCTTTGCTGACCTTCCTTGCTTGTTACTTTCATTATGAAATCTTCAAACTGTTTTGGTAACTTTGGCATTTTTTCTTCTTTCATCTCTGCAGGCTTACAGAACATACTCTTGGTGATATAATCTTCAGGTTCAACCGGACGCACTTCACCTGTACGCAGATTGTGTAAGTCGCCTTTGCAATTTAGTACTTCAGGGTCTGCATCGAATTGATCGCGGGCCATAACAATACGTTTGTCGCGTTTCAGTATTGTCATCACTGCATTGATGCCGCTTGAATTAAGAAGACCTCTTGCGTATTTCAGCGCGTCGGGACGTTCTTCGGTTGCGTTTTCCAACATAATCCTGCCAAAATGCCGGACTATCCACTGCACCATACTTTCTGCTTTTTCTTCGCCCTTCCAGCATCCGTCCTCTGCATTCCAGACCATCCAGCCGCTCTCGCAGTACCGGATATAACGACCGCATTGCAGCACGATATCATCAGCAACATCATCTTCAGTTAAGCTATTAATGTCCCAAGGATTATAGTCTTTTGATATCTGTTTTATTATATAAGTAGCCATACTGTCAAATTGAGTAGTGTTTTTTTCTTCAGTATCTTCAGGCTGCTTTGAACGTAATTCCTTTAAACCTGTATGGATATACTGCTGTTCGGGTGTATATTTCTGTTTAGGCGCCGGCGCCGGTTGTTTTCGCAACTTAATTTCTTCCTTGCAAATTACACATTAATAAAGTGATACCACTGACCACGTAGCTTAACTAAGCAATACTTCCAACCTTCTGGAAAATCCCAACGCCACTTTATAAAAGCACGGGCAGTCTGACGATGATCTAAATATTTGAATACAACAGAATCATCTTCAAGAATAAATAGTGCTTGTTTCAAAAGTAACTCCTATTTTTCGTTATAACAAAATTAATTTTTTACATCTTGGTTCCGCTTCACAAGCTTCATAAATAGAGCGTTCTTTTTTAACGCAATAATGTCGTTTGTTTTTATCTGCCTTTTTACCAAGGTCAGTATAATGTTTACAGTACTTACAAATACTTATTATTCTTTTTCTCAATGTTTCCGCTTTCATGACTCCGGTCTCCAGTCATAAGGTGGCTTGCCCCATGGTGTACAGGCGCAGACTATGGGTAAATTTTCTTTTTTGAGTGTGCCGTATTCATAAGTTTGCCATTCGTTATCAATAAAATAATACACCGCACCATTATTCGGATACTCCAAGCGGTATCTATCTTTAAACTGCTGCGGTGTTGGCCATTTTAGGTGACAGTATCTGCAATTTACTGGTTCGCCTTTATTCTTTTTTGCATAATCGACACACTCTTGTCTTCCAAAAATAAGCCAGCATTCATTAGCTGTGCAATAATAATCTTTATTTATTTCTGTTATCATTTTGATTCTCCTTTATGTTCAGATGGTCGGCTTTGTTCCGCCATTTTTTTTTCGTATAACAAATTAGTTTCCTCTGCTGTTATTAGCAAACGCTCAAATGTATCTAGGCATATATCAAGAGCACTTGTATCCATGCCTGCTTTTTCTGCCCGCTTGCGGATCGCGTCAAGGTGGTCGGATGTGTCAGGGGTTGGTTGTAAGCAATCACAATTTTCATCCCAACAATAAGGACATTGGTTATTATCAAAACCACTGTCTTTAAAATCAATTTCTACTCCACATTGTTTACACTTATATATCATGATTATTCCTCCTCCGGCGGATCAAGTTTTCTCTGTTCTTCCAGCCTTGCTTTTAATCTTTCATTTGCTGCCTTACCATGTTTGTCCATAAGTCTTGCAGCAACTTCTTCGGTTGTTTCCGGCAGATCAAGTTTAACGCCGCATGAGGGGCAGTATGGCGTAGTATTCTCTTTGTAAACATGGCAATTAGGACATTCAAACGCTTTGTATGTAATACGCCTAATCCACCGCAACCCCTCCGGCTGGATGTTAAGAGGGCAGTCAAGGTGGCACGATTCCTTGTAACAAGTAACGTCTCCAACCATTACGCAATAAAGCTGATATTCTGGATGTACATGGGTCACTAATCGGCATATGCTACACCGCTTTGGCGTTGGTATTGTTAATGTTGATACGCTCATATTT
>Ga0123356_10006104_pt1 | contig 12223 bp, 11 predicted proteins | sample TergutEmb28metaG_2_FD_92546 | JGI IMG/M metagenome (GOLD analysis project Ga0123356, IMG submission 92546) | Embiratermes neotenicus P3 segment gut microbial communities from Petit-Saut dam, French Guiana - Emb289 P3 | ecosystem: Host-associated > Arthropoda: Insects > Digestive system > Gut ... | reverse complement strand
GCACGGCGTACCAGCACTAGCCCATGCTGCTGTCGCGGCTGCAGCATCTGATCGGCAGCATTTACGACGTGAGCGTCGCTCATGACGTGTACGACTTCCTGGTGACCGACCGCACACACCTGCCGGCGGCGGCGCGCGGCGGCACCGCCGAGGAGGAGCTCATCGTGGCGCAGCCCGCCGCGGACGGCGATGAGCTGGCGCTGGCGCTCTATCTGGACCCGGCGCTGCTCGGACGGCTGGCGCGCGAGGATCCGCTGGTGCGGCTGCACGCGGGCAACGTCGGCGACTGGTGGACAGCCCTGGAGGGCGTGAGCCATTTCCTCTATCTCGCCTGGAACGCCGGCCACGACAAGCCGGTGTCGCTGCTCGAGCTGGAGATGCAGGCGGAGGTCGACAAGTACGTGGCCAGCTACTGGCTGCTGCGCCGGCAGGTTCCGCAGCGCTTTCCGGCGGAGCTGCGCCGTGTGCTGTTCGCGCGCACCCGCATCGATCCGCGCGTCGCCGCGGAAAGGGCGCGGCTGTATCGCGAGGCGAGCCGCTACGCCGAAAGGTTCTGCGGCCGCCTGGAGCAGAACCTGGCGCGCACCCAAGGTTGCCCCGGGGAGTCGGACGGGGCGGTGCTCGCCGAGCTGCGCCGCTTCTATCGCCTGACGCACGCGCGCAAATGCGCACTGATCGACGGGATCGCTTGAAGCGGGTGCGGCGCGCCGCGCCTCAGGCGGCTGCGCGCGCGCGCAACAGGCCGAGCGCGCTCTTGGCGTCGCTGATCGTGCCGTCGATGGCCCAGGTGCACGCCTGCGCCAGGGGTACCCAGTGAACTTCGATCACCTCGGCGCGCTCGTGGGCGATCTTCGCGGGCGCGATCCCGGTGGCCAGGAACAAATGCAGCCGCTCGCTGAATACGCCCGGTGAGCTCAGACAGCCGGCGAGGCTGCGCCAATGGCGCGCGCTCACTCCGGCCTCCTCGATCAGTTCGCGCTGCGCCGTCGCGAGCGGCGGCTCGCCGGGCTCGAGCTTGCCGGCCGGCAGCTCCCACAGCCAGCCAGCGGCCACATAACGGTACTGGCGCAGCAGGCATACGCGGCGCTCGTCATCCAGCGCGACAGCGGCCGCACCGCCAGGGTGATGCACCACTTCCAGTTCCACCCGCTGTCCGTTCGGCAGCACGACTTCGTCAGTCGTGACCCTGATCACGCGTCCGCTGAAGTGCACGGTCTGTTTTTCAGGTTTCATCAGCCGATCGTACCCGTTGGGCACGGTGCCCGCCCGCGCGGCGTGACGCGCGTCGGAAATGCACGCGCCGCCGAGCAGTTCGCCAGCCGCTGTTGGTGGCAGGTATAGTCGCCCCTGCAGGCCAATGACCATCAGCGTGCATCTGGAGAAGCTCAACGCGCCACAGCGCAGGGCGGCGACCTACGGTACGCCGCTCGGGAGCCAAGGCTACGCGGCTGGTCCGCTGCTGATCGTCGCCGGCGCCGGCACCGGCAAGACCGACACCCTGGCGCATCGCGTAGCGCACCTGCTGCTGAACGGGGTCGATCCGGCACGCATCCTCATGCTGACCTTCACGCGTCGCGCCGCGACGGAGATGCGCCGCCGCGCCCACGAGATCACGCGCCAGGCGCTCAATGACTCCCGCAGCGGCGCCGCGCACAGCATCGCGCAGCGTCTCACCTGGGCCGGCACCTTCCACGCCATCGGCAACCGTCTGCTGCGGCATTATGCGCCGCACCTGCAGCTCGACCCGCACTTCAGCGTCATCGACCGCGCCGACTCCGCCGACCTGCTGGACAGCGTGCGCCAGGAGCTCGGGCTGGCGCAGAAGGAACAACGCTTCCCGCGCAAGGAAACCTGCCTGCAGATCTATTCCCACCGCGTCAACACGTGCGCCCCGCTGCTGCGCACTCTGGAAGAGCATTTCCCATGGTGCGCGCATTGGGAGACGGAGCTGATGCAGCTGTACCGCGTGTACGTGGAGCAGAAGCAGCATTCGAGCCTGCTCGACTATGACGATCTGCTGCTCTACTGGCATGCCATGATGTGCGAGCCACATCTGGCGCAGCACGTCGGCGCGCATTTCGACCATGTGCTGGTCGACGAGTATCAGGACACCAACCGCCTGCAGGCGGAGATTCTGCACGCCATGAAACCCGACGGCAGCGGGCTGGCAGTCGTCGGCGACGACGCCCAGGCCATCTACTCGTTCCGCGCCGCCGCCGTGGACAACATCCTGGAGTTCCCGCAGCGCTTTCAGCCGGCGGCCGAGGTCGTGACGCTGGCGCAGAGCTACCGCTCGACCCAGCAGGTGCTCGACGTGGCCAACGCCCTCATGGCCGAAGCGCCGCGCCAGCACCGCAAGTGCCTGCTGTCGATCCGCGGCCAGGGCGCGCGGCCGCGGGTCGTCACGGTCGACGAGCTGCAATCCCAGGCGGAGTTCGTGTGCAACGAGGTGCTGAAGAAGCGCGAGGCGAACGTGCCGCTCAGGCGCCAGGCGGTGCTGTTCAGGAGCGCGAGCCACAGCGATCTGCTGGAAGTGGAGCTGTCCAAGCGCAAGGTGCCGTTCGTGAAGTACGGGGGTCTCAAATTCCTCGAGGCCGCCCACATCAAGGACCTGCTGGCGGTGCTGCGCTGGGCGGACAACCCGCGCAACACGCTGGCGGCGTTCCGTGTGCTGCAGCTTCTGCCCGGGATGGGTCCGGTCAATGCGCGCGCCGCAATCGAACATCTGCGCACCCGCGCACACGCCTTCGCGGCGCTGCACAGTTTCCAGCCGCCGCAGCAGACTGGCGAGGCCCCGTGGCGGCGCCTGCTCGAGCTGCTGCAGTCACTCGCCGATCCGCAGCGGCCGTGGGGCGGGCAGCTGCACGCGGTGCGCGACTGGTATCAACCGCAGCTCGAGCGGCTCTACGAGCACGTCCATACGAGGCTCGGTGACCTCGAGCAGCTCGAGCTGCTGTCAGGGCAGTTTCCCTCGCGCGAGCGCTTCCTCACCGAGCTGACGCTCGATCCGCCCCACGCCAGCAGCGATCTCGCCGGCCGGCCCACGCTCGACGAGGACTTCCTGGTGCTGTCGACCATCCATTCGGCCAAGGGCATGGAATGGGACACCGTCTACGTGTTGAACGTCGTCGACGGCAGCTTTCCTTCCGAGTTTTCCACCGGCAGGGCGGAGCTCATCGACGAGGAGCGCCGCCTGCTGTACGTCGCGCTGACGCGTGCGCAGAACGAGCTGCTGCTGCTGGTGCCGCTCAAGTTTCACCTGACGCACCAGTCACGGCAGGGAGACAGCCACGTCTATGGAGGCCGCAGCCGCTTCATGACCGAGAAAGTCATGAAGACGCTCGAGCGGGTCGCCTTTCACGGTTCCGCGCCCGGCAGCAGCGGGAGGCTGCAGGGGAGCAGCGCAACGGTGACCGTCGACGTCGCTGCGCGGCTGCGCGATATGTGGTGAGCGCTATTTGCGCGGCTTGACGAATCGCAGCGTGAAGCGATCGCTCTCGCCAATGGCGGCGTACCTGTCGTGGTCCTTCGCGCCGAGGCGATACGTGGGGGGCAGTGTCCACACCCCCTGCTCGTAGTCCTTGGTGTCCTGCGGGTTGTCGTTTACCTCGGACTTGGCGACCAGGCGGAAGCCAGCCCCCTCGATCAGTTTGATCGCATAGTCCTCGTTGACGTAGCCGCTCTTCGCCTTCAGGTCCTGCGGTACCGCGGGGTTGCCGCGATGCTCGACCACCCCCAGTATCCCTTCGGGCTTGAGCGCCCGGTACATGGCGGCAAACATCTCCGGCGCGTTGCCCCGCGCCATCCAGTTGTGAATGTTGCGGAACGAAACCACCATGTCGAGCGACCCGGGCGGCATCGCCGCGCCGCCGTCGGGGGGAAAGCTGACCACGGTCACGCGGTCGAACAGATCGGGGCGTGCCGCGAGCTTCGCCCGGTAATCCTCGAGGCGCTGCGTGATGTGCTTGTTGGCAGGGTCGGCCGGGATCACACCGGCGTAATACTTGCCCTTGTCACGCAGCAGCGGCGCGATCACCTCGGTATACCACCCGGGCTCCGGCCATACCTCCAGTACCCTCATCTCCGGGCGCAGGCCGAAGAACAGCAGGGTCTGCTTGGGGTGACGGTAGACGTCGCGCGCCCGCTCATCGGGCGTGCGCTGGTCACCGGCAAGGATGTTGGTGAGCGATTCGGCGGTGGTCTGCCGCGAAGTGGCCGCCGCACACGCGGCAACCAACAGTGCGCAGGCGACCAGCGCGGCGCTCAGCTTCTGTTTCGCTAACATCGCATCGTCCCACCGTGTTGCGGGGGAGAGCACATTACCGCAGTTGCGGCCAGAAAAAACCCCGCGCGCGGCGGGGTTTTTCCGCTGGGCCTCAGCGACGGTGCTCAGCGGCGAAACGGACCGCCACCCTGGCGGGGGCGTTGGGGACGCTCCTGTGCTTCGTTGACGCGCAGCGGCCGGCCGTTCATCTGAAAGCCGTTCAGGGCCTGGATGGCCGTCTGCGCCTCCCCCTGGGGCATGTCGACGAAGCCGAAGCCGCGCGGTTTGCCGGTTTCCCGGTCGTTGATGAGTTTTACCGAATCCACTTTGCCGTGACGCTCAAACAGAGCCTTCACGTCCTGCTCGGTGGCTGTGAATGGCAGGTTGCCCACATAAATCGTCGTCATCCGGAGGTCTCTCTTGGGAAAGCGGACAGCGGCGATCCGCACGCGTCGGTCGCATGTACCGCGTGGACAGTCAAACAGGTCAAGGCTTCAAGGCACACGATCGGCAGTTTCAGTCAATGCGCAGCGCTTGGGCCAGCGGCCTGCACCTGCGTTCGCGCACGGATGAGAGCGCGGGGCGGGGAATGAAATCAACACGTTCAAACAAAACGCACTCATCCACGACGGATACAAACGCACGATGATGCTACTCCCGCCTCCCGCGGTACGCAAACCTCAGGTAGTTGGCGGCAGGCAAATCACCCACACGGCGGTCAGGTCCGCCCACGGCGCGCCTTGACCGTGGGAGTCGTGGCGCGCGCTGGCCGGGAGTGACACGGCACGGCGCATACACATAAGTGTCAGCGTGCACGCCCGGCGCGCGCCCTGACCGCGCCCGTCCGGGCTGCCTGCGGCCGGCCGTCGCGGCCTGAGCTTGGCGGTGCGGTCGCCGTCGTTGCCAACACCCTGCGCCGTAGCCGCTACCGGTCTGCGGGCTCGAGATACGCGTAGCCGTCGAGCTCACTCTCGTAGAAGCGCTTGAGCGCCTGGCTTTCCGCGATCGTCATGCGCCCATCGCGTATGGCGCGCTCACAGTCGCGGGACAGCGCCGGGTACAGCTCGGCGACGTCGTATTCCATGTACTCCAGCACCTTGTTGGCAGTGTCACCTTTGACGATCTCCTCGATCCACCAGCCGCCCTCGTCGTGCAGCCGCACGTGCACCACGTGGGTGTCGCCGAACAGGTTGTGCAGGTCGCCGAGAGTCTCCTGATACGCGCCTACCAGGAACGCGGCGAGGTAATACTTCTCGTCGGGCTTGAGCTCGTGCAGCTCGAGCGTCCGCTTCACGTCGCGCAGCGACACGAAGTGGTCGATCTTGCCGTCGGAGTCGCAGGTGATGTCGGCCAGCACCGCCGTGCGCGTGGGGCGCTCATCCAGGCGATGAATCGGCATGATGGGAAACAGCTGATCGATGGCCCAGCTGTCCGGTAACGACTGAAACACCGAGAAGTTGCAGAAATAGATGTCCGAGAGGATCGCCTCGAGATCCTCCAGCTCCTCGGGCTGGCGCTCGAGCTTGCGGCAGGCGTCGCGGATCCTGGCACAGGTCGCCCAGTAGAGCCGTTCGGCGAGGCCGCGGAACTCCAGCGACAGCAGTCCCAGGTTGAACATCTGCAGCGCCTGCTCGCGCGCCGTGAGCGCGTCGTGATAGCACTCGACCAGCCGCCGGTCGCTGACGGAGCGGTAGGCTTCGAACAGATCCTGCACCGGCTGCGGCAGCTCCTCCTCGCCGTCATAGTCCTCGCCACGCTCGCCGGTGACGCGGAACTTATCGAGCGCCGAGGAGCCGAGCGCGTCGAATATCAGCACGCTGTGGTAGGCCGCCACGGCGCGCCCGGATTCGCTGATGATCATGGGGTGCGGAATGTCGCGCGCGTTGCAGACGCTCGCGATGCGGTAGACGACGTCGCTTGCGTATTCGTTGAGCGTGTAGTTCATCGAGGAGGCGAAGTTCGTGCCGCTGCCGTCATAGTCGACCCCGAGGCCGCCGCCGACGTCGATGTACTGCAGCCCCGCGCCCATGAGCTTGAGCTCCGCGTACACGTGCGCGAGCTCGTTGATCGCCTCCTTGACGCGGCGAATGTCCTGCAGCTGACTGCCCGGATGGCAATGCACCAGCTGCAGGCAATCGAGCATGTCGTGCGACCTCAGGACGTTGAACAGCTCCAGGATCTCGGTGATGAACAGGCCGAATTTCGATTTCTCGCCCGCGGAAGCGCTCCAGCGTCCCGAGCCTTCGCTGAAGAGCTTCACGCGCACGCCCATGCGCGGGCGCACCCGGTAGTTGCGCGCGTGCTTGAGAATGATGCCGAGCTCCTCGAAGTTCTCCACCACCGGGATGATGGTGCGCCCGAGCTTGGTGGCGAGCGTCACCGCCTCGATGTAGCTGTCATCCTTGAAGCCGTTGCAGACGATGAGCCGCTCGGGGGCGTTCTCGGTCATCGCCATGACCGCCAGCAGCTCGGGCTTGGAGCCCACCTCGAGCCCGAAGCCAAACTCCCTGCCGTAGCGGTAGACCTCTTCGACCACCAGGCGCTGCTGATTCACCTTGATCGGGAACACCGCGGCGTAGCCGTTGCGGTAGTCGTTCTCGCTGATCGCCTGCGCGAACGCCTCGTGCATGCGCCGCAGGCGGTGCGCCAGGATGTCCGAGAAGCGCACCACCACCGGCGTGGCCAGATCGCGGGCCTGCAGGCCCTCGACCACTTCGTACAGGTCGATCTCGCGCTGTTCGGTGGTGTCGGGGCGCACCACCACGTGACCGCTCGAGTTGATGCCGAAGTAACCCTTGCCCCAGGCCTCGACGAGATAGAGATCGAGCGAGTCCTCGATTCCCCACGGCTGCGCGGGATTGAACTTGCGAGCGCCGTTGACGGCGCTACTGGGGTCGGCTGCCACGAGGCGCGTTATAGCAAAATTGGCTGCGAAGTAAGAGGGGCCCGACCCACAAACCTGCGCACCAGAGGGCAGCCGCACACTGCGTCGTCACGCAATCGCAGCTGTTCAGCCAACAGTTTCCGGGCCGCGCTCCACCGGGTGCGCGGGATCGGTGATCCACTCGCTCCACGAACCCGCGTACAGCCGTGCGCCGCTCAAGCCTGCGACCTCCAGTGCCAGCAGGTTGTGGCAGGCGGTGACTCCCGAGCCGCACATCGCGATCACCTGCCGCGCCGACGCTCCCCGCAGCGTGTGCTCCCAGGCGCCGCGCAGGTCAGCGGCACTGTGCCACCGGCCCTGCATGTCGTGGCTGCCGGCGAAGGGATGGTTGCGCGCTCCCGGGATGTGTCCGGCCACCGCGTCGAGAGTCTCGTTCTCACCCGCGAAACGATCGGCGCTGCGCGCATCGACCAGCAGCGTCTCGCTGCGCCGGAGCGCGCCCGTGGCCACGGCCGCGGCAATCGCGGCGCCGCTGACCAGCATGTCCGCGTCCGGCGCCGCGGCGAAGCGCCGTGGCGGCCGGCTGTCAGCGGCGCTGCTCAGTGGCAGTCCGGCGCGCTCCCAGGCTGCCAGGCCGCCATTGAGCACGGCCACCCGGCGGTGGCTGAGCCAGCGCAGCAGCCACCACAGCCGCGCGGCGTATGCGCCCGCGCCCTGATCGTAGGCGATGACCTGCACGCTCGCATCGATGCCCAAGCGCCCGAACGTCGCCGCGAGCACCGCCACCTGCGGCAGCGGATGGCGGCCCGAGCGTGCCGTGCGCGGCGCCGACAGGTCGTGATCGAGGTCGGCGTAGAGGGCGTGCGGGATGTGCCCGGCGGCCCAGGCGCGTGCGCCCCAGTCGGGTCGCGCGAGATCGAAGCGGCAGTCGATGATCGCCCAGTCGGGATCGGCGAGGTGAGCGGCGAGCTCCAGCGGCTCGATCAGCGTGGTCGGCATGACAGGCATTTTCGGTGCTGCGGGCTTGTCGATACAATCGCACCACTACCTCGGCGAGGCAACGATGGCAATCGAGGTTTTCTGGGCCAGCGGCAGCCCGTACGCGTGGCGGGTGCTGCTGGCACTCGAATACAAGAGGCTGCCGTACACCAGTCACCTGCTGCAGTTCTCGAAGCAGGAGCACAAGTCCCCGCAAATGCTCGCGCTCAATCCGCGCGGGCGCGTGCCGGTGCTCATGGACGGCGACTACGTGTGCTTCGAGTCCCTCGCCATTCTGTACTACCTCGACCTCAAATATCCGCAGCCCGGAATTTTCGGCCGCACTCCGGAGGAAGCCGGCACGATCATGCGGGTCATCTGCGAGTATCAGGCCTATACCGAGCCGCACCTGAACACCATTGTGAATGCCGTCTTTCAGGGCAATGCCGATCTCGGCGGCGACGGGATCACCGCCGCAATGCACGCCATCGCCGGCGAAGCGCGTACCCTCGAGGGACGGCTGTCGAAATCCGACTGGATCGTGGGAGAGTCCTGCTCCGCGGTGGACATGGTGATCTTTCCGGGCATCCAGCTGCTGAAGCGCGCGCTGGAGAAGCCGCCGGCGGCGGAGCTGTCCGCACGCTTCATGCCGGTGGAGGTGCACTACCCCGCGCTCGGACGCTGGCTCGCACGCGTTGCCGCGCTGCCGGGTTACGAGCGCACCTATCCACCGCACTGGCGGGGCTGATCATGCGCGCAGGAGTCTGCGGCCTTGGCCTGCAGGCGAAACGCTGCCGCCATAGCTACCGGCGGGCAAACGGCGTGACCTTGGCCCGTTGAGCTGCCGGGGCTCGGGGTGCGCAAAAATTGAGCCGCGCTGAGCCGATTGCTAATCTTCGCCGAGTTTGCCTGTGTTGCCGTGACCTCTGAGTGAGCATCATGACTGACCCACGGAAGATTTATCTCGAGTTTCCCGGACGGATCCTGCTGATCGGGTTCGGCAGCATCGGCCAGGGCGTGCTGCCGCTCATCCTGCGGCACATCGGCATTGCTCCCGAACGCATCACCATCGTGACCGCGGAAGACAAGGGGAGCGCAGAGGCGGCGCAGTACGGCATCAAGTTCGTCAAGGAGCGCCTCACGCGCGAGAACTACCGGCGCGTGCTTGATCCGCTGCTTGGCCGTGGCGACTTCCTCATCAACGTCTCGGTGGAGGTATCGAGCCTCGCGCTGACCAAGCTGTGCTGGGAAAAAGGCGCGATGTACCTGGACACCTGCATCGAGCCCTGGCCGGGCGGCTACACCGACCCGACCGTACCGGCCGGGCAGCGTACCAATTACGTGCTGCGCGAGGAGGCGCTGGCGCTGCGCCGCGGCAATGCACGCGCGCCGACCGCCGTGCTCACCCACGGCGCCAATCCGGGGCTGGTGTCGCATTTCGTGAAACAGGCGTTGCTGAACGTCGCCGCTGATACGCAGCTGGCCGCGGGCACTCCCGCCTCGCGCGCCGAGTGGGGTGAGCTCGCGCGCCGCCTCGGCGTCAAGGTGATACACATCGCCGAACGCGACACGCAGGTCTCGAGCCGGCCGAAGCAACCGGGCGAGTTCGTCAACACCTGGTCGATCGATGGCTTCGTGAGCGAGGGCTCGCAGCCGAGCGAGCTGGGCTGGGGCACGCACGAGCGCAACTTCCCCGCTGATGGCAAGCGCCACGATTTCGGTTGCCTGGCGGCGATCTATCTGCTGCAGCCCGGAGCGGGCACGCGGGTGCGCACCTGGACGCCGCGCGCCGGGCACTTCCACGGCTTCTGCGTCACACACGGCGAATCCATCTCGATCGCCGACTACCTGACGGTGCGCGAAGGAGCGCAGGTCGCGTACCGCCCCACGGTGCACTACGCCTACCATCCCTGCGACTCCGCCGTCATGTCGGTGCACGAGCTGGCCGGGCGCAACTACGTGCAGCAGGAGCGCCAGCGCATCCTGATGGACGACATCACCGGCGGCATCGACGAGCTCGGCGTGCTGCTCGCCGGACACAAGAAAAACGCCTACTGGTATGGCTCGCAGCTGTCCATCGCAGAGGCGCGCAAGCTCGCTCCCTACAACAACGCGACCAGCCTGCAGGTGTGCGTGGCGGTGCTCGCGGGGGTCGTGTGGGCGATGGAGAACCCGAACCTCGGCATCGTCGAGCCCGACGAGATGGATTTCCGCCGCAACCTCGAGATCTGCATGCCGTATCTCGGCCCGGTCGTCGGGGAGTACACCGACTGGACCCCGCTGCACGAGCGCGGGCGGCTGTTTGCAGAGGACATCGACAAGAGCGATCCCTGGCAGTTCAAGAACGTCAGGGTGAGCTGGTAAACCGCCCCGCGAATCGAGCCTCGGCGGGTCTGCGAGTCGGGGCGACCGGCAACACGCCCCGATTTCGTGTTGGACTCAGGTCAAGAGCGCTCGTACTCGATCGAGACGATAAGGTAGACCCGTATGCCGGCGGGGGTCTCGACGCTCACCTCTTCCTCGAGCCCCTTGCGCAGCAGCGCGTGGCCGAGCGGGGAGTCCATGCTGATATAGCCCGGCGCCATGTCGAATTCGTCCGGGCCGACGATGCGGTAGCGCGCGCGCGCGCCGTCCTCGTCCTCGAGCTGCACCCACGCGCCGAAGAACACCCGCGCCGCGTCCGACGGCGGCTGGTCGACCACCACCAGGCCCTCGAGGCGCTGGCGCAGGAAACGCACGCGGCGGTCGATCTCACGCAGGCGGCGCTTGCCGTAGGTGTACTCGGCATTCTCGGAGCGGTCGCCCTGGGCGGCGGCGGCCGCCACCGACTGCGTGACTCTGGGGCGCTCTTCGCGCCAGAGCTGCTCGAGCTCCTCGCGCAGCCGCCGCGCCCCGGCCGGGGTCGCGTATTTCGAGCCCGCCGCTCTCGGCGGGGGCAAGCGTCCCATGCGCGTCGACCCTGTGAATTACGTCACAGGTACTTTCACAGAAATCCGGGTTCTGTGGAACATCTCACGGACGGCAGCGGCCTCGCGCTACTAACCTTTGCACGTGGCTACTAGGTACTACACGCACTTCGTAACCCACACCGGCAAGGCGCGCGGCCCCGGCGCCGGCAACGAGTGGAGCGGGGTAGTCGAGCTGCGGCAGCCACTCACCCTTGCGCGCGCGAGCCGCGAACTGCGCGCGCTGCTCGCACAGAGTTTCGACCTGGACTCGGACGACATCCGGATCCTGCACTGGGCACGACTGCACTGAAGCGTCCCCTGGCGCAATCCTTCCCGGCGTCGAAGGTCCGCCCCACCAACCCCAGGCGTCACCGCCTACGGGTATTTTGCGCTGCGGTCGGCCGAAGCCAGCGCTCAAGCCCCGTGGGGTTTGAGACTGCCGCACTCACCGCGGGTGTGTTCGCCAGCAAAGGCTTCAGCGTGTGACAATAACGCCTGCCCGGGGAGCGGCCGGGTCGCACGACTAAGGAGCATCCGATGCGTACATGGTGTGTCGCCGTTCTGGCTACCGCGGTGTTCGGCCTCTCGGGCTGCGGTTATAACCGCATGCAGCAACAGGACGAAGCCGTCAAGGCCGCCTGGGCCGAGGTCGTGAACCAGTATCAGCGCCGGGCTGACCTCATTCCCAATCTCGTCAACACGGTGAAGGGCTTTGCCGCCCAGGAGCAGCGTGTGCTGGTCGAGGTGACCGAAGCGCGCGCCAGGGTCGGCTCGATCCAGATCACCCCCGAGATCCTCAACAACCCCGAGTTGTTTCAGAAATTCCAGGCTGCACAGAATCAGCTCACCGCGGCACTCAAGAGCCTGTTCGCCGTCACCGAGAACTATCCGCAGCTGAAGTCGGACCAGAACTTCCGCGACCTGCAGTCGCAGATCGAAGGCACGGAGAATCGCATCGCCGTCGCCCGCAACCGCTATATCCAGGCGGTGGCGGACTACAACACAACGCTGCGCGTCTTCCCCAACAATCTCACGGCGAAGATCTTCGGCTACCAGCTGCGGCCCACTTTCAGCGTGGAGAACGAGCAGCAGATCTCCACCGCCCCGACGGTGAGCTTCGACACCTCGACGCCGGGCGCGCCGGGTGCG
>Ga0123356_10006103_pt1 | contig 12224 bp, 10 predicted proteins | sample TergutEmb28metaG_2_FD_92546 | JGI IMG/M metagenome (GOLD analysis project Ga0123356, IMG submission 92546) | Embiratermes neotenicus P3 segment gut microbial communities from Petit-Saut dam, French Guiana - Emb289 P3 | ecosystem: Host-associated > Arthropoda: Insects > Digestive system > Gut ... | reverse complement strand
CTCGACCAGCGTCTGCTTGCGCGAGCGGTCGCCAGGGTACATGCCATGCAATTGGGGTACGGTCTGGTGCGACTCGTCGAGGAACATCACATAATCGCGCGGGAAATAATCGAGCAGCGTCGGAGGAGGCTCGCCCGGCATGCGCCCGGTGAAATGCCGCGAATAGTTCTCGATTCCGTGGCAATAGCCGACGGACTTGATCATCTCGAGGTCGTACAGGGTGCGCTGATGGACCCGCTGCGCCTCCACCATGCGGCCTTGCTTTTCCAGCTCCTTCTCCCACCACGCCAGCTCTTCCTTGATCGAATCGACCGCCCGCGAGCGCGTCTCCGGCTTCATCACATAATGCGTCTTCGGATAAATCGGCAGCCGCACGTATTTCTGTTTGACCGTACCAAACAATGGATCGATCTGGGCTAGCGATTCCACCTCGTCGCCCCACAATTCGATGCGATAGGCAAAATCGTCATAGGTGGGATAGATCTCAATGACGTCACCGCGGACGCGGAAACTGCCACGGCGGAAGTCGCCGTCGGTGCGCTCGTAAAGAATTTCAACCAGCTTGCGCGTGATGTCCTCGCGTTTGATCTTCTGGCCCTTTTCGAGGAACAGAAGCATCCCGTAATACGCCTCCGGCGACCCCAAACCATAGATACAGCTCACGGAAGCCACAATCAGCGAGTCGCGCCGTTCAAACAACGAACGCGTCGCCGACAGCCGCAGTTTGTCGAGCTCGTCGTTGATGGTTGCTTCTTTTTCTATGTACAGGTCGGCTGCCGGCACATAGGCTTCCGGCTGATAGTAGTCGTAATAAGAAACAAAATATTCCACTGCGTTGTGGGGAAAGAAGTTCTTGAACTCGTGGTAGAGCTGCGCGGCCAGCGTTTTGTTGTGGGCCATCACGAGCGCCGGGCGGTTCACCTGCTCGATGACTTTGGCCATGGTATAGGTCTTGCCTGAGCCGGTGACGCCCAGCAATACCTGATGTTGCTCGCGTTCGTAGACGCCGCGCACGAGCGCATCGATGGCGTTTCGCTGATCGCCTTTCGGCTTATAGTCGCTGACGAGACGGAAATCCATGGTAGAGCGCCGCCAGGCTCACGCTCATAGAAAAACCCTCCGCCCGGGAGCGCTCAGGCAGGAATTTTTCGGCGTGAGGATCCTTAAATTATAGCGTGAGGTGAAACCCAGGGCGGATCGCGGCCCTCCGCAAACCACTGCCTTAGATCGCGTTGCTTTCTATCGCTGCTTGGTATAGTGCGCGGCGTCTGCAAAATTCGAGTTCGCTCAAAACGGGTGTGACCTGGGGCGCTCGGGCCTTGTTCAGAGAGACAGGCGTCGCTTTGACAGCTCATGTTGCGATGGTGGGTACACTGATAGGCGCGAACAAGCCAGAGACCTAATTGAACATGCCGGCCGACCGCAGCACGGGCTCCGCTATTCCCCTGCCACTCAAGCTGATCTGGACGGCCTGCGTTCTGGTTTGGGCGCCCGTGTACGGGCGTCAGTACGGAGCCCAGAATTTTCTCTTCTTCTGCGACATCGGAAATTTTCTGATCATGCTGGGGCTTTGGCTGGAGAGCCCGCTCATTTTTTCCTGGCAGGCCGTTGGGTTGCTGGCTTTTCAGACCCTCTATGCCATCGATCTGATCGGCGCGATTCTCTCGGGTCGACACGCATTCGGCGGCACCGAGTACATGTTCGATCCCCACATTTCCCTGCTCGTCCGACTGCTCGGGCTTTATCACATCGTGATTCCGCCCTTGCTGCTGTGGGCGGTGAGACGCCTTGGATATGACGGGCGCGGGTTCAAGTTACAGACGCTCAGCTTGTGGATCGTTGTCCCCATTAACTTCTTCTGGCGCAGGGGATACAACGTGAATTGGGCGCGAGGGCTGGGGCATGAGCAGCACATAGTGCCGGCGTGGATTTATCTGCTGGCATATTTAGCCGTTGTCCCCGTGGTTGTGTATTTGCCGACGCATTTGGCTCTGCGGCATTGGGCCGGCGGAAAGCACGGCGAGAGAAAAAAAACTAAAGCCGGAGAAAAGGGTCGCATGTGACCCGCGGAACGGGCGAAAAGTTCCGCCTCGCCTAGTTCGAAGCCCAAGCCTCAAACCCGTGCGCCGCCGCCTTGAGGATCAGCGGCGGCGTGAACAACCTAAATCCGAGCTCGGCTTTCAAGCGATCAGCTTGGCCAGCAGAAAAGCCGCAGCGGCTGCAACTCCCCCGATCACCACGGTCTGCATTGCACTTCGCCAGGCCGCGGCGCCGGTGAACTTGCCCTTGATGAAGCCGAAAATCCCCAATGCCGCCAGCGTGACCATGGCAGAAACAATCAGTCCTCGGAATGCGTTGCTCAGCACGATATAGGGAGAAAGCGGGATCAGCCCGCCGGCAACGTAGGCGCCTGCAATGGTGGCGGCGCTAGTCACTGCCCGTTTTGGGTCGGGGGGTTCGAGCCCGAGTTCGAACCGCATCATGAAGTCAACCCACGCATCCGCACGTTTGCTGAGAGCTTCGACCACCGGAGTGCTCTCCTCGGCGGTCAGTCCGTATTCCTGGAGCAGGTGGCTGACTTCGGCTTTTTCCTGCTCGGGAATCTCCTCGACTTCCCGATACTCGCGAATCCGCTCCTGCTGGTAGTGCTCGGCGTCCCCTTGCGCTGCAAGATATCCGCCGAGCCCCATGGCGATCGATCCCGCAGCAATTTCGGCCAGCCCGCCGACCACGATCAACCGGGTATCGGACACCGCGCCCGAGAGCCCCGCTGCCAGCGCGAACGGCACCGTCAGGCCGTCCGACATTCCAATCACCACATCGCGCACGAAATTGCTGGCGGTAAAATGCTTCTCCAGGTGGACGAGGTGCGCCATCAGGGTTGTGCCTCCTCTTGGTGCAATTGCAAGCGTTCTCGCGCCCGCTTGATGACATCGCGCTCGCCCCGATAGGCCAGCTTCCGTTCGGCTTCCTCGATCGGCACCCAGCGCGCTCTGCGGACCTCAATCCGCATGTCGGAGGAAAGCTCATCGATGGTGCCGGACCCATAGAGCAGCAAATAAAAGGACACGATTTTAAACACACGCTGGTGATCTCCCCAGGTGCGAACATATGCATACTTGATATCGGTGAGCTTTTCTAAGATTTTGGCGTGAATCCCGGTTTCTTCGAGCACCTCTCGAACCGCGGTTTCAGCCGGCTTCTCCCCCGGATCGATCAATCCCTTGGGAAGCGCCAAAAGTTCCTTTTTGTGACTTTTTGCATGAGTCCGAGCCGAGGGAGGCTCTGCCTGCGGCTCGATTACGGCCACTTCCCACCCCTGCGGCGTGGGCCGGACAACCACCCCGCCGGCCGAAATTTCTCGCAGCATCGGTTGCCACCCAGCCCAAATTATCAGGAACAAACAGCTGCGTCACGTGTTGTAAATATTGGTGCTATGGTTTGTTCGGCCCTGGACGGGGCGGGCGGCATCTAACCTGCGAGAGGTTAGGTATGCGGCCGGAGGGTTGAGTGGTGGCCAGAAAGGGCTTGGAAAAATTCGTGCAGTCGGTGCGTGGGATCCGTTGGCGTATCCCTGGGCTCGCCAGATCGGCAGCACCTTCCACGGCACCTTCGCTGGGGCTGGCCCTGGGCGGCGGTTTTGCCCGCGGTATTGTGCACGTCGGAGTTCTGAAAGTCCTCGAGCAGGAAGGGATTCCTGTCCGCTACGTCGCAGGAACCAGCGTTGGAGCTCTCATCGGCGCCGCCTATTGCAGCGGCGTTTCCCCCGCCGAGCTCGAGCAACTTGCCTCCCGCGTTCGTTTCCGAGACCTGGCCAGCTGGACCCTTTCTCGCTACGGATTTGCCACCAACCAGCGCATGATTGCCTTTTTGGACAAAGTGTTGAAGGTGCATACCTTCGAGGAACTCGAGATTCCGCTGGCAGTGACAGCTACGGACTTTGCCTCCGGCGAAGGAATAGTGTTTCGTTCCGGTCCGCTCAACGACGCTGTCCGGGCCAGCTGCGCCTACCCGGGAGTGTTCCTCCCCGTCAAGGTCAACGGGCGGATGCTTGTGGACGGCATGCTGGCTCACTCCCTGCCGACCAAGCCGGTGCGGGACATGGGTGCGGACAAGGTATTGGCAGTGAGCCTGCGCAGCTGCTGGAACAATAATGACGGGCCGCGGCACATCTTCGACGTGATCGGGCAATGCTTCTCGATCGCGCAAGCGCAGAACTGCGCCAGCGCACGCCAGTTTGCAGACCTGCTGATCGAACCCGACGTTACCGGGTATCGCTACGATGACTTCGAACACAGTGCGGCCATGGTGGCGATCGGCGAGCAATTGGCCCGCGCGGCGCTTCCCGAGATCCGGAAGTGGTTCGAGCCGGTCTCGCGGCACGCGGTTTTGCGTGCTCCGATCATGGCTTCGGCGCCGGACCTTGCCTCACCGAAATAGCATCCAGCCCGAGCTCAGCCGCGCGCTGCTACCTGCATGTGTATCAGAGGGTCTTCGGGTTTTCGGCGATATGCCCTGCCGAAGCCAGCCCCCGTCCCCCGCGGGGGCGTTACCATTCGACGCACCAGACAAAGTGACGTTCCCTCGCCGTCAATAACCCGGGGCGACCTCGTTGCCTGTACCCCGAAGTCAACCTCAATGCGTGGGATGCCAGACACACTGTGTCTGGGACGGCACACAATGGTGAAGCTCGGCAGCGAGGAAATCCAGCCCTTTCAATCAGTTGCCCGTCGGTCTCCCGATTGCGCCGACAGCCCGTGTAAACGGGAGGGTCGTATGCAGCCCTTGGTTACCTTCTTGACCGTTGTCGGCGGGCTCATTTTCTCGATTGGGTTTGCCGTCGGGGTCGAGGAATTTATCTTCGTCCAGATCTTCAGGACGTTTTTTGCTCAACCAGAACCATCGCCGAAGCCAGCCATGGTGACGGACTGGACGGTTCAACCCGTGCGGGTACGCGAGACCGGGCCGCGCTAGTCGAAGCGAAGTTCGCTCAGGAGGACGTCATGCTCTTACTCAAATACCTGCTCGTGTGGGGCGGAACCGGAATGATCGCCGCCTGGGTCATGGTTCTCGCTCGCCACTTCTACCTGGAATCGAGGTATCGGCAGGCGCTCTCCGCAGGGACGACGCCGACCCCTGCCAAACCGGAATTTCACTGGCGGCGGGCGATTCCCTTTGCGGTTCTCGCGGCCGTGCTCCTGATCTTATCGACCGGCATCGTTGTAGTCCCCAGCGGAATGGGTGGGGTTCGCCTTAGCCAGACCAGCGGTACGCTCCCGGGAACCCTCTATCCCGGAGCGCACCTCCTCACACCGCTCGCTGAAAGCATCGTTCTCTTCGACACGCGCGACCAGCTGTTTACGACGGGGGCGATTGAAGACGGGAAGGGGCAAAAGATGCCCGGTGGCCGTGAATGGCTGAACGTCCAGGCGAAAGAAGGGCTCACGCTCGGTCTCGCCGTTACCATCCGGTATCGGCTCGATCCCAGGCACCTCGATTACATTCAGGCCAACTTGCCGCAGCCGGTCGAGCGAGAACTCGTTCCTCCGGCGGTAGCCAGTGCGTGGCGCGAACTGGTCCCGAGTTACACCGTACGCGAAGTCTTTGCCGCTCGCCGCCAAGAGATTCGCAGCAAGGCGACAGCAATTATCACGCAAAAGCTGGCCGCGGATGGAATCGTCGTAAAAGAAGTGATGCTGCGCGACATTAGGCTGCCGCCCGAATACGCCAAGGGTCTCGAAGACCTCCTGCTCAAAGAGCAGGAGGACGACCAGATGGCCGTCGAAACCGAAATTCAACAGAAGCAGGTGAAGATCGCCGAACTCCAGGCTGAGGCGCGGAAGGCCGAGCAGGTGAAACAAGCCGAAGGCGAAGCCCGAGTGAGAGTGCTGCAAGCCAAAGCCGAGGCCGACGCCATGGAATACACCCTGCCGCTCAAGCAGAAGCAGATCGACGCGACTAAGCTCGAATCCGAAGCACGCAAAGAAGCCACGGTCAAGAACGCGGAAGCGAACGCGGCAGCCACGGTCAAGAATGCCGAAGCCCTGGCCGAAGCCAAGGTCATCGACAGCAAAGCGGAGATGCAGCGCCGCAAAATGCTGGCCGGGGCCGAAGCCGACCGGATTCGCGTGACCGCGGTTGCTGACGCGGAACGCATGAAGAACGAGGGTGCGATCTTGAAGCAGAACCCGCTGCTGATCAACAAGATCATCGCCGAGAAGCTCTCCGACAAGTTGCAGATCATGATGGTGCCGTCGGACGGCAAATTCTTCTTCGCGGGCGACGTGCTGAAGAGCATGAACATGGCGAACAAGGCGAGCGAGCAAGAGCAATCAGAAGAGAAGTAGACGCCAGGCGGCGGGCGGAGGCCGGCTCCCCGGGGGAACCTTGGCCAGCCGTTTGCAAACCATGGATGTGAATCGAGATCGAGCCGGCCGTCACTGGCGACGGAGTTCGATTCCAAGAGATCAAAGCTCATGCGCGGTGCGATTTATAATTCGCCCAATCCGGGAATGAACTTTCCGTCTTCATGTGTGCGCCGTGGTCTGTGTCTTTGTCTTTGCTTGTTTCTTTGCCGTTTCAGTTTTGCGGCTGAATGGCGTCAGCCGGTCTCTGAGCTCACGGAGAAGATCGCAGCAATTACCGGACCGGGCGTGGTCGCCCTTGAGCTGGTCAACCGGTCTTCGATAAGCTCAGCCGATGCCGAGGAGATCCGCCGCGAGCTGACCAGTTCGCTTGCCGCCTCGGGTGTGCGCGTCTGGCAGCCTGACCAGGCCGCGGCCGCGATTCAACTTACACTCTCGGAGAACCTCGAGGAGTACGTCTGGGTCGCTGAAATCCAGGGGGCTCAGGGCGACAAGAACGTTCTTCTGGTTTCACTGCCTCGTCCAGATTCGGCGGTCTCCGCCGCGAACCTGCCACCGGTTACGATCCGTCGAACTCCGCTGGTTTCTCAGCCCGAGCCGATTCTCGACGTGGCGGTCCTTGAAGGCACTCCTCGAAGGGCGGTGGTTCTCGGAAGAAACCGGGTTGCCATCGAACAACTCGAAAACGGGCGCGGGAGCGTGATCGAATGGCTTCCGGTCTCGTCGCCGAATCCGCTACCGCGCGATGCCCGCGGCCGGATTTTTCTGCGTAAGGACCGCGTGTTTGACGTCTATCTTCCCGGTCTCATCTGCCGCAGCACGAATTCAACCCCGCTCGGGATGAACTGCTCGCCCAGCGACGATCCCTGGCCGCTTGGCCCGGAAGACTCCGGCGTGGCCGCATTTTTTTCCCCGGCGCGAAATTTCTTCACCGGGGCGCTCGTGCCCGGCATTGGCAGGCAAAGGTCGGGGCCTCCCTTCTACTCCGCAGCGGCGATTCCCGAAGCCAATTACCTGCTTTGGATCTTCGCCGGTCTCGATGGCCAGATCCATTTGCTCGACGGATTCAATCAGCAGGTGCTGGGCAAAGTGCGCTGGGGGAGCAACGTCGCCTCGGTTCATGCCCCCTGCCGCCCGCAGTGGCAGGTGCTCGCCGACTTACCGGAGACAGAGACCCCGGATGCAATCCAGGCATTCGAGTTTTCAGGCCGCGAACCCGTTCCGGTCAGCGCGAAACTAAATTTGAACGGAAGTGTCACGGCCTTGCGCGCCGGTCCGGGAGTAGAGGCCGGCCTGGCTATTTACCGCAATTCCGCTACCGGCAACTATGAAGCTCTCGAGCTCAATTTTGATTGCACTCGTTAGCCTGGCGTGCGCCCGGCCCATGAGCGGCGCCGAACGCCCGCGCTACGGCGGAACCCTGCACATTGCCATCGAGGAATCCCCGCAGAGCCTGGATCCGGCGCAGGCGGACTCCCCCGCCCTGCGCAGTCTTAACCGGCTGGTCTTCGAAAATCTGGTGCGCCTCGACGATCGCGGCCGTTTGAGGCCTTCCCTCGCGGTTTCCTGGCAAGGGGACCCGGGAGACCAGCGCTGGCGCTTTGAGGTGCGCCGCGGTGTCACTTTTAGTGATGGGACGCCTCTCGATGCAGCTGCGGTGGCGGCTTCGGTCCGCGCGGCCAATCCCCAGTGGAAGGTCGTTGCTCTCGAGGATCTGGTGATGATCGAAAGCGACGCGCGCGACCGAAATCTCCCCGCCGAACTCGCCCTTTCGCGCAACAGCATCGTCCGCCGCGACAACGGTCGCGCGACCGGCACCGGCCTCTACACTCTCGCGAAGTTCGACGCGGCCGGGAAACGCTTCACGCTCGCCGCCAACGACCAATATTGGGCGGGTCGACCGTTCCTCGATTCCATAGAAGTCGATTTCGGAAAAAGTTATCGCGATCAGATGATGCTCCTCGAGCTCGGAAAAAGCGACCTGATCGAGCTCGGGCCGGAGGAGATTCATCCGGCTCAATCCAGCAATCGAACGGTCGCGAGTTCCCTTCCCCAGGAGTTGATGTGCCTGGTGTTCTCGCGCGAAAGCCAATCCGATGCGGAAACCCATCTGCGTAACGCGCTGGCGCGAAGCATCGATTCCTCCGCCCTCGCCAACGTGGTCTTTCAAGGGGGCGGGGAGCCGACGGGCGCGCTCGTGCCCAATTGGCTTTCCGGTTACGGATTTGTCTTCGCGCCTGAGACGGCCGCGGGCAACGGGCAGGGGAGAGCTCCCGACGCGCGCGTTCCCTGGACGCTCGGCTACGATGCCTGGGACCCGGCCGCGCACCTGGTCGCCGACCGCATCCTACTGAACGCGCGTGACGCGGGAATCAAACTCGAAACCCGTTCCTCTGGAAACGCCGACCTGCGCCTGGCCCGCCTGAGCCTGCCGTCCCTCGCTCCGCAAGTTGCCTTGAGCGAGCTCGCGCGGGAACTTCACCTGCCTTTGCCGGCGTTCGACGACCCCTCGATCCGTGCGCTCTATTCCGCAGAAAACGCTCTTCTCAAGACACAGCGGGTCATTCCCCTGGTTCACCTTCGAAGCGCGGCCGCGATCAGCCCGATGGTTCAGGCCGTCACCCTCGGCCGGGACGGTGGCTGGGATCTCGAGGATACCTGGCTTCGGGCAGGGCATCCATGAGCTTCCGCCGCCGGCTGCTTCTCCTGTTTGCGCTGACCGTCCTCTCGTCGATTGCCGCCGTGACCATCACCATCGCAACCTTGACCCGCCTCGCCTTTGACCGCGCCAACGACGAGGACACCTCCGCGCTGGTGGCGCAGTTCCATCATGAATTCGAAAATCGCCGCGCCGAGGTCAGCCGCCTCATCCAGTCTGTGGCAGCGTTGCCGGAAACCAAGGGGATGCTCGTCTCCGCCGCGCAGCCGGCGCGTGAGTACGGCTCGTTTCTCGAGAGTGCCCAGAGCGTGGCCCAGGCGCAAAGCCTGGATTTCCTCGAGTTTGTCGACGACCGCGGCAAGATCATCTCTTCGGCGCAGTGGCCGGCCAAATTCGGCTACCCCGAGCCACTGGCCACCACGGCCGCTCCCGGCAAAGCTTTCCTCAAAGAAGAAGAATTACCCTCGGGGGCTGCTCTCGGGCTATTCGCAGTCGCCGTGGCGAACTCGCTCGACCACAAACTCTATGTGATCGGGGGCATTCGCCTGGACGGTTCGTTCCTGGCGAACCTTTCGCCGCCACCCGGCATGAGCGTGATGCTCTACGAGAGCCCGGGCAGCGGAGGATTCTCACCCGGCCGACTGCTATCGACTGCGCGCCCGCTCGCGGACCCGGTGGAGATCGCGCCGGTCGTCGAGCATTTGAACCATGATCAGGGTGACTCGGAAAGAATCATCCACACCCGCACCGGCGACCAAACGTTGTATGCATTTCCGCTGAGGGGCCCGAGTCAGGAGGTCCTGGCGATTCTGCTGGTCACCAGCTCGCGCCAAATCTATAGCCAACTGAGCAGGGATATTGGTACGGCAGCACTCGTTGCCGCCTCTGCGGGGCTGGTTCTGGCGATGTTCCTCAGCGGCTGGGCGTCAGCGCGCGTGACCAGGCCGGTCGAGGACCTGGCCCGGGCGGCGCACGAAGTTGCCGCCGGCAACTGGAATGCGAGCGCCCAAGTGGATTCACGCGACGAGCTGGGCGAGCTTGCCGCTTCATTCAATCGCATGACGCGGCAGCTGATCGATCACGAGCAGCGCCTGGTGCAGGCTGAGCGTGTCGCTGCATGGCGCGACCTGGCGCGGCGCCTCGCCCACGAGCTCAAGAACCCGCTCTTTCCGCTGCAGCTGACGGTGGAGAATCTGATCCGGGCCCGCGAGCACAGCCGCGACGAGTTCGACGAGACTTTCCGCGAGAGCGCGGCCACGCTGCTTTCCGAGATCTCGAGCCTGAAGAGCATCGTTGCCCGGTTTAGTGATTTTTCCAAAATGCCGCTGCCCGAGTTTCGGCCGGTAACGATCGACGAACTTCTCGAGGAAGTAGCGAAGTTCTACCGCCTCCAGCTCCGCGAGGCCAATATCCAGTCGAAGGTTGAAGTCGGCGCGCGGACCACGATTGCCGCCGATCCCGATCTTCTCCACCGGGCTTTGTCAAACCTGGTGCTGAATGCCATCGAAGCCATGCCGGAGGGGGGAACGCTCGCGCTCTCCGCCTGCGCTTGGGATGACGGTGTTCGCATCGAAGTCGCCGATTCCGGCAAGGGGATGACTGCCGAGGAGGCGGCGCAGCTGTTTACGCCTTACTATACGACCAAGACGCAGGGTACCGGTCTCGGCCTTGCCATCGTGCAATCCATCGTCAGCGACCATGGCGGCAGGGTCCGGGTTCTAAGCGAGCCGGGGCGGGGCACAGCATTTATCATCGAGCTTCCCGCCAACCGCGACAAATTGAACCCGGTTCAGGGAAGATTCGTTTAGGAGGCACGTTGCCGGCGCAGGCGCACCTGCTGATTGTCGACGATGAGCCCAGCACGCTGGCCACTCTTTCCCGCGCGTTTCGCCTGGCGGGGCACGAAGCCGAGGTTTCCGACAACGCCAATCGCGCCATTGAACTGGCAAAGTCCAACCACTTCGACCTCATCTTTTCCGACGTGGTCATGCCGGCAAAGGACGGCTTGGCCTTTCTCGAGGAGTTGCGCGCCCAGGGGATCTCGACCCCGGTGGTGATGATGTCCGGGCAGGCGCACATCGAAATGGCGGTGCGCGCCACCCGACTCGGCGCCCTGGATTTTCTCGAGAAGCCCATCTCAACCGACAAGCTGCTGCTCACGGTCGAAAACGCACTCAAGCTCGAGCGTCTGCAATCGGAAAACCTTGAGCTTCGCCAGCGGCTGGGAAGGCACGCGATCATTTGGACCGGGGAAGCCATGAAGAAGATCATGGCGCAGATTGAGCGGGTGGCCGCGACTGAAACCCGCGTCTGCATTCTCGGCGAAACCGGAACCGGCAAAGAACTGGTTGCGCGTACCCTGCACGAAAAGAGTCCGCGTGCCGGTTTCCCGTTCGTGGCGCTGAACTGCGCGGCGGTTCCGGCGGAGCTGATTGAATCGGAGCTTTTCGGGCATGAAAAAGGGGCATTCACCGGCGCCGCGGCCCGCCACACGGGCAAGTTCGAGCAAGCCGAGCGGGGAACGCTGTTTCTCGACGAGATCGGCGACATGCCGCTCGCCATGCAGGCGAAGCTGCTGCGTGTGCTCGAAGGAGGCGAAGTCGAGCGGATCGGCGCCACCAAGCCGCTCCGGGTTAACGTGCGCGTGATTGTCGCGACCCACCGCGACCTCGAAAAGCTTGTCGGCCAGGGCAGATTCCGCCAGGATCTGTTTCATCGGGTTTACGTCTTTCCGCTCTTTTTGCCTCCGCTGCGCGAAAGAATCGAAGATATTCCCGCGCTGGTTGAGCATTTCGCCGCTCAGGTCTGCGTCCAAAATGGCTGGAAGCCGCGAACGTTCACCCCGCCCGCCATTGAAGCACTGAAGGATTACCCGTGGCCTGGCAACCTGCGCGAGCTGCGCAACATGATCGAAAGGCTGATGCTGCTGGCATGGGGAGACGAGATCGATCTTGAAACCGTTCGCTCCGTCGTCCGCCCACCCAGCGAAGGGCGAACTAGCGCTCACGCTTTTTCCGGAACGCTGGCGGCGCAGGTGGAAAGCTTCGAGCGGGAGGTGATTTTGTCTGAGCTCAAGCGATCGGGCTTTCACGTAACCAACGCCGCCAAAGCACTGGGGCTCGAGCGCAGTCACCTCTACAAGAAGGCCGAGCTGCTCGGCATCGATATCCGCAAGGAACGCAGGGACGACGAAGAGTAGG
>Ga0123356_10006102_pt1 | contig 12225 bp, 10 predicted proteins | sample TergutEmb28metaG_2_FD_92546 | JGI IMG/M metagenome (GOLD analysis project Ga0123356, IMG submission 92546) | Embiratermes neotenicus P3 segment gut microbial communities from Petit-Saut dam, French Guiana - Emb289 P3 | ecosystem: Host-associated > Arthropoda: Insects > Digestive system > Gut ... | reverse complement strand
GGCTTTGATAACCGCAGCATCAGCCAGGGTTATGTACCGGCGCTATCAACAGTTCAGCCTCCGTTAAATGAAATAGGCCGCCGCTGCGCCGAAATAATTTTAAACCAGATTAACTATAATAAAAAAAGCATGAAACGGATATATCTCCCATGTACTATTTTGGAACGAAAATCTGCCGGGGTTTTTTTATAAAGAACCATATCAAATATATATACCCAGTTATGTTTTTATACCTGATGTTGCAATGCCTTCGATAAAATATTTTTGTGCAAAGAAGAAAAGAAGAGCAAGCGGCAGAATTGCCAGAACCGAGCCTGCCATAATATATGAATACAAAGAATTATGAAGTCCCATGAACATTCTTAAACCAATTTGAACTGTCATATTGCGCTGGGAACTTAAATATATCAGAGGACCCATAAAGTCATTCCATACAAAAGTACTGGTTAGAATTACCAATGTTGCAATTGCAGGTTTAGTTAATGGAAACAGAATACGCGCATAAATTCCGTATTCACTCAAACCGTCTATCCGGGCAGCTTCGCTTAATTCTTCGGGTATAGTCAGGTAATATTGTCTCATTAAAAACACGCCAAATGCGCTGAAGGACTGCAAAAGGATCATTGCCCAAAGAGTATCTACAAGGCCGAATTGCTTCATTAAAATAAATTGAGGAACCATAAAAGCCTGCCAGGGAACTGCAATGGTTCCGATATAAGCCAGAAATATTACATCTCTTCCTTTCCACTTGATTCTGGAAAAACCATATGCTGCAAAACTGGATGTAAGAAGCTGAAAAATTGTTATAACAACTGTTAAAATAAATGTATTTTTAAAAAATGTACTTAACGGAATAAGTTTCCATATGTTAACATAATTTCCCCATTGGGGATTCGGCGGTATCCATTTAATCGGAAAAATAAAAACTTCAATATCAGTTTTTAACGATGAGCTGATCATCCAGGCAAACGGCAGCAGCATTAATACGCTCAATACAATAAGACATACAAAAACAACATTATTGAATGTTTTCTTTGTCCTGTTTTGGTTTGGCATAAAATAATTAATTGTATTATACATTCTGATTATACCTCATATTTCTTGCCGATCATAAACTGCACAATTGTTACGCCAATTACCATGAAAAAAAGCACCAGCGCAATGGCAGAAGCATAACCGAAATTAAAACGTACAAAGGCAGCGTGATAAAGCTGATGTACAACCACAGTAGTAGCCCTGCCAGGTCCGCCCTGGGTCATTACCTGTATCAAATCAAAAATTCTAAAACAATTAATTGTCAGCATTACGATGACAAAGAAAGTGGTCGGGCGCAGCATGGGCAAGGTAACATAGAAAAAACGTTTCCAGGCATTTGCGCCGTCTATTTCCGCTGCTTCGTAGAGGGTTTTGGGGACAGATTGAAGTCCAGCAAGATATATAACCATATAGTAACCCATGAACCGCCAAACGCTGACAATGATAATTGCAGGCATTGCCCATGCAGAAGCAGCTGTCCAGCCGGGAGGATTAACTATACGGATACTCCGTAAAAATGAATTAATCGGACCCATAGTAGGATGAAACAGCATATTCCAGACAAAAGCCACTGCAACAACAGAAGTGATAAACGGAAAGAAGATAGCTGTTCTGAAAAAACCCACTCCTCTTACAGCATTGTTAAGCAATATAGCAAGACCCAAAGATGCAACTAAAGTCAGCGGAACTGTACCTATGGTATAGTAAAATGTATTACGAATGGCAATATGAACATTGTCATCTGACCAAAGCTTTGTAAAATTGGCAAGCCCGATAAACCTGGGCGGAGTAAATGCATCCCAGGACATAAAAGCCAGAACAAAAGATGCAATCACAGGTATCATGGTAAAAAGCGCAAATCCTATAAAATTAGGAAGGATAAATGTCCATGCGATTAATGTATTTTTATTTTTCAGGTTATTAATAGTTGATCCCCTCTGCAGAAAAATTAAAATATAGACGCAGAAACCGCAGGCAAAAATCCAACGGCATCTGCGTCTCTGAAAAATAAATATTTATCTTCCGATTACCCGTGATGTACGTTCGCCCATTCTGCGAAGACCTGCATCAATGGTGCTTTCTCCGACCATAATCAATTGGTGTTCCTGATTCAGAATGCTGTCAATTTCTCCGCTAAGGGGATGCATTGGCCATTCAATTGATACCGAATCAGGATTAAAAGCGCGTCTTGACAAGGAATCTGTTGGCATACCCGGCAGATTAAAGAATGTATTCAGCACTCTGTCATTTTTAAAGGCTGATGGAATTCCTGCTTCTGCAAGAATGAGAGCTCCTGCTTCTCCTGTTGACCATTCAATATACCGCCATGCTTCATCAATATTTTTTGCTGAAACCGGAATACCAACAGGCGTAACGCTGCCCATGGTTCTGATTTCTCTTGCACCCGGCATTTGCGGTACAGGCGCAATACCCCAGTTAAATTCTGCACGCGAAGCAAGTTCGCCGATATACCAGGAACCCATTATCATCATGGCGGCGTTTTCCATTTCGAAACGGGGACGATAACCTACGTTACCTGCAACAATTGTACCATAATCCATCATTGCTCCTGCATTCTGCAGCGATGTCCGGATTCCATACATATAATTCAGGAAACCAAAATCATCGGTAATCAGGTTTTCCCGGAGTTGTGCGGCTGACAAGCATTGTGTAATTGAGTTCCATGAATGCATATGAGTTCCGAACACCTTGTCAGCGCCTGTCCCATGCGTTAAGCGTACGGCTAAATCGCGGTATTGATCCCATGTCATGGTATCAGGCATTGTTACGCCTGCTTCTGCGAACAAATCCTTGTTATAATACAATGGCCAGAAATCCTGACGCCAGGGTATCGCGTAATAACGGTTATCACCCGGATTACGAACCATTTCCAGAGCGCTTTTCATGTTATCTGCACTTTGCAATGATGATACTCGGTTTGTTAAATCCTGAAGCTGTCTGGAAGCGATTAGCTGAACATGGAAAGGAACGTTTAATACATAAAGAACATCGATGGATCTCCCGCCTGCTAACTGTGTGGTAATTATTTCGGCATAATTGGAAGTCAGCGTATCAATTATGTCAAAACTGATATTGGGGTTTTTGGCTTTATACGCATCAAGTGTATTTGCAAATTCAGGCTGAGTAGTATAGTGCCATAAAGCGACAGTTAACTGTGTAACCCCGTCCTGTTGAGTTGCTGTTTGTCTGCTGCAGCCAAAAAAAAGTACAGACAGAACAAGCATTACGCCTAATGTAATAGTGATGGTACGTTTCATGTTTTTTCTCCTATGTATGAAATAAATTCCGTATACTACGTATTTATAATAATTATACCGCTGAGAATTTAAATCAATAAAATAAAATCATTTAAGCAGTTAAAATATCGTTATTTTATAAATAAATAGTATCAATTGTAAATAACTTCATTTACTGTTTCCCAAATGCGGTTTACCTGGTTTCTTGAAATTAAAAACTCCATTACTCCATCCTGATTCAAAATATAAAAATCCCGGTCATAAGGAATTAATGTAATTGAAACTTTTACGTTTGACGAAAGATTTAACTGATACTCGATTGTAATATTTTCTGATCCATCGGTTTGTAATATAAAATTTTCCGGCAATTGAGCATCAACAAGAAGTCCTATTACAGACTGATACCAGGATTTAAAAGACTTTTCTTCTGCCTTTTTTCCATTCAAATAAAATATTTCATCATCATTTGTAACTAGTATTTCAGCATTTAAGTGAAACCCGCTGCCGCTGATTGTCAGCTGTTTTACGGAATATATATTTAATAGAAGCGCAAATTTATCTGTCAGAGTAAACGGCTCTGTTCTTAGTATTTTATCAAGACCGGATATCGTAACGATTTGATCGGAATGTGCAGGCTTGGCATAATAATTATTATCAATTTTATTTCCTATTAGTAAATCCAGGGTTTCAAATCCGGACTGCACAAAGATTCTGGAAGGTTTATCAAGAACTGACCACTGCCCTTCGGGCTTTAAGTGGTCAAGCTCGGTTGAGGTTCCAAACCCATAAGTTTCCGGCGGTAAAACATCATCAATAAAATCAACCATATGTATACTGTTGATTTGTTCGACAAGATCACTAAACGCCTGTATATCTATACTTCTGCTGAGAGTGTACGGCGAATTAATACGGTACAGTGAATTTGATGAAGACAGACGATATGGAAGTAAATCCGGCATTATGTCTATATCAATAATTGTATGCGGTAATTCCAGCCGCAATTGGTTGACTGACAAAAAATCAAAATGCGGGAAATCAATTTTTAACCTGATTTGATCCAGAGTAAAAGTAAATATTTCTGCAGAAAAAACAGAGATTGTGTATACTTTTGGATTACCTTCCTGTTTTAAATAGTATGAAGTCCTTGCAGGTGTAAAATCACCTAACATATATCTATCCGTTACTCCGTCAGAATCCGTTATAATTACCCAGCTGACAGGATTATCAAACCCGTATATCGAATCTATAAAATTATTTTCACTATCATCTTCTACAACACTATCAACCCAAACTGAAGATAAAGACCATGTTAAGTATTCCATAAGAAACTGATCTAACTCTATTACGGTTTTTGGAATTTCTCCATTCAGGGAAATCAATTCCCATGTTTCTGTTCCAGGAACTGTCTCATTTCTTTCAAATATAAAATCAGGGAATTCAATCATTATTATTTTGCTGTAATCAAGATTCCCGATTCTTTCTGCAGGAATGTTACCGGACAAAACTGCTCCGGTATTTTTATTATTCCGGATAATTAATCCGAAATATAAAACCCCGGAAATAATCAATACCGAAAAAACAATAATAAGATTTCTGACTCTCTTTGAATTCACAAATGCCGCCTTTTAAGCCATGTAATTAATCCTGCAATAAAAAAGACAAGCGGAATAACAGCGATAAAAATACCGGAATAAATAATTATCTGTGTCCTGTTAAGCTGCAGCGGAAAAATAACAACGCTTTTTGAACGTACAATAATTGATGGTCTTTCCAAAAGCCAGTTAAGGCTATTCAGAAATATATTCATGTTTGTATCAAAACCAAGATAAGCCAGGTCTATAAAAGCAGCGCTGCCTATTGCAACAATGCGTGTCTGCTGGAAGCTGCGCTGCAAATGCGGCTGCGGATTATTAACATCAATCCAGTAAGGATCCGTTACGGTAACAGCAAGCGTATGCGGACCTTGAACATCCGAAGGCAGACTGACAGCAGGCATATTGTAAATATCGGTGCGATGATATGCTCTGTTTGATGTTGTCATTAATGGTTTTATCTCAGCAGATCTGCGTCTGGTAACAAGTTCTGTAATGGACATACCTTCCGCCAGAACCGGCGGTTTCATTGTACTGTTAGGAATTGAATGATAAATTTCGTGATCTGAAATGTTTACAATAGAGATTCTTGGATCTCCAGTCATATAAACCGGATCTGTTTCGCGGACAATTCCAAAGTTAAAAGCTATGCCGTAACTAGCCAATACTCTGTTAAGATTCGTCAGTTCCCTGATGCTGTAATCTGCAAGTACAAAAAACCGTCCGCCGTTATCAAGATATTCAAGAAGTTTATCAGCTTCGTTAGGTGTCAAATCTTTTTGCGGAGAATGCAGAATGACCGCAGAAGCATCAGACGGAACCGGAGATAACATCAGATTTAACTCTTTAATGATAAAATTTTCTGTCAGTTCACGCAAACCTCCAAGCAGTGTATTATACTGACCTGTCAATTCATAAATAACAGGTATAGTTCCAATTCCTGCAAATTGAACGGCGTTTGTTATCCTGCGCTCTGCTGGAATACCTGAAATAAAGTTCTGCCCCTGCTGGTTTTGGCTGATATCATACATTTCAACAGGAGTAATAATCCTGAAACCTTTTTCTCCTTCTACAATCAAACTGCGCAGAGGAATTCCGGTTCTGTCTCTGTCGTACCTTGCCAGAAAACCAGGATTTTTGTTTGGATCAAGAACTTCAAAATTTATATAACTGCTTTTATTTACATAGAGATTTATTATATCCATTATCTGCGGGTCTTCATCGCCGGGCCGCCAAAGTCCGTAAAATTTTACCGGAGTATTTAATTGTTCAAGAACCTGCAGTGTTTGTCCGGTAAGAGAAAAGAGCCCGCTCCATGTCAGGTCTAACTGCAGAGACAGCTGTCCTGCCGTAAGATTCAGAAAGAGAAGAGCGATAATTACCGCCAGGGTGATAATAGCCGCATATCCTCCGTATTTAAACTGTTTTGTTTTAAAAGATTCCTTTATATCCTTAAAGCCTTTCATATTTTCCCTCTATTCCCAGCGCCGCTTTTCGATCTTCCTGACTGTCAGGAAAAGGAAAAGAAATGAAAATGAAGCATAATAAACAAGTGAATCGAATTTTAATAACCCCATTGTGAAAGCATCATAACGGCGGTTAAGAGAAAACCATCCCAAAACTTTTTGTAAAAAACCATAATATATTTCAGGATAAAAAAGATAAAATCCTGTAATAACAAAAGCGCCCATGATTGCAGCTCCCGTTACAATTACCAGGTTTCTGGTATTAATAAAAAGTAAAAGTAAAACCGCTGCAAGAAGAACTGCCGCAGAAATAATTCCTGTCCTTGTATCTGCGGGAATCACTTGAATCATGGAATCGAGAAGCCATATAAACAACAGTACAAAAAAACTTATAATGGCTGCTGTAATCTGATTTTCTGTTCCGGCTGAAATAAAAATCCCAAGCGATACATAACATGTTCCCAGGAATATAATGCCTATGTAACTGCCGAATGTCTCCCAAACCTGAAGATCTCCGTATACGGCTATTACAATGGCGTATAACACGGTAAAAAGCAAAGTACCGGTATATACTGCCGTTGCTGCAAGAAACTTCCCGCAGACAATACTTGTAACGGAAACAGGATTGGTTAAAAGAAATTGATCTGTTTTTTGCCGTTTTTCTTCGGAAAAAAGCCGCATGGTCAAAAGCGGTATAACAAAAAGATACGTAAAAAGAATACTTCCCAGAAAATCTGTAAAAAAAGAACTGCCTGTCAAAAGATTGCCGAATGTAAAATATATACCTGTTAAAAGCAAAAAGAGTCCCATGTAAATAAATCCTGCGGGAGTTTGAAAATAAGCTCTTATTTCCCGTTTAAAAACCGCAAACATTTATTTAACCTCATTTTTCTGCGCAGTCAGATTAAGAAATATCTCTTCAAGACTCATGTCCAAAGAGCGCATCATAAGAACTGGAATTTCCGCTGCAGAAAGAACGTATGACAGCTCACGGCGTATGTCAGTATCTTCGCCTGACTGTACAATTGCTTCTGCAGTGTCTGGCTCAGGGGACTGACGGAATTCCAGGTTTTTAAGAGAAGAAATTTTTGCTAAAGCTTTGGAAACAGCCGCTTCCGTTCCGTCCACTCTGAGTAAAATATGACTGCCGCCAATTATATGTTTTGCAAGATTTTCCGGAGTATCATCTGCAGTAATTTTACCATGATTAATAATTAATACACGTTTACAAACTTCGCTTACTTCGGTCAAAATATGAGAACTTAAAATAATAGTTTTTTCTTTACCAAATTTTCTTATAAGATCACGGATTTCAATAATCTGCCTTGGATCGAGACCGGCTGTCGGTTCATCCAGGATCAGCACCTGAGGATCCCCGATCATAGCCTGGGCAAGACCAACCCTTTGTTTGTATCCTTTTGAAAGATTTTTTATTAGCCGTTTGGATACATCAGTAATACCTGTAGTTTCCATTGTATGGTTCATTCTTTCTTTTCTGTTTTTAAAAGGAATTCCTTTAATCTCTCCGGCAAAAGAAAGATATTCACTTACAGTCATATCGATATAGAGCGGAGGATTTTCCGGCAAGTAACCAATTTTACGTTTGATTTCACCGGAATATTCAAGAATATCCAGATCATCAACTTTTACAGTACCTGCAGTCGCAGAAAAATATCCTGTAAGTATATTCATGATAGTAGATTTTCCAGCTCCGTTAGGTCCGAGAAACCCAACTATTTCTCCTTTTTTAACGGTAAAACTTGCATTATCAACTGCAGTATGAAATCCATAACGTTTTACAAGATTTTTGACTTTTATCACAATATTACCCGTAATTTTAATGTAATGTACAAGAAAGGTAAGTTAAAGTATTATAATATAATTGATATGAGTATATTAATAAAAACTAATTCCTGGGCAGAAGAGATTTTTAAAAAACTGGAAAAAAAATTAACCGCAGAATGTGAACGCAATAAAGATACGATACCGTATATTCCGGTAAACGGTCGGTATCAAAATTCTGAAACAACAGAAGGTATTTACTGGTGGACAAACGGTTTCTGGTCCGGAATGTTATGGCAAATGTACAATGCAACAAAGAATGAACTTTTCCGTAAAACCGCAGAAAATGTTGAAATAAAACTTGATAAAGCTCTTGAAGGTTTTGAGGATCTGCACCATGATGTTGGTTTTATGTGGCTGCATACATCAGTTGCAAACTACCGGCTGACAAAAAATAAAGATTCCAGAAGGCGCGGTCTTCATGCAGCAAATATTCTTGCAGGACGTTATAACCCGACAGGAAAATTTATCCGCGCATGGAACGGAGATCGCCCGGGCTGGATAATAATCGACTGCATGATGAACCTTCCGATTTTATACTGGGCATCAAAAGAGCTGAACGACCCGCGTTTTAAAATGATTGCAATGGAGCATGCATTAACAACAATCAATAACATGGTGCGCGCGGACGGAAGCTGTAATCACATAGCGGTTTTATCGCCGTACACCGGCGAATGTATTGAAACCCCGGCAGGACAGGGTTTTGCCGCAGGTTCGTCGTGGAGCCGCGGTCAAAGCTGGGCGCTTTATGGTTTTGCGCTGAGTTACCGCCACACAGGAGATCGTAAATTCCTGGACATTGCAAAAAAAACAGCGCATTATGTTATTGCAAACTTTGCGCATAACGATTATCTTCCGCCGGTTGATTTCCGTTCCCCTGCGCGGGAAACTTCGCTGCAAAATGAAGAGCCGTTAAAATACGATTCAACTTCTGCAATGATCAGCGCCTGCGGTCTTCTCGAAATTGCAGGTCACGTTGATGAATACGAAAAAGCTCTTTACAGAAATGCCGCATTTAAACTTCTGACAACTGCAGAAAAAGCATTTGCAGACTGGAACATGGAAACTGACGGAATAATCGGAAAAGGAACTGCCGCCTGGCACGGCAATGAACACGATACCGAAGTTCCGATTATTTACGGGGATTACTTTTTTACGGAAGCAATCCTTCGTATTCTGGAAAAAGATTTTTTAATCTGGTAAAAAAAAGGAGAATAAAATGTCAAACGATAAAGCTGGAAATTTTTTGTCAAATATCCATGATTCTGCCTATCTGGCAAAATACCGTGAGCCGAAACTTGATAACAGCACTCTTATTAATACTTCAGGGCGTGAAGGTGAATCACTTAACGGCCGCTGGAATTTCGGCGCCGACTGGTACGATACCTGCAAACGCGCTGAATGGTACAAGGAAAATAAAACAAATGCAGCCGGCGATCCTGAACCTCTTGACTGGGACTGGGAAGCATGGGAAAGAATGGCTGTTCCCGCCTGCTGGAATTTGGAAAGAAAGGAGCTTCATTATTTTGAAGGAAACGGCGTTTATACAAGAACATTCAGATATATACCAAAGGATAAAACAGAACGGATAATATTGCGCTTTGAAGGAGCTGCTTATAATACTTGTGTGTTTGTAAACGGAAAATTTATAGGTTCTCATGACGGAGCATCAACTCCATTTAATGTTGATATTACCAAATTTTTAAAAACCGAAAACCGGATTATAGTTACAGTGGACGCAAGGCATCATCCATTGCGCATACCAATGGACAACAGCGACTGGTTTTATTACGGAGGCATCTACCGTGATGTATTCCTGTATCGTCTTCCGGCAGCATACATCAAAGACTGGTTTATCCGGCTTGCTGGAAGCTGCGCTGCAAGTGCTGGAAGCTGCGCTGCAAAAACACCTAACGGCATTGACGCTGATGTATACATTGCCAATGAAAGTGATGGATCGATAAAAATATCCATACCGGAATTGGGAATAACAAAAGAAGCTGCTGTAAGAGATGGAAAAGCTTCTTTTAATATTGATGCCAATCCAGAACGCTGGAGTCCTGAAAACCCTAAATTATATGAAGTAATATTAAACTATTCATCCGCAAACGGCACGATAGACGAAGTAAAAGATCGTATAGGGTTCCGTGAAATTTCTGTAAAAGGAACTGACATTTTATTAAACGGCAAGAAAATATATTTAAAGGGAATATGCGTCCACGAAGATCACTTTGAACTTGGAAAAACTACAAACGAAGATGTTATCCGCCAGACAATCCGTGATCTGAAAGAGATGAACGGCAATTATTTCCGGCTTGCGCATTATCCGCACGATGCGCGTTTTGCACGTATTGCTGATGAAGAAGGAGTGCTTCTGTGGGAAGAAGTTCCCGTATACTGGTCGGTGGCATTTGACAGCCCCATTGCATATGCAGATGCAGAAAACCAGCTTGCCGAACTTGTCCTGCGGGATCGAAACCGTGCAAGCGTGATCATCTGGTCAGTCGGAAATGAAAACGCCGACACGGACAGCCGCCTTGTGTTCATGTCAAAACTTGTGCAGAAAGCTCGTGAACTTGATCCAACCCGTCTTGTTTCTGCAGCATGTCTTATTGATCATGAAATACTTAAAATCGAAGACAGACTGGCAGACACTTTGGATGTAATCGGAGTAAATGAATATTACGGATGGTATGATCCGGACTTCAGCAAACTTCCAAAAATCCTTTCCAACTCGTCACCTGACAAACCTGTTTTAATCTGCGAATTCGGCGGAGATGCAAGACTCGGCGAGCGGGGAACAGAACATGATCTTTGGACAGAAGATAAACAATACGCGCTTTACGAACAGCAAATTGCAACTATGCGGAAATGTTCTTACATTGCAGGAACTACACCCTGGATTTTATATGACTTTCGCTGCCCTCGCCGTTTAAATCGTTATCAGGAACTTTTCAACCGCAAGGGTCTTATTGATGCTGACAGGAAAAGAAAAAAACCCGCGTTCTATGTGATGCAGCGTTATTACAGCGAAATTGAATGACAAAGCACATTCTTTTTGATCTTGATAACACGCTGTATTCAATCCGTCATGGGCTGGAAGATAATGTTCATAATCTTATTGAAGAATATATAATTCCCCGTCTGGATCTTCCGCCCGATGAGTGTATACGTCAATGGAAAGATCGCGGAAAAAAATACGGTACAACAATAGAGTGGCTTATATTCGAAAAAAAGTTCACCGCAATTGATGAATATCATCACTATGTTCATCCGGAAAATGAAGCTGACGCACTGCAGCCTGATCCGGACTTGCGCAGCTTTTTAATGAATCTTCCGTGTCCATGTTCAGTACTTACCAATTCCCCCCGCTTCCACGCAGACAGAATTATCAGCAAACTGGGAATTGAAAATATTTTCCAAAATATTTTTGACATTCATTATATTGAGTTTAAAAGTAAACCCAGCGCTTTTGGTTATTTAAAAGTATTAAATGCTCTTGGTTTAAAACCGGAAGAAGTTCTTTTTGTCGATGACATTGCGCGTTATGTGCAAGGCTACATTGACATCGGCGGCAGGGGAATACTCCTTGATGAACTGGACAGGGATATTGATTTTCCCCATACGCGGATTAAGAGTATTTATGAACTGAAGCGGTATTTGTAAATACCGCTTTTTAATACTATCGATCGTTTGATAAGGCGCAAACTCATTGTTAAAAAGCTAACTAATAAATAAGACCAAATAATCCAAGAAGCGGCTTAATCAAGGGAGATATTTCTACTGGTCGTTGATAAAATCGGTTAAAATAACCGTAATGCCTCACGTAAAAATCTAACCGTAGAGACTGGATGCCTCATATAGGAAAATCTAACCATAGGAACCGAAGCGCAACGGCTTCATGTTTGATCTGGAAACAAGTTCAGGAACAGGGTCAGCGAAAGAAGATAATTTGTCAAGAGCAATCTGCATTTTTTTCATCTCTGTCATAAGACTGATATGTTTTTTTTTAGTTTTAAGTTTCCGTTTTAT
>Ga0123356_10006101_pt1 | contig 12225 bp, 10 predicted proteins | sample TergutEmb28metaG_2_FD_92546 | JGI IMG/M metagenome (GOLD analysis project Ga0123356, IMG submission 92546) | Embiratermes neotenicus P3 segment gut microbial communities from Petit-Saut dam, French Guiana - Emb289 P3 | ecosystem: Host-associated > Arthropoda: Insects > Digestive system > Gut ... | reverse complement strand
GGCGATAACCAGGGATGCGGCGGCTAACGTCGCAGCAGGAAGCGGGGGACGCAGACCTGAACAGTTCAGCAACCGGGGCAGGGTGCTGGGCGTGTCCTATGACTCGGCCGCTGTCATCCCCGACGGCACGGACCTGCCAGCCGTCGGCAATCCGGTCACCGACTACTGCCCGACCGCCAGGCCGGGCAGCCGGGCGCCGCACATCTGGCTGTGCCGAGACGGGCAGCGACTCTCCACGCTTGACCTGTACGACAGCGGTTTCGCGCTGCTCGCCGGTGCTAGCGGTCAGGCTTGGTGCGCGGCAGCCCAGGAAACCGCGAAGCCACTCGGAATCCCCATTTCCTGCCACCTGGTCGGCCCGGACGGTCCGCTGACCGACCGGGCCGGCGAGTGGCCTGGACTGTACGGTGTACAGTCTGACGGCGCGGTGCTCGTCCGCCCCGACGGACACGTCGCCTGGCGCCGCGACCGGTCCGCTCCCGATCCCGTTTCCGAAATGGCAAGCGTCTTTCGCCGCGTGCTGTCCATCTAGCAAGGGTGTTTCGCCCTGGGGCGCCGCCGCCGACGGGGTCGACGGTGCGGGGGCCTCAGGCGAACTGGCTGGCCCGGCGGCCAGCCTGGTCAGGCGATATCGCCCCCGACGCGAGATACCTGGCATTGGTAGCATGCGGCTATCGGGTGGGTCTGGGCGGCCGATACTCAGGGGGTGGCCGTCAGTGAGCCGTAAGAAAGTACTTGTGCTCGGCGGAAACTTCGGGGGGCTCACCGCGGCGCTCGCGGTCAGCCATGAACTGCAGCAAGACGTGGATGTCCGGGTGATCTCGGCGTCGGATCACTTCCTGTTCAACCCGTCGCTCATCTGGCTGCCGTTCGGCAAGCGCCGCCCGGCCGACATCACGTTCCCGGTCGCGCCGACGTTCGAGAGCCACGGCATCGAGTTCACGCACGCCGAAGCGACCGCGATCGACCTGGCGTCGCAGAAGGTATCGGCGACGAGCGGCACCTACGACTACGACTACCTGGTCATCGCGACGGGTTACCGCAACAACTTCGACATCGTGCCCGGACTCGGCCCGGACGGTAACGCGTACACCATCACCACCCTGGACGACGCGATCCACGCTGGGGAGGGATGGCGGCGGCTCCTGGAAAACCCGGGCGACGTCGTGGTGGGCGCGAGCCAGGGCGCCGGATGCTTCGGCGCTGCCTACGAGTACCTGTTCAACATGTCCTACCGGCTGCGCAAGGCGGGCCTGAGCAAGAAGGTAAAGCTGACCTACGTGTCGGCGGAGCCGTTCCTCGGCCACTTCGGCATCGGCGGACTGCCGCACGGCGAGAGCATGCTGTCGATGTTCCTGAAGAAAGAGCGCATCACCGCCGTGGTGAACACGGCCATGGAGCGCGTTGACGAGGGACGGCTTGTCCTCGCGGACGGAAGGACCATCGACTTCTCCTACGCGATGATCGTTCCGCCGTTCATCGGGCAGAAGGTCGTCCACACCGCGGGGGACATCGCCGACGAGAAGGGATACGTGAAGGTCCGCGACACCTATCAGGCTCAGGGCCACGACAACGTTTACGCGGTCGGCATCGCCGCCGCCGTCGATGTGCCATGGCAGTCGGCGATCCCCGTCGGCATCCCGAAGACGGGATTCCCGACCGAGCGGATGGCGCACGTCGCGGCGCGCAACATCGCGGCGCAGATCCGGGGCGAAGAGCCCGGCTCGCGCGAACTGTTCGGTGACATGCCAGCGGTTTGCGTGATGGACGCGGGCAACAACGGCGTGATCATCCTGGCCGACAAGATGCTCCCGCCGCGCAAGCACGGCCTGCTCATCCCGGGGCCGCAGGCTCATGCCATGAAGCTGGGATTCGAGAAGTACTTCCTCTGGAAGGCGCAGAACGGTTACGTTCAGCTTCCCTAATGCCGTTCTGACGCGTCCGCGGATGGCGGGGACGGCTAGGGCGCCGACGGCCGGCTACGAGAACGCAGTTCAACTCTATACATTTCCGTATCATGCAATGTATCGTGCATGATATGCAAAAGTCGGCGCCGCCCCCTCTGCTGCCGCTGCTGCGCTCCCGGCTGCAGGCGGAGGTGCTCACGTTGGTACTGCTCAGTCCTGAGCAGGAGTGGACGCTATCTGAACTCGCCTCGCGGGTCGTGGCCGCCGTGTCGTCGGTGCAGCGCGAAATAGTCAGAGCTGAGCAAGCGGGAGTAATGACCTCCAGGCGGGTCGGGAGGTCCCGGCTGGTCACGGCCGCGCGGTCGCCGCTCACGGGGCCGCTGACGGAACTGCTCATGCGATCCTTCGGGCCTCGTCAGGTGCTCGCCGAGGAGTTTGCTGACGTACCCGGGATCGAGGACGCGTACTTGTTCGGGTCTTGGGCTGCCCGCTACTTGGGGCAGGAAGGCCGCCCACCAGCTGACCTGGATGTCTTGGTCATTGGCCTGCCCGATCGTGACGCGCTCGACGATGCGGCTCAGCGCGCGGGTGCTCGGCTGGCCCGCGAAGTTAATGTGACCATCCGCTCGGCCGACTGGTGGCACTTTGGCGACGACGGATTCCATACGGAGGTAACCAAGCGCCCGCTCGTCCCGATCGCTGCCCGGGAGGGCAGCTCGTGAGCTGGCAGCCTGGCCGGGAGCGTGTGCGCGAGCTGGTCGATGCGGGGGAAGTGGACCGGGTAACGCCCGACCTCAGGATCGCGCGCCGCATGCTCGAGGATGCGGGTCGTCACCTCAGCACTGCTTCCCAGGCCAAGGCAGCCGGAGATCTGTCTGGCGCTTACCAGATTGCCTATGACGCCCTGCGTAAGAGCGCGGCGAGCCTGCTCGAGGCACAGGGACTGCGGGCGACCAGCAGGGGTGGTCACGTTGCAGTCCAGGAAGTCGTTGTCGCACAGTTCGGAGCTACGACCCGTGCCTTCCGCTCATTCGGGAGGATCCGGCGGGCGCGGAACAGCTTTGAGTACCCGAGCACCAACAGTTCCGGACCCACCACCGAAGATGTCGATGATGCCATTGCTATCGCCACCCAAGTGCATGAAGCTGCCACAACCATCCTCGATCAGCAGGTGCTCAGTCCGTGGTGATGTTTACCAGCGGAAAGTCCGGCCGAGGGGCCTGCTAGTAGCCGGTCGTCCCGTCGATGAGCTCGCGGATCAGGTCCGCGTGGCCGTTGTGCCGTCCGTACTCGTCAATCATGTGCGCATACAGCCAGCGCAGATCGACGGTATGCGACTCGTCGCCGAACCGCTCATCTAGCCGCCAGCCGGCCACCGCAAGCCGTGCCGCCTCAACTTCGGACGCATACACTGCAAGATCGGCCTGCGCGGTTTCTGGCCCGGCCAGGTCGAATTCCGTGCCCTCAGGATGCTCGGGCGACGCGTACAATTCCCCGATGCGGGCTCGGGCGAAACGAATCCGGAACCAGATCCGCTCGTTGGCGGCCATGTGCCTGACTAGGCCAAGCAGCGACAGCGCCGAACTCGATACGGGACGGACGGCCAGCTGCGTGGCGGTCAGCCCCGCGCACTTGGACAGCAAAGTGGCCCGCTGGAAATCCAGCCAGCCATCCAGCCTGGCCCGCTCGCCAGCCACATACGGCGGCTCTACTCGGACGACCTCAGGAGCTACCCACGCCACAGGACCGCATAGTGCCGCACCAACGCACCTTCGTCCACCCTCACCGCATTGCCAACGCGTCGGACACCGCCGCAGGCGCAGAGGTCACCGGCCTCCCGGGTGGCCGGCGGGGACGGCTAGGGCGTCGACGGCTAGGACGCCCTGCGGGCCGCAGATGAGCGGGTTGATGTCGAAGGCGTCGAGGTGCTCGCCGAGCTCCGCCACCAGGACCGAGAACGAAACCAGCGCGCTGATCGCTGCCTCGACGTCGCATGGCGGCTGGCCGCGGACGCCGTTCAGGATCTCCGCGAAGCGCAGGCTGCCGATCAGACTGGCGGCAGCGTTCTTGGTGAGCGGGGGAAGCGCGACCGCGCGCTCGGACAGGAGCTCGGTGAGGACTCCCCCGGCGCCGGCCACGATCAGGGGGCCGAGGGCGGGATCGCGCGCCATGCCGAGGATGAGCTCGAGGCCGGGAGCGGCCATTTCACAGACGATGACATCGGGGCCAAGGCGGGCAGCGAGATCGGAGTAGGCCGCGGTGAGCCCGGCGGGGTCGGCGATGCCTAGACGCACGCCGTCTACGTCAGATTTATGCGAAATATCCGGCATATCGGTTTTGAGGGCTATCGGGTAACCGATCGCGTCGGCGGCGGCGAGCGCTCCCTCGAGCGAAGCGGCGGAGTCCACGTGCGCGGTGGGAATGCCGTAGTCACGCAGCAACTCGAAGAGGCAGGCGCCGGTCAGCGGACCGGCCGCGAGAGCGGCCGCCCAGCGCGCGGGACGCGCCGGGGCTTCGTCACCGGAAACTGCGGTCGTAGCGGCACTTTCCGAGAACAAAGATGAGGCGGCCCGCCACCGCTCGGGACGACCGGCGGATTCGTCCCCGGAAACCGCTGCTATAGCGACACTTTCCGGGGACAAAGATGACAGCGCCCCGTCGAAGTGAGACAAGTAGTGACTCAGGGCGCGCAGGCCGGAGCGGGTGGACTCAAGAACCGGAATGCCCGCGGCCCGCAGCCGGGCCGCGGCCGCGGTGTCTATCGCGGCCGGAATCGACGCGAGAACCGCCACCAGCTTGTTCGTCCGGGCAGCCGCCGCGATCACCGCGTCCCGGTACGAGTCGTCCCCGTCATACTCCGGGACCAGGTCGACGGCCAGCGCGACCGCGCCCACGGTGCCGTCGTCCGCGAGGGCCGAGAGGGTCTCGGTGAACAGCGCCTCCGCGTCCCGGCCGGTGCCCCAGACGTCGAGCGGGTTGCCGGGCTCCAGGCCAGCGTCGAGCACGGTACCCAAGCGCGTGCGCGTCGCCTCGGTCAACGGCGCGAAGCCGACGCCTACGTCGCCTGCCACGTCCACGGCGAGCGCCCGCTCGAAGCCCGAGTCGTGAACGGTCGCGAGCCCCTGACCGCGAGCGGGCCTGGTCCGGCGAGTGGCGGCGCAGAACAGCTCAAGCGTGTCCGCGAGTTCCGCGAGGTCGCCGACGCGGTGCGCGCCATATGCCGCGGCCAGGGCCTGCCACGCGCCGTCGCCGGCGGCCAGGGCGCCCGAGTGCGCGGCCACCAGCGACCGGCTGGCGGCCGACGCGCCCGCGCCGAGCAGGACGACGGGGATGTCGCGGGCCGCCGCGTCCGCCAGCACGGAACGGAGCAGCGCCGCATCCCTGATCGTCTCCAGAACGAGGGCGAGAACCTTGGTTTCCTCCAGCGTGAGCGCGTAGCGCAGATAGGCGGCGGCGGGGGTGACGAGTTCCTGCCCGGAGGAGACCGCCAGCGTGAAGCCGAACGCCCGGCGGGTCCGCAGCAGTGCGGAGAACACCGAACCGGAGTGCGTGACTAGCGCGACCGGCCCGGCGGGCAGCGGCTCCGGCTCGGTGTAGCCGATCGCGCGCAGCCCGCGAGCCACGTTAACGAATCCCATGCACCCCGCACCGCAGACGGCGAGACCGGCGTCCCGCGCGATGGCGGCGATCCGCTCGCGCAGCCCCGGCTCCTGCGGCCCATCCGGGACGACCGCGACGCCCGCACGGACCGGAACACCGTGGTCACCCGGGCCGCCTTGGTCCCACGGGTCGACCGGGGCGCCATGGCCTCGCGGGTCGACTTGCGGTCTGCGGCCCTGAGGGCCGTCCGGGTCGACCGCCGAGCCGAAGATGACCGCCGAGCGGGCGCCCGCGGCCGCCGCGGACTTGACCTGGTCCTCGAGCGCGGCGTCGGGGACGGCGAGCAGCGCGAGGTCAACGGGCTCGGGCAGCTCGGCAAGACCCGGATAGCAGGACACCTCTCCGATCGAGTCGTACCGGGGATTCACCAGGAACGTGCGCGGACGGCTCGGCGACTTCGCGACCTCCTCGATCATCCGGGCGCCCAGGCTGCCCGGCCGCGACGACGCGCCGACCAGCGCGACGGACCGCGCCTCGAGCATGGCCGTGAGCGGGTCGGCGGCGCTTACGGCGCCGGCATCGCGGTTAGCCAGCACGGGCGGGTGCGTTTCGCGCGGCGAGCGGACGGACGGCGGGGATCGGGTAGAACCACGGTTCGTTCGGTATCCCGGTGGTTTTAGCCACGGCGGGCCCGCGCCTTGCGACGGTCGGCGATGGCCGCCCGCGCCGCCTGGAGGCCGGGGATACCGCAGACGCCGCCTCCGGCGTGCGTTGCCGAGCTCGCGTAGTACAGGTCCTTCACCGGGGTCCGGTAGTCGGCGAAGCCGGGGGCCGGGCGCATGTGGAACAGCTGCTCCAGCGACAGCTCGCCGTGGAAGATGTTGCCGCCGATCAGGCCGTAGTCGTGTTCCATGTCGTAGGGCCCGACCACGTCGCGGTGCACGATGGCCGACTTGAAGTTCGGCGCCACCTCGTTGTAGGCGTCGATCATCCGGTCGGCGTACTTCTCCAGCTCATCGCGGTGCGGTTCCGCGCTCCACGCGGACGGGACCCACTGGGTGAACAGCGACATGATGTGGTAGCCGTCCGGGCAGAGCGTCTTGTCGAACGCGGTCGGGATCACTCCGTCGGAGAACGGCCGCTCGGCGGCCCGCCCCTCGCGGGCGTCGATGAACGCGCGCTCGATGTACTCCATCGACGGCGCCATCTCGACCGAGCCGGTGTGGTGTTCCTGCAGGTGCGTGCCGGGGTTGGCGGTGAAGTCCGGGAGTTCGGCGAGCGCCAGGTTGATCTTGACGACGCCGGAGCGGGTCTTCCAGTTCTCGATGTCGCGGGTGAAGTCGGCGGGCAGGTGCTCGCGCCCGACGTGATCGAGGAAGGCGGTCTTGGGGTGCAGCGAGGTGACGACGGTTTTCGCCGCTATCTCCTCGCCGGTGGCCAGCACGACGCCGGTCGCGCGGCCGGTGCCCGGTGCGATGCGGATGTGCGCCACGGGGGCGCCGGTCCTGATCGTGACGCCGAACGACCGTGCCGCGTTCGCGATCGCGGTGGCGACCCCGCCCATGCCGCCCTCCGGGAACCCCCAGCTGCCGAGCCGCCCGTCACCGACGTCGCCAATCGAGTGGTGCGCCATCACGTACGCGGTGCCCGGCTCGTACGGGCCCGCCCAGGTGCCGATCACGCCGTTCACCGCGAGCGCGCCCTTGAGCTGCGGCGAGACGAACCACTCGTCGAGCAGGTCGGCGATGGACATGGTCATCAGCCGGGTCACGTCGCCGATCGTGCGCACGTCGAGGCCGCGGTGCCGCCAGGCGAGCCGAAGGGTGGCGGCGAGGTCGGCCGGCCGGTGCGAGCCGAGCCGAGGCGGGACCGTCAGCAGCAGCGGGCCGAGCACATCGGCCAGCCCGCCGAGCCACGCGTTCCACTTCGGGTAGGCGTCGGCGTCCGCCTTCGACCATTTCGCGATCTCGTCGTAGGCGCGGCTCGAGTCCTCCTCGTACAACGTCAGCGAGCCGCCCTCGGGGAACGCCTGGTAGTACGGGCCCATCGGGAACACCTTGTAGCCGTGCTTCTCCAGCGACAGGTCGCTGGCGATCGTCGGCGGGAGCAGGGACATCACGTAGGACAGCCGGGTCACCTTGAACTCGGGCGCCTCCGGCCACGGCGCCTCGGTGGTCGCCGCGCCGCCTGGCGTATCCCGTGCCTCGAGGACGAGTGTCCGCGCGCCGGACCGTGCCAGGTAGGCCGCCGCCACCAGGCCGTTGTGCCCGCCGCCGACGACGATCGCGTCGTAGCTTTCCACTGCCATGCTCGTGCGCCTCCTGCACCAAAAGTTTGACTGAACATTCAGTCTAGGTTCATGCTACGATGCGAGGCAAGGTCACCGAGGACCTGGGGTCACCGAAGACAGGGAGCCGGCGAGACGATGGCACAGGGTTCACAGGAGTCTGGATCTTCGAACGGCAAGGTGACGGAGCAGCGCCGCGAGCAGATGCTCCGCTCCGCGCTTGAGGTCATCGTGGCGCGTGGCTATGCGGAGACGCGGATCGCCGACGTGGCCCAGCACGCGGGAACCTCTCCCGCCCTGGTCATCTACTACTTCAAGACCCGCGACCAGTTGCTCACCGAGGCGCTGCGGTACTCCGAGGACGCCTGGTACGCGGAAGGCACCCAGCGGCTGGCGGCGATCCCGACGGCCGCCGGGCGGCTCACCGAGCTCATCGCGATGACCTGCCTGCCCGACACCGACCCGAACCCGCGCGCGGAATGGCTGCTCTGGCTCGACCTCTGGGCGCTTTCCCCGCGCAATCCCGGGGTCGCGGCCGTCCGGCACAAATTCGACGAACGGTGGCGGCAGACGATAGTGACCACTGTGACGGCCGGCCAGGATGCCGGTGAATTCGCTGCCGATATCACCGCAGCCGATTTCGCGGACACGCTTTCGGCTTTGCTCGACGGCATGGCCGTGCAGATCGCGCTTGAAGACCCCGACATGCCCCCAGCGCGCGCTTACGATCTCGCCATGCGCTACGCGGCCGGCCAGCTCGGGTTCTCCTGGCAGCCATCGGAAGGCAGTACTTCCTTAGGGATTGGGCCTCCTAGCGAATTCCCAGCGATCGGGCCTCCTCGCTATTTGGCCTCCAGGCGACTGGGCCTGTTAACAGAGACGGAGATGAAAACATGGCCGCGAGTCTCGACCTCGTCGGGCTGACCAAGCGGTTCGGGCACGGGCCCGCCGCCGCGGTCGACGACATTGACCTGTCGGTGGCGAGCGGCGAGTTTTTCTCGCTGCTCGGGCCGTCCGGCTGCGGCAAGACCACCACGCTGCGGCTGATCGCCGGCTTCGAGGAACCGACCTCCGGCCGCATCTTGCTCGACGGCACCGACGTCTCGCAAATGCCGCCGCACAAGCGCAACGTGAACACCGTCTTCCAGAGCTACGCGCTGTTCCCGTTCCTGACCGCGTTCGACAACGTGGCGTTCGGGCTCAAGCACGCGAACGTCACCAAGGCGGAGCTGAAGAAGAGGGTCGGCGACGCTCTCGCGCTGGTGGACATGACCTCCTTCACCTCGCGGCGGCCCGCGCAGCTGTCCGGCGGCCAGCAGCAGCGCGTCGCGCTGGCCCGGGCGCTGGTGCTGAACCCGGCGGTGCTGCTGCTCGACGAGCCCCTCGGCGCGCTGGACGCCAAGCTGCGCCGGTCGCTCAAGGTGGAGCTCAAGGCACTGCAGGAGCGCGTGGGGATCACGTTCATCTACGTGACCCACGACCAGGAGGAGGCGCTGACCATGTCCGACCGGCTGGCGGTCATGCACGCCGGCCGCATCGCCCAGATCGGCACACCGCGCGAGGTATACGAGGAACCAGCCGACTCCTACGTGGCCGACTTCCTCGGTGCTGCCAACCTGCTGAAGATCTCGGTTTCCGAACGAACCGCCGGCTCCCCGTCGACCCTCACCCTCGGCACCACGGTCCTGACGACTTCCAACGAGGTCCCGGCTGCGCCGGGCGAGAGCGCGGAGGCCGTGATCCGCCCCGAGCGGGTCCGCGTCGAGGAGCACGGCTCGGCCGGCCAGAACCGTGTCCCGGCCCTGGTGGAGCGGGTGGTCTACCTCGGCGCCGCGACCCAGGTCATGCTGCGCCTGGCAACGGGAGAATCGCTGCAGGCCGTCGTCCCTAACGACGAACCGGTCCTGACGGGCCTGGCGCAGGGCGCCCCGGTCCACGCGTACCTTCCGGCGGACGCCCTCCGGGTGCTTGCCAGCGCCCCGGCGGCCGCGCCCGCGCAGGTGCCGGAAACCACGGCCGCGTCGGCCGCGCTGGCGAGCTAACCCAGCGGACAGTGGACGTACCAGACAGGCGAGCAACGGCGGCAGACGAGGAGAGCCGTCGCCCGCCTCGGCGCGCATCGACGGGCAAAGCAGCCCAATGTGGTCGTAGTCGTGCAGCGCCTGCATGGTCACGCCCGGTGCCCTAACCCACGTCAGGAGCACGCCCCCTAACGCGCCGTCAAAAAAAGCAGACCCCGGACCAATCCGCGAGCACTCCTGCCCCGAATGCGTTATTGCAAGTGCCTTGCAATAATCTTTAGACTGGCCTCCGGCCAGGATCCGAGGGAGGAGCTGTCGATGGCTAACGTACGGGCTCAGCTGGCGCGGGTCAGGAACGGGCTGACGCCACGCGAGTGGGCACGGGCGGGTGGCATGGTCGCGACCGTCATCGGGCTGAACGTCGTTGGCTGGCTGATGCTGGCCAGCGCGGTAGGCGGGCACTACCGGATCAGCAGCACGGAGATCTTCGGGTTCGGCACCGGGGCGCTGGCCTACACCCTCGGCATGCGGCACGCTTTCGACGCCGACCACATCGCCGCCATCGACAACACGACCCGCAAGCTCGTCAACGAGGGCAAGCGGCCGCTGTCGGTCGGGTTCTTCTTCTCCCTCGGCCACTCCAGCGTCGTCTTCGTGCTGGCCGTGCTGCTGAACTTCGGCATTCGCGGCCTGGACGAGCAGGTCAAGGACTCAAGCTCGCACCTGCAGTACACGACCAACATCATCGGCACCTGCGTCTCGGGCTTCTTCCTGTTCCTCATCGCCGCGTTCAACCTGGTGATCCTCTTCGGGATCCTCAAGGTGTTCAGGCAGATGCGCCGGGGCGGCTACGACGATGCCGCGCTGGAAGAGCAGCTCAACAACCGCGGCCTGATGAACCGGTTCCTCGGACCGCTGGCCCGCCGGGTGGACACCCCGTGGAAGATGTACCCGATCGGGTTCCTGTTCGGCCTCGGCTTTGACACCGCCACCGAGGTCGCGCTCTTGGTGCTCGCCGGAACTGCGGTCGTCGGGGGTCTGCCGTTCTACGCGATCCTGTCGCTGCCCATCCTGTTCGCCGCGGGCATGAGCCTGTTCGACACCGCCGACGGCTGCTTCATGAACTTCGCCTACGACTGGGCGTTCGCCAAGCCGGTCCGCAAGGTCTACTACAACCTCACGATCACCGGGCTGTCGGTGTTCGTCGCCGTCTTCATCGGCGCCACCGAACTGCTCGGCCTGCTCGGGCAGGACGGACACCTCAGCGGCTCCGTGTGGTCGTTCCTGGAGAACTTCAACATCAACACGGCCGGTTTCGTCATCGTCGGCGTCTTCGTGCTCACCTGGGTCGTGGCCCTGTCCATCTGGCACTTCGGCAAGCTCGAGCAGAAGTGGGACAGCCGCCAGGTCATCACCGACACGGCCGACTGACCAGCTGAGCACGCTTGGTCGCTGCATCGCCGGGCACCTAGGTGCCTGGCGGAATGACGGATCGGCGACCGGGGTTGACGGTGGACATGACGACCCTGGGGCTGATCGGAAGCGGAAACATCGGAAGCACCGTGGCGAAACTGGCGGTCGACGCCGGGCACGACGTGGTGCTCAGCAACTCACGCGGGCCGGAAACGCTGACCGGACTGGTCGCCGAACTCGGGCCGCGGGCGCGAGCGGCGACCGGGGAGGAGGCCGCCTCGGCGGGCGACTTCGTCCTGGTGAGCATCCCCGTGAAGGGCTATCCGTCGGTACCGGCCCTGGCCCTGGCGGGCAAGACGGTGCTCGACACCGGCAACTATTACCCCGAGCGTGACGGTCACATCGCCGAACTCGACGACAAGTCACTCACCCACAGTGAGTACCTGGCTCGGCACCTTCCCGGGGCCGACGTGGTGAAAGTCTTCAACAACATCTTCTTCAAGCACCTGCTGAACCTGCACCGCCCGGTCCGCGCCGCTGACCGGTCCGCGTTGCCGATCGCCGGCGACAGCGAACTCGCGAAGGCGGCGGTCACCGCGTTCCTCGACTCGCTCGGTTACGACGTGGTCGACGGCGGTCCGCTCGCCGAGGGCTGGCGCCAGCAGCCGGGCACCCCTGCCTACGGCACCCCCTACGGCTCCTTCGACGACGAGCGGGGCGTCCCGGCCGGCGAGGCAGCCATCCGCGCCGACCTCGCCGCCGCGACCCGGTAGCCGGCCGCCGGTGACCGGCGCTTCATTTCGGGCTGGTCCATGCTGCCTCACAGACCCGCCATCCATCGTTGGCATGGGGAAGCGTGGCCAGTCTAGACTCACAGCGTGGTGAGCCATCCCTTCGTACTTACGCACGATCGCGAGGCGGTGCCGCTCGGCGAGGTGCTCGGCCGGCAGGTCGAGCTGCTACGCGAGGCGCACCGCGCCGGGGACCCGGTCGCGGC
>Ga0123356_10006100_pt1 | contig 12228 bp, 6 predicted proteins | sample TergutEmb28metaG_2_FD_92546 | JGI IMG/M metagenome (GOLD analysis project Ga0123356, IMG submission 92546) | Embiratermes neotenicus P3 segment gut microbial communities from Petit-Saut dam, French Guiana - Emb289 P3 | ecosystem: Host-associated > Arthropoda: Insects > Digestive system > Gut ... | reverse complement strand
GGTACAAAAATGGTCAACCCAATCGTAGGGGACGTCGTCCCCGGCGTCCCGCACCATAAAAAAACGCAATGGCTTTTAACTCATTGCGTTTTTTTGAATCTCTTTGCTTTATCCTTTGCTTTATCCTTTGCTTTACCCTTTGTTATGCCCTACGGCGCGGCGGAGATTTTTGCGGCGTAGCTTTTCCAGTTCTTGCGAGATGGTAAGGGCCGAAAGCCCGTTGCAGCCGTAAAACGCATTTGGGCCGATGGAGGCTAGGGATTGCGGGAGCGTAAATGCCGAAAGACCGGAGCACCCGTAAAACGCATTTGGGCCGATGGAGGCTAGGGATTGCGGGAGCGTAAATGCCGAAAGACCGGAGCACCCGTAAAACGCATTTTGGCCGATCGACGTCACGGCATCCAAAATAGTGACGCTTGTCAGCTTGTTACAGTTTTGGAATGCATTTGTTGTTACGGCTGTCACTCCGACCGGAACAGTCACCTGCTTTAGATACGGACTAAAATTAGCCGCCGTCAGCACAGGGTTATATTCCCACGTAATCGACAAGCTTGGCGAGCAGTTCGAGAATGCGTCCGAGCCTATGGACGCTACGGTCTTTGGGATTTCCAGGCTCGGAAGCTTGCTACAGTTTTTAAACGCATTCGCCGATATGGACGTAATTCCGAATTGAACGCTGACTTGCGTCAAATTAGAGCTGAAATTTGCCGCCGTCAACGCGGGATTATATATCCACGAAATCGCCAAGCTTGCCGAGCAATTTGCAAACGCGCCCAAGCCCACTGAGGTTACGGAATAAGGAATGGTAAAGCTTGTAAGCCCGCTGCAGCCGTCAAATGCGTTGCTGCCGATGCTTGCTAAATTGCCCAGCATATTTACGCTTTTTAACCCGTCGCAGCCGTAAAAAGTATTAGCCTCGATGCTCGTAACGCCGCTTGGTAAGGTGATTCCCGTTAAGCTTTTGCAGTTTTTAAACGCCGCGGTGTCGATGGATGTTATGGCGGGAAGATAAACGCTTGCTAATTGCGTGCAGCCGTCAAACACGTTAACCCCGATACTCGTCACACTCGAGGAAAGCGAGATGCTTGTTAATCCGCCGCAATCGCGAAAAGCATTATCCGCGATACTGCTGCCGCCCGTTACGCCAACGCTTTTTAAGTTCGGGAAGCTTGCGCCTTGGTTGACATAACTTGGGCAACCGAAAAGATATCCAAGATGTGTGATATTTGAGCCATTCCCCAAAAACGGGACGGTTAAACTTGTTATGTTGTTGCAGCCGGAAAGCACGTAATGTTCAATAGTTGTCACGCTGCCGGGAATCGTGAGGCTCGAAAGAGTGCTACAATTGTAAAAGACCCCGCTTTCGATGCCGGTCAGGCCGCTCGGCAAATCGATGCCCGTTAAACTGTAGCAATTTCGGAACGCGTCGTATCCGATGCTGGTTAGGGTATTTGGCAAATAGATAGTTGTCAAGCTGTGGCAACCATAAAACGTCTCGGGTTCAATCCTTGCTAAACCGCCGTTTTGTATCGTGACCTGCGTCAAACCCGTGCAGCCGTAAAAAGCTTTGGCGCCGATACTGGTTACGTTGCCCGCCACATAAGCTTCCGTAAGAGAGGTACAATCTTTGAACGCTTGGTTTTTGATTTCTGTTACCGGCATACCGTACATGGTTGACGGAATAACAACCGTCCCGGAAATCCCGTTGCTTACCGGCTTGGTTACGGTTAAACCGGTCGGGTTATCCTCTACATAAAACCCGATGGTCAGGTGGTCAGGGGGACGGGGGTGGTCAGGGTGGTCAGGGTGGTCAGGGGGACGGGGGTGTTTTGACAACTTTTATGTCAGATCATATGTTGAGAATCGTGACACAAAAGTTGTCAAAACACCCCCGTCCCACTGACCACACTGACCACTTTGGAAGCCGCCGAAGAACGCTGTAAAAAATTGTACGAACTTAGGGACTATTCGCGTTCCTTGGAAGTCGCTTCGGAAATCATTGAAAAATGGCCGGAATCTTATCTCGGATATGCATGGTTAATCAAAAACTTTGAGGAATATCGCAACTTTAATACACCACAATATAGAATCTCTCTTCAATCGCGTGTGGATTCTAGTGTATTCGATAGCGTGAATTATGGGTATGCGTATGTGCATCCGATTTACAAGCATTATCAAAGTTTATTAAAAAGGCTTCCGTCCGAGAAAAAAACCGAATTTGGGGAGTTGATTCGAATCGTAAAGAAAATCATAAGCGATTTTCATATCGAGTATCCAAAGAGATTGAAAGAGAAAACTAAAAAATGGGGGATTTTTCTTGCAGTTTCGGCACTCGCACTCGCACTTTCAATTTTGTTTTTTGTTCTTTTCATAGATATTACGGCTGTATTTGTAATCATGCTTTTGGGTATGATTGGTGGGGGCATACTTACACTTATTTCTGGCGTGCGTTTCCCATTCTATATCAAGGTTATTCGCAAATATAATGACGTAAAATATGACCTTTAAGTTTTGGAAGTGTGTAAAATCGCAAATCTCATTCGTGCGGCTATTACTTGCAAAAAGAATTGCCGACAGTTTATGCAATGGAAAAGGATTTGCGCCCGAAAGATTTTTTTTTGTTTCGCCACCGTGAATCATTCGGTGAAGCCTTTACGGGCGGTAGCCGTGATTCGGGGAGCGTGCGGCGCAGCCGCTAGCCCCCGATAGGCGCCGCCCGATGTTCACGGCAGAACAAAAAATCGGGTAACTTGCACAATGTAAATGGACACCGAACGAATACGAACGGCGTCCATTTTTTATTACGGCGGTCTGACTTTCTTACTCCTTGTAAAGATTTTTTCGTTCTGATGTGTGTGAAAACGTGTGTGAAAGTGTGTGTGAAACCTCACCCGCACGCTCAAAACCCGCGATTTTCACTCCTTTTGACCGTCTAACGCAGTTGCCAAAAGAATAGTATTATTACAATAACGCCTTTGAAATAGCCGAAGATTTAGACGTTACGGAAGAATTTCTGGGCGAGGCGATGGAATATTATGTGTCTACGGGTGCCATCCCCGATTTCAACAATAAGGATGCAGATGATTTTTATGAATAGAATATGTATAAACTGCGGAAAGAGAATGAAGCAGCAGTTTATAGGCTTACAACATTGCAAGTGCGGAATCACTTGGAAAAAGGAGATGGGCTATTTTAAGCGCACACCGGATATGGTATTTTGCTTGGAGCGACACGTCACAAAAAAAGGAAAGAACTCTATAAGGACAAAACAGGTACCGTCAATCCGATTTAAAGAGAGCAAGCCGCAATATGTTGATTTTGATGAGACTGACGGCTTTAGTACGGATATCGACGAGATTGTTGATTTCAGCCCGGATTCGTTCTAAACTCTCTCTACGCGAGAGTGAATACCCATGCCCTCGGTTGGCTCGCTCTCGCAATATATTCGCAAAGTCCTACCGTGTAGCTCGCTACGAATAAATTTTAATCTTGGACTTAGTCCGTTCAAAAACTCTTGCGTATAATTTATCTCTCTCCTTTAAGATAAATTAGACCATATGCACAACATTATAGCAAGCGTTTCAACCTATGTGAATAAGACCCAAAATTTTTATCAAAAAACTTTCGTCTTTCTCTAACCGCTAGCCCATTACACGTCGTATTATGCGCTAAAAAAGCGTTATCACGCAAAAGCAATCAAAATTCAAAAAAAAACTAAAAACTTGTGAAAAAATGTTTGACAACTGATTTTTTTTGTGGTAATATCACGATATTAAGAAAAAGGTGAAGCTACAGGGTCTAATCCGGGACGGTAGCCAGTTACCGCCACAGAAAGATTTACATCTTCTTTTCGGTAATTGGATTCGGAAAGAAGTTTTTTTATGCGGCGTCTTGAGCTCGGCGCAGCGGATAAAAAACAAAAACCCCTTATAACAACTCAGCACCTATCCCTTTGTAACAACTCAGCCCAAAAAATCGATAAAGGCAAAGCTGCCGAAAGACAGCGACGCAAAGCTACAGGGCCTAATCCGGGTAAACCGGGACGGCAGCCAGTTACCGCAAAGAGACTACGTGAGTAATGCCTTTTTTTCGGTAACCAAAAAACGAAAAGAAGGTTTTTTTATACGAACCGGAATCGGGACGGCGGAAAAACCAAGGAACGCCTCTTAAAAAAGAGAGCAACAAACCAAAAAGGATGGTATAAAAAAATGTTTACGAAAAAATTTTTTCTGATTGTATTAGTAGTATTGATGGCGTTAGCCACAGTATCTTTGACGGCAATGTCTGCCCCCATGTCGGCAGATGCGTCTACCGGCAATAACGGCAACGGTAATGCCAACGGAAGCAATAGCGGCATGAGCCTCGGCAACCAAGAAGAAGGCCGCCTGCTGATTAAGTTCAAGTCCGGCAGCCACAAGGGCAATGTGCCCGAGCTCGGCAACGCCGAAGACGTCGGAAGCCTTTCCCAACTCGGCGTTAAGGTTATGAAGGTTAAGAACCCGAAAGCCATCGCGAAATTAGTCGCGAATAACAAACACATCGAATACATAGAAGAAGATACCGTAGAGGAATTAACGCTTGCCCCGACAGATCCTTCCTATAAGTCTTACGGCTCGGGCAGCGCCAGCATTATGAACGCAGAACGCGGCTGGGATATCAAGACGTCAAGTTCCGTCACCGTCGCCGTGTTAGATACCGGGTTCAACCCCCATCCCGACCTCCCGACGCCGGCCCGCGTATACAACGCCGTCAGCCGCAACAGCAACGTCGCCGACCTTAACGGCCACGGCACCCTGGTTTCGGGTACGCTGTGCGCCCTTGCGAACAACGGCTTAGGCGGCGCGGGCATCATTTGGGACTACTCCAACTTAATGTTCATACGGATTTCGGAGCAGGCGGGCGGCAGCGCGTACGTTTCGGACATGACCAACGGCATTCTGTACGCCGCGGATAACGGCGCAAAGATTATCTCCATCAGCTACGGCGGCGCCACCGACAACGTCACCCGTCAAAACGCAATCAATTACGCGGTATCCAAAGGCTGCATCATCTTTGCGGCCACCGGAAACGAAGCGGCCTCCAGCGTCTGCTTCCCGGCAAGAAACGATAACGTTATAGGCGTAGGCGCGCTCTCATCGCCGACCGCCAAAGCTTCTTACTCGAACGGCGGAACCGGCTTAGACATCATGGCGAGCGGCTCCTGGTACGCGCCCAACTACAACGGCGGATACAGCATCTGGTCGGGAACCTCCTGCGCCACCCCCATCGCCGCCGGCATCGCCGCCTTGGTTTGGGATATGCTCCCCTCGTACTCCAATACACAGATTGTGCAATTTCTGAAGAACAACGCAAAAGACCTCGGCACCGCGGGCTGGGACGCCCAAACCGGCTACGGCGTTGCGGATATGCAAATCCTTTTGTCAAAAGCGGCGGAATTGCGCCAGAGCGGCGCGGCGCCTACGCAGCCGGTTGCTCCTCCCACCCCTCCCACTGTAGAAACTGTTCCTCCCGCCCCTCCCGTCGATACCACGGCTCCCGTGCTTACGCTTTCGGGCAGTGCGAACATTACGCTCTTCTTGGGCGAAAAGTTTGTCGAGCCGGGCTATAAGGCGCTTGACGACACCGACGGCGACATCACGCACAAGGTTACCGTCTCCGGTTCGGTGAATATCAATACCGCCGGCACCTATACCTTAACCTATGCCGTTTCCGACGAAGCCGGCAACACCGCCAAGGCTGTTAGAACAGTTAACGTGACCGCCAACACCGCCGTATTCAATTACAGCCACAGCGGAAAAGCGGGCGCCAGCTTCACCGATAGCTTCAAACCCGCGTTCCCCGGAATCGCGACCATAACCGCCCCCGGCGTCGACGCTAAAACGCAGGTCACAATCACCATTAAAGACGCCTCGAACAATACGGTATTCACTTCGGCCTTCGCCGCGAATACCGCCAAAACCGTGAACCTCTCGGTCGGTAGCTACACGGCGGTATCGAAAATCGACTCCACCAACGGCAACACGGCATTCAGCGTAAACATCACGCTTATCGAAAGCGAAGCGCCTCCCCCTCCCGCTCCTGATCCCGTCGCTCCGCCTCCCGCTCCCTCCGTTCCGCGCACTGCCCCCTCCGTTAAGCTCAACGGCTCCGCCCAAATCGTCTTGCATCTCGACGGCTCGCCCTATGTGGAACAAGGCGTAACGGCGACGGACACGGTAGACGGCAGTATCGGCTCCTGGGCCGTGGTCGCGAGCAATGTGGACACGTCTAAAGCCGGCAACTATACCGTCAAATACACCGTCACCAACACCGAGAGCCAGTCCGCAAGCGTAACGCGCAACGTCGAAATTATAGCCCCGCAAACCCGTGCGGCCACCGGTAAAGCGTTCAGCTTCGCGCCCAAAGGCAAGCAGGGAGAAAACTTCAACTACAGCTTCGACGCTTCTATCAGCGGCTCCGCCGCCTTGACCCTCTCTGGCCTTAATAAAGTCACCGCATTAATCACGGTAAAAGACGCCGCAGGCAAGGAAGTCTACAAGAACACGGCCTCCGCCAACGGCACCTTTAACTTCAACGTAACGGCAGGTAAATACACGGTCTCCGTAACGTTAGTCGAAGCCAACGGCAACGCAAGTTTCTCCATGAATCTTTCCACCCCCGGTGGAACCGAAACCTACTTCGCCAAAGCCGAAATCACAAAATAATGGCTCGGCGAACACCGTTACAAAAATTTAACCAAAACAACGGTTGCACCACAAAATACGCGGGGCAACCGTTATTTGGGCTATAAGGTGGTAAAGCGTAGGATTTACACAGTGAATCGACTTCGTTCAGCGGTTACTTTTTTGTTGACTTTGTCGGAAAAAATAGATATACTATTACGAATCAGCGGTTACTTACAACACAATGAAAAATAAAAAATTCCTTGTATGCTTGATTATTTTGTTTGTTATGGCTTTAATCCAAAGCCTTATTTTTGTATTGCCGACTTCGGTTATCCCTGTCTACAATATCATCGTCCGCCCCGCAGCGTACGGGATTTTGTTGGCATTTACGCTAATCTATTGGGGGATTGACTTGGGGTGTTCCCGTCGGAAAAAACCGGAAAACGCCGTGCTCTTAACCGGCGCGCTTATTTATGTTGTTATGCTGTCGTTTGCCGTTTTGGCCGCAAGCTTTAGGCAAAATTACGCAATTCCGGACGCGGGCGTGTTTTTAGAGAATATTTGGCGATATCTCCCGGTTGCCGTAATGGGTGAAATTTTGCGTTTTCAAATCCTGAAAAATACAGACAAAAAGCACCAACTCTTCGTGTTTATTTTGATTGTACTGGTATATAGCTTTACAATGCTGGAAAATGCGGGCGAAGTCGCAGGAGGGACTTGGGTACACTGGGTTAATCTGTTGGCGGTTACCCTGCTGCCTATTTGTGCGCTTAACCTTTTCCTAACCTATGTTTGCCGGAACGGCGCGCTGATCGGTATAGTTTCGCTCCACAACGCCTTTGCGCTGACGCTTGTATGTTCTCCGCTGCTGACTGACATTACGCGTATTGTCCTCGCAGTTTTCCTGTGCGTAGCCGTAATTGCGATGTTCTTTTTCTGCAGTGCCCACGCAAAAATACAAAAAAAGCGGCTTAAGCTTCATCGCAGCAATACTAAATGGGCTATCTCTGCCGCTTCCGTTTTGATTGCGGCCGTTTGTGTCGTCTTTGCCGTCGGGATTTTGCCCTTTGCACCCGTCGCGGTCGCGTCAAACAGTATGAAAGGAGCAGGTGCGGACAACTTTGTCCGCGGCGACATGTTAATCGTAAGAAAGCTTAGCGCGGAAAAAGCTGTAAAAACGCTAAAAACAGGAGATATTATCGTGTACCACAGCGTCGATAAAGACATAATACACCGTGTTATCGAAATAAAAACCGATTTTCGCGGAAATACACAATACATTACCAAAGGCGATAACCGCGAAGACGCGGACGAAGAACCGGTAACCATGGGCCAGATTGTAGGCATCGCGACGTTTAAAGTCCCACTTATGGGCTTCCCTTCCGTATTACTGATGGAGTTGAACACACCATGAAAAAAGATAAGCTGAGAAAAAAAGAAGTCTTGCTAAGAAATAAGCGCCTGTTTATCGGCATTGCCGCGGCAAGCACTTTGGCCGCGGTGGCTGCCGTTGTTCTTTTTGCGTTTTTTGCGGCAGGCTACGCCGACGCGAAACGTCCCGTAACGTTAACAGTCAAGAACAGCGTGGTTTACAAGCCTTATTATCCGATAAGCGCTGAATTCCCGGCAGATTCTGACGGGGAGCCGGTGCCCGTTCCGATGGGGCTGACGTATTTTTTGGGACAGACCGAAAAATTCGAGCTTGAAAACGATTGCTCGGTTACATTAGATAAGGACGTCCCGGCGGTATCCGTCGGCTACGATATCACCGCGACGTTTGTCGTGCGGGCCGGCGGCGAGGATAACCACGAGTTTTTCCTTAGGGATGAAAAAGACATCACAAAGAGTTTAAGAGAGGCACGTAAAATTTTTGAGATACCGATGACTTCTAATACGGCGAGCGCCGGCTTCTTCGACCCTTATGAAATTGATTTACAAAATTATAAAGCGAGGTATGATGCGTTTGTAGAGGCGGAAGTGCCGCAAAGCAGCCCGAGTCTAGACTTATCGGGCGGGCTAATCATTGAATTTTCTATTTCCGTACACAACAATAACGGCTCAATTAACTCAAACACAAAACGCGATATCCTGATTTCATTTAGGGATGACGGCACCTATAAAGTCGAATTAGCGGGTCAAGAAATATTTGAACGCACCTTTCAACTTGCCGATAACCCGTTTCACAACATCGCGCTGCCGCTTTTTGCATTGTTAGCGGTCGGTTTTGCCATTACACTGATGTTTTCTATTAAAAAGCTGATTATGAGTACCGACCCTTATAAACGAGCCGTAAACGAAATTATTAAGCGCTTTGGAAACGAAATTGTGATGGCCGACGCGGGCGCGGCCTTGCCGTCCGAATCTCCGGTAACCGATGTAATAGACTTTAAAGAATTGACAAAACTTTCTCAATTCGAACAAAAGCCTGTCATCTGCTTGTCAAGCGAAACCTCCACCCTATTCTATATCCAATCCGGCAATATGCTGTATAAATATGAGCTAAGCACTGCACCCGAGGAAGTTATTGCTTCACAAGCGGGTTCTTAGCAAGCTTTTCTTTGCTTTTTCTTAACAATCGGCACTAACAAAATCGGGAAAACAAACAGTCCGAGTGCGAGCAGTAGCCCGCCAAAGTTACCGCCCGCCGCTTCTATCGAGCCGCAGCCGCAGCCCTCCTCCGGTTCTTCGTCTTTATCCCAGCGCGCGGTGAGTACCAAGCTGTCCGTAACCGTGTCGACTTCAAAATTCCATTCCGTTTCCCCGTGATACCAGCCGATAAATCTATATCCTTCGCGAACGGGGTCGGCGGGCTTTTCAATGTACCCGAACGCGGACACAGTCAGCCGCAACGTTGCGCTTGTTCCGCCGATACTGAGCACGACCGTAAAGGAATAGATCTCCCATTTCGCCCATAGCGTTATGTTGCCTTCGGTATCGGGCGCAATCGCCGTTACCGGGTCTCCCGCGCATTCGGCGTTATCAAACCAGCCTGCAAACGCATAACCGGGACGCTCTCCCGGAGCGGCAAGGTTAATTGCGGCACTCCACTCATTATAATTTTCGGGGTTCGGGTTGCTTATGGCGTTTAATCCGTGGTAGGCAATTGAATAAACCGCCGCAATTTTAAACGCCGTAGCGGAAGTTATACAGGCGTTAAAGTTCGCACTCTCGCCAATCACCGCGCGCACATAGTAATTGCCCGGCGTATCCGGTGGCGTCGCAAGATGAAAGTCGCCGTCTAAGACAGTGTCATAAAAATACATTACGGGCGCTTCTTCGCGGATATTTCCTCCGACCGACGGCGCATTAGGCGTTTGACCGTGTATCCATCCGCTCATCGTAACGGTATGAAATCGATTGGCTTTAACGATATCCCAATCAATGGTATAGGGCTCCGAGCCGCCGTCCTTCCATTCATAGTTGCCCGGATCAAGTAGCGTTACAACGGCGTTGTATGTCCCGGACTCAATCCCCGTGTTGCCCGCAATCCCGTAAAGCGCGTTTGTCTCAATAGACGGGGTTTTAGAATTCCCGTCGTAAATAAAGTCGGAACTGGTAATAGAGGGCTTCGTAACAGCTGCCTTTGCAACCGTAAGCAACGCGCCGATAAATTCAAAATCATAGTTTTGCGAGAAAGCCGTACCTGCTGACACGGTAATCGGGTAAACGCCGGCGCTGCTATCGGTTTCCGCCGCGGCTTCTATTTTGAATACGCCCGTTATTTCGGCCGCCGTATCCGTACCCAAATACCCCGTTATCAAGTAAGTAAGCGTTGGGTTGGAATCATTATAGGTTTTATACGCGTCACGCGCCGTAACGGTTAAAACCGCTCGCGTAATTTTCCATTCTAACACAATGTCGGCGGTTGACCCGTCGTCTTCCCAAGCGGTATTGTGCTTGTCTGCCAAAGAAAGGGTGATATAATAAGTCCCCGCGCTTTTCGCAAGCGTTACGCTTTCTGAGACAATTCCTACACGGTTGGCGTTAAAGCGTTCAAGCTTCGGCTGCCAATCAAACCCGTTGTATTCAAACACAATTTTGTCCAATGTCGGCTTTGCGATATTTGCCGCTACCATTACGGTTAAGCTTCCGTCTTCAAGAATAAAGGCGTAATTGGCGGAAATCGCGCTGACGGCGGAAACCTTAATCGCATATAACCCGACCGGGCTTAAAGCGTTTGCTTCCGAAAAAACGGAAAAACTTCCTATAATAGCGTTTCCTTTGTTATCGTTACCGATAAAGCCTTGGATGCTCGGCTCGCCAAAATCCGCGTTATCCATGCCATAGATTCGTTGCCCGTCGGGCGCGCGCACCGTCAATAACGCCTTATCAATCGTAAATGAAACACTGTTGGTCGTGAAGGCACTATAGTTTGCGGTTTCCCCGATGACGGCGCGGACATAATAACTGCCCGCGTTTGTCGGTATGCTCGAAGAGGTAAACCCTCCGGCCGGCGAGTTATCGTAATAGAACGTCACCACGGCGTTCTCGGCTGCGAAACCGACGCTCGGAGCTTTCGCGGCGTCGCCGTACACCCAGCCGCCGATCGTAACAAAGTTGGTTCGGCTTGCTTTTAAAATGTTCCATTGCAAGCTAAGCGGTTCATCTGCGCCATCCTCCCATTCGTAGTTGATTGTGTCGTTTAGGATAACGCGAGCGAAATGATTTCCTACATTCGTTTCCGAGTTGCCCGTTATGGTATACAAATTTGAGGTAGTGATTGCCGGGTTCCTTGCGGCGCCGTCATAAATAAAATCAGCGCTAGTAACGACAGGCCTTGCGACGCTCGCCCGAACAATCGTCAAATTCGCATATACAAATTCAAAATCATAATCGGCGGCAATTGCGTCCTCATTTTTTATATAAAGCATATACCCCTCCGTCTTAACGGGGCTGTCAAGCAACGCCGCAGTCCAAAGTGAAAAGCCTCCCAAAATTACGCTTGCCGTATCGCCGCCAAGGAAACCCGTTACTGTGTATGTGAATTCCGGATCGGCGGTAAGGTATACCCAGCTTTTGTCGTTCGCCGTTACCGTCAATACCGCCTTGCCAATCGTCCAAGGCAAGCCTAACGGCTCACTCGTGCCGTCGTCCCATGTGTAATTTACCGACGCTGCCTGCGTCAACGTGACCGTAGCTGTATACTTACCCGCGCCCGTTTGAACATTGTCCGTTATGGTATAAAATGAGCTTAACCCAATAATATCCGGGCTTTGTGGGTTCGCATTGTACGTTAATACAGCGTCTGCCACGTATGGCATTTCAAGGCTTGCTTTCGAAATCGTTAATATTCCGCCTACAAACACAAAGTAGTAGTTATCCGCCATAAAGCCTGCGTCCGCAAAGATATAGTATTCTCCGCCCGCATCACTGTCGATTTCCGCCGTACAATCAAGAATAAAGTCTCCCGTTATTACTTCTTTTTCCGTATCCTTCCCGACAAAACCCTCGAAGCGGACGTCAAACGAAGGGTTCGCCTGGTTGTAATCACGGAATTTGTCGTTCGCAATCACCTTTAGCTCCGCCTTGGCAATCGACCACTCTAAGCTTAACGGCTCACCCG
>Ga0123356_10006099_pt1 | contig 12228 bp, 10 predicted proteins | sample TergutEmb28metaG_2_FD_92546 | JGI IMG/M metagenome (GOLD analysis project Ga0123356, IMG submission 92546) | Embiratermes neotenicus P3 segment gut microbial communities from Petit-Saut dam, French Guiana - Emb289 P3 | ecosystem: Host-associated > Arthropoda: Insects > Digestive system > Gut ... | reverse complement strand
CCGGATGAAAAAGAAGAATTTCTGCAAAAATTCCGGCAAGCGATGCGGCAATTATCGGAACTCGGAAAATCGGAAGCGGAAAAGAAAGAGCTCAGCGACATATTCTTGGGAATTTACGCTAATTCTGTTTGTTTACATGGAGGGCGCGCAGATGACGCAGATTTTTAAGTATTTTCGCAGATTTTGCTTGTTTGGAAACCGCCCTGCAACGCGCAGGGACGAAAAAAACAGGTACGACGCGGCCATGCAGCGTGCAGGGACGAAAAAACCGGGTATGCCGCCGCCATGCAATTTGAAAATAAATTACCTATTGTCGCGTCAACGATATATTGACGGCGCAGAAAGTAGAGACGCGGCGCGCCATGGAGACGCGGCGCGCCACGTCTCTACAATAGGTGTGCCAATAATGCGACGTTTTGCCGTTGACACGACATTCGTAATTCGTAATTTGTAATTCGTAATTGAAACCCGCTATGTCTTTCCGCATCTTAAACAACATCACCGGCTGGTTCTGCTTTGCAGCATCCTTCATCGTTTACCTGCTCACCCTCGAGCCTACGACCAGTTTCTGGGACTGCGGCGAGTTCATCGCCGCCGCCGACAAGCTTCAGGTGGGGCATCCGCCGGGCGCGCCCTTTTTTCTGCTCGTCGCTCGTTTGTTTGCCATGCTGGCGCCGTCGCCCGACAAGGTGGCCTGGATGGTGAACGCCTTTTCGGCGCTGCTCAGCGCCTTCACCGTTCTGTTCTTGTGCTGGAGCATCACGAGGATAGTTTTGAAAGTTTCAGGTTTCAGGTTTCAGGTTTCAGGTTCAGAAAACATGAACTTGAAACCTGAAACTGCGAAACTTGAAACTATAATCGTTCTCGCCAGCGGCGCCGTTGGCGCTTTGGCGTATGCCTTTTCCGTCACGTTCTGGTTTTCGGCGGTGGAGGCCGAAGTGTACGGCGCTTCTTCGTTCTTCACCGCTTTGACGGTTTGGGCGATGCTCAAGTGGGACGATTCGGCCGACCGTCCCTACGCCGACCGCTGGCTGATACTCATCGCTTATCTGACGGGATTGTCCATCGGCGTGCATCTGCTCAACCTGCTCGCCATTCCCGCCCTCGCGCTGATTTATTATTTTCGCAGACGCGAGCCGACGCGCAAGGGCGTCATCCTCGCAGTTCTTTTGTCGGCGCTGATTCTGGGAGGCATCCTTTACGGAATCATTCCCGGCGTCGTGAAAATTGCGGGTTATTTCGAACTGCTGTTCGTAAACGTATTCGGAATGGCCTACAATACCGGCTTTGCGGCGTATCTCCTGCTGCTGGCGGCGGCTTTGGCGTGGGGGATTTGGCATACGTACACAAGGAAAAAGCGATTGATGAACACCATTCTGCTGTCGGTGGCGGTCATTCTCATCGGCTATTCGTCCTACGGCATGATTGTTGTCCGCTCGCTGGCGGGAACGCCGCTCGACTTCAACAGCCCCGGCAACGTCTTTGCGCTGGCGGACTACATCAACCGCGAGCAGTACGGAAATCGACCGCTTGTTTACGGTCCCTACTACAACGCGCCCGAAAAGGACAGAGCGGAAACAAATCCGGTGCGCGTGGCGCTGGACGGGCGATACGAAACCGTTCAGCGGAGCGTAAAAATTGAATACGATTCCCGCTTTTGCACTCTTTTTCCGCGAATGTACAGCCCGGAGCCGTCGCATGTCGAAATGTATCGCGCGTGGGGAAGGGTAAAGGGTCGACCGGTGCGCGTGGAGCGCGACGGAAAGGAGACGAACCTGTTCCGTCCCACCTTTTTTGAAAACCTCCGCTTCTTTTTCAGTTACCAGCTCGGACACATGTACTGGCGCTATTTCCTATGGAACTTCGCCGGCAGGCAAAACGACGTGCAGTCGGACGGCACCATCCTCAACGGAAACTGGCTCAGCGGAATACCGTTAGTCGACACGCCGCGGATAGGCCCGCAGAACAGCTTGCCGCCGCACTTGAGAGGCGGCTCCGGACGCGCCCGCTATTTCATGCTGCCGCTTGCGCTGGGAATGATAGGTCTGCTGTGGCAACTACAATACAGCCCGAAATATTTCTGGGTGGTGACCTGCTTGTTTTTCATGACCGGCATAGCCATCGTCGTTTATCTGAATCAAACGCCGCTGCAGCCCCGCGAGCGCGATTACGCCTACGCCGGCTCGTTTTACGCTTTCGCGATATGGATAGGGCTGGGCGTGGCGGCTATCTACGACCTCCTGTCGCGAAAAATCCCCGCCGCGGCGGCGACCGTCGCCGCCTGCCTGCTGTCGCTGTCCGTTCCCGTCATCATGGCGCAGCAGAACTATCCGTCATGCGACCGCTCGGGACGCTACACCGCGCGCGACATCGCCTGGAACTACCTGAACTCGTGCGCGCCCAACGCCATCCTGTTCACCGTCGGCGACAACGACACCTATCCGCTGTGGTACCTGCAGGACGTTGAGGGCGTTCGCACGGACGTCCGCGTGGTGAACCTGATGCTGCTTCGCGCCGACTGGTACATCTGCCAGCTGAAACGGGCCGCCTACGATTCGCCGCCGCTGCCGATAAGCCTTCCGAGAGAGAAGTACCTGCGCGGAAGACGCGACGTGGTGTATTTGGTCAATCAATATCAGTACGCGATTCCCCTGCGGAACGCGCTCGACTTTATCAACAGCGACGACCAGCGCACGAAGTTCGTCGTCGAGTCGGGCGTGGAACTGGATTTTTTCATGGGCCGCAACTTTTCACTGCCGGCCGACCGTCAAACAGTTCTGGCCAACGGAACGGTCAAGCCCGAAGATGCCGGACTGCTCGAAGACACGCTGCGCTTCCGCATCAACTCGTCCTATATCACCAAAGAGCAGTGGATGGTGCTGGAAATCATCGCTGCAAACAACTGGGAGCGACCCGTGTACTGGACTTCCGCCAACCATAGCGGAACGGTCGGGCTCGACGATTACCTTCAATTTGAAGGCGCGGCATACAGATTAGTGCCCGTCAAAACGCCCGCAGAAAGCATCCTTGAAACGGGGCGCATCGATTCGGACATCCTGTACGACCGCCTGATGAACACCTTCCGCTGGGAAGGCGTCAACGCGCCCGACGTGCGGCTGGACAACCAGCACCTGCGAACGCTTTCAATAGTGCGCGCGCGATTCATGTACACGCGACTGGCAATGCAGCTGATGGCCGAAGGCAGCGCCGAGCGAGCGGCGGAAACGCTCCGGCGCGCGCTCGAACTGTTTCCCGCGTCGAAAGCGCCATACGACTACTTTTCGCTTTTGCAGGCCGAAGCGCTCTATCAGGCGGAGCTGACCGAGCTGGCCAATGATGAACTTGTCGGCTACGCCCGGCTGCTGTTGAGCGAACTGAACTATTTCTATTCGCTGCCGCCGCGGTTTTTCGATTCCGTGCAGCAAAACGCCGAACTGAACGTTGAACTGCTCCGGCGAATCGTGGATGTTTCAGACATGTACGGTCAGCCGCATATCGGAGATTATATCAGGGACAGGCTCGAGCAGCAGTTGTAAGTTAAAAATCATCATCTTTGCCAATGACGCTCCTTCTCGCATATTTCTTTTTAGCGCTGGTCATCTCGTTTCTTTGCTCGATTGCCGAATCGGTTTTGCTGTCGGTATCCGTGCCGTTCGTAAAAACGTTGGAGGCGAGGGGCAGCAAAAGCGCCGGACTTCTGAAAAAGTTTAAGGCGGAGATTGACACTCCGCTGTCTTCCGTCTTGTCGTTCAACACCATAGCCAATGTTGTCGGCGCAGCGGGCGTTGGCGCGCAGGCGACGAAACTGTGGGGCGACATCTATTTCGGTCTGGTGTCGGCGGCGCTGACGGTCATGCTGTTGATTTTTTCGGAAATCATTCCAAAGAGCATCGGCGCGCGCTACGCCCGCAGCTTGGCAATACCCGTGGCATTGATGGTGAACGTGATGATTGGCGCGATGTATCCTGTGGTATGGCTGTCGAAAAGAATCACGCGATTAGTGTCCGGCGGCAAGCCACAGGAAAAGGTCAGCCGCGAAGAGCTGGCCGCGCTCACCGACATCGGTCTGGAAGAAGGCGTTTTTGGCGAAAGCGAGAGCAAAACCATCAAGAACCTGATTCGGTCGCGCTCCATCAAAGCCAGCAAAGTGATGACGCCGCGAACGGTAGTGGTGGCGATTCCCGAAAAGACGCGGCTGTCGGAATTTTTCGACAATCCCGACGTTCGCCGCCATTCGCGCTTTCCGATTTACGACCAAAACCATGAAAACATCACCGGATACGTTCTGAAATACGACGTTATCGACCATTTGAGCAAAGGCGGCGGCGAGACGCTGATTGCCAGCCTCCGCCGACCAGTGGTCTTATGCTACGAAAACATCACCGTGCCCAAACTGTTTGACATACTGCTGGAAAAAAAGGAGCAGATAGCCGTTCTGATAGACGAATACGGAGGCATGTCGGGAATAGTGACGCTTGAGGACATCATCGAAACCATCTTCGGCTTTGAAATCGTCGACGAGCGCGACGCGCAGGCAGACATGCAGCAAGCGGCAAAAGAGAAGTGGCGGGCGAGGGCGGAAAAGTTGAAAGTGAATAATGAATGAATGAAACAAAAAAACAAAAAAAATTTTTTCATATCAAAAAAACACCTATCTTTGCGCCCGTAAATTTTAGGATGAATTGTTACGCACTTTAGCGAGCAATCGGATAAGCTTCCATTTTATACGGTTGTTCTGTTTAGTTATCTTATAGTAATAGTAAACAAAAATGGCAAAAGAAGTAGCTGCATTAATCAAATTGCAGATTAAGGGCGGGGCTGCGAACCCCTCGCCGCCTGTCGGACCGGCGCTCGGCTCGAAGGGGGTGAACATCATGGACTTCTGCAAGCAGTTCAACGCCCGTACGCAATCGATGGCGGGGAAGGTGATTCCGGTAGTGATTACGGTGTATGCCGACAAATCGTTCGATTTCATCACCAAGACGCCGCCGGTAGCCGTTCAGCTGAAGGAATCCGTGAAGGTGACCGCCGGTTCTGCGCAGCCCAACCGAAAGAAGGTAGGCGCGGTGACCTGGGAAACCGTCGAAGAGATTGCCAAGGACAAGATGCAGGACATGAACGCATTCACCCTTGAGAAGGCGATGAGCATGGTTGCCGGAACAGCCAGAAGCATGGGAATCAACGTAACAGGCGAATCCCCTTTTACCAAATAAATCAGTTGACAGAAAAATGGCAAGACTTACAAAAAACAGGAAGTTAGTTTTAGGAAAGATTGACCCTGCCAAGACGTACGCGCTGTCGGAAGCTGCCGCATTGATGAAGGACATTTCTACCACGAAGTTCGATTCTTCGGTGGACATCGACGTTCGCTTGGGCGTCGACCCGCGGAAGCCGAACCAGATGGTGCGCGGCGTTGTGTCGCTGCCCCACGGAACCGGAAAGGAAGTCCGCGTGCTGGTGCTCTGCACGCCCGACAAGGTGGAGGAGGCTACGATGGCCGGCGCCGAATTCGTGGGGCTGGACGAGTACGTCGACAAAATCAAGGGCGGCTGGACGGACGTTGACGTTATCATCACCATGCCTTCCGTGATGGGAAAGATTGGCGCGCTGGGAAAAATACTCGGTCCGCGCGGGCTGATGCCCAATCCCAAGAGCGGAACGGTGACGATGGACGTCGGAAAAGCCGTGACGGAAGTCAAGCAAGGAAAGATTGACTTCAAAGTCGACAAGTTCGGCGTGGTTCACACGGCGATTGGTAAAGCGTCCTTCTCGCCCGACAAAATCATTGATAATGCAAAGGAGTTTATGAGCATGATTCAGAAGTTGAAGCCGGTGACGGCGAAGGGAACCTACGTGAAGAGCATTTATCTCTCGACCACGATGAGTCCCGGATTGAAAATCGACCCTAAATCGTTTGACGAGTAAACTGTTTAACCAAAACCATACGAAAAATAATCATGCGTAAAGAAGAAAAAGGACAGATTATAGACCAACTGGTAGCGGAGATAAACAGTTTCCCTCACCTCTACATTACGGACTCTTCGGGTCTGAATGCAGCAGATACCAGTGCATTGCGCCGCTTGTGCCACGATAGGGGCATCAAGTTGACGGTGACTAAGAACACCCTCTTGAAGAAAGCCTTCGAGCGCGCGGACGGCAATTACGAAGAACTCTACGGGGTGCTGAAGACCCCCACGGCGGTGATGTTCTCTACGGAGGGCAGCGCTCCCGCCAAGCTCATCAAGGAATTTCGCAAGAAGAAGAAGCTCGAACGTCCGGCGCTCAAGGCGGCGTACGTGGAAGAGTCGGTCTACGTCGGCGCGGAAATGCTTGACAGGCTGGTGGCTATCAAGACGAAATACGAGCTCATCGGCGACGTGGTTGCATTGCTGCAATCGCCGGCGAAGAACGTGGTTTCGGCGCTTCAGTCGGGCAAGCACATTCTTGCCGGATTGGTGAAAACTTTATCAGAAAAAGAGTAAAAATTAATCGATTAAAATTATAACAAAAATGGCAGACATTAAAGCGTTAGCAGAACAATTAGTAAATTTGACCGTTAAAGAAGTAAACGAGTTAGCGCAAGTGCTCAAAGACGAGTATGGAATCGAGCCCGCGGCGGCTGCGGTAGCAGTTGCGGCGCCGGCGGCAGGCGACGAAGGTCCGGCGGTTGCCGAGAAGTCGACTTTCGACGTGATACTGAAGCATCCCGGCGGCGCGAAGCTGCAAATCGTGAAGCTGGTGAAGGAACTCACCGGTCTCGGTTTGAAGGAAGCGAAGGAAGTGGTTGACGCCGCTCCGAAAGCAATCAAGGAAGGCTGCTCGAAAGAGGAGGCCGAGGCGCTTAGAGACCAATTAGCAGAAGCTGGAGCGGACGTTGAACTTAAATAAAAGTGGCATACCGCAAAGGTATTTTTCAGGTTTAGGAGGCCTTTCGGACAATCCGGCTTCCTAAGCCTTTTGTCGTTATACGTTCAGTTCATTTTAATTCTAATCCACAATGTCAGCAACCAACACCGAAAGAATCAATTTTTCGTCAGTTCATTATCCGTACAAGTATCCGGATTTTCTCGAAATTCAATTGCAGGCGTTCGCCGATTTCTTCCAAATCGACACCACGCCCGAAAACAGGAAAGGCGAAGGGCTCTACAAGGTCTTTCAGGAAAACTTTCCCATCACCGACACGCGCAACAACTTCGTGCTCGAGTTCGTCGACTATTTCGTCGACCCGCCGCGCTACACCATCGAGGAGTGCATCGAGCGCGGCTTGACGTACAGCGTGCCGCTCAAGGCGAAGCTGAAGCTGTACTGCACCGACCCCGACCACGAGGACTTCGACACGGTGATACAGGACGTTTATCTGGGAACGGTGCCCTACATGACGCCCCGAGGCTCGTTCGTCATCAACGGCGCCGAGCGCGTGGTGGTGTCGCAGCTGCATCGCTCGCCCGGCGTGTTTTTCGGACAGAGCGTGCACGCCAACGGCACGAAGCTCTACTCGGCGCGCATCATACCGTTCAAGGGTTCGTGGATTGAGTTCGCCACCGACATCAACAACGTGATGTACGCCTACATCGACCGCAAGAAGAAACTGCCCGTCACGACGCTGCTTCGCGCCATCGGCTTCGAAAACGACAAGGACATCCTCGCCATTTTCGACCTCGCCGACGAGCTGAACGTGTCGAAATCGGCGCTGGGCAAGTCGATAGGCAGGAAGCTCGCCGCCCGCGTGCTGAAAACGTGGATTGAGGACTTCGTGGACGAGGACACCGGCGAGGTGGTTTCCATCGAGCGAAACGAGGTGATTATCGACCGCGAAACCGTTCTCGAAAAGGAACACGTGGACATGATAATGAATTCGGGCACCGAAACCGTTCTGCTGCACAAGGAAGGGCAGAACATCACCGATTTCGCCATCATCTACAACACGCTCCAAAAAGACCCGTGCAACTCCGAAAAGGAAGCGGTGCTGCACATATACAGGCAGTTGCGAAGCTCCGAGCCGCCCGACGAGGCGACCGCCCGCGACGTCATCGACAAACTGTTCTTTTCCGACAAGCGCTACGACCTCGGCAACGTGGGTCGCTACCGCATCAACAAGAAACTGAACCTCACGACCTCCGACGAGACGAAAGTGCTCACGAGAGAGGACATCATAGAGATTATCAAATATCTTATCCAACTGATAAACTCGAAGGCTGACGTGGACGACATCGACCACCTGAGCAACAGGCGCGTGCGAACCGTCGGCGAGCAGCTGGCGGGGCAGTTCAGCGTAGGCTTGGCGCGAATGGCGCGAACCATACGCGAGCGCATGAACGTGCGCGACAACGAGGTCTTCACGCCCATCGACCTGATAAATTCCAAAACGCTGTCGTCGGTCATCAACTCGTTCTTCGGAACGAACCAGCTGTCGCAGTTCATGGAGCAGACCAACCCGCTGGCGGAAATAACGCACAAGCGGCGAACGTCGGCGCTCGGACCCGGCGGATTGACCCGCGAGCGCGCCGGATTCGAGGTGCGCGACGTGCATTTCACCCACTACGGACGCCTTTGCCCGATTGAAACGCCCGAAGGACCCAACATCGGACTGATTTCGTCGCTCTGCGTGTACGCGAAAATCAACAATCTCGGATTCATCGAAACGCCCTACCGCAACGTGGAAAACGGCGTGGTGTCGCTCGAAGAGAGCGGCATGGTGTACCTGAGCGCCGAAGAGGAGGAGGGTTTGACCATCGCGCAAGCGAACGCGAAGGTCGACAAAAAGGGACGCTTTGCCGAACAGCGCGTGAAGTCGCGATTGGACGGCGATTTCCCCGTTCCCGACATTTCGACGGTGAACATGATGGACGTGGCGCCGAACCAGATTGCGTCCATTTCGGCGTCGCTCATTCCGTTCCTCGAGCACGACGACGCAAACCGCGCCCTGATGGGCTCCAACATGATGCGTCAGGCGGTGCCGCTGCTCAAGACGCAGGCGCCAATCGTGGGAACGGGCATAGAGCATCAGGTGGCGAGAGATTCGCGCCTGCTGACCATCGCCGAAAAGAACGGCACGGTGGAATACGTCGATTCGCGAAAAATCGTGATTCGCTACGAGCTCACCGAAGCCGAAAAATTCATGAGCTTCGACGAGGAGGTGAAAACGTTCGTCCTGCCGAAGTTCTGCAAAACCAACCACAACACCTGCATGAACATGCGACCCATCGTGCGCAAGGGCGACCGAGTGACGAAGGGGCAAATCCTTACCGAAGGATATTCCACCGAAAACGGCGAACTCGCTTTGGGCAAAAACCTCAAAGTGGCGTTCATGCCTTGGAAGGGATACAACTTCGAGGATGCCATAGTGATTAGCGAAAAGGTGGTGCAGGACGATGTTTTCACCTCGCTGCACATCGACGAGTATCTGCTGGAGGTTCGCGACACCAAGCGCGGTCTGGAGGAACTCACGTCCGACATTCCCAACGTGAGCGAGGACGCCACGAAGTATCTCGACGAAAACGGACTCATCATGATTGGCGCGCACGTGGAACCGGGCGATATCCTCATCGGAAAAATCACGCCGAAAGGCGAATCCGACCCGTCGCCCGAAGAAAAATTGCTTCGCGCCATTTTCGGCGACAAGGCGGGCGACGTGAAGGACGCTTCGCTGAAAGCGCCGCCGTCGCTGTTCGGAGTGGTGGTCGACAAGAAACTGTTTTCGCGCAGCGTGAAGGACAAGAACATCAAGAAGAACGAAAAATCGGTCATTCAAAAGCTCGACGACGAGTTCGCCAAGCAGGACTTGGAACTGAAAAGGCGATTGGTCGACAAACTGATGACGATTCTCAGCGGAAAAACGTCGCAAGGCGTGAAGGACTACTATAACGTGGAACTCGTTCCGAAAGGCACGAAATTCAACGCCGCCCACCTGATGGAAATCCAATACGTGAACATCAACCCGGGCAAGTGGACTTCCGACAAGAACCGCAACGAGCAAATCAAGGAATTGCTGAACAGTTACATGGTGAAATACAAAGAGATAGAAGCCGTGTACAAGCGCAAGAAATACACCGTCACCATCGGCGACGAACTGCCTGCGGGCATCATGCAGCTGGCGAAGGTGTACGTCGCCAAAAAGCGCAAGGTGAAAGTGGGCGACAAGATGGCTGGACGACACGGCAACAAGGGCATCGTGTCGAGGATAGCGCGCGTGGAAGACATGCCGTTCCTCGAAGACGGAACGCCCGTCGACATCGTGCTCAACCCGCTGGGCGTGCCTTCGCGAATGAACCTGGGCCAGATTTACGAAACCGTGCTGGGCTGGGCGGGACAAAAACTCGGCGTGAAATTCGCCACCCCGATTTTCGACGGCGCCGAAATAGAAGACATCAACAAGTGGACCGACAAAGCCGAAGTGCCGCGCTACGGACGCACCTACCTCTACGACGGAGGAACAGGCGAGCGCTTCGACCAGCCGGCGACCGTTGGCGTCATCTACATGCTGAAACTCGGACACATGGTGGACGACAAGATGCACGCGCGCTCCATCGGACCCTACTCGCTCATCACGCAGCAGCCGCTCGGCGGAAAAGCCCAGTTCGGCGGACAGCGCTTCGGCGAAATGGAGGTGTGGGCGCTCGAAGCCTTCGGCGCCGCCAACACGCTTCAGGAAATCATCACCGTCAAGTCCGACGACGTGGTGGGACGCGCCAAGACATACGAAGCCATCGTCAAGGGCGAACCCATGCCGACGCCCGGCGTGCCCGAATCGTTCAACGTGCTGCTGCACGAGATGCGGGGGCTGGGGCTGAGCGTGAATTTGGTGTAGAGTGTTTAATCATCAAGGATATATGCGTCATGGATACGAAAGAGATTGTGGTTGACGAGGATACGATGGAAATGGCGGTTCAATATTCTGCCCGCACTGGCAAAAGCGTGGATGAGGTGTTGGATAAGTATCGTTATTTCATTGCAGAAGGGCATAAAAAATTGGATTTCAAAGATGACGAGCGAGTATCGAAAATAATGTCGGAACTGAAGGCGATTCAAAAGAGATACAAGGTTGCTTTTGGCAATGTAGACCCCGATTTCGATTGGAAGGAAGAGTACGCCAATGAACTGTATAAAAAATACGTCGGGTGAGAGAATTGTTTGTAGATACCAATGTCGTCTTGGACTTGTTGATGGGAAAAGAACCTCATGCAAGTTTGGCAAATAAATTTTTTGCTTACGCAGTGCAAAATGATATTGGGCTAAACGTATGTTCTTTATCGTATGGCACTCTATACTATTTAGTAAAGAAAAAAATGTCCCATCAAAGCGCAATTGACGATTTGATTTGGATTTTTAAACTTACTGAATCCGTTCATGTCGACAAAAACATTATCAAACAATCCTTGGAGTCTCGATTTCGTGATTTTGAAGATGCCATTCAATACTATTGCGCGTTGCAAGTTTCAAACTGCGAAGCCATTATCTCGCGAAATGAAAAAGATTTCAGATTGAGTACCCTGCCGGTTTGTAGTCCGGAATTTTTTCTGGCGCAAGAAAATATTTAGACAATATGACACTGAACGAATATATCAAATACATCGACACATACCCGGAGTTCTTGAATAAAAAGTGTTCCCCGGCGTTGGAAACGATTGCCGGAATTTGTATATGATGATGAATAACGCCAAATTTCATTAAATGTTTAATCAATAATATATTAGATAAAAAAAATGAGCAGATGGGACCCAATAGACGACATCATAGACGTTGACGAAGTGTATGCCGAAGAAGTTGTGCTGGAAGAAGATTCTTGGGAATTAATCAGGAAAAAAGCCGCAGAAACCGGTGAAAATCCTGATGACATTGCAAAGATTTTTATTCAGCGTCTGAAGGATTCGATTGCGCAAGTTCCTGAAGAAGTCAAGGAAATGCAAAGGCTAGTCGGTGCGTATGCACTCGGAAAAATAGTATCAACAGAGGAAGAATTCCCTGAGTGCAACAATATCACGACACGAAATACGATAGATTTTGAATTGGATAACCTTTTCGTATCCACTCCACAAGAATTTTCGTTTTTAATACATGATGTCAAAAAATCAGCATGATACTCATAAGTAATTGTCCATTAATCATATAATAAAAATGTCATTTCCCCAAAATACCCAAGAAAAGAATCCTGATGCAGAAGGCACGACTTTTGCAAAAAAAGTTTTAGTATATTTTTCAGGAGTGATAATTTATTATTTTCTCAACGTT
>Ga0123356_10006098_pt1 | contig 12228 bp, 9 predicted proteins | sample TergutEmb28metaG_2_FD_92546 | JGI IMG/M metagenome (GOLD analysis project Ga0123356, IMG submission 92546) | Embiratermes neotenicus P3 segment gut microbial communities from Petit-Saut dam, French Guiana - Emb289 P3 | ecosystem: Host-associated > Arthropoda: Insects > Digestive system > Gut ... | reverse complement strand
CCAAAAACCTAAAGGTTTTCGGGGGCCCCGGTTTTCCGGCTCTTTTTCCGCCAATACGGCGTCATCGCTCCTTGAAATAGCGTTGCTATGCCGGCGTCGCTCTTTCTTGTCTGGCGAAAAAATATCTCGGAATCTGTGCCATTCGGAGACATTAAACAGGCTCTAAGATTCTGTGTTTTGCCGCCTTCGGCGCAACTGCCTGCAAATTATGAACCAAAAAGAACCCCGTCAGCCGGACGAAAGCGCAGAAATCTTTACACGAATTTTTACATATACATACATTTTTTGCTTGCAATTTTCCGGAAAAATGCCTATAATTTAGACTGATGTATGAGAACCCCGGCTCTAAAAAAACGGGGCAAAAAATATGTTGGGAGGAATTTGCAAAATGAAAAGAAAGCTCACACTCATTATCGCCATTGTGTTAACGATGGCAATGGCAGCGGGAATTTTAGCCGCTTGCGGCGGCGGCGACTCATTCACAATTACTTATAAGCCCGGAACGAACGGCAGCGGCACGGTGGCTGAAGGCACAAAAACCAAAGGCGAAGATTTTACGCTTTCCTCGCAAACATTCACCCGCGACGGATACATTCAAACTGGCTGGTCAACCAAAGACGGCGGCGCGAAGGAATATGAGCTGGGCGGAAAATATACAAAAGACGCCAAGATCACGTTGTATCCGTTTTGGACGGAAAGCGGGAGCAGCGGCGGCGCGTTCAGCCTTTCGTCATTGCCCACAAATGTAAAGATACAATATACTTTATCAACCGGTTTCAGCACGACCGTTTCGACGATCATCAAGATCGGCAATGATTTTTACTTCCAGGATGAAATGGACGGCATGCTGCTGTCTGCGTATTTCCTACGCCACAGCAACGGCACATGGACCGAATATTCAAAAAGCTTTTTCTTCAACTCCTGGGATGAAAACGACGTTTATAATTCGGCCCAAGAATTGACCGCTGAACTGATCGACAATGTTCATTATTTTTCAGTGCTGGTTAACCCGAGCGCGCTTCTCGGCATCCAGGACGTGACGGCGGCGGGCACCCAATCCTTGTTGGGCGTGACGACGAACAAGTTCACCGCGACCACCAGCAGCGATGAGGTGACATACTGGAAAGACCCGGCCACAAGCCTGATCTTCAAATACGAAGTCGGCACGTCGACGAATGAGATAACCCTTTGGAACAAGGCAGTCAGCAGCTTTGACGGCTATGACATTCCTTGACGCCTGAACTGAAATTTTAACAAAAAGCCCCTGTCATCATCACTGATGGCAGGGGCTTTTTCTTGGAGAAATGATCCGCGCGCCGGTGTTGGCCGGACAAGCCCTTTTTTATGTAGTTTGCTTCGGGGAATTTTGTTCTTTGAGAATTTTCACTCTTTGTTCGATGCTTTCAAGATGCTGCTCGTCGGACATGCTTGGGTCTCTCCAGCTATAAAACAATCCGCAGGGCAATTTTTCACATTCCGCGCAGGTTTTGAAGCCTTTTTGATTGACCGGGCAGTCAAAAAGCGGGCATACGCTGACCCCAAAATCTTTCAGGAAAAACGGTTTGCCTTTGCTGTCATAACAGCTTCCGCCGCATTTCTCCGCAAGATGACAGCCGCCGCAATCCACTCCGCATGGTGACAATAACATGGTTTCACCTCCTAATAATATATTTTTAGTGCGCTATAAGACCAACGAGGGGCGAAAAGCGACACGCAGAGCAAGGCGCGTCGAGGCCGCAGGCACAACACTTATGAGGAGGCAATCCCCACCCCAAAAACCTAAAGGTTTTCGGGGGCCCCGGTTTCGGCAAGCAGAGCAAGTAAGACGCGAGCCGTAACCAAAAAACCAACGAGGAGCGAAAAGTGACAAGCAGAGCAAGGCGCGTCAAGACGAGGGAGCCGAGCGTATAACTAATACGTGAGCGACCGAGGCGAAGACGCAACGCCGCTATGCGCAGTCAATTTTCGCGACAACCTCAGACGTTTAGTTCCGCGATTGTCACCCCTATCCCCCCATCATGATAACCACCCGCATTGAAAGCTTTGACCAGGCGGTTGCCTTTCAGATAAGAAGCGACGGCGGCTCTGAGCGCGCCGGTGCCCTTGCCGTGGATGATGCGCACCTGCTTCAGCCCGGCCACGAAGGCGTCGTCGATATATTTATCCAGCGCTTCCAGCGCCTCGATGCTGTCCAGCCCGCGCAGATCGACCTCGCTTTTGATGCCCATGGCCTTTTCCCGCTGGATGTCGCCGCTGTTTTTCTTTTTCGTTTCTTCCGTTTTTTCTTCGGCGGTCAGGCGCAGGTCGCTCAAAGGCAGCATCATTTTCAGCACGCCCGCTCTGACGGCCACCTCTCCCCCGCTGTTCGGCGGGCTCAAAACGACGGCCTTTTGGTTGAAGCGCGGAATGAAAACCGTCTGCCCCGCCGTTACGGAAGCGGGCGGCTGCCCGGCGAAGGGGATCTCCGGCTGCTCATTCTCAAGTTGCTCCTGCCAGGTCTTGAGTTTTCTTTTGCTTTCCTGCCAGGCGCGTTCCCTTTCCCGTTCTTCCAGCAACTTCTCTTGCATCTCCCGGTAAAGGGCTTCGCTTTTTTTCATCGTTTCCGCGACGATCAGGCGGCTTTTTTCATGGGCCTCCCTGACGATCTCCGCTTCTTTGATTTTGAGAGCTTCCTGTTCCCGCAGCAGCTCTTTTTCTTTTTCCTGCGTGCGGATGAGGGCCGCCCGCGCTTCCTCCTTTTCCTTTGCGGCCTGACGGCGCGCTTCCTCCAGATTGAGCAGGAGGTCGGCGATCTGGGCGTCCTCCGTGGTGAGGAAGCGGACCGCTTCCCCGATGATCTCTTCCGGCAGGCCCAACCGGCGCGATATCTCAAAGGCATTGCTTTTGCCCGGTACTCCCATCAAAAGCCTGAAGGTCGGGGAAAGCGTCTCCACGTCGAACTCCATGCTGGCGTTGAGAAACCCCGGGTTATTATAAGCGAAGGCTTTCAATTCGCTGTAGTGGGTGGTGGCCACGGTTTTCGCGCCGCGCCTTTTCAGGGTGTCCAGCAGAGCCATGGCCAACGCCGCCCCCTCGGCGGGGTCGGTGCCCGCCCCCAGCTCGTCCAGAAGCACCAAAGAATCCGCGCCCGCGTTTTGCAGGATCTCCACTATACTGACCATGTGAGAGGAAAATGTGCTGAGAGACTGCTCGATGCTCTGTTCATCGCCGATGTCGGCGAAGACCGCGGCGAAGAAACTGACCTCGCTGCCCGTTTCCGCCGGAATCTCCAGCCCGGAAAGAGCCATCAAGGTCAAAAGCCCGATGGTTTTCAGAGTGACCGTCTTGCCGCCGGTGTTGGGGCCGGTCACGACCATGGCGCAAATATCCTTCTCCAGTTTGATCTCCACCGGAACGACTTTTGCGGGATTGATGAGCGGATGCCTGGCCGCGATCAGGCGGATATACCCGCGTTCGTTGATTTTGGGCGCCGCGCCGTTATAATCATGGCTCAGGCGCGCCTTGGCGAATATGAAATCCAGCCGGGCCAAGCGGGAGAGGGTGGCGGCCAGGTCCTCGGAAAAGCCCGCCACCAGGAGGGTCAGCGCGCGCAGAATGGCGGCGATCTCCTCCTCCTCTTCTCTGGCCAGGCGCTGCAATTCGTTGTTCAGCTCGATCACGGCCATCGGCTCGACGAAAAGCGTGGCCCCGCTGGCGCTGGTGTCGTGCATGATGCCGGCAACCTGCGCCCGGTATTCCACCTTCACCGGCACCACATGACGCCCGGCGCGCATGGTAACGATGGGCTCCTGAAGGAATTTCTGCGTGCTGGGGCTTTTGATGATGCCCTCAAGCCGCTCCTTGACGCGCTCGGCGGCACTCTTGCTGCGGCGGCGCAGCTGGAAGAGCTTTTCGCTGGCCCCGTCGTTAACGAAGCCGTCCGGCCCCACGGTTTTTTCCACGGCGCTTTCGATCGTTTTGAAGATCCCTAAAGATTTTCCCAGCCCCGCGACGATGGGATAGCTGCCTTTGATCTCGGAAAAAAAAGTTTTGCTCTGGCGCGCGGCGCGGCAGACGTCTGCAATGTCAAGCAGGGACGTCACCTCCAAAATGCCGCCGACAGCAATGTGACGCAGGGCGGGACGCAGGTCGCGCAGGCCGCCCAAAGAAAAGGTGGGATAAAAGCGCAGAATCTCCCTGGCTTCCACGCTTTCCTCCAGCAGGGAGGCGGCCTCCGCGGCGCTTTCGGCCGGGCGCAGCGCCAACGCCAGTTCTCTCGAGCAGGCGAAAGAGGTCTACTCCGCCAGTTTTTCGCTTATTTTGTTATATTCCAGTTTGTTTAAGGTTTTTTCACGCATGGCGTCTCCTTTTTTGCCTGGCTTCGGTTCATCTTTGCTTGAAATCAACAAGTGCCGGATTGATAATGAGCTCTTGCTCTATTTCAGACGCAACCCCTGTAATTGTTGTTATGCCATGGATCCCGAAGATTCGTGGTTGACGGTTCAATCTTTCTCCTTCTTCTGTGCAAAACCAACCATCCTGGCCAGGAAAAATAGGCAAGTTATAAAACCCATAGTCGAGCGACTTTTCAAAGTCGGTGAGCGGTATGTTCCCGACATTGTAGAAAAATCCCCTCTGCCAATAGGCCACATCAACGATACAAGGGTCAATCAACAGATCATCATAGTTGGGGGCAAAATCATCCAACGTGATTCTGTTCGTTTTGCATTTAAAAATAAAAACAGTATATTTCCCTTCGACAAATGTATCTTTATGTACTGTCTTTATATTTGTTTTTAATAGCTTCCCGTAGAAGTATATATCTTCCCTCGGGCTCAACAAGAAAACATCGCCAACATTTAGTTCTGGTCTTTTCCTTTTTATCATTCTTAGCTGAAAATCAGAGTTTCGGAAGTTGTCGAGTTTGTCCTTTATTTCCTGAGGCTGCCGGTCATACCGTTCTTCCCATTTCAAGCGTGCGAGGTTTTTATTATTCGGGTCTGACATAAATTCGTCCTCCTCTTGTTTGTGCGCGGCAACGCAATGGCAAAGTTGTGAAATCCCGCCCTCATGCGCGCCTTATATTATTGAAGCCCCACCCGCAAGCGCCGCCCTTTAGTGCAGCCGCGCATGGGAGCATTGACGAAGAAAGGGTACGGCAGATTAAATAATTCACCAACGAGGAGCCAAAAGCGACGAGCAGTACAAGGCGCATCGAGGCGAGGGAGTGAGCGAATGATTTACCGAACCGATTATGAAAACGAGGCAATCCCCACCCCCTGCCCCCCTCCCTAGGGAGGGGGAAAGTTTTTTCGTTTACTGATGACGCAACACCAACGAGGAGCTAAAAGCGACGAGCAGTACAAGGCGGAGGAGCGTCCGCGAGAGAGCGTACTGTGTTTGTACGTGAGCGATGCGGGTGCGACGACAACGCCGTAATGCGAAGTCGATTTTGCGACGAGGCAACGCCCTATACCCCGCGGTAATAGTGGCCCTTGGTGAATCCGCTCGCGCTCATCGCCGCCAACGCGTTCTCCGCTTTGGCGGCGTCGGCCCCGCGCAGCGTCCGCACATAAATCGCGGTGATCTCCCTGATCTGCTCCGGCGCGTGAAGGCGCAGATCCAGCCTGACGGAGTTTATCCCGGCCTCCGCGAAACGCGGCAGGTCGGCGATCAGGCACAGCTCTCTGGAGTTGAAGATGTGCGCGCGGCAGGACGCATCAAATCGGCAGGGAAATTCAAAGCCCTTTTCATCGCGCAAAAAATAGCGGCCGTTTTCCCGGCAAGGGGCGGAGCAGACGCTTCCCCTCCCCTGCCCGCCCTTCAAGGCGCCGAGCAGGCAATGCTCGCTGACCATCAGGGGAGCCGCTCCATGCGCCAAAACTTCTTTTTCTATGTCCGCGGAAGCGAAAGCGGACAATTCCGCCAAAGAAAGCTCCGGCGAAAGCAAAACCCTGCTCAACCCGGCCCGCGCCAAAACCTCAGCCGCGGCATTGTTGAAAACATTGAGGCTCGTGTCGCCGTAAACCGCGCCAGTCCAGGCGCAACCACGCAATAACTGCAGCGCTCCGAGATTGGCTATCAAAATCGCCTCGCAGCCGGCCAGCCGCCAAGTTTTTATTTTTTCCCGCCAGAATTCCGCCTCATCGTCGTGGAAGATACGCGGCAAGGCGGGGACGAGCCGCGCGCCCAAGCCGTCTGCCAGGGATTTCAGCTTCGCGACGTCCGCGGGGGCTTCGCGCCGGTCGAAACACTCCGCCGCCAGGTATACCGTTTGCGCCCCGCCTTTCGCCGCGGCCAGCGCGCCGGAAAAATCCTGCGCCATCACCGAGATGGATAGGGATTTAACAGGTGTTTTCACGCTTTTTTTATACAGGGAGGCGCGGACGGCGGCAAAAGCCTTTTCCTCCAGCGGCGGCTTCTGATAAGGCGCGAGACGCATCCGCCGCAGCTCTTCCGTCAGATTGCGCCGCAGGTTATTCAGCACGCTGGCGGGCAGCATGACGTTTTCGTCCAGTTCGGTTTGCAGGGAACGCAGGGAAAAGCCGCTGCCGCCCAGCCTGCCGAGCTGCTCTTTTGTTTTTTCATAGTCGGCGGGGCTGGTGCGCGCCGCCTTCACGATATAATCGTCGGTGTAAACGGCCATGTTCCCGTCTTTGTCGCGGGCTTGACCGTGCAAGGGTTGGCCCAAGCGCGCCTCCAGCGTGAAATCGACCTCGATCGCCAAATCCTCGGCATAGGAGGCCTGCGCCTTTTCCATGAGCAGGCGGTCATAGGTGCGGAAGACCCTGTCCCCCACCCTGACATACCCTTCCGTCGGCAGGGAAACGCTTTCCCCGGCGGCGGCTTGTTCGACCGGCTGCCCGCCGATCAACATTCGCTCCGCAGTGAAGCCGACGCGCCCGCCCTTCTTCACCCAAATCTCCAGGCCGTCGCCGCTTCGCAGCGGCAATTCCAGCTTGACGGTTATGAAACCGGGCCGCGCCTCCTCCACCCGGCCCAGGTATACGCCGCGGTTGTTGGGCCTTTTGTGGCTCATCAATTCCGCGCCGGGCTCGGCGAGCCAATAGGCGGCGGTGCGGTCGCGGTTGAAGACCTGTAACAAGTCCTGCAGCTCCCGCTCTTGGTCGGGCAGGGGCGCTTCCGACGCGATGGCGTCCAGCAGCCTGCGATAGGCGGAGACGACCACCGCCACATATTCCGCGCGCTTCATGCGCCCTTCGATTTTTAAAGAGGCCGGCTCAAGCCGCAGAAGCCGGGGCAAATGCTCATAGCCGTAGAGGTCACGCGGGGAAAGCAGATAAGGCCCCGCTTCCGTGAGGACGGCTTGACCTTTCTCATCCAGCAGGAGATAAGGCAGGCGGCAGGGCTGGGCGCAGCGCCCGCGGTTGCCGCTGCGCGCGCCGATCATGCTGCTCATCAGGCATTGCCCGGAATAGCAAATGCAGAGGGCTCCGTGGACGAAAACCTCCAGCTCAACACGGCAATTATTTTTTATGGCTTCGATATCCGCGAAAGAGAGTTCTCTGGCCAGGATGACGCGCTCCGCGCCGCAATCGGCAAGAAAGTTCACCGTGCCGCTGTTATGCGCCGTCATTTGCGTGCTGGCGTGCAGGGGCAGGCGCGGCAAGGCAAGGCGCGCCAGATGCAGCAGCCCCAGATCCTGCACGATCACGGCGTCCACGTTGAGCAGGTATAACTGCTTCAGATAGCCCAGCGCCGCCGGCAATTCCTCATTTTTCATCAATGTGTTGACGGCGGCATAGACCTTCACGCCGTGCAAATGGGCATAGGCGACCGCCTGCGCGAATTCTTCGCCGCTGAAGTTGGCGGCGAGGGCTCTGGCGCTGAAGTTTTGGCCGCCCAGATATACCGCGTCCGCGCCGTTGGCCACGGCCGCCTTGAAGGCATCCATATTCCCCGCGGGGGCCAAAAGTTCCGGAATTTGCATGGGCTTTCCTCTCGTCGCGAAAATTGAAGGTGTTTTACGGCGTCAATTTTCGCTCCTCGTTTATTCTGCTATACCTGCTTCGTTTGACGATTTGCAATGGGCGAAAATACTTGTTATGAAAATTTGTTGTTTTATTCAGTCAAATCCATAACATTGGTTTATTGTTTTTATAGCTCTTTCTAATGTGTCAAATATGCTCGTGTAGTTATTGAGCCAGCAACCGCCATAAATTCTTATTTCCTCTTGCAGATATTCTTCATCCCCGCTGCCGGAACGCGAACTCAATTTTTCATAAAATACGATATAAAGCTCGTTAGGATTATGCAGAATAACAGCCCTTCTTGTCTTATCGCCATTATAAATAACTTTGACTATATTTTTATAATGCTCCAAGTCTTTATCGTAAAACCCTTCCACAATTTTATGCCACGGGATTTCTTCTATATGCTTACCCATAACATTATCTCCCCTAATACAAAATTGCCGTCTGAAACAGTGCAATGCTGCGTTAATCCTGACTTTCGTTCCAATTTTTCTCAAATTCCGCAGACACATCCCTGATCTTTTCCCGGTCTTTTGAAAACTGCCCGATCAGCTGGTCGAGCGCGATCAGCAGCAATATGCTGTATTTGTTGGCGAAAATGAAATCCGCCAAATCTTTGTTTATCAATTCCGGGTTGAACTCAACTATTTGCGAGAAGATCAAAATTAAGATATAGAACAGATACAACATCGTCTTAAAGGAGACGAAACCGTCAAAGAGAAATTGAACCCAACGATAGTATTTCTCTTTCGCCTGCTCTTTCTTCAGCTCTCTCTTCAGCTGCATGACAATTTTTTTTGAGCGAAACGATCTGAGATAACCTTCATCCCACACCAGAAAGAGGACGATCAGCGCGAGATTGCCCAAATATACGTATAGAGGGGAATATCCAATTACCCATATGTACAGGCAATAGACAAGCAGCCCGTATAATACATTCGAAAAAACGGCGTACATCAAACGCTTGAATAATTTTTTGAGTTTATCCGGCATAAAATTCCCTCCGTTCGTGTTTCTCGCGGGGGTTGGATTGCGGGCACGCCGCCAATTTTAGCGACGAACGCGAAGCAGGCCGGAAACCGGCAAAATCTCGACCCCCCGTTCAACAAGGGCATCCAGAAAGAGGTTTATGCCCAGGCTGTCGCTGGCGATGTGCCCGGCCAGAACGATGCTCAGATGATGCTTCTTGGCCAGAGAGAGATGCTTTTCGCCGATGTGCATGACCACGACGGTGCTGACCCCGGCGTCGGCCAGGCGCTCATAGGCCTCCTCCGGGCCGGAGGTGCCGCCGGTGAAATCGACATAAACCTTGCCCAGACTTGTGCTTTCTTTGCCGGACAAAATGCGGGCGGGGTTGTTGTTTTGACCGGCCTGTTTATATTCAGGGATGGCTTTCAAAAAATCGCACAAATCACCCACCGTTTGCGGGTCTTTTGCGGCTATGAGTTTTTGCAGAAAATCGGCGGCCAGATTGTCGGTTGGCGTATGCACGCACATAAACGGCAGCCCCAGCAGACGGGCCGCATCAAGCGCCCGGCAATGGTTGGAGCCGCTGACGCTGCGCTCCACATCGCTGATGCGCCCGCTCATGATGGCCTCCGCCACGTTGGGCAGCACTCCCGACAAGGCCAAATGCCCGGATTGCATCTTCATCACGTCGCCCAGGGAGGCCAAAGCCGGGCCGGAGGGATGATGCCCCAGCACCAGGTCTATGCCCGCTCCCCGCTCGTTCAAACGGTCGGCCAGCAGAAGTTCTGCGGTGTCGGTGTCGACCCCAGCCATGATTTTTTTGACCTCCTTCTCCGGATCGCCGAAGAGTATCCTGCTGTCGGCATAGGGGTTGAGCAGCCTTTCCGCGTCATAAAGTTCTTTTTCCTCGCCGGAGAGTTTTTCGTCATAGCGGCGTTTTTCTTTGGCCAGTTCCTTGCGCACCGCTTCCTCTCCGCGCGGGTCGGCGCTGATGCCCATGTCCACAGCCAGACGGTATATTTCTAATAATTTCATCATAAAAACCTCAACCTTTCTTTGATTATAATTTTGGGTTTGCCAAAAGTTTATGCTTTTTGTTTTAACTCCCGGTTTTTTGCGGCTCAGTTATTTTCTGTCTTCTGTCCTATTTTTTACCCCGCCCACGAACGCCGCCCTTTAAGGTAAACGCGCATGGGGCCTGTCAACCTCCTACCTGCGACAAAGGGGAACGGGGGAACGGGGGAACGGGGAACGGGGTTGCCCCCCAAGGCAACAGGGCGTTCCGCGCCCGCCTCCGGGCGGCGCCCCCCGGCGGGTCAGGCAGGCGGCTGCGGCCCGGTGCCAAAGCGCAACAACCAGTTGCACCGTGGCCCTCGAACCCGCCGCAAACTCTGCCGGAAATCTAGTCAAGTTGCGGCGGGTTCGTCCTTGCCCCCTGCCCGCCCCGCTCCTTCTCACCGGGGAAAACCTGGCCGCCCTGCGCCAAGGGACGCGGACTGCCCTTTTTGCCCTGGGGTTGGTTGGGGGGGTTACAAACCACCAAAGCAAAATACATCAATTTCTAGCTCGTCTATCCAAAATCCGTCTGGTGGGTACATCGTATAAATCCTATTTTCGCTTTTCTTGTATTTTTTTTTCTTTCTTAGTGATTCGTATAACTTCTCAGCCTCTTCAAGGGTTGCTTTAGGTGGAAATATATACGAATAATCAACAAACAAATCGCCAGCCACTTCTATTGTATATTCATGCGATACTTGGTATAAAACTTTGGGTTCTTCTTCAAAACTCACCCTTCTTTTGATAATTTCAAAGTTACTTTCAGCAACGTTATCAAACTTTAAACATTGTTGAATGGCATCCGTTGCCTTTTTCTTGGAAGAAAAATATCCAATGAAACGCCTGTCCTCAACATTTTCTTTATCAACCTCGTCATAACGGAAGAAAATAACATAGTTGACCTCATAATAAGTTTTGATCATTTTTTTATTTCCCTCCTTTTAACACTTTTAGGAGGTCTTGCAACCATTTGCTTATGGCGTTAAAATCAGACTTCGCGCCTTTTCCCTGCCAACCTCTTGGAAATTGATTGTTTAAAATATCTTTGGCAGCCTTATCCACATTTCCGTTGAACCGTTTCAGCGCGTCAAGCCCCATGTCCTTATTAACCCATGATCTTGGAGTCGGCTTATGCCCACGCGGGTCATTTTTCCCCATCAAATACATTCCGACAGCCGCCGTCGCCACTGCCGCCCCGCCGAGGATTTGCGCTCCCGTTATCACAGTCCCGCCTGTCGCAAGCACTAAGGCTTTGCCCCCAAACGTGGAACCCAGGATAGCAGGCCCGGCCAGCACCCCGGCGGCCACAATTCCGGCCACGCCCATCCCGATCAACCCGCCGACAAACCCGCCTCTGATCGCGCCGTCAACAGTGTCGAAAAACAGACCAAACCCAGTCCTATCTGCGGCAACGGCGTTGTTATAGGCATTAATCCCGCCAATCACCGCTCCGGTAGCCGCGCCTGCGATGATGATCCCAATAATCAGCGGAACGAGAAAAACCGGCAAATGCCCGCTCGGATCGACCCACATAACAGGGTTTCCGTAGCAGTAAGTATATAAGTTCAAGCTCAGCGGGTCGCCCGGGTTTGCATACCCCCACCCGTCCTGCTGCGTAAACCGCCCGATCCCCGGATCATAGTTCCTCGCCCGCAGGTAGACCGTCCCCGTCTCCTTGTCGAAGTATTCCCCGCAGTAGAGGAACGGATTATGCCCCGCATAGCTTCCGGTCTCGCTTAAGATTTTCCCAAACGCGTCGTACCGGTAATCCTTCACCACCGCGCCGCTGCTATTCGCCAGCTGGATAACATCCCCATGCGCGTTATACAGGTAATATGTGCGAGTCCCGCTAAAATTCTCCGAGCAGATCAGCGCCAGCCCCCGGATATATTTCATCTCGACCGCCCATTGCTGACCCAGCTCCGCGCTGATGTTCCAACCGTCCCAGACATACCTGGTGTCAACCATGCCGCCGATCCACTTGTTCGCACGCAGCCCGTCCGACCGGTAAGTGTAGCCGACCTCCACGCCGCCGACCCTCGCCCACACCAGCCGATCCAGACCGTCATATCCGAACGTTTCCAGCACGTTCTCGCCTTCTTCAAGCCACACGCCCATGGTACCGTTCGCCACCATGGTCTGATGGTAATATTTCAGCACCAGGTTCCCGTTGTGATCATATGAATAATTTGTAGTTTCGGTATAGGTGCTTCCCGATTGTTTTTTCGAT
>Ga0123356_10006097_pt1 | contig 12228 bp, 10 predicted proteins | sample TergutEmb28metaG_2_FD_92546 | JGI IMG/M metagenome (GOLD analysis project Ga0123356, IMG submission 92546) | Embiratermes neotenicus P3 segment gut microbial communities from Petit-Saut dam, French Guiana - Emb289 P3 | ecosystem: Host-associated > Arthropoda: Insects > Digestive system > Gut ... | reverse complement strand
GCCCATGTTTTATCATAAATATCGACAAAATCCTGATCATAGAAGTGGATTTTGGGGAAATCATGCTTGGTCACTGGGTCTCCTTCAGAACCTTGGAAATTTCGCCCTTTTCGGGCTCACAAAGAGTTCAAATTACTACAACCTTTTAAGTATACAACGAAAATTGCGGATTTGCCATGAATTTATGAGTTTATTTTTTTTCAGCTCTGTCCCCATTTTTGGGGACAGAGCTGAAAAAACTACAGAAAATAATTATACTAAGAATTTTCTCCTTTTTTTCTTAATATTTTCACAATCACAGAAAGTTGTTGATCTTTAACAAGTCTCAGCAAAAATACACCTATTGATAAAAACACCACCATGTTAATAAATAGGGGTAAACCATACGAAATAATTCGTCCACTACCTGCAAAGAAACCTAATAGTATAGGAGAGATAAAGAAAACTGGAATTATCGCAATTCCAGAGAGAATAGTCATTTTAAAAATGTAAAGTAAAATTGAACGAAGAGCAGAACCTAATACAATGTTAGGGTTTTTACCAAGGAATAAAAGGAGAAAAACCGTGTTTACTGCACTCGCTAGGGACAGAGCAAAAGCGATTCCTGCACCTCGGAATGGTCCAACCAAGATAGCAGCAAGGCAAATATTAACAGCGAAAGAGATTATTCCAGCTAAAGCTGGGGATTTAGTGTCACTCTGCGCATAAAAAGCAGGAGCTAAAATACGATTGATAGCAATAAAGAAAAGACCAGGCATGTGAAAGATAAATGCAGCATGGGTAAGACTTACTGACGTTTCATCAAAACTTTGGCTTTGAAAGAGAAGACGGATCAAGCTCTGTCCCTCAAAAATCGAAAAAAATGTAATTGGTATAGTAATTAAGGCGATAATATTCATGGAAGAAACTAATCGCTTACAATAAACATCCCACTGAGACGTTTTTGCATATTCTGTTAGATTTGGAAGGAGAACTGTCCCTATTGATACAGCAAAAACACCAAGGAATAACTCCTGAAGCCTAAGTGAATACTGTAAACTTGATACAATACCCTCTCCGGCTCTGCCAGCTAATGCGGTAGAAACAATATCATTTATTTGGTAGGCAGCCATCCCAATGATTGTAGGACCTATTAAACGCAGCACTTTTTGGGTGCCGGGATTAAAGATGGCGCGTTTTAATCCTGTGATTAAGAAACGCTGTCCGTGTTTCAGGACAAAAGGAAGCTGAATTGCAACTTCAAGAAATCCGCCAATTATAATTCCAATAGCCATAGCACGGGCAGGATTCTGGGTATATGGACTTAAAATATAAGCACTAAGGATTGTAACGATATTTAATAAAATGGGAGCAAAACCTGATGGAGTAAAAATATAAAGACTATTTAATACTCCTTGAAACAGCGCAGCAATCGAAATAAAACCAAGAAAGGGAAACATTATTCTTGTTAAAAGAACAGTTTCATCATATTCTTCTACTCCAAAAATGCGGACAAGAAATGGTGCTAAAAGCACGCCTGCCATAACCATTAAAGTCACAAAAAAAGTTAAAAAAGTAAACATGCAAGAAAGAAACTCACGGGTTTTTTCTCGATTATTTTCTAACAGGTATTCCTTAAATGTAGGAATAAATGCTACCGATATCGATCCTTCAGCAAAAAGACGGCGAAATAAATTTGGCAATAAAAAAGCAACGGAAAAAGCATCAGAAAGAGCCGATGTACCGAGAAACCTTGCTTTTGTCATTTCTCTAAGTAAACCTAGAATTCGAGAAATAAAGGTAAGAAGGGACAGAGCTGATCCGTAACGAATAAGAGATGCTGCTGTTTGAGATGGATTATCAGTTTGATTGGCAGAAACTTTAGTTTGGTGAGCTTCCTTGGGGACAGAGCTGATTTTTTCTGACTCTTTTTCCATTCTTAAACCCTTACTTTCTTACCAATTTTAATAGCTCTAATCAAATTTTCTGCAGCCAGACATAGATCCTGCTTACTATCTCTTATCATAGCATCAAAACCATTTTGACCACAGGCAATAGAAACGGCATAATCAAAAATAGATAGAAGGTTTGATTTTTCACCTTTTAAAGCACCAGATATCAGAGCAACAGGGACAGAAGCTTTTCTTCCTTCACGAGCAACAACTGCACAAAGTTTACCACTTGCTGTTTGAGAATCAGTCATTCCTTCGCCAGTTATTATTAAATCTGCTTTTAAAAGATGGTCAAAAAAGCCAACGTATTTCATAACAAGCATTGCCCCTGATTCAATATATGCTCCCAGACAAATACGCAAAGCTGCTCCAATTCCACCTGCTGCTCCGTCCCCAGGTTGTTCTACATCGTTAGTTAAACCTGCCTCTTTCCAAACCCTTCCTAAATTAGCAAGTCCATCATCAAGCATTTTAACCATTTCCACCGTTGCACCTTTTTGAGGACCAAACACTGCAGAAGCACCATTCAACCCAACTAATGGATTTGTTACATCACAAGCAACCTTTATTAGCACATTTTTTAACCTTTTATCCGCATTTTTAGAATCAATTTGTGCAATTTTAGCCAGAGCTTCACCTCCAAAACCTACTGGAGTACCATTTTTATCAAGAATTTCAAAGCCTAGCGCAGAAATCATACCAATCCCACCATCGTTGATGGCACTTCCACCAATTCCAATAATAATTTCTTTAACACCGGTATCAAGAGCAGCAGTAATTAACTCTCCTGCACCATAACTTGAGGCTTTCATAGGATCAAGCTCTTCGTTTTTTAACAATTCTATTCCAGAGGCACTGGCAATATCAATAATAGCAACCTTGTCATCATCTATAAGACCAAATTCTGCAGAAATTTTTCTCCCTAAAGGATCTGTCACAATCGTTTTAACAAACCGTCCACCAACTGCAAGAGTAATTGCTCGTGCTGTCCCTTCCCCTCCATCTGCCAAAGGAATTTTAATAACTTCTGCATCCTTGTCTGCCCTATTAATTCCTGCTTCAATAATTGAACATACTTCAAAAGCACTCATGTTTCCTTTAAAAGAGTCTGGTGCTACGATTATTTTCATAGTTATTTGGCTCCTTTTTTTAAGCTCTGTCCCCAAACGAAGGTTATACCTTCTAAGAGGAATTTTCAATATATTTTGCATTACTTTTACATATTTGCTCTGTCCCTTAAGCATTAAAAATGAAACAAAGGGACAGAGCTTAAAAAACCTAAAAAAACACACTTTTCAGTCAAGCGCCACGCATCTGCGCGCCATATATATACATGAGATTATGTAGACTGCTCCGAGACGGAGCCGAGTATCATGTTACTGCCCGGATTAATAGAGGTGAGATGGTATTACAACCAGAGGAAGATAAAATGCTCATGATAACGGTAATAAAACGAGCAAAAAACCGATACCGTTTTCAGATCAAAAACTTCTGTATTATGAACAACCATCTTCATTTATTAATAAAACCAGGAGAAAATGAATCCCTATCCCGAATTATGCAATGGATTCTTAGTGTCTTTGCTATGGCATGGAATCGAAAGCATAACTTAAAAGGACATGTATGGGGCGAACGGTTCTATTCCAGAATCATTGAAGGAATAGTAGATTTTTTAAGGGTTTTTATTTACATAGATGACAACCCGGTAAATGCACAATTAGTCGATTGTTCATGGAAATGGAGATTTGGAGGATTATGGCACCATCACCTAGGGGTAGCTGATATAACTGATGCACCAGAAACCTGGGTCTTGGATTATTGCCCTGAACATAGAAAAGATTAGTCCAAAGCAATCATCACAATTGTATAAGTAATAAAAATAATTTACTTGTTTTTATTATACCATTTTTCTCATCGATGCATCCTGTCAGTATTATGTAAAAAAAATATATTTTCTCAATGCTAATGGTTTAATAATACACTTTAATAGAAATAGAGATATTTTGATTAGGTAAATTCACGTAATAACATATAATTCATATTTGTTTTTTCAGATTAATAAGCAAAATATAAAAATATATTTAAAAAACATCTGTTTGGAAAAATAAAAACTGCTCTGTCCCCCAACCTACATTTGTTTTTCAGAATAATATTAATAAAGAACTTTTTATACAATTTTTAACATAATTCTTTTCCAGCTATCAATCAAAACTAACATTGAAAAACATTTTACATTCTGTTAATATATATTCAAAAGGGACAGAGCATGAGCATGAAAAGAAAATACAATAACCTTCCCATTGTAGCGCTTGTTGGCCGTCCCAATGTTGGAAAATCTACTCTCTTTAACCGCCTGCTCCGCAAACGTCGGGCAATTACTGACCCAACACCAGGTGTAACACGTGATCCTGTAGAGGCAGACTGTCTTGTTAACGAAAAACCCCTGCGACTTATAGATACTGGCGGCTTTAAGCTTGCAGAAAGTCAAGATATTGATAAACTGGTTGTAGAAAAAACTCTTGAGACAATTAAAAAATCTGATCTTATTATCTTACTCCTTGAAGCTGGTGAATTAACAAGTGAAGATGAAGAACTTATTGGTATATTACGCCCGTATCGCGACAAACTCATTGTAGTTGTGAATAAAACAGAAGGCGGAAGACATCAGGCTGATTCATGGAATATTCTATCATTTGGTTTTGAAAAAATTTTAATGATTTCTGCAGAACATGGAGATAATATTGGGGAACTTCAACAGGAAATAATAAAACGCCTGGATTTTTCAAAAATAGAGGAAGTATGTAAAGATGATAATGAAGCTCATATTATCAGAATCGCTCTTCTGGGAAAACCAAATACAGGAAAATCAACACTTTCAAATCGTCTAACCTCCACAAATGCTTCCATTGTAAGCGAAATACCTGGAACAACAAGGGACACGATTGAGGGTAGTTTCAGATGGAAATCCCGCGATTTTGTAATACTGGACACAGCAGGCATCCGGCGCAAAGCAAAAGTAACAGAAAATATCGAATATTATTCGGTAAATCGTGCTATAAAAGCAATAAACGATGCAGATATAATCGTATTAATCATCGATGCAACAGAAGGTCTCTCAGATCAGGATAAAAAAATTGCTGCTCTCGCTCATGATAAAGGCAGAGGAATTATTATGGCTCTGAATAAATGGGACACCATGCCGCAGCAAAAAAATACATTTGCAACTGCATCAGACAGAATTCGTTTTCTCTTTGGTCAAATGGAATATGCTCCAATTATTCCCATAAGCGCAAAAGATGGATCCGGAGTTGATAAATTACTAAATACCGTTGTAAAGATGTATGGACAATTAAATCTTCACATTGGAACATCTCAGCTAAATCAAGCGCTTGAGAAATGGCTTCATGAATACCCGCCGCCAATTGGTCCGCGAACCAGGTTTAAAATCAAGTATGCCGTGCAAAAATCTGCAAATCCCGTTCACTTCATTTTTTTTGCTTCACGAATCCAGGCAGTTAGCGACCAATATGTATCTTATTTAAAGAATAAAATACGTAAAGACCTGGGTTTTTCGCTAATTCCAGTTTTAGTAGAAATAAAAAGCTCATCTAAGTAATAAAAAACCAGCTCTGTCCCCAAGGCGTCCCCAAAACATCCACAAAGCAATCCAAAAAGCCAAGGGACAGAAACCAGCTCTGTCCCCAAAAAATCAGCTCTGTCCCCAAAAAACCAACTCTGTCCCAAAAAATCAGCTCTGTCCCCAAGGAGCACAATACCATTGACACATCCCCCTTATACAAGCCAAAATAAGTTATGAATCTTGCAAATAAGCTTACATTTATCCGGGTCATCCTTGCTCCAGTTTTTTTTATAGTCTACTTATTGCCGCGCTTTTATCCTTCTCTTTTTACGAATGGCGTGACATGGACAATTCCTGTTCTTTGGGTTATTTTCATAATTTCAGAAATTACTGATTATTTTGACGGATTGGCAGCACGTAAACTAAACCAAACAAGTGACTTTGGGAAACTTTTTGATCCCTTTGCAGACACTCTTGTGCAGCTCACTTGCTTTTTATGTTTTATAATCGATGGTATCTACCCGGTAAACGGAATTATTCCAGCGATTCTTTTTCTGATTGTAATCTATCGCGAGTTCAGTATTTTATTTCTTCGTAATATAATGTTAAGAAACGGAATTACACTTGGAGCGCGCATGGGCGGAAAAGTTAAAACCGTCATATATATAATAGCAGTTGGTTTTGCTCTTGCTGCTGCCAGTCTGGAACGTTTGGATATTTTAAATTTTCTCTTACCGTATTTTAAAATAGCTGCTCTTGTAATTTTTATTATTTCTGTGGTTCTGGCTGTTGTTTCCTTTATAGATTACTTTTTGATATACCAAAAAACTGTAAAAGCAAAGCGAGAGTAATATGGTTGATAACAACCTAATAAAAAAAATTGAATCAGAATCCGCTGCAAGAATTTTCAGTGAACTTTACGGTGAGGGTGAAGTTTACTCTGCCCGTAAACGATATTTGGAATTATTAAATGAATTATCTGGGAATAGCTTTCCAGAAATTGAACCTAATAAAACAAAAGAAGAAACAAGAGTATTTACTGCGCCTGGAAGAACAGAACTTGCAGGAAACCATACAGATCATAACCGCGGTAAAGTATTGGCAGCATCTATTCAACTGGACAGCATCGCTTTAGTTCAAAGGAGAGACGATGATGTCGTATTCTTTCGCTCAACAGGTTTTCCGGATGTAAAAATTAAACTGACAGATTCTTCAGGTGCGCCGGATCTACAGCCAAAACCCGATGAAACAGAAACAACGGATGCACTTATCAGAGGGATTGCAGCTGAGTTTTCCCGTCGCGGCAGAAAAATCGGCGGATTCTCAGCTATCGCAGCATCAACTGTATTACCTGGCTCAGGACTTTCATCATCAGCGTCGATTGAAGTACTTATAGGACGTATCTTTGATTCACTTTATACTGATGAGCAAAAATTTAAACCGCTGGAAATCGCACAAATCGGTCAATATGCAGAGAATGTTTATTTTAAAAAACCATGCGGCCTGATGGATCAAACAGCTTGCGCTACAGGCGGCGCTGTTGCCATCGACTTCGCTGATGTAGCGTTTCCAATTGTTAAACAAATCAATCTTGATCTGGCTGCCGCAGGTTATGCACTGTGTGTAGTAAATACAGGCGGAAGTCATGCAGATTTAACAGCAGATTATGCATCGATTCCTGCAGAAATGAAAGCAGTAGCTGCATTCTTTGGTAAAACTGTATTAAGAGAACTGGAAAAAGACATGATACTTTCCAGCGCAGTTGATATCAGAAAAAAACTTGGAGACAGAGCTCTAATGCGTTCACTTCATTTTTTTGATGAAAATGAACGAGTTGATGTTATGGCAGCCGCTCTAACAAAAATGGATAATGCAGCAACAAATACTGCCAAGCTGGAAGCCTTGTATTGTTATCTGGATTTAATCACTGAATCAGGAGACTCATCCTGGGAGCTTTTACAAAATGTTTATTCGCCGGCAAATCCGGAAAGCCAGGGCATCACTACAGCGCTTGCTCTCACAAGAGATTTTTTTCGCAAACAGAAAATAAAAGGTACATGCAGAGTTCATGGCGGCGGTTTTGCAGGTACCATTCAAACATACGTTCCTTTAGATATTTTAGAATTATACCGCACCTACATCGAAACAATTTTTGGAACAGGTTCAGTAACACCAATTCGAATAAGACCGATAGGAGCAGTGGAATTAATTTTTGATTAAACATTCAAAAAACCATGAATAAAAAACTATATAAATTTAAAGCAAAAATAATTAAAGTACCAGACATTGATGGAGCATATATCGAAATTCCTTTTGATGTTAAAACAGAATTCGGAAAAGGGCGCGTTAAAGTTCATGCCACCTTTGACAACGAACCTTATGATGGCAGCATGGTAAAAATGGGAACTCCCTGCCACATCATCGGTATCCGCAAAGACATACGCGCCAGGATTGGCAAACAACCAGAAGACATGATAACAGTAACTCTTAAAGAAAGGGAATAACCTACTGTAACCTTGAATCACTGAAGCTATAACTGATATACTGAGTGATACAACCGCTTCTGCGGTATTTGCCAAGATGGCTCAGTCGGTAGCGCATTTCACTCGTAATGAAAAGGTCAGGGGTTCGATTCCCCTTCTTGGCTAATTTTTTTACACGAAGATAAAATAATCAGATAACAAAAATACTAACATAGATCGAAAACTGGGGAATCGAAACGGAGCCGCGGCTCCTGAGGGCATAAAAATGCCCGAAGGAGTAAACCGGCATGGATGCCGGTTTAGCGGCGCAGGCGGCCTGGAAGGAGCAAACACGAAGTTTGCGACTGGAAGGCGATTCCCCTTCTTGGCTAATCATTAATAAAAAAATTAAATTATTATAAAGCGAAAATTAAAACATTAATAATAACTGGGGAATCGAAACTTTTTTACCTTAACACATTAACAACAAAATCGCTGATCATTGAACGTTCTGCTGTGGTGTCTCTATCTCCTGATACATATTCAACATTCACCTGAGCAGTCGAAGCACCCTGACCAAGTGTTATTGGAGCACGGTAGTAAGCCTGGTTCTCCCAGCGCAGAGTTGCTTCAAGCACAAGAACATAAGCACCATTGGGAACAAACACACCGTTATCGTCTGTACCATCCCAAACATGAGATACTTCACCGGTTCTTGGAGTGGCTCCACTAACGGCATCAACCTGCTCTTTTGTCATATTGGCACGGTTAGATTTTTCTATCCACATGGGGATGGAAGTAGGTCTTCTTGAATAACCACCGTCGGCTGTCCATTTGGAAGCATAAAGCGATTTAATCAGCTGCCCATCAGAATTTTCAATCCATACTGCATATTGGTTGCTTGCAACTCCGCCAAGCCGGGTATAAACAAATGTTAGCTCTACCGCTGATGACTCATCAACAACATCTTGCTGAACTGCCTGCTTGTTAGGGACACACGAAAAAACCACAACTGCCAATAAAGCAATAATAAAAAATCTTCTCATATAAATCTCCTTTGTATTAGCAATATAATATTACAATATTATATATTACTATACTAACACGAAGTCAAGACCTATCCCTTAATCGAACCTATCATAACTCCTTTTACAAAGTACTTCTGGAAGAATGGATAAATACAGAGTATTGGCGCAGAAGATATAACAATAAGAGAATATTTTAAAAGATCTGCAAGACCCATCATGGCTACTGCTGCTTCCGGATCTACAATATTACTTGCAGCAATCTGATTCATAACAAGTATTTCACGCAAAAAAACCTGCAAGGGGTACAAATCTTTATTGGTCAGATAGATAAAAGCATTAAAATACGCATTCCAGTGACCAACCGCATATTGCATTGCAAGTACAGCAATTACTGCCTTGGATAATGGAAGAACAAACAAAATAAAGAAACGGAAGTCATTACAGCCGTCAATTGATGCAGCTTCAAAAAGTTCATCTGGAATTGATGTAGAAATAAATGTGCGCGCAATGATCATGCTATAAACAGAAATTGCGCCTGGGATAAGAATTGCCCATATTGTGTTTAGCATATTGAGATCGCGCAGGAGTAAATAATTGGGAATCATTCCGCCGCTGAACAGCATTGTAAATGTAATAAAAAACATCAGCGGTTTACGGTGAGGCAGTCCTTTGCGTGCAAGAGGATATGCGCAGATCATTGTCATAAAAATATTAATCAATGTTCCAAATACTGTATAAAAAATTGTGTTACGATAACCTGTTATGATGCGGCTGTCTTTGAATACTGCTTCATACCCCTGAAAGCCCGGCTCGACAGGAAAAAGTAAAACCTGCCCTGATGAAACTGCAAATGGTGACGAAAACGAAGCAGATACAATAAAAACAATCGGATACAAAACCAATATAAGCAGGATACTGACAACAATGTAAATTATATAGTAATAAACCCGGTCGTCCCAGGAAAGACGTTTACTTAATATCATAGTCTTCCCCCTACCACAAACTTGTATCGCTGATTTTTTTTGCAGCTCTGTTAATAAATATTAACAGAAGCAGATTCACAATAGAGTTAAAAAAGCCAATTGCAGCGGCATAAGAAAAATCGGTTGGACCGCCTGCCGCAAGCCCCTGTTTATAAACAAAGGTAGAGATGAGCTCGCTTGTACGAAGGTTTAAATCATTCTGCATGAGCCATGCTTTTTCAAATCCCAAAGACATGATAGAACCGACACGAAGTATCAATAGTATCGTGATGGTGGGCGCAAGTGCAGGAAGATCAATATGAAGCATCATTTTAAAACGGTTTGCTCCGTCAATACGAGCAGCTTCATAAAGTTCTTCCGGAACAGAAGACAATGCTGCAACATAAATAATTGAACTCCAGCCAAAGCTCTGCCAGATACTAGACCAGACATAAAGATGAGGAAAAGCATCCGGCTTACCGAAAAGATCAACTGCCTGCTCTCCTGTAATCGCCTTGACAATTACTCCGTAGATACCGTTCATTGGATGAAAAATCTGCATGAGCATACCAACGATTACTACCACAGAAATAAAGTGAGGCATATAAGTAACAGTTTGGATAAATTTCTTAAAGCGCAGATTCTCTATCGTGTTAAGGCAGAGAGCGAAAATAATCGGAATGGGGAAACCTGCAAGAATATCGTAAATGGAAATGCGAAGGGTGTTTACAATTACTCTGGAAAAAAAGTATGAGTTAAAAAACTTTATAAAATTATCAAGCCCTACCCATGGACTGCCCCAGATGCCTTCAGCAAAATTATATTTTCTAAAAGCAATCTGAGCGCCAACCATGGGGACATAACAGAAAATAATAAAGTATATAACCGGTACAAGCAGAAAAAGATATAACTGCCAATAACGCCCGTAATTTTTTTTACGAATTCCTTCGGATATTCTTCCCAGTATCATTTAAGTATCCTTTATTTGTACATACGATCATAAGCCGATTGAGTCGCGCGGATTACTGCATCAAGTCCCATTCTGTTGAATTCGGCTATGTAAGAATCCCAATCACGTTCGATATTAAGATCGCCTGTAACAAACCGCGCAAATGATTCACGCACATAACTCATTATGGTAGAGTGAAGACTGTTCATTACATCCTGTTCCTGCTCGTTGTAAATTAAACCTGCAACTGCAGCTTCCGGTTTGCGGTAGCGTACAAAACTATCAATGTTTCTTCCAAGAGGACGAACAAAATCCAATGGATTATCAATATCAATATCCATGGCGCTGTGTTTATTGGAAAGAATTCTTGGTCCAATTTCTCCCCAGTATTTATTTTGTAATGTTCCCCAGGGAAGTATTTGCTCTATCATAGGATTCCCCAACGAACCCCAAACAGATTTTGCGCCATCTGCAGGCGGTCTCCAGTCAACACCTTTTTCACCAAAACGTGTGATTATACTAAACTCCTCGCTGCCCATAAGGTCTCCCAACATGAATGCAGCTTCAGGATGTTTGCAGTTCTTTGTAATGATCATCCGAAGGTCTGGAAGCTGAGGCTGATAATAAGACTGTCTGCCCGCAGATCCCTGCAATGGAGGAATCGGAATGTATTGTCCGCGCTTAGGATCATTGGCTCCAAGATTAGATAGAGATATCCTGTTCACAACTCCAACCCTTGGAGGATCGCGGGTAATGAGCGCTGTCATCTGACTTTGATCCTGTGTGAAAGATAAAGGAGAAAGAAGCCCCTCATCTACCAGTTGCTTACTGAAACGAATACCATCGCGCCAACCTGACTTGTTAAAAGCAACATCAATCTTTCCATCCTGAAGCAGCCAGAAATTCTGCTGTGCATAAATGAAAGGTGTCATCAGAGCATAAAGATAATTTGTTCCCATGTTGGCATTAAAACTTATTAAAGGTATCTCGTCCTTTATACCGTTTCCGTTCGGATCTCTATCGCGAAATGCACGCAGGGTATTTAAAAATTCATCTGTAGTTTCCGGCATTTTTAATCCAAGCCGGGTCAGCCACGGCTCGTATATCATCAGCCTTCCGTTGCTGTAAGTATTGTTCAATGAGACATTAATTCCATAAAGACCATAAATGTAGCCGTCATAACTTGTAACAAATCTTAGTGGATCAATATCTAAATCTTCTGCTGATTTAATGCTCCAGTAGGCGCTATTTTCATAAAAGGCATTTGTCGGCAATATCATCCCCGCCTGCCCGTATCTTGTAGCAGTTGCAATATC
>Ga0123356_10006096_pt1 | contig 12230 bp, 7 predicted proteins | sample TergutEmb28metaG_2_FD_92546 | JGI IMG/M metagenome (GOLD analysis project Ga0123356, IMG submission 92546) | Embiratermes neotenicus P3 segment gut microbial communities from Petit-Saut dam, French Guiana - Emb289 P3 | ecosystem: Host-associated > Arthropoda: Insects > Digestive system > Gut ... | reverse complement strand
GCAGCATCGAACAAGTCAAGAGACCCGTCTTGATAACCGGTAGCGGCGCCTTCCCACTCCGTTTTATTATACAGGGCATAACCGCACATAGGATTGCCTGTGGTAGTAAATGCGAAGCTCGCACGTCCGCTAACAACCTTTACCCAATATAAACCACTGCGTGCAAGTGTAGCAATATTACCGGTAGTAACAAAGCTATCATCGGTTGTAGTTGCAGAACTGCCACCCTCTTGACCCAACAATGCCCATTCGTGCTGCGTAGGAACACGGTAGCCGGCAGGACACGGATTCTCTGTATTTTGACCGGCAGTATAAGTAGTATTAGCCTGAGTAGCCAAACCGCCCCCGTTGCCCCAAAGAGAACTGGCGGCAGTGTGCGTGTACCAATTGTAAGAATTACCGGCAATGGGAGATCCTGGACCACCATAAACAAATTGCCCCGGATCGTTCGAAAGGTCGGTTACAATGGTTTGCGTAAAACGCGGATCTGTAGCAACATCCGGATCAGGGTTACAACGGAAGGTATGGTCAATATTTTTACGACCCCATTGATAGAAACCGCCATAAACAGTGATGTCTTGAGGGTCAACAGGAAAATATCTCATCTGGTCTTTCACACTTATGGCAGGATTGGCGCCTAAATTGTAAGTGAGGAAACGAAGCGTTGTAGTGGTGGTTGGCGAGGTAGAACCCACAGGAATACTACCAATCATATCCACATCAACAGTAATATCCACAAATGATGATCCGACAGTAGCAGGGAAAGTACCGGCAGCGCAAGGAATACTTACCGTTATCGTCCCACTCGTACATCCCTCCCAATTCGTCCCATCACTCAGTTTCACCGTATAATTAAAAGTTCCTGTTACGGTAGGCGTTCCGCTAATGGTAACGTTACCGCCGACATAAGCGCCCGTTACCCCTGTTGGCAAGCCAACAACCGAAGCATCGGTAGCGTCCGTAATAGCATAAACAATATTCGTAATAGCAGTGCCCTGACACACGGCGAGGTTTTCATCGCCGGAGGTTAAGGAGCAGGCGCCTAAGTTAAGGAGGGTGGGGTCGGCGATACAGCGTACCGTCTGCCCGTTTGCACGGCTGCTGCTGTTCACGCGTGCGACTGTGCTGTTGAAGTACATGTTGTAAGCGCCCCTCAGCGAGCTCCAATAGCTGCCGGCCGTACCAACGTCGTCCAGCGCGCCAGCGATGGCGTAGCGGTAGCCGGCAGCAGGCAAAAAGAGGTTGTCGCCAAACTTAGCGCCGCTCCATTCACCTAAACTCCAAGTACCATGGTTGGTTCTGGGATTAAGGGTCGTGTTACACACACCCTGCCATTCATCGTAAGTAGGTACACGGTAACCCGCAGGGCAGGGATCGGTGGCGCTTTTTACTTTTGCGTCTGTATTGGCACTGTTGTTATCGCCGTAAAAAAGTGATACATTATAAGTATCGCCCCATGTGCCGATAATACCATCGCGGGTACCCGCAGGCGTGGGTTGTCCCCATTGGTAATAATCGCCGTTTATAGCAAAAGAAGGGATAAAAGGATCTGCAGTAGGATCAGCGCCCAAATTGCGGCACATAAACGTTCTCCATTCGCCGGGGGCAATGAAGGCGCCACAGGGTACGCCATTATAGGAAGAAAGTTCATCCATTGGCGCTACGGTAATCGTACCGGTGGCATTTGCCGTGCCACAGCCGCCGGTTAATGGAATGGTATAGTTAAAAATACCCAACGCGGTAGGTGTACCGCTAATGGTGATGGTATTGTCTGCCCAAGTTGCTGAAACGCCTGTTGGCAAATCGGTGGCAGCGCCAATGCCGGTAGCTCCGGTAGTGGCATGGGTAATAGCGGTTAGCACCGTGCCTACGCCCAGTGCTGGTGTGGAAGAAGCATCGCCTGCAATCATATCCGGTGTTACCGTAATTGTTCCGGTAGCGCCAACGCCGCTGTTGTTAATGCCGTCGGTTAGTGTTACCGCATAATTAAATACGCCGAGCTCTGTAGCTGTTCCGCTGATAGTGAGCGTGTTGGCAGAGAAGGTGTAGCTTACATCGTCGGGCAAATCGGAAACAGAAGCGCCGGTAGCGCCGATAACGGCAAAAGTAATAGGGGCAAGCAGCGTGTTTATACAAGGCTCTCTGTTTTCCGTGCCGGCAGATGTTAAGTTAATGGTGATGATGCTTACCGTAAAGTCCTCAGAAATAATTTCGGGACAGCCGGAAGTGGGAGACAGCACGCAATAGTATGTGTCTGAAACACTTGCTACGTAACTTTGGGCGGTTGCTCCGTCAATAATTCCCAAACTGTTGTACCATTGATAAGTAAAGAGCTTTGGATCAGTATTGGGGGTTACCGTGAGTGTGGTTGTTAGTGGCGCAGCCCCTATGATGTTCACTTCTTTCGAGGCGGGTGTGTAGCCTGTAATTTCATAATCGGGGCACATTACGCAGCGCACGCTCATCGCATTCATCTTATTCGTTAAATCGCTCCTGAGTTCATCACAATAATAGGTCAAGTAAAAGTAGTAGGCGTTATCTCCGGCGGGGGTATTGCTTGCCCACCAACCGGCAAAGCCATACAAGTCTTGATATCTGTTTAAGGTACTGTTGTACCAGCCTGCCGGAATGGCGCTGAAGCCGGATTCTTCTTTGCCATCGCCCGGGAAATCAAGCCAGTGCTCCGAGCTCATTAATTGTTGGGCAGAATAGGCTCGCAACGTGTGCCACTCGGCTTGAGTGGGAAGCCGCCAACCCATTGGACAAATTCCCTGCATATTGCAGGTTATTTCAGCAGTAAAATCCTCAAGAACGCCGGTGGCAGAGTACCAAGTGTATAATAAACCGAATATTTCCGAATCCATTGGAACTCCCATGTAAATATATGTTTTGGCAAACGGTATATCGCCGCCGTGTGCATACAGGGTGCCGCGCAGGTTCTCTTTTGTCCAACACAGGCCCTCTAATTCTACCACATTGTAAGTAAGATTATTGACATTGTCATATTTATCATCCGGACAAATTTTCGGATAGGGCTGTGCCAACGCGCTTGTTACGCTTAATAGCATGATTGCTGTTAAAAAATAAAGAGTCTTTTTCATAATATTATATTTTGGTTAATAGTTTTTTTAGTGGATAGTGATTAGTAAATTGTTGCACATTAGTATGTTGTATTATTTATAAAGTAACAAATAGTATAATAGATAAAAATCGCGCGGCAAAATTAGGGGAAATAATAATAAGATTTACCAGTAATTATACGGGGTTTTTGGGAAATTTACCAGTAATTGTACTAGGTATTTGCGTTTTTTTCACTGCCTTCCTGTTTTGTGCGAAAGACACCCAAAAATCTCTTCACACAATGCGAGGGCTGGTGGGCGGATTCTCCCCCGCTGGCGGGGGATTAAGGGGGTGGAAAAAGCATGTAGATAAATCTTAATACGGAATCCCTTCCGTCAACGGATTCCCCGATTGATTATCATCCGGATAATCATCATTCATGCTGGAGTCTATAATATCGAAACTTTGGTTGGGAGTAATGCCCATGAATGACGAATCGCCGCTCATTCCAAAGTCAAGATCGGTAAATCTTGTGTATTGGCTTTGGAAGCGGATGCGGATATTATCGGTAGGTCCGTGCCGGTTTTTTTGGATCATAATATCGGCTAAACCTTGCGAAGGTACGTCCTCGTCCTCAAATGTTGTTAATCCGTAATATTCAGGGCGGTAGATGAACATTACCAAGTCGGCGTCTTGCTCAATGGAGCCCGACTCGCGCAAGTCGGACAGCTGCGGACGCTTGGAAGCGGAGCGCTTTTCCACTTCCCGCGAAAGCTGCGACAAGGCAATGACCGGAACGTTCAAATCTTTTGCCAACGCTTTTAAAGAACGGGAGATGTAACTGATTTCCTGCTCGCGGTTGCCTTTGCCTTTGTCGGTTTCTACACTGCCTTGCATCAATTGCAAATAATCCACAATAATCAATTGAATATCATGCTGATGTTTTAATCTTCTGCATTTCGCTCTTAAATCGAAAACCGACAACGCCGGCGTGTCATCAATAATCAAATTTGCGCTATTAAGGGGACCTAATTTGTTGGTTAATATTAGCCATTCATCGTCGGAAAGTTTACCCTTCGCTATTTTCTCGGAGGGGATTCCGGTTTCAATGGAAAACAAACGGTGCACCAATTGCGTGGAAGACATTTCTAATGAGAACAATGCAACGGGGCGTTTATAGTCAATAGAAGCATTTCGCGCAATAGAAAGCACGAACGATGTTTTACCCATACCCGGACGCGCCGCAATGATAATGAGATCCGATTTTTGCCAGCCGCCCGTTTTTTCGTCAATCGCCCGAATGCCGCAAGGAACGCCATGAAACTTATCCTCAGAATCTTTCATCGCCATCAACTCCTCTAATGCCTTCTTCATCACGATGTTCAATTCTTTACTGTCGCGTTTGAAATTTTCCTGAATGATGCCAAAGAGATTGGTTTCGGCTTTGTCTAACAATTGCAACACATCTTTCGAATCCTCGTAAGCGTCTTTAATAATAATATTACAATTATTAATCAACTCGCGCAACACGAACTTTTCCATCACGATACGGGCGTGGTACTCAATATTTGCGGAAGAAGCCACGCGGTTGGTTAAGGAAGCCAGATATGAGGGACCGCCCACAAATTCTAACAACTTGTCTTTTCTTAAATGCGCCGTTACCGTCAATAAATCAATCGGTTCCGATTTATTAAAGAGCTCCACAATAGATTTATAAATATGAAAATGCGCTTCTTTGTAAAACATTCTGGGGGAAAGAAAATCCACCACTTGCCCTACGGCATCCGTATTTATCAAAATGGCGCCCAAGACTGCCATTTCAAAGTCTAATGCTTGCGGGGTAAGCTTGCCGGTAACCCCCAAAGTGGATTCCAACGTATTGTAATTTATTTTTTGATCGGTGCGTTTCGCTGTAAGATGCTCGTTTGCCATATATTAAAAAAAGAGTGTGCCTTATTGAAATTTTTGCCAAAAATAAGCGAATAATGATATTTTTGCAGGTCTTTGTTAATATGTTGAAAAAAATATTTGCTTTTCTGCTTTTTTTACATCCGTTTTTTTTTGTGACCTATTCACAAACATTAGATACATTGCGAGGACAACTACATGAAGTAGAGATCAAAACGAAATACAATCCGGCCATTCCTATCATGAAAAGAGTGATTCAAAATAGAAATGCAAACGGACAATTTGCGAGCGATTTTTTTACCTATACTTCGTATCAAAAAATGATTGTTACAGGCGATATTGACAGAGACAGCGCGTTGTTAAGCAGAGCCTTGCATTTAACAGATTCCTTAGATATTGATGCGGCTCCGCTTACCAAAAAAGATTCAAATTATGTAGAAATGGTAGAGTTTTTTGACGCGCACCACATGTTTTTTATGGAAACGGTTACCAAAAATTATTTTAGAAGACCTGCCACGACTTATGAAAAGGTAATCGCCCATCGTACCGCAGGATTAAAAGATCCGATTGCCTCTATTTTTTTGGCAAAATTGCAAAAAATAAATTTTTATCATAGCGATGAGGTAAGTATCCTTGAGGGTGTTTACGTTAGCCCGCTTTCAAAAGGCGCCCTGTCTATTTACGATTTTCGTCTGGAAGAAAAAACCGCTCGGGAAAACGACACACTGTTTGTTATTTCTTTTCAGCCCAAAGAAGGCGCACATTTTAAGTCGCTTACAGGAAGATTATGGATTACTTCCCAAAACTACGCGTTTACCAAAATAGAGGTCTCACCATTTGATAAAGCGCTCGGTTTTTCATTCGATTTGACACAAGAATTTGAAAAACAATCGAATGGGGTCTATTTTTTAAAAAACATGTCTTCACGGGTGGAGTTCTTCAGCATTGCAATTGGACCTATAAGAGTAGAAGTAGATGAGGCTTCGCGCATGAAAGTCGTGCTTCTTTTTGAAAAAAGAATTACCGATATCGATTATGAAACGCGCGTGCGGCACCGTGACATCGGGTTGGTGGATATTGAGGATGATCTTGAAAATGAGGCAACACAGGAAAAAATATTGGAAGCTTACCGCCCAACGGCTTTAACAGAAAAAGAATCGAATACATTAGGCTTTATGGACTCGTTGTCAAAGGAATACAAATTCGACAGAAGGTTAGAATCTCTCCAAATATTGATTACGGGAAAAGTTCCAATTTCCTTCATTAATGTTGATCTTGAGCAAATTCTTCATTTCAACTCCGTAGAAATTGCGCGTTTGGGATTGGGCGTTTATACCAACGACCGTTTGAGTAAAGTAGTGAATTTCGGCGGTTTTTTCGGCTACGGCTTCAAAGATAAAACTTGGAAATGGGGCGGCGAAATTGGCTTTAATGTCATGCGCTCCAGAGATTTCAGGATAGCTCTTCAATATTACTCCAATTTGATGGAAAGCGGCGGCACTGCTTTTTTCGACAGAGACTACACGCTGTTTTCGGGAGAGTTTTACAGAACGTGGCTATTTCAACGGTTTTACCGCAGCCATGCGCTGGGCGTTACGGCGCAAAGCAAATTAACCCGCTGGCTTACCGGCTACCTTTCTACCTTTTACAGCGCCAATAAAACCATTTTCGATTATAGCTTTCAACAACCTTTTGTAGATGAAACACCTGCTCCTTATGCTTTCGATGATTTTCATGTAAAAGTGGGGGCGCGGCTGGCATTTAAAGAGCGTTTTTGGGGCACCGGCAAACATTACTTCTATTCCGTTTCGCCTTATCCGGTGTTTATCATTCAATATACCAGAGGATTTAAGGGCATGATTAACAGCAATTTTAACTATAACAGAATAGACTTAAAAATGCTCTACAGAAAAAATTGGAAAATATTAGGTTTTACCAATTTAACGCTATTTGCAGGGTACATAGATCGCCCGTTGCCGGCTCCGTTATTGCTCAACCAACGGGCGGGTTATTTTCCCATTGGATTATATGGAGCGGATCACTTCGGCACCATGCGACCCGATGAGTTTCTTTCGGATAAATATGCAACGCTTTTCATCCGCCATAATTTTGGAAGGATGACGCAAAACAAGAAGTTTTCACCGCGCATCATCTTTTGCCAAGGTATTGGTTTTGGCGGACTTCGCTCGCCCGAATCACACATCGGCATCAATTTCAAAACAATGGAAAAAGGCTATTTCGAATCGGGGTTGATGATTGGAGATTTATTGGTTATTAAAGGTTTGCTTTCGTTTGGGGTAGGCGCATTTGTCCGCTACGGGGCGTATTATCTTCCGAAGCCTCAGTATAAGACGATTGACAATTTTGCGTTTAAGGTTTCGTTTAGGGTGCCGTTGGAGCGGTAAGAAAAGACATGGGCTCATTTATGCAATATTTTTTTTATTTTTCGTTTAAAAAGATAAAGTATCTTCATCAAAAAAAATAATATAGAATTATGGAAGCTACAATTGAAAAAACAACTCGTCAAAAAAAAATCACATTGTCCGATAAGGTTTTAGAAGACTTTATTTCCGATAGAAATAAAAAGCCACTGAAAGATTTGAAAGGAAAAATCAGTTTCAGAAAAGATTATGATTACAAAGCAATGCGCGGTTAAAAAATGTAGAAAAATGGGAATCACACTACGAAGCACAATGGATCTAATTATTGCGCAAATTGCCATAGATAATAATCTTTTATTGCTTCATAACGACAAAGATTTTATCGAAATTGCTCACGTTATTCCCGATTTGAGGCTTCTGTAGATAAAATATTATTGCAACGACTGCCAACGCCGCAGGCGTTTAATGTGAATAACCCCGTGCAAGGCGACAGCCGCAGCTCGGGGTAAATAATGCAACGTGTTAACTCTGTGCTCCGTATGGAGCACAACAAGAGGCGGGCAAGCGTTGAACTCCTACGGAGTTCAAGAGGGCAGGGAGGCGTTTCGTACCCCGAGCTGCGGCTATCGCCTTGCACGGGGTTATTCACATTGAACACCTGCGGTGTTTTTGTGGTTGCTCCGGCATCACACCGTTAGGTATGCGACCCAATCAAATTATGGTTGCATACCTAACGGCATGCAAATTATCGCCGTTATCGCCCGTTTCTACCGATATTACATCCCTAACGGGATGAAGCGAAGGCGCAAAGAGAAAAAACTTGCGCCTTCGTTTTATTTATTTTTATACGTTTTTTATTGCAAACTATTTGCCTCTTTTACCACAATCATATAATCTGTTACTTTGTATGCACGTTTAATTTGGGTTTTGTGCATATCAATAAACGTAATATTATCTGTAAGTAAACTATTAAAATATTCATTATATTTTTGAAGGGCAGGCGGATAATATCCGGTGATATTAAATATTTTGTTTAGAAATTCATTCCTTATTTTTTTAACTAATGGAACTAAATTACAAAGAATAATCTTATTTTTAAAATGCGACGTTTTGTAAGTCTCCAACATTTCTATTATTTTAACATCTATTGCTGCTGTGCAATTATTTTTACATTGATTTTTTGAATCTTTCTTGCGATAAGGTTTGTAAATATGTGCTGCGCCAATAATGCAAAAAAAGAAAGTACTGTCATTATAACTATTGTTGATCTGTTCATACATCATGTTTTCACGTTCTTGCGTAACATTTTGTTGGAGATCTAAGGGATTGTTGACAAAATGTGGCGAACGTTTCATCATTTCAGAGAGGTAAACATAATCGGTAACAGTAAGCATATTCTTCAACATATCTTCATTTTCTGTAAAATATGTACCTGCATGTTGATGAAAAGCGAAAAAATCACGATCCAAATTTTTTCTTTGCAAAAGAGAGTCTAAAAAGGATATTTGAGATAAAAACAAGGTATCTGCAATAGGATATTTCTTCAATATATCTAATGTAGTAAACACCAAGGAGCGTAATATAAAAGTATTATCATAGCAGTTGAAACGAAGCGTTTTTCCATTTAATGATTTCGACAGATAGTAGAATTTCATATAAAAATCATAACGTGCTTGATTCATAGGGGATAATGTATCCTGAACTCGATGAGAATGATGCATTAAAAAATCTTTTAAGCTCACACTATCGTTTTCCAATATCAATTTATCCAAATAATAATTCAAGCAGGGACCGTTTTCTATCAACAATTGAAAATTATTAATTTTAGGATGATGTAAGATAATATGCTTTATCATGCCATAATTCACATCGTAAAATTCTTGGATATGGTGGTGCTCTCCTATAATGAACAGTTTTTTATCATCAATGCTAATTTCAGCCTTATTAAACATTGTATCTAATTGCGCGTAAACAGGAAACACGTATAAAACAAGGACATAAAAGAACAACCCTTTTTTCATTATTTTTTTTCAATTACAGTAATGCCTACATTAAATCCTTTGAATGGATAGAAAGATGGGAGTTCCTGCGCTTTCGCATGCAACAAGAGTAACAGAATTAATGCGATAAATGGTATGTTTTTTTTCATATTCTTTTTATTATAAAATTTGTTTCTATTTTAAAAAACATTACTGCAAATTAACGTAAAATTCTTCTAATTATACACAAGTGGGTAAAAACGGGTTGAGATCATTTAGTAAAACTCTGATACCAAGCGAAGCACAATCCCGTTAGGGATTACATATCGGTAGAAAAAAGATTGCCACAACAAACCCATGCATGCCGTAGGTATGCGATATACCATATTCCCCCTTTTTCCGTTATTCATTTACAAAAATAAAATCTTTTATTTGCGCACCAAAAAGACCATCAAAAAATAAATGTACAATTCTTCATCTCCCAAAAAGAAAAAAGCCCAAAAAGAAACCGTTAAATCCAAGTGGATTAAACCATTGTGGATATTGTTTAGCTGCGGATTATTAACGCTAATCATCTTGTTTACGCTAATATCAACCGGCCGGTTGGGGTTTATGCCTTCGTTTTCCGAATTGGAAAACCCGCGAACTAACTTAGCCACAGAGGTCTATTCTTCTGATGGGGAGTTGCTGGGAAAATATTACTTAGAAAACCGTTCTCCCTGCAAACACGATGAACTTTCTCCACACCTCATCAACGCCTTGAAAGCCACCGAAGATGCTCGTTTTGAAAAACACTCAGGGATTGACATCCGGGCATTGATGCGTGTGTTTGCCGGCGTAATTACCCGTTCTAACAAAGGCGGCGGAAGCACGATTACACAGCAGTTGGCAAAAAACCTGTTTCCGCGCGATCCGGATGCCGGCAAATTAAAAACGGTATTTACCAAATTGAAAGAATGGGTGGTCGCCATAAAATTAGAGCGCGAATACTCGAAAAACGAAATTTTAGCCATGTATCTGAATACCGTGGATTTCGGCAATAACTCCATGGGAATCAAATCGGCAGCCGCTACTTATTTCAACAAAACGCCTTTAGACTTAAATGTGGAAGAATCGGCTTTGTTGGTAGGCATGTTGAAAGCACCTACCCGATACAGCCCACGACGAAACCCTACCGCTTCGTTGCATCGCAGAAATACGGTAATCAATCAACTTTACAAATACGATTATCTCCTTAAAGATGAACGCGATTCTATTCAGGAGTTGCCTATCGATTTGTCGCATTTTGCCATGCAACACCATGCCACCGGCAGCGCCACTTACTTCAGAGAATACCTGCGGTTATGGTTAACAGACTGGTGCCGGAAAAACCCAAAACCCGACGGCACTCATTACGATATTTATAAAGATGGTTTGAAAATTTACACCACCATTGATTCGCGCATGCAAAAACATGCCGAAAAAGCGGTTCAAGACCATGTGTGCGACTATTTGCAACCTTTGTTTTTCAGACATATTAAAGGACAAAAAAATGCACCTTTCAGCAATATCTCGCACGAGGAAACGCAACGCATTTTAAATAGCGCCATGAGACGTACAGAGCGTTATATGTTAATGAAAGACGCGGGCGCTACCGATGAAGAAATTAAAAAAGCATTCACCACAAAAGTGCCCATGAAAATTTTAACATGGGATAAAGGTATGATAGACACGGTGATGACGCCGATGGATTCCATTCGCTACATGAAGTCCTTTTTGCACTGCGGCATGATGGCCATGGACGTGCACACCGGTTATGTGAAGGCATACGTGGGCGGAGTAAATTATCAACACTTCCAGTTCGACCATGTAAAACTATCAAAACGTCAGGTGGGTTCCACGTTTAAGCCTTATGTGTATGCGGTGGCGTTGCAATCGGGAGAATATTCGCCTTGCACTATGGTACCGAATGTGCCGGTTACTTTTCAATTGCCGGAAGGCACCACGTGGACGCCGCGAAACTCCAGCGATCACAAAAACGGCATGATGCTTCCGCTGAGCGAAGCGCTCGCCATGTCGCTCAACTATATTTCTGCATTTTTAATGAAACAGTTTGGTCCGCAAGCCGTTATTCAATTGGTGCGCAACATGGGGGTTACCTCCAGCATACCCGCCGTGCCTTCTATTTGCTTGGGAGCGTGCGAGATGTCGCTTTATGAACAAGTGGGCGCCATGAATTGTTTTCCCAACCAGGGCGTGTATATTGAGCCCACTTTTTTAACAAGAATTTGCGACAACAACGGCAGCACCATATACAAATATGTGCCCAAAACCAACGAAGCGATGGATCAGGTTACCGCTTTTAAAATGGCAAAACTGATGCAAGGCGTGGTAGAATACGGTACCGGTATTCGTCTTCGAACGCAATACAAATTCTCTTTTCCACTTTCCGGAAAAACGGGAACCACTGATAATCACTCAGATGGATGGTTTGTGGGCTACACCCCTGTGCTCACCGCCGGCGTTTGGGTGGGCTGCGAAGATAGATCCGCGCATTTTCGCACGTTGGCGCTGGGGCAGGGCGCGCGCACCGCAATGCCCGTATTTGCACAATTTCTGCAAAAATGCTACGAAGACCCCGAACTTCCCTATAAAAAAATAGTGTCGGAACCCGATAAATACCCAGGCTATAATTTCACCATACCGGCAGCTTATACAGGCGATTCCAGCGGGTGCGACGAAAATAGGAAGGATCGGAAAAGACCGGATTTTGATTAGTTCATCATTTTGTATAAAATTTTCACTATTGTCCGATTAAAATCTAATTTTAGTTTTTTGCCATTGTGATTCAATTGCTTACATTCAAAAATTAGCATTTTTAAAAAGTAACCTCCCTCATTTTTAACCATCAAAAATTGAAATT
>Ga0123356_10006095_pt1 | contig 12230 bp, 12 predicted proteins | sample TergutEmb28metaG_2_FD_92546 | JGI IMG/M metagenome (GOLD analysis project Ga0123356, IMG submission 92546) | Embiratermes neotenicus P3 segment gut microbial communities from Petit-Saut dam, French Guiana - Emb289 P3 | ecosystem: Host-associated > Arthropoda: Insects > Digestive system > Gut ... | reverse complement strand
CACCGCGCTCGCGGCAGGGGACTACCATAGCCTGGCGCTCGCCGCAGACGGCACCGTCTGGGCGTGGGGATTCAATGCCAACGGACAACTCGGTGACGGCACCACTGACGAGCGGACCAACCCGACGCGCGTCACCGCGCTTGACGGCAAGGATATCATCGCGGTGGCTGCTGGCGGATATCACAGCCTGGCGCTCGCCGCAGACGGCACCGTGTGGACGTGGGGCTATAACGCCTTCGGCCAGCTCGGTTTGAGCGATTACAGCCACCGCAACGTCCCAACCCAGGTGGCGGCGCTTGACGGTAAAGACATCGTCGCGATCGCGGGTGGCGACTCATTTAGCTTGGCGCTTAGCGACGACGGTCGCGTCTGGGCCTGGGGCGAAAACTCTCAGGGCCAGCTCGGTGACGGTACGACGGATCAGCATCCCAGCCCGGTCGAGGTCACGGGACTGGCGGACGTGAAGGTGACGCAAATCGCTGCCGGTACCCAACACAGCATAGCGGTCGGCTCTGACGGGTCACTATTTTGCTGGGGTTACAACGGTTACGGGCAGCTCGGTATGGGTGACCTCGTCGATCGGCACACCCCGACCCAGGTCGCAGCACTAGCCGACACGCAGGTGACGGCGATCGCTGCCGGAGCCTCCCACAGTCTTGCGCTAGCAGCGGACGGTTCCTTGTGGGCGTATGGTTACAACAACAGTGGCCAGCTGGGAGTCGGGAGCCACGCCACCCAGTCGCTTCCCGTCGAGGTGAGCGACCTCGCAGATTCCGGTCAGCTCGGGGCGGTGACGGCGATCGCAGCCGGCGGCTCGCATAGCTTGGCTCTGGATGCACAGGGAGCATTGTGGGCGTGGGGCGCCAATGCGAATGGACAGCTCGGCATCGGTACGACCGTCGAGCAGACACGCCCGGTCAAGCTCGATACACCAGCCGACAAGGTGCTCACTGCGTTTGCTGCGGGACGTCAGCACAGCCTTGCGTTCGCGCGGATCGCGCAGCCCGAGTTCGTCTTCACCAACCGGTATATCAAGGCGCCCGTGCATCCGCCGGTCCAGCCTACGCCCAACCCGATGGTTCCGACGACCGGCGATACCTCGAACCTGTTCTCGGTAAGCGCTTTCATGCTGACAGGGTGTGTGATTATGATCGTTGCGAAGGTACGCAGATCGGCACCTTCAAAGTCAGCCAGCCGATAACGCTAGAGTCCCGCAGTAGGGCGATCGATCTGACGGTCACCTATGATTATTCGCATGACATGTCGGAGCGACCGACGGTCAAGAAAGCGACTCTTACGGTAGCCGCCGATGATGCCTCTATCATGAAAGATCAGGCGACGTCTGTGCACCTCATCCAGCGTATTCTTTCTTGACTATTATAACGTAGTCATCTATACTGAATACAATATCGTAGTCACATAAAGCACGGTAAGAGATGAGGCGTGCATCATGATTATTACTACCGAAGTCAGGAATGCCTACACGTTGGGACAAGTCATCCAACAAAGTCGCATGCAACAAAACCTCAGCCAACGCGACCTTGCCAAACTCCTTGGTGTCAGCCAGAAGTGGGTCTGGGAAATGGAGCAGGGCAAACCGGGGCTTCTTATGGACAGGCTCTTCAGAACGCTTGACCAGTCAGGAGTCACCTTACAGGCATCCTTTGAGGTGAAAGAGAGCGATCAAGCATGAGCACTCTTAACGTTGAGCTCTATGGTGAGCTGCTCGGATATCTAAAACCGAAGGGAACCAGTTTCGTTTTTGAAACAAACACGGCGATATTTGAGCGATATCCAATCGCATCGCCTCTTCTGAGTCTTGCAGCTCCGCTCCTGCCACAACTCACACCCCTGCAACAAAAGCGCGCGATGAATTTTTTCTCGGAGCTCTTACCTGAAGGGCGTAACTTGACATGGCTTATGCAATCCCTGCCTCCAGCAGAACAAAACACGTATGGATTGTTGCGTAAATATGGGAAAGACAGCGCGGGAGCACTCATTATCTATGATCCCCACGATCCTGCTGCAGCCAAGAAACCAAAAAGAGAAAAAGTGGATGCGGGAAAAATACGATATCTTCTCGAAAACATGCCTCAAGCACCACTTGCCAACTCGCCACTCTCGGGAAAGACCTCATTAGGTGGCGTGCAGGGAAAGATCGTGCTGGCAAGAAAAGACGACTCGTGGTATCGCACCCACTATGGTTCGCCATCGACGCATATTCTAAAACCGGTCGTTGCCGACTATCCCACCATGATCTATGACGAAGCATTCGGTATGCAGTTTGCTCAAAAAGCCGGCTTGACCGACCATTCGGTATGGATCGAGAATTTCGATGGAGCGGACGCATTGATAATTGAGCGCTATGATCGCAGTGCCGATCTTGCCGATGGTCGGATACATCAAGAGGATTTCAATCAAGCTCTTGGCGCGCACGGTGACCAAAAGTATCAGGAAATCGGGGGAAAGGTGAGCGCGGAGCGCATCGCAATGATGCTCGAGCGCTTTGGGCACCTTGAGGACGTAAAAGCTTTTGCATCTCAGTTGCTCTTCGCACTCGCTATCGGAAACTTAGATATGCACGCGAAAAACATCAGCATCTTTCATTATCCTGATGCGAGCATCTGTCTCACTCCGACCTATGATCAGGTTCCGTTGTGGCATCAACCGACCGACGGGAGAGTTGCACTCGCGATAAATGGTGAACATTGGTTTCCGAGCATCAATCACTCACATATAGAAAAAGAATTGCTCTCATGGAAGAGCCAGGCTTTTCCAGATAAAACAACAGTAGACGAGTTTATTGAGCATCGCTTTGATGCATGGCGCTCCATTCTTGATCAGGTGCCCTTGCATGATAAAGCCTATCCGAGGCTGCGCGAAGATATTGCGGGTCACCTCGCGCGCTTTCTTTCAAAAAAGTAGGAGATTTCGCTTATGGCGCGCCCTATAGGATTCGAACCTATGACGTCCTGATTCGTAGTCAGGCCCTCTATCCAGCTGAGGTAAGGGCGCGCATCAAGCAGTGTTTCATGGTGCCACGACCGTAGCGCAGTGTCAAATTGCAAAAAGAGGTGAGAGGGTACGAAAAGCTGTTTTGACCCCTATGGTAGTACCAGTTCTCGAAAACATGCGACATTTATTTACTGCGCAGCGAACGAAACATTATAATCATGGCTCTCGAAATAGGTATACTCACTTCGATCGTCCATGTGCCAAAAAACCCTTACTGAAGAGGGGCGTCGAAATCCGTCCTTCTCTTGGTAGTCGTTATACTCGATCGTCCAAGTTCGTGGCACCATCTCTGAGCCCGTATCGTAGTATCTGTCGTCGGTGTCGAATCGAATGATCTCACCTACCTCGTTAAGGGTGTAGACCCCAGACGCACTTACACCACCCCAGGTCAGCGTAGCTTTCACATGAGTCTTGTCAATGAGCTCCCATGTTACGTAGTCTTGGAGGAACAAAGAAGGCATCAATATCGCATCAGCCAAAGCAGTAACAAGTTGCGCTTGGCTCATCTCATCACCCTCGGTATAACCCACGGTGAAATGCTTTGCCAACTTGATGGTCATGGAACCTTCCCCATCTATCACCGAGTCTTTGCCGCTAAGCGGAATCCCATACATTTTTGCATGGATGAATGCATGGCGATCGGGACGGGTCACGAAGTTGTATTGCTCATAGCGGATCTTGATCGGACTATCGCCTGGTGATATCACAAAGTCTGCTTCGGTAAAGTCAGCATACATGTGATCCATCACCGGTGTGTCAAGGTAGCCGCAGTAGGCAATATAGTTCCTTATGGGTTCGGGAAGCTGCTCGATCGCATCGTGAGAAAAAACCGCATCAGTCTGGCTTCTGTCGGTCTCATGAAAGGATCGATTCACCTCGTCATGGTATTGACGATAAAGCCCAGAACCAGGTAGAGAGAGATACACCACACTCATGATAACGATAAGAGTGAATACTATGAAAATGGTCATGAGCTTGCTCCTCCTTTTTGAGGTATTCATCGTGTACTCGCATCAACTTTTGTCTGGCTGAGAGCAAGTACGTTCTCATTCAAGCTGCGAATCCCTTCATAGAGTTGCGCAACTGTCTTCTCGTCGATCCCCTCAAAAAGTGATTGGAGAAAATCTCTTTCTATGCCTTCGCGCCGTGAGAAGTATTCTCTGCATTGGCTCGTCAAAGAGATCGATACCACTCTTGCATCGCTTGGATCCCTTTGCATTTTGAGAAATCCCTGCTCCTGCAAGATAACAGCCAGCTTTTTTACGTTCTGATATGAGGTGCCAGTGAGTGCAGCAGCCTCACTCATGCTGACAGATTCCTTGCCGCTCTTTGTAATTGCGGCAATGAGAAGCCATTGCTTGATCGACATGTAGTCTGAAACCTTGTCGCCCAAAGCTTGGAGTTTGTTTGACAGGACAAAGATGCTGCCAAAGATATATGCCTTATGTTCGATGCTCGTCATTGATCTCCTCCTCATCTATTTAAATAACCAGTTATATATATTATACAACTAGTTATATATCTGTCAAGAGTCGCCTAGAGAGGCACAGCCACATCAGTATCGATGCACTCCGATGTTCTTGTGGGTTTGGTTTGTGAGCAGTACCATGAATCTACCAGACGATGATGGAGGATATCATGTCAAAAGCAAGGAATCTCACGTCCGATCGGTCGATTCTTGTAGGGATGCTCCTGATACTTATAGTGTTGAGCGCGCTTGCCCTTTCTGCCTGTGGAGCGACCAGTCCTGATGTCGAGCCGACCGATGAGCCCACCACCGAAGAGTTCACTTTTGAGAATGAGGAGTCTCGTCAGGCATTCGCCTATTTCAACGAGCTGCTCAAGATTCCTCGTGGTTCGCACAACGAGCAGGCAGTCAGCGACTTTCTTGTCTCCTTCGGTAAAGACCTGGGTTTGGAGGTCGTCCAAGATGAGTCGCTCAACGTGGTGATCCGCAAACCGGGAAGCGAGGGACGTGAGGACGAGGAGCCCATCATCTTGCAGGCTCATATGGATATGGTCTGCGAGAAGAACGAGGATGTCGTCCATGATTTTCTGGTCGATCCCATCATCCCGATCATCGAGGGCGGTTGGATCACTGCGGATGGGACCACCTTGGGTGCCGATAACGGAGCCGGTCTATCGATCATCATGGCAGCCTTGGCATCGGATACACTCTCACATCCTCCTATCGAGGCGCTCTTTACCACCAATGAGGAAGACGGTATGGATGGAGCGGCACATTTTGATGCGGCCAATCTCAAAGGCCGACGCCTGATCAATATGGACTCTGAGACCGAAGGGACCTTCTGCATCAGCAGCGCGAGCGCAATCCGCGTCACTGCGGTGGTGCCGATTGTCAAGGAAGCGGCACCGGCAGGTCTTGCGACCTACAAACTCGATGTCAAAGGTCTGCTTGGCGGGCACTCCGGGGTCGATATCAACCGAGGACGTGCCAATGCCAATATCGTGCTGGCACGAGTGCTGTACGCGCTCGGCGATATCAATCTGGTCAGCTTCGAGGGTGGCTCCGCAGAAAACGCCATCCCGCGCGAGAGCCATGCTACCGTCATGTTCAGCGAGGTCGATCGCTCGGCGTTCGAAGAGGCGATCGACCAGCAGGTAAGTGAACTGAAAGCCGCCTATCCAGACGATGCCGGTCTACAGGTCACCTTGACGCCGACCGATGCAGCTGATCAAGCCATGAGTAGCGAGCTCAGCTCACGGATCATCAACGCCATCGCCGATATGCCCAATGGGATGTATACGATGAGCCCGTCTATCGCCGATCTGGTCCAGACTTCAAGCAACCTGGGTGTCATCGAGATGGACGGTGACGAGATAACACTTGTCATGAAGCTGCGCAGCTCATCGGATGAGGATGGGGAGGCGCTCAAGGATCTGATCGTAGCGCATGCTCAAAGCGATGGCGCGAAGACCGAGGTGGAGTATCAATACCCCTCCTGGGAATTTCGAGAGGTCTCACCTCTGCGTGACCATATACAGGAAGTCTACCTCGACCTGTACGGCACCGAGTCGAAGACCGAGGCGGTACATGCGGGACTTGAGACCGCGTTCTTCGCTCAGAAGATGCCGGATGCGGACCTGATCTCGATCGGTATGGACGTATTCGATGTCCACACTCCCGACGAGCGTATGGATCTTTCCTCGTATGATCGGACCGGAGCGTTCCTCTTCCGCATTCTTGAGACTATGTAACTCAGTTTGACATACTGTGTAGCACACTATATAATCTGAATACCAGTAGACCGAGAGGCTGCCCGGATGGGAAAAGATGAATTGGTATCAGGCTTCGTGTTGGAGTTGCGCCGCGGAACGGTCGTCCTTGCGGTGCTTGCCAAGCTCAAAGAACCCACCTATGGCTATCAACTGATCAAGGAGCTTGCCGATACCGGTATCGCCATCGAAGCCAACACCCTCTACCCTCTGCTGCGGCGTCTGGAGAGCCAGAAGCTGCTGGAAAGTTCGTGGAACACCGATGGCGCCAAGCCACGCAAGTACTACGGCACCACGAAACTGGGCAAAGAGGTTCTTGCCGATCTGACAGCGCAGTGGAACACGGTCTCAAAATCGATGAATACCATGCTAGGGGAGTGAACCGATGAGCAATGAACTGATCGATCGCTATGTCTATGCCGTATCGCGCCATCTGGATCCAAGGGAGCGCGACGAGGTCGCGCGCGAACTCGAAAGCCTGATCGGCGACATGCTCGACGAGCGCTGCGGGGTCATCACTCCGACCGATAAGGATGTGCGTGTCGTATTGACCGAGCTGGGAACTCCGCAAGAGGTCGCGATGCAATACAGTGGGCAGAAGGATCAAGCGTTGATCAGTGGTACCTACTATCTGCACTATAAGCGCATCCTCAAGCTGGTGCTTCCCATCGTCGCGGTCGCGATCCCCTTTGCCGTTTTGCTCGGCTTTTTCTTTGACGAGCAGACCGTACGCACGTTCACCAATCCGATCCAGCTTTACGCCACCTTATTCGGACAGCTGGTCGGTGGCATGTTCGGAGGGGTGATCCAGGCATTCGCGATCATCACGGTGATCTTTGCCATCATGGAGCGTCGGCAGGTCGATTTCAGTGAGTCAGATCTCGCGATGGATCTGCCTGAGGTCCCCCAACGCAAGGAACAGATCATGCCGTGGGAGCCGATCTTCGGCATCGTCTTCTCGATCCTTGCCGCCATTGCGTTCCTGATCCTTCCCGAGGTCATCGGAGTGTGGTTCGGTGAGGCCGATGGTTGGATCCCGGTCTTTTCAACCTCAGTCATTCGCAGCCTCTGGCTACCGATCGCGGTCTGGCTCATCTGCGGGATCGCCAAAGAGATCGTCAAGCTGATCGATGGACGCTACAGTCTGCGCGTTGCTCTGGTCACCACCTTTGCCAACGCCATCATGTTCTTCTGCGCGTTCGTCGTCATGCTCAACCCCCACATCCTCAACCCACAGTTCACCGCGCGGATAGAAGGATTTCTGATCAGCGAAGGCATCTTGAGTGGCACAGGCGGAGAGATGATCGCACAATGGATCGTGCACGCCAACCTCCTCTTTCTGGCGATCATCGGATTCGCGCTGCTTATCGATAGTCTCACCAGCATGTTCAAAGCGGTGCGAAGTTCGCAAAAATACTCCGATGCTGTTGCAAAATATCCAATTTAATTTAGAGTATAAGTGAGGGAAATGCATAAAGACCGTATGGTTTCGGGCGCATTTCGCAAGAATGGTTCTAGCGTATTGGGATTCGAACGAAAGGAAGGTCTATGAAGATGTCGAAAGAAATGCTGCGTAGGTTCTCCGTCGTACTGGCATTGGTACTGGTGCTCTCCATCAGTTTGGTGCCGGTCGTAGCTTTTGGAGCGACCGATGATGCGGCGGCGACCGATGATGCGGCGGCGACCGCAACAACGGATGCCGACGATGCAGCTAAAGACACCGACGACGTGGTGACGACCACCTACGAGGTCGACAAGGTGGAGAAAACCTCCGATTTTGATTGGTGGTGGCTCTTACTGCTTCCGTTGGCAGCCCTGCTTGCTTGGTTCCTTCTTCGTAAGAAACCAGAGACTGCAGTAGTCGAGGTTGCTGAGGTCAAAGATGTTGTCGTTGAAGATGTAGTCGAATACGACGACAAGAAGATCTAGAAGACACTCAATTCATTAAGGGAGAGAGGCTGCCTTGGGCAGCCTCTCTTTTTGATCAGTTATGCTCCGGAGCCATCCTCCACTGTACCTTGATCGGATCTTTCATCTCGAATCCCATCGAGCTCAGCGCCGCTGCGATATCATCGACCGACTCACCGCTCCAGCCATACGCGCCAAAGGCCAGGCCGACGCGGTCCTTGGGCTTGAGCCCCTCCAGATAGGAGAGGAAGCCGGCCACCGAAGGCAGCATGTGGTTGTAACGCGTGGACGATCCCACAAAGATATAGCGCGACTCGATCAGGTCGCCGATGACGACCGAATAGTGGGTATCTGCCAGACTGAACACATTGACGTGATGCTTGCTCGCCTCGTATTCTTCGCGCAGCTTCTCGGCGATCTCGGCGGTCGAGCCCCACATCGAGTCATAGACGATGGTGACCTGATGTCCGTCGGTCGCGCCACTCGCCCAACGGGCATAGGCCGCGATGATATCGGGCAGGAACGTTGTGAGTACCACCCCATGCGAAGGACAGACCATATCGACCTCGATCTGCGCGACCTGTCCGAGCAGCTTGGTGACCTGCATCCCCCACGGCATCACGATGTTGGCGTAGTAGTTCTGCGCACAATCCATGAGTTTCTCTTTGGCGACCTCGGTATCGATCCGCTCACCGCTACCGATATGCTGACCGAGCGCATCGTTCGAGAACAGGATCTTGCGCGCTGGCAGATAGCTCGACATCGAATCGGGCCAATGCACCATCGGCATCGGGATGAAGTGGAAGGTCAGCTCGCCCGTGTCGAGCTTGTCGCCTTCTCCGACGACGTTGAACGTGTAAGTGCTGTCCGGATAGTAGGCGGCCAGTGCCTTTTGCGCATTGGCTGTTCCATAGAGTTGTGCCGCAGGATAGGCCTTGACGATCGCGGGCAGCGCGCCACTGTGATCGGGCTCACAGTGGTTGACGATGATGTTGTCGATGAGGCGATCTCCGATGATCGAAGCGATGTTTTCCAGCAGCTCCGCAGCGAAGTTTGCACGGACAAAATCGATGAGTGTGACCTGCTCGTCGACCACCAGATACGAGTTGTAGGTCGTGCCATAAGGAGTCAGAGCTTCATCGAACTCAGGAAGATCCGGATCGAGGGCACCGACCGCATAGACGCCTTTCTTCAGTTCAAGCGCACCAGCCATCATCCTTCGACTTTCTTAAAGAGGCTTTTTGCGGTGCCGCACATCGGGCAGGTGTAATCATCAGGTAGTTTATCGAAGGGGGTGTCGCCATTATAGTGCCACCCACAACCACCACATACATAGGTATCCATAATCAATCCTTTCCTTTTTGGTCTCGACTCCGTCTTACATGAAAGTGCGCTATACTACGACCTCATCGAAGGCACTTTTCGGCGCACCGCACATCGGGCAGGTGAAATCATCACCGAGCTCCTCGAAAGGCGTATCTCCGTCATAGACCCAGCCACAGACACCGCACACATATTTGACCATGACGCCTCCTTCTCTTCGGGCAATACTGATGCCATTGTACACTGACTTATATATGATTTTGATGTAATTGAGCCTGCGACAATTCGCTGGCGCGTTGCATGGCTACGATATACTAGAGCTGGACAAAGCAGGAAGGATGGGAGCGGTATCATCACCGCTTCGGTCACCGACGAGAGGAGTCGACGATGTTCGATCGAGTAGCCATAAAAGCACGTGCGCGAGAGATTCTCAAACTCAATCTGGGGCACCTGATCGCAGCCTATGTCATTGCGATGTTGATCCCCAGTTTCTTGACCGGAAGCTCGAACGGAACGAGCACCTCGTTCAACAATGTATTTGCGACCCAAAGCCATGATGGGTTCTCACGCTACAACGCGCTGTGGCCGATCATGATCGGACTCATCATCGTTTTTGCGATACTGGCGTTCATCTTCAGTTTGATCTTCATGGTCTATGGCGTCTTGGGCACCGGAGCGTTCCAGCGTATGGCGCTCAAGGCTTACGATGGCGTCGATGTACGTGTCGGAGACCTGCTTGAGATCAAGGACTACTGGCCCAAAGTGCTGGGGCTCTACCTCTGGATGTATCTGCGCATCTTCCTGTGGGGTCTGCTCTTCATCATTCCAGGGATCATCGCCGCGTATCGCTATGCACTGGCACCCTATCTGCTCTTCGAGGATCCCTCGAAGGGTATCAACCAGGTCATCGACGAATCCGCCGCGCTCATGAGGGGCTTCAAAGGTGAGCTTTTCATGTTCGATCTGAGCTTTATCGGCTGGTGGCTGCTGTGCATCGTGACCTTCGGTGTCGCCACGCTCTGGGTGGGTCCGTACTATCAGGTAGCGCGCGCGGGAGCCTATCGCGCGATCCGCTATCTCTCATCCGAGCGCCTGGCTGCTGCAGGAGCGCCGGTAGCAGCACCGATCGCTGGAGTCGACCCCAATGTGGTGACCCAAGCGATCGAGAGTGATGCTGTTGATGAGGGATATACCGAAGTAGAAGCAGAGTTCGAATCTGCTGACGATAGTTTGGGGAGTGTTGTTGTTGAGGATTACGACATTGAGGAGGAACCAGACATGAGCATGAAAGATACCCTGGAAGCGGCCATTGTCGAGCCGGTCAAGGAACTTGAGGAACTCGCCGAGGAAAGAGAAGCACGTCTTGAGAGCGATGTCGTGCCGATCGCCGAGGTCGATGTCACCGAGGTACCTGTCGAGGCTGTTGAAGGCTGCGAAGACGTGATCGTCGAAGAGTAACACTCACGAGCAAGAGAATGTGTCGAGAAAACGAGCCTCCCGATCCGGGAGGCTCGTCATATACCGGGGCGATCAAAGTGCGCAGATCGTCTGAGCCCCGATAACTAGAACTCGAGAGTCGCGATCGGACGCAATGATTCGAGGTTGAGCACGGTGATACCTGAGGGCGAGCAGACATAGAGGTGATCATCGATCAGCACGCCGCGGGCATTGAATGCCTCATCTATCCTGGCCGTTGGGCGCTGGTAGAACCCGTACTCATCGTAACCGAACAGCATATAGCCGTTATCGGCAGGAAACCCGATCAGATCGAGGGAGGGAAGCACCAGGATCGCTTTGTGGTCAAAGAGCGCTTCCGAGTAATAGATATCGGTGATGAAGGTGTCAAGTTCACGCACATCACGCGGATCTGAGGTATCGAACATCGAAAGCTTGATCGTCTCAGTCCGATCGGTGTACTCGTCGACATCCAAGCCCAATCCGAAGAGCAGACCCGGCCCATACACATGCAAATACCGTGAGAATCCCGGGATCTTGAGAGCGCTCAGCACGCGGGGAGCTTTCGGATTGGACAGATCGACCGCGAAGAGAGGATCGGTCTGGCGAAAGGTCACGAAGTAGCCGATATCTCCGGCAAAACGAACCGATTTGACAGTTTCGTTTGGAGCGAGATCGGTGATCTTTCCGATGACGTTACCATCCAGGTCGAGCACGAACAGCGCGTTGGTCTGAGCAGCGCGGCTGAGGGTATCGTCATATATCGGTGAGCCACTCGAATCGTAATAGCGTGTTCTCTCGCTACCCGTGATAGTCGTGACCACTCGGACAGTATCTTGATATTGATCGATCGAGAACTGGTTGAGAAGCTCACCGGGGACTACCGACTCGTTCCGAAAGTTCAACGCGCCCTGATCGATCGAGAAACGGACCAGATGAGTGGTGTTTCCTTCATAGATATACTCGGCATCATATCGGGAGTCACTATGTGAGTCGATGCGATACTCCTCGTAGTTGCTTTGCGCGATGAACAGGTTGTCAAGACTCATATAGACGATCGAGTCGTAGCCGAACAACGTTTTCCCATCGAGGTGCTCCCCGGTCTCCGTCGAGATCGAGGTGACCACGATATAGCTGGTCGATGCCGGATTCTCGGGCATGATGATATCGCGTGAATCCATGGCGGTCTCCTCGGTATCGCGAAATAGCGAGGGAACAAAGGTACGCGGATCACCTTTGACCGGTCGATTCTCCAGATGGTGGGTCGTGATCAGGTAGACTACCCCATCTTT
>Ga0123356_10006094_pt1 | contig 12231 bp, 10 predicted proteins | sample TergutEmb28metaG_2_FD_92546 | JGI IMG/M metagenome (GOLD analysis project Ga0123356, IMG submission 92546) | Embiratermes neotenicus P3 segment gut microbial communities from Petit-Saut dam, French Guiana - Emb289 P3 | ecosystem: Host-associated > Arthropoda: Insects > Digestive system > Gut ... | reverse complement strand
ATGGAAAAAGAGATGGAATTAATGTAAATGGATAAAGCATTTTCAATAAAATATTCTAAAGATTATCGTGATGATTTAAAATCAGCGGTAAAATATATTAGGATAAATTTACAAAATCCAATTGCCGCAAAAAATTTAAAAAGTGATGTTATAGAAAAAATAAATGGTATTATTGACAATCCATTTGCATATCCTGCAGTTTCTGATGAATATTTGGCATTAAAAGGTTATAGATTTGCATTGGTAAAAAATTATATGATATTTTTTATTTTAATTGAAAAACAAATTGAAATAATTCGTTTCTTATATGGACCAATGGATTGGATGAATATATTAAAAAATGAATAAATAATTGACTAAAAATTATAATTATGTATATTATTACAGGTATGAATATAAATATTCCAGAAAAGTATCGGCAAGATATTGAAAATACTACAAAATTACTCAAAAATGAAGGTTGTGAAGCTATATTCTTATTTGGCTCATTGGTCACTGGAAAAGTAAATGAAAATTCAGATATAGATATTGGAATAAAAGGACTTGCAAAAAATAAGTATTTTGATGTTTATTCAAGAATTTATTTTGATATGGAAAATAAGATAGATTTAGTCGATTTTGACGTTAATTCAGAATTATATACAATGCTAAATAATATTGGAGAGGTTATTCAAATTGGATAAAAATGTAAAAATAAAAATGGAGCATGAAATTTCCAGAATAGAGAAATTGATTTGTGATGTAGAGCCTTTGTTAAAATTATGTAAATTGAAAGAACCAGACATTATTTGAAATGGCATTTGGAAGTAATTCTAAAAATATTAGAATATTTGAAGATGAAATAAAAAAGGATTTAGAAAAGTGTTTGTTATATAGACATTTTATAAGACATTCATATAGTTCTGAGCTTGATTGGGAGCAAATGAAGCCAATGGTGAATGGACTTAAAGAAATATGGGATAAAATTAAAGTGTATTTTGAAAAGTTTATTAAGGATTATTTTAAAGAAAATTAATATTAAATAAGATGACAGAATAAAAACAAATTATATTTTAGTAGGGGTTGTTATTATGAAAAAGCAATTATAATAACTAATAAATTAAATATTTTTGATAAATCGTCATTTTATGGTAATATAATTGATCAATATAATTTTGGAAAGATGGTTACAATTTATATTATTAGAAATTATTATAATATAAAAAAGGCGGCGTAATTGCCGCCTTTTTTATTAACTGTAATATTTACTTTCTAACAGTGAAAGTATCAACAATTCTTACAGAAAGATTATCCTGCACTTCATGAGCTTTAAATGTAACAGAGCTGGCGGAAACATCAATTTCTAGGAACATCGGCTTGTAATCCTGATGATAAAAATTAACTGGATACGGAACTTTTTTTGACATTAAAACTGCGCTTCCTGTACTTCCGTCTTCAAAGTAAGGATACTCTGTGTTGTCCTTGATATCCGGAACAAACTCTTCGTAGAATTTCTGCCCGCTTGATGAATTCAATGTAAAGTAAATTGTTCCGCCGGAAGTTACTCTTTTACCGTCAAGCATTGGATAGCTTCTAGCGTATATATGATCGTGGCCTGCCAATACAAAGTCAACTTTGTATTTATCCATTAATTGCTGGAAGCCTGCTTCTACATAATATTGAATATCCTTGTCTGCTGCATGGTCTGCCAAACTTGCAATTGATTTGTGAGTTTGTACAAACAACCAATTGTATTGACCGCTATGGGCTTCTGTTGCTGCTTTAAACGTAGCGTCAAAATGTTCGTTTATAATTCTTGCAGCTTCGTCCCTGTTTCTGGGATACGGTGCAGTGTTCAACACTACAAATAGAGCGTTGTTATACAAGTAATAGTAATTCCCTCTGGATTCCATTTCGTGTCTGGAACCGCTTTGCCCTGTAGGAATCGATGTAAAAGCCTGCTCGTTTGGAATATTGTAGTGATGCACAAAACCATAGTGGCTTCTGGATTCATGATTACCCATTGCTGGAGCAAAAGGAATATTTCTAAGAGCAGCCGGCGCAAAGAAGTTTCTGTATTTAACTTCGTGCGGTTCAAGCGCGTTTTCCGGTCTTCCAAGATCGCTTACAAGGTTTCTGTCAATTGCGTCGCCAACGCCAGCAATAAAGCGGACATTCGGGACACGCCTTGTTATAAGGTTAACAGTATCCGCCCAGCTTTGCGCTGTTGTTTTGGAATTGTTTTTTTCCATGAAACCGCCGGGCACACCTTCTGCAGTCGGAGAAACCCCTGGCTCGGTAAGCTGCGGATCGCCTACAGCAACAAAAATAAATCTGCCGGCCGCCGGTGTTCTGTAAGTATAAACTCTGCTAAAATTTACGCCATCGCTGGATACGCTGTAGGCATAAACAGTATTTGGCGCAAGAGATGTAAGGGTTGCTTTATGAGAGACCTTACCTTCGCTTGCATCTGTGCCGGAGGCAGTTACTGTCTGCGCATTGGCAGGCAAATTGCCGCCTTTTACACTTGAATTAAGCGCAAATTTTACAACTCCTGTTTTACCGTCCGTTGTGTTCCCATACCAGGTAATATTAATCTCGCTGGTATTTCTGCCTGGTGTAAGAGTTAAGGTTTCTGCCTCGAACGATAATACTTTTTCACCGGTGCCTCCTGCAAACACATTTGCTGCCAAAAGCATAAAGACTATACAAAGCCATGTAAATTTTTTCATTTTTATTCCTCCTGAATAATGTTTTTAAAATCATGGAGAAATTGTGTGTGATTTTTGTTAAACAGATGTTAAAAATAGAATAAAAAAGTTGTTAAAAAAAGGCGGCAATTACGCCGCCTTTTTTTACTGCCTTATTGCAATATTGCAGCTTCTTTATTTATCTGTCATTGTGATTGTGCCGTCCCAGTTTTGCGGAGGCGGATTTTTTTTGTATTCTTCTATCCGGGATAAATACATCGCAGAAAGATAATCGTCTTTGCCGGATTTCTCGGCAATGGAAAGCGCTTTACTAAAATATTGTTTTGCTGTGTCCCATTCGCGTATTCCAAAAAGTTTAAGGCCCTTGTTATATTGATCTAAAGTGTCTCTGTCAATTATAAGACACTTTGGCGTTTCGTCATCGGCTTCGTCCTGGAATGCTTCGTATACTGTGTACAATCCAACGGGATGATCCTTTCCTTTTACTTTTACACTATCGGCTTTTCTAAAAATAAAATGATCTTTTGCAGCAGCATATACATATTCAGAAACAATTACAGGCTGCTGATAATACTTTGTAACTCCTTCAACACGAGACGCAAGATTTACTGTATCACCGATAACTGTATAATCAAGTTTATTTTGGAATCCGATATTGCCAACAACACATTCTCCGTAATTAACGCCGATACCTGTTCCAAATCCTGTATCCGGCAGAACGATATCAGAAGTATCCATATGTTCAAGCGCCCTAACCATGCGAAGAGCAGCTCTTACTGCGCTTGCTGCGGCGTTATCCAAAGTTTTGGGAGCGCCAAAAATTGCCATTATGGCATCCCCAATAAACTTATCTATGTTGCCGCCTTCGCCGATAATTTGATTCCCCATCTCGGAAAAATAATAATTTAAAAAATTTACAAGCTCGCGCGCAGGAGTATTTTCCGAAATCTTTGTAAAACTTCTGATGTCCGAAAATAAAATTGCCACGGTTCTGTTTTCGCTTTGACTTACAGGCGCAGCAGACTTTTTAATAATTTCATCCATTACATCGACAGGAACATAGCGGGCAAAGGCAATTCTTGTTTTCTTTTGCAAATTTTCCATTTGGCGCAGCCGCAGAGCATTTGCAATAATGGGCGATGCTGCCGATAAAAATACATTAAGGTTTTCCAGTATAAAAGGAGAAAAATATTCCTTAATGGACGTGCCTATATGAACCGTTGCAAACTCTTCGCCGTTATTGGAAAGCGGAATTAAAATATAGGATTCTATTCTGTTATCGTTTTCGCCGGCAGGATAAAAGTCATTAACTTCGCTGGAAACAACTTTATAATCTGAGTATCTGTGATTAAAATCCGCAATTGTTATTGCTTTAAAATCATCCGCTATTTTACCTGTATACCCGGAATTATTTGCGCTATATACCAAAAGGCAGTCATCGGCATCTTTTATCATGATAGAAGATATTTCGGCATGACAGGAATTTTTTAAAACTCCAAAAATATCTTTAACGGTTTCTTCAAGCGAATTTTGTTTTTCTGATAGCTGCGCAAGCATACCTACAAGTGTTGTCTGAAACAATTTGTTGTCCAAAAGATTGTTCACTGTTTCTATAAGGGAATCGTCTGTTATTTTTTTTCCTTCCTGTTCGATTAATTTATAATCGATATTACGCTTCTCTTCATTTAAAAGTCTTTTTATTTGATTTGACAATTCATTAAGATTATCAAGCGATTTTCCAATATAAATATCTGCCCCTGCTATCTCACTTCGGAATTTATCGCTTGATTCTTCCTGCAAAGAAAAAACAATAAGCGGTATTTTACAGGTTGAAGGACGGGATTTTAAAAACCGTACAGTTTGATGTCCGCCCAAAACCGGCAGATTGATATCTGTAATGACAAGCTCAGGAAGAAATTCAAATACTTTTTTTAGTCCTTCAAGTCCGTTTTTTGTCCGCACAGTTTCGTAACCTTCGTTGTTCAGAAACTCAAGAAGAATATCCGCAAAAGTTTGAGAATTTTCAATTACCAATACCCGTTTTTTAGCCATTTGCATCTCCGATCAATTCGCGTACAGCCGCCGTTAAAGTATGATCATTAAATGTACTTTTTATTAATACCCTGTTTGCACCAAGCATTACGGCCTTATTTTGATCTTTTTCATCATTTCTTGATGAGACAATAATTATAGGTATGTTTTTTAACTGTTCGTTTTTCCGCAAGTTTTCTGTCAGCATAAAACCGTCCATATTGGGCATATTGATGTCGGTGCAAATTAAATCGTAATGGAAATTCTTAGCCGCTGCCAATGCTTCAGATCCGTCCGCAGCAGTATCAACCTTATACCCTTGCGCTTCCAGAATATCGCGTTCAACATCCCGTGTCGGTGCAGAATCATCAACAACCAAAATGGATTTGCGGGAGCGTTCATAATCAACATGGCGTTTTTTCATATCGATGGTTTTTGTCTGGCGCGCTCTTCTTATCACCGTTGGAATATGAAGCGCAGGAATCATTTCATAATCTTCGCTTAATACAACTCCAGAAAAAATATCGATATTACCCATAAACGCAGGCATGTTTTTTAGAATAACCTGACGCATACTGCTGATTTTATTAACAGCTAAAGCCACAGTTTCTTCATATGCCTGAATAATTGCAACAAAAATAGATTGGTTCTCTTTTGCAGAGCCGCTTGTCTGTTCTTTATCCGGTTCGTTTATTTTTAAAATATGATGCAGATAATACAGTTTAATAACTTTTCCGTTATACTTTATATTTGGACGATCCACTACTGTAATAATATCTTTTACATCAACAAGCAAAACTGTATCAACAAAGTTTGCGGGTATAATAAACTTCATGTCGCCGGAAGAAATTGGGAATCCCATTAATGCTGCAAGCGACAACGGAACAGACATTGTAAATACTGTTCCCTCTCCTGCATTTGTTCTGATTGCAATACTGCCCTTCATACGCTCTATATTGCTCTTAACTGCGTCCATTCCCACGCCGCGTCCCGACACATTGGAAAGCTGTTCCGAAGTTGAAAAACCGCTTTGGAAAATAAAATTAATAAGCTCTTCTTCGGCAAGCGCTGCTGCTGTATCTCTGGGAATCAATCCGTTATCTATAATTTTTTTTCTTATTCTTTCTGTGTCTATGCCTTTTCCGTCATCGGTAATTATTACCTTCATGCTTCCGCTTTCGCGTGTGCATTGAATCGTTATAAGACCTGTTTCGTCTTTCCCGGCAGCCAGGCGCTCTTTTGGAGTTTCAATACCATGATCTATCGAATTTCTTACCATGTGCAAAAATACTTCGGACAATGATTCTATCAGGTTCTTGTCAATTTCGTTTTCTGCGCCTTCAATTTTAATCTGAACTTTTTTGCCTAATTCTGACGCAATCATAAAAACATGTTTTGGATACGCATCCAAAGCTGTAGAAAGAGGAAGCATTCGCAGGGAAATAACGCCGTCGTAAGCGCCTCTTATGTGGCTGCCGACATCCAAAGCGTAATTTTTAACAAGAGAACTAAGTTTACTTGCCATAATTTCTATCGAGCGAAACTCCTGCAATACAGGCGAGTTCCAGGGAAGCTCAAGGCCTGCAAGCTTGGATATCTGGCGAGAAGACGCATTTAACGCTTCTGTTTCTCTTGCTATATTTCTGGCAGAAATTTCCAAAGATTGGAGCGTAGCCATCTCGCGGATAATTTCATTAACTTTTTCTATTGATATTCTAATTGTTCCAGATTTTGCTTCTTCCAGCCTGTTAAGTTTTGAATCTCCGGAAAATTCGTAATCATCATCTTCTTCCGATGTATCAGAAGGTAAAATAAAATCTTCGTTTGCAGAAAGAGACGTTAGTTCTTTAATATAAGCTTCGGTTTGAATATCATCGCTTCCGCCGGATTTAATTTTGTTAATCCCTGTTTTTAATTCTTCCAATGCAGCAATAACCAAACGTACAGCTTTGTCATTTAGGAAAATACGTTCTTCCTTGAGCGAAATAAATACTGTTTCCAGCGCGTGGGAAAGACTTTCTATATTTTTAAAATCCAGCATACGCGCTGCGCCTTTAAGGGTATGAAGCGCGCGCATTAAAGTTACTATATCGTCTTTTGCGGAACTCCCGTCCTTTACATCAAGAAGGAGAGTTTCCACAATAGAGATATTATCTAATCCTTCATCGGCAAATCCGCCAATGTACTTAGATTTATCAAGCGCCATGTTTTATCCCATCTATGAATCGTTCCAGTTCCAGAGTGCGATCTGTTAAGGCGCTTACAGAAGAAGCCGTCTTTCTGGCAGATTCAAAGTATTGTTTTACTTCTGAAGAAACATCGGCAATTGCATTGTTTATCATCTCGCTGGACTTAAGCTCCTGCTTGGTAAAGACTGTTATGGTCTGAGCCTGATTGGAAGTAATTTCGGCACCGTCACGGATTTCCCTAAAAATATCTTCCAGATCCTTAATTAGTTTATAACCTTCTGCAATCCTATCGGATCCTTCTTCGCTGTAAACTATAAGTGAAGTAGAAGAGCTTAAAATTTCTTCTACCTGTTCCCGTATCTGGCGCGTTAAAACGTCAATATCGCCTGCAAGTCTGTTTACTTCGCCTGCAACAACAGCAAAGCGTTTTCCTGTTTCTCCCGCGCTTGCCGCTTCCAGCGCCGCGTTAAAAGCAATAACCTTTGTCTGATCTGTAATTGTGTTGATAATACGAACAATATCGCGTATCTTTCCGACTTTGTTGCTTAAAAGAATGATGCCGTTTATAACACCGGAGTTTTTTTCTTTTATATCTCCCATTTTTTTAACGTTTTTTCCCAGTACAGAAAAACCTTTAAGCACATCTTCTTCCATCTTGGAAGCAATAGCGGCAACGCTGTTTGTTTTATCAACAACTTCGGCAGTAATTTTTGCATTTTCGTTTAGTGTTTTTTCGATTTTATCCATGCCGGCATCCTGCCCGCCGACGGAACCGCTGTATACAGCGCCGCTTCCTGCATCTCCCGAAAGTTTAATTGTACTTGCAGACTCCCTAACGGCAACAGTAAGTTTTTTGGTTTTATCAACAAAATTTAAATGGCCTTTTTCGGCTTCTAATACTTTTGTCTCCAACTGCCGAATCTGCTTTTTATACGAACGCAGCAGAAGAAACATAACCAATGCAGCAAGAAGACAGCCAAAAGCAAATAAAAGAACAAGTCCAAACATTGTAACTCTCCTTTAGTTTTCTGTGCTGCCGGCTTCTGAAGAAGCAGTGCGGTATGTTTCTACTTTACCCTTTAATTCTTCGGACATGCCTTTAAGACTGTCTGCAATTTTAGAAGTGGAAGAAGTAGCAATAACAAACTGTTTTACGCCTATTGATATTTCCTTAAGCGCGCTGAAAATCTGCGAAGAAGCAAGTTCCTGTTGTTTACTAAGATTTGAAATTTGCTGGGAACGAGTTGCTACATTTTGGGAGTTCTCTACAATATTCTCAAATACGATTTTTTGTTCGCTCATTCTTTCGTAGCCAATCTCTATCTGCCTTGAACCGCTGTTTGCTTCTGCAATTAATGTCTGCGACGCGCATTGAACTTCTTCGATCTTTTGCTTAATTTCCCGCGTTGAATCAACAACATTATCTGCAAAACGCCTGATTTCCGCAGCAACTACAGCAAAGCGTGCTCCCGCTTCGCCAGAAGATGACGCTTCCAAAGATGCATTAAACGCAATCAGTTTTGTCTGATCCGCTATGCTGTCAATAATTCTGATAGCTTCGCTAATGCGGATAATCATGTCAGAAAGATTGCGGATCTCGCTAATTATTTTTTGGTTCTGATTCCGTATATCTTCCATCATTGTTTGGTTTGCTTCCCTTAAATCTGCGCCCTTACTGCTTAAGTCCTGGGTTTCCATGGCAAGATTTGCAACCTCGGTAGTTTTAAGCGACACCTGTTCTGACAGATTCTTGTTGCTTTCCATTGTACTTACAATTTCTGAAACGCTTGCGGATTGTTCATTGGCAGTTGTTGTAATTTCTTTTGAGGATGTAGAAATATCAAAAACAGAATCGGCAACAAGCTGAGTACTTTGTTTAAAGCTTCCCAGAGTCGAACGCAGTATATTTAAGAATCCGTTAAAAGCTGTCATTAATTCGCCAAACTCGTCTTTGGTACTTACCTGAAGAGAAAGGGTCAAGTCATTTTCGTTTAAGCTTTTAAATAGTGTTCTAAGATTTTTTACGGATTTATTAATATCCGATGTAATTACAATTACAAATCCAATGGCCAAGCCAAGTGAAATTAACACTATCATAAGATAAAGAACCAACTGCCCTTGAGCAAGCGCAGTGTTACGCTGAATCTGAATGCCCAAATGAACAAATGCTTCGTTCCATAATTGGCATAAATCATTATTTAAAATAGAAACTGTGCTTAAACATTCGGCTACTGTTATTACAGGAGCAGTTGTGCCTGCGCCTGCTCCCTGCCTGCCGGCCAATAAGACAGTAACTTCTTCTGCTCTTTCAATGTATCGATCCAGTTTTACAATAAGCTCGTCAAAATTTTCTGCTCTGTTATTTGCGCCTTCTACTGCAGCTCTTATACTGCTGTTTATTTTATCTTTGTCAGATTCGATTAATAACCGGTTGTTACGGACAAGCTGTGAATCGGCAGATGCAAGCATGGTCATGGTAATGTTCGCAGGAAGACCATCAAAAGGTCTTATATTTTGCCTGCGTCCCTGAGCTTGCGCGATGGCAAGATCATTGTTCCATCTATTTATCTGTTCTTCCGCATCATTTAAAGTATGACGAAGTGAGTTCCCTACAGACACAAGCCGAACCGCCGCTTCCGGTATGATGGAAGTTACAAGTGCAGTATAGTAATAGGTATCCATATCAGAAACCAGAATTAAACCGGAATTTTCACCGGCTCTATTTATGTTGTCTCTTAACAAATGAATAAAATCAATATATTTTTGATAAATATTCTCGTCATCAATGGCGGTTTTTTTTAGAACATCCCACTCAGCCGATAAAGCAGAAGAAACATTGCTTCCCGTTCTATAACGTTCCATTCCCCTGTCAATTGACCTTGCGGCATCAGAAATCTGATCATCAAGCTGCCTTATATCACCCTGTTCAAGTCCCATGTATACATTCAGGTACGCAGGTAAATTCTGCATAATTGTAACAGCCGGCCTTATCGTTTTAATTCCTTCATTTTCGCCGACGCTTTTTTGAATCTTTCCAATAGTCATGGAGCAGATAAAAAGAAGCATTACTCCTATTGGAATCAAAAAGACAGCGCTGGAAATCATAAGCTTGGTAGAAATCTTTAACTTGGAAAAAATCATTATAACCTCTCTTTTAGCAGCCGTAGGCTGCGACGTTAATCGAAAAGGAAACTATGTTTCCTTATAACCTCTCTTTTAGCAGCCGTAGGCTGCGACGTTAATCGAAAAGGAAACTAAGTTTCCTCATAACCTCTCTTTTATGAAATAAAATACATCATCAAAAGAAGACAAAAACCCAAGAGACCTAAGCCGCCTGTACTTTTGCTCCAGATTAACATGCTGCACTCCGGCAGTTTCGGAAACCCCTAAAATAAGGACCCCGTCTTTTTTAAGCACAAGGGATAGATTTGACAAAACCCGCTCTCTCTTATGCGGAAAAAAGTAAATAAAAGCATTACGAAAGAATATAATATCATATTTTTCAGTATTTAGCTCATCCATAAGGTTATGAACAAAGAAATTTATGTTCTTTTTTAATGTATCGCTAATACGGTATTTGCCATCAGATTCTTTAAGATAGGGGGTCATCATGTACCGGAAGCAGCTTCCGTCATCCCTTAGGGTACGGGCGTTATAAATGCCCTCTTTCGCGGCTTCAATAGCCTGAGCGTTAATATCAAAAGCATCGATATGATATTTAATAGGCTTTTCAGCGCCCTTATTGTACGCTTCTATTAACATGGCGATACTGTAAGCTTCACAGCCGGAAGCAGTCGCGGCAGAGCATATTCGTATCATCGAGTTTTCGAAGGAAGGCAAAAGCTCCATAAGAAGCGAAAAATGAACAGGCTCACGGAAAAAATACGTTTCATTTACGGTTAGAAATTTAGCGGCTGCACCGGAAGAAAATGAAGCTTCTATAAAACTGGCGCTGTCTGTGCCAGTATAATCTGTACTTGCATAATCAGATCCATTATTCCGGATATACTCTTCCAGTCTTTTTGCATCATCGGGATCTGCCTTAATTCCAAACTGGGTTTCTGCCATGCGGCATATTAAATCTGTCATAATTCAATCCCTGGATTTACAAGCCTTACAAGTTCTTCAGATATTTTATCCAAAGGCAATACGATATCAACGCACCCTGTTTCTGCCGCTGCTTTTGGCATACCGTAAATTATGGAACTTTCTTCATCCTGAGCCAGGGTAATCCCGCCCATTTCCTTTACTTTTCGTGTTCCGCCGGCGCCGTCATTACCCATACCAGTAAACACTACAGAAATAAGCGATTGATTGCAAGTTTGCGCCGCCGTTCTAAAAAGCACATCTGCTGAAGGTTTCTGATTTTGCTCCGGCGCATCATCGTTGTAAACTAGAACAAGCGGATTCGACGAGCCATCGCCTGCACCGCTCCTTTGCAATTCCAGATGCTTGCCTGTCTGAGCAATATATACAGTTCCAGCCTGCGGAATATCTCCTTCTTCGGCAACCTTTACTTTTAACTGCGTAAACGAATCCAGCCATTCTGCGAAGCATGCGTCAAAACCTGATGAATTATGCTGAACAATTATTATGGGGAGCGGAAAGTCTCCCGGCAAAAGAGAAAAAAATCTGGACAATGCTTTGGGGCCGCCGGTAGATGAAGCAATAACAACCGCTTCTATTTTTCGTTTTTCAGGAATTTTAAAATCTTCCGCACAATAATTAACAACAGAACTTTTCTGCGCTTTAACGCCGCTTATCCGTTTTAAAGTATCATATATATTCTGCTGTTTTTCCGGGCTTAAAGGTTTTAGAAAAATATCCTTTGGGAAAAACTCCAGCGCTCCTCTTACTGTCGCCTCGTACGCAGTCTTTGCTGTATCATGACTTGTAATAACAACGATGGGAACATTTGTTTGCTTAAAAACTTCTTCTATGACTTCAAGGCCGTTCATCTTTGGCATTTCAATGTCCAAAGTTACAAGATCTGGACTCATGGATAAAATTTTTTGAACGCCTTCTTCTCCGTCTGCAGCCTCTCCGATAATATTAAAACTTCCGTCCGCGTCAAGGAAATCCCTTAGAACATCCCGTACCATAGCGCTGTCATCTACAATGAGCGTATTAATTTTTTGGTTCATCATGTTATACACCCTTTTATTTTTTCTGGATCAACAACAAATACCGGATCCCCATCATTAAAAAATACTCCTCTAAAAAAAACAAAGGGACCGGTTAACACTTGCGGCAGACGGTGAACATTTTCATCCGGTACTTCCATATCCTTATAAATCTTTGGAGTAAGCAGAATAATTTTT